>Ga0310810_10003313_pt1 | contig 17553 bp, 16 predicted proteins | sample NCmetagenome_FD_207641 | JGI IMG/M metagenome (GOLD analysis project Ga0310810, IMG submission 207641) | Soil microbial communities from experimental microcosm in Duke University, North Carolina, United States - NC | ecosystem: Engineered > Artificial ecosystem > Soil microcosm > Unclassified ...
TCTTCGTTCTCGGTGAGCTTGTCGAAGACGTTGCCGTTCTCTGCCGAGATGATGCAGTTATCGTAGGAGAGCATCACGCCCTTCGGCCGCCCGGTGGTGCCGGAGGTGTAGAGGATCACCGCGAGGTCGGAACCGATGCCCTGCGCGATCGATTCGTGCCAATCCTTCAGCCGTGCCGGGTCCTTGAGCTTCTCGGCGCCAACCTTCTGCACGTCATCGATCCAGGAAAGCCGCGCGCGATCATAGTCGCGCAGGCCGCGCGGCTCGTCGTAGACCATGTGGCGTAGCGTCGGCACGCGCTCCGCGATCGAGAGCACCTTGTCGACCTGCTCCTGATCCTGCACCACCGCGACGGTCACCTCGGCGTGCGCCAGCACATAGGCCATCTCGTCGGCGACCGAGTCCGCATAGATCGGGACCGGCACGGCGCCCAGCGCCTGTCCGGCGCACATCGCCCAGTAGAGCCGCGGTCGGTTCGCCCCGATCACGGCGAACTTATCGCCGCGCTTGAGACCCAGCTCCTCGAGTCCGACCGAGAAGACGCGCACCTCATCGAGCATCGCCCCCCAGGTCCACGACTGCCAGATGCCGAGGTCCTTGTGGCGCATCGCGACGCGGGGCCCACGCGTCTTTGCGTTTTGAATCAGGAGCTTCGGAAAAGTATCCGCACCGGCGCGCTCGTTTTCCACGACGCGTCCCTCCGTGTCGCCGGGGCTCGCGCCGCGCGGCTGTTCACCCTCGCCGCCGTTTGTCCGTCGAAGACGGGCGTGAACGCCCTTTCGGACCCGGCAGTCTTTTGCCCTCTTGCGGCATATGAAATCACTGGCAAGAGGGGGTCAAGCCTGCGCGGCTGTTAAGGCGTCGGCCTTTCGTCACATCCCGGCATGCCGCAGGGCGGAATGGCCGGCGGCATGTCCCGGACGGTCGGCTGACGATGTGCCGAGAATTGCAGCAAGCGCCGCCGACAATTGCGGATAGCGGAACACGAACCCGCTTTTCAGCGCCTTGGCGGGCACGATGCGCGCGCCCGAGAGCAAAAGGTCGTTGACCATGTCGCCGCCGATCAGGCGCAGCGGCGCGGCCGGGAGCCGCAGGAACGCCGGGCGATGCAGCGCGCGGCCAAGCCCATGCGCGAAGGTCGCGTTGCGCACCGGCTCGGGCGCGGTCGCGTTCACCGGCCCGGTCAGTGTGGGCGTCGCGATTGCATGCGCGATTAGACGCACCATGTCGTCGAGCGCGATCCACGACTGCCACTGCCGGCCCGAGCCGATCGAGCCGCCGAGCCCGTATTCGAACGGCACCAGAAGGTTCGCCAGCATGCCGCCTTCGGTGCCGAGCACGAGCCCGATGCGCAGCCGCACCACCCGTACGCCGAAGCGCTCCGCCTGTATAGCCGCTCGCTCCCAGTCACCGCAGACGCTGTGCCCGAAGCAAGGCCGGCCCTCGTTCGCTTCGTTGATGATCTCGTCCTCATGGGCGCCGTAGAAACCGATCGCCGAGGCGTTCACCAGCACGGCCGGCTTCACTGTAAGCCGCCGGATCAGCCGCACGACATTGCCGGTCATGCGCAGGCGCGAAGCAAGAATCTTGTGACGCTTCGCGGCGGTCCACAGTCCGTTCGCGACCGGCTCTCCCGCAAGGTTCACGATCGCATCGACGTGCGTGTCGTCGGGGAGTTGCGAAAGCCCGGTGATCAACCGGAACGGCGGCGTCAACGTCGCGGCCTTTGCGGGATTGCGCGCGAGCACGATCACCTGATGGCCGGCGGTCGTGAGCGCCTGCACGAGGCGCCGGCCGATGAAGCCGGTCGCGCCCGTGACTAGCACGGTCTGCCGCGCGGGTAGCGCCTTCACGAGATCCTCCGCCGGCGTCGCGACAGGCGTGGGCCGGAGCGCGGCAAGAAGATCGCGCAGGCCGAAGATCGCCGCGCCAAGCGCCGCGAAGGCCATCAGCGCGCTCCAGTACCCGTGCGAGACGAACTTGACCGCGGTGCGCTCGGAGGCCCAGCCCAGCAGCACCGGCGCAGCGAGGATCAGAATGGCGCCGTAGTTGATCGCGAGCAGCGTGTGGTTGACGCGCTCGCTTGCCGGCAGCCTGCGGCTCATGTCCTCCTCGATGAAGTCCGCCAGCGTGATGAAAACCTCGATGACGAGCGCCGCCATCAGCGCGATCGCGAGCACGCCGTGCATTTCGAGGAAGCCGAGCACGCAGAACAGCACAGCGTAGATCAAGCTGCGCGCGGCATGCAGCTTCAACTCATGCCGCTGCGAGGGTCGCCAGGCGAGCCGCTCGGTCAGTTCATGGTGATAGATCGTGTCGAATGCCGCCATCGCGACCTGGATGGCGATGAGCGTCCAGAGCAGTGTGGTCATGGGTGCGCCTCCTTGAAGGCGGCGGTCTGGCAGATGAGCCGGCCGAGCCGCGGGTGTGTGATGTCGAGTCGGAAAAGGAAGCGCCCGTCGCCGAGCTCGGCGTGCGTCACGGCAAGCACGCCGGGCGTAAGCCACGCAGGCAGGCGCAGACGAAAGCGGCCGAGCTGCAGGAAGTAATGCGCCGCGCGGAAAATAAGCGCGTTGTTTATTGGCGTATGTCCTCTTCGGAAAACCGCTTTACACTTTTCCGGGACGTGCGCTGCTTCGACATGAATCGTCAGCGCCATTCCGACGCCGCGGCCGACATATTCCTCAAGGCCGGTGGGGCCGGCGAAGCGCTTGGACGAATGCACCACCTGCGGAAAGCCGCTGCGCCGCGCATAGAGCCGCGTCCAGTGCTGACCGTTCGCCGCAACATCTTCGGTGACCGTGACGACGCTCGGCACACGCGCGTCGCGCGAGACCGGCAGCGGTCCGCCGATCAGCCGCGCTGCCTGCGCGAGAAGCCATCCCCCGAAGCTCATCTGTGTCTCGATCACTTCGCCGACATAGACCGTGGTGTTGCCGCCCGAGAGCCGCTTCGAGAAACGGCGGCGGATCGTGACCGGGAGCGCAAGCCAGTCGGCGTCGGAGAGGAGAGCGCGAAAGCGCAGGTCGCCGAGTTCGTTTACTTCTACCGCCGGCCGCACGACGGGCGGCGCGGGATCGTGGACTTTCAGCCTTGCGAGCGGGCGCACGACCTGTGGCGTCCTTACGCCTGTTTTTTCCTCCCACTGGGAAGGAAGTTGAGCACCTTGGCGCCGAGCCGCAGCGCGCTTGCGATCTGCGGCTTCGGCACCGTGAGCATCTGCGTGTAGAAGCGGTCCATCATCTCGATGAAGCCGAGCATCTCTTTCAGCCGGCTGCGCGCGGTCGCGCTCACGGCCGTGTCGCGCTCGGCCTCCGCACTGCAGGTCTTGAGCACCGCGATCGCGGGATCGATCTCGCGCTCCTTGCGGCCCGCCGCAATGCGCAGGAAGACCTCCCAGATGTCGGTCTCGGCCTCGAAGTGATCGCGCCGATCGCCCTTAACCGGCACGCGCCGAATCAGGTTCCAGCCGATCAGCTCCTTGATCGAGTTCGACACGTTGGAGCGCGCGAGCCCGAGTGTGTCGGCGACGTCTTCCGCCGTCATCGGCCGCTCGGACAGCAGGAGGAGCGCGTGGATCTGGCTCACCGAGCGGTTGACTCCCCACTGCGAGCCCATTTCGCCCCAGTGCAGCACGAAGCGCTCGATCGCGAGCGGAATGTGTTTTCTGTTGTCGGTAATTTCGGTCATAACAGAAATATCAGACATAGCGGGAGAAAAGTCAAGGACGGTCGAAGTAGGGTTAATGGAGGGCGAAGCAGCTACCACGAGGACTCTTCCCCTCTCCCGCTTGCGAGAGAGGGGAAAGCGGAACGTGGCTCGCCCGTCACGCTTCACGCCGCTATAGTTCCCGCCTCTCCTACGCTGACCAATCAAAACAAGGAAACCCCCGTGTCCTCATCACCCGACATGACCATCCGCGACGTGCGCGTGACGATCCTGCGCATGCCCTGGGCCAACCCGGAGTGGATCAAGGGGCATGCGCTGGGGCCGGACCGCGGCATCCTGATTGTCGATGTCGAGACCGCCGGCGGCATCACCGGCATGGGCTACCTGTTTCACTTCCGCCCGGGGCTGCGCTCGATCGCGACCTTCATCGAGGAGGTGATCGTGCCGCGTGTGAAGGGCAAGGACGCGACCGCCGTCGAGGCGATCTGGGCGGACCTGTGGACCTATACCATGACCTATGGCCGCGGCGGCATCGCCTGCATGGCCATGTCGGCGCTCGACGTCGCGCTGTGGGATGCGGTCGGCAAGCGCGCGAACCTCCCGCTGCATCGCCTCTGGGGCCACTATCGCTCGAAGATCCCGATCTACGGCTCGGGCTGCTTCCGCGGCGCGGGCCGCGACGGCATGATCGAGAAGGCTCTCACTTACGTGCGCCAAGGCTACAAGGCGATCAAGATGCAGGTCGCGCACGTGCACACGCTGGCGCAGGATCTGGAAAACGTGCGCGCGATGCGCGAGGCGGTCGGCCCCGACATCGACATCATGATCGACGTCAACATGGGCTGGGACGCGGCGACCGCGATCACGATGGGGCGCAAGTTCGAGGAGTACGACATCTACTGGCTGGAGGAGCCGGTGCCGGCCGACGACTTCGCCGGCTACCAGCGCATCGCGGCCGCGCTCGACATGCGCGTGGTCGGCGGCGAGACGCACTTCACACGCTACGACCTGCGTCCGTTCTTCATCAATCCATGCCTGCCGATCCTGCAGCCCGACCCGATGCGCGGCGGCATGACGGATTTGCGGAAAGTTGCGACGCTCGCGGACACCTGGGGTATCACCATCGCGCCGCATCTCTTCCCGGAGCTCAATGTGCATTTATTGGCCTCGATCCCGAACGGCATCTGGGCCGAGAACATGGGACTCCTGGATGATCTTTGGGTGGACCCGCCGGAGATTGCGGATGGGTTCATCACGGCGCCGGAGCGGCCGGGGCATGGGCTCGCGTTCAAGGAGGAGGTGCGGAGGGAGTTTGTGGTGAGGTAATGGCGAGGCTCAGGATTGAAAATCGCGAAGTGAATCCATGGCCAAATTGGATCGTGGTCATGCGGTGCTTTCTGCGAAACAAGCAGAATTCATAGTGGTATTCGTCCAATTCGAGTTTGCTCTAAAAAGAGGCGGGGCTCGACTCGGAAAGAGGGAATGCGAAATGACCCGACCGGATGGCCGCGGTCTCACCGTCGCGAAAGGACGATCATAGCGCGGTATAACGCAGAACGTCATGCGTAACGGTATTTGCGCGTGCTCGGTTACATGCGTTGACCGGACAGGTCTCCCCGCATACGCTTGCCCCGATGGGGATGGGGTCCCCCGACAACCGCCAAGGCCGACGTTTTCTTGGCTGATGACTCCTACCGCGCAACACGGCGGTAGGATTCTGTCCGAGCCGCCCAGCCGGGCGGTTTTTTTTGCCCGCGGCTTGGAGGGACGAATGGGCTTTCTGATCGTGTTTCTCGGCGGCGGTCTCGGCGCGGCATTGCGCCATGGCGTGAACCTCGCCTCGGCGCGCCTCATCGGCACCGCGTTTCCCTTCGCGACGTTGTTCGAGAACGCAACCGGCTCGTTCGTGATGGGGTTGCTCGCGGCCTACTTCGCCTTCAGGGGGGATGCCTCGCAGCACTGGCGGCTGTTCTTAACCACCGGGATTCTCGGCGGCTACACGACCTTCTCGGCGTTCTCGCTCGACGTCGCGCTGCACTACGAGCGGGGCGAGCTCGTACTCACGGCGCTCTATGTTGTTCTTTCAGTCGGGCTGGCGATCGGCGGACTGTTTGCGGGGCTCGCATTGGTGCGCAATTTCTCTTGATAGCCCGCCGCACGGGCATTCCTCCCGACCCGTTTCCGCGTAAAGTTGCCCTCCTCTGCACTTTAGCTGGGGAGAGCGAAGCCATGATGACGACCGTTCAGGCACTGGTGTGGTCGGGAATTCTCACGTTTCTGATGTTGGTGCTCGGGCTTCTGTTCCGCACGCGGGCCTGGGGACCCGAAGGGATGATGGTCGCATTCGGCAATCGCGAGGGCATCGTTGCTCCGGCCGGCGTGGGCGGCCGCGCCGATCGCGCTGCGAACAACCAGATCGAAGCGATGGCGATGTTTCTCGCCGTGGTGCTCGCCGCGCAGCTCGCCGGCAAAGCGCCGCAGGCAGCGTTCGGCGCGACCGTCTTCTTCTGGGCGCGGCTCGTCTACTGGCCGGTCTATCTCGCCGGCATTCCGGTGCTGCGCACGCTGGTGTGGCTCATCAGCATCGTCGGGCTGATCCTGATCCTGAAGGAAATCTGGTGACGTTTTTGTTTGGCGCGCAATCCGGGCGGCGAACCGGTTTCCACTTCGCCTGATTGCGCGCTACTGCAGCGTCTCCAGCAGTCCCCGCATCAACAAGGTGCGCGGCTCGATCGACGAGACCAGGCCGTGCTCCCACTCGGTGTGCGCGCCGTCGCCGTCGATGCCGAGGCCGTCGAGCGTCGGCACACCGAGCGCCGCCGTGAAATTGCCGTCGCTGCCGCCGCCGGTCATGTCGGTGTGCTGCAGGTCGAAGCCGATTGACTTCGCGACCGCCTGAGCGTGGCGGAACAGCACCTCGATCGCGGCCGTCATCTCGAAGGGCGGACGGTTCATGCCGCCGGTCACTTCGAGCTTCACGCCCGGATCGACCGGCTCGAGGCCCAGAATCTTGGCCTCGAACTCCTCGCCGGCGGCTTCGTCGCACACGCGCAGATCGGCGCTGATGTGGCAGTGCTGCGGGATGACGTTCGGCGCAGTGCCGCCGTGGATCACGCCGACGGTGGTGGTGACGCCGCGCGCGTAATCGGTCATGCCTTCGATCGCCAGCACCTGCCGCGCCATCTCGCGGATCGCGCTGCGGCCGTCTGCATGACGCGCGCCGGCATGCGCCGGAATACCGGCCGCCTTCACCTCGAAGCGGCCCACGCCTTTGCGTGACGTGACGATCTTGCCGCCGTCGCGGCACGGCTCGGTGACCAGCACGTAACGCGCCTTTTTCGCTTCGGATTCGATCAGATGCCGCGAGGTCGGGCTGCCGACCTCCTCGTCGGGCGTGAACAGGAAGGTGACCGGCAGCTTCGCGCTGCCGGAGCGCGCCACCTGCCGAAAGGCTTCGAGCGCGAGATACGCGCCGCCCTTCATGTCGAACAGGCCGGGACCGAAAAGCTTGTCGCCGTCGCGGCGGAGCGGCAGCGGACCGGCGAGCGTGCCGATCGGATGCACGGTGTCGATGTGCGACATGATCAGGATACCGGGGCCGTTGCCGACGGTTTGATTGCGCACGATGAGATTGTCGGCAAAGCCGTCCCGGCCGGGCACGCGCTCGACCGCCACGGGGAGGTCCGCCACATCGGATTGCACCACGTCGACCATGCGGTTGACGGCGGCCTTGTCGCGCGTCGGGCTTTCGGTTTCGACCCAGCGCCGGATGCCGGAGATCATTGCGCCGAGGTCGATCGATTGATGCGTTGCCATGGCCTCCTCGAAGCACATTCATCGGCGCGCGTCGACCCCGCGCGCCTTCTAGCGATGGACAGCCGATAGCTTCCAAGTGCAAGCTTACGAGCTTAATTTCCGGGAGGAGCAATTCATGATGACGATCACCCGCCGCCAGGCTCTCGCGTTCACCGCCAGCCTCGGTGCGATTGGCTTTGCCGGGGCGCCGGCGCTCGCCCAGCAGCGTTTCTTCCGTATCGGCACCGGCGGCACCGGCGGCACCTACTATCCGGTCGGCGGCATGATCGCGAACGCGATCTCCACGGACAAAATCAACGTCAGTGCGGTCGCCACCAACGGCGCGGTCGCCAACGTCAACGGCATCGTCGGGGGCTCGATGGAGTCGGGCTTCAGCCAGGCCGACGTGAACGCCTGGGCCTATACGGCGACCGGCATCTATCAGGGCAAGCCCAGGATCGAGGAGCTGCGCGTCATCGCGAACCTCTATCCGGAAAGCGTGCATGTCGTCGTCCGCAAGGGCGCGGGCATCAAGTCGCTCGCCGATCTCAAGGGCAAGCGCGTGTCGATCGACGAACCTGGCTCCGGAACGCTGGTCAACGCGCGCGCGCTAATGGCCGCCTATGGTGTCACCGAAAAAGACATCAAGCCCGAATACCTTAAGCAGGTTCAGTCGGCCGAAAAGTTCAAGGACGGCACACTCGACGCCTACTTCCAGACCACCGGCTATCCGCAGGGAACGCTCACCGAGCTCGCCGCCACCAACGGCTTCGAGCTTCTCCCGATCGAGGGCGAGGTGCGCGACAAGCTGATGGCGCAGTTCAAGTTCTTCGCCAAGGACAAGATCCCGGACGGTACCTACAAGGACGTCAAGGGCGTCGACACCGTCGCGGTCGGCGCGCAGTGGACCACGTCCTCGAAGCAGCCCGACGATCTCGTCTACGAGATCACCAAGGCGCTGTGGAGCGACAAGACCCGCGCCGCGCTCGACGCCGGCCACGCCAAGGGCAAGGAAATCCGCAAGGAGACCGCGCTCCAGGGCGTCAGCGTTCCGCTCCATGCGGGTGCCGAGAAATTCTACAAGGAGGCCGGGCTGCTGAAATAAGCCGCCGTCGCGCGGAGGGGGCATGACGACGGCGGCTGAACTCGACTCGGCCAAGGTTCAGAAGCTCGAGGCCGAACTCGATCCCGAAATGCGCTTCCGGCCGCTGTTGCCAGCGGCCGGATGGTTCGTGGCACTCGCGCTGTTCGGGCTGTCGTGTTTCCACTACTACACGGCGGGCTTCGGGCTGCTGCCGGAGACGCTGCACCGGGGTATTCACATCTCGTGCGTGCTCGGGCTGATCTTCCTGGTCTTCTCCTGGAACCAGAAAGGCAACACCGCGGCGCCGAAGGCGTCGCTGTTCGCGCCTCTTGGCATCGGCGTCATCGATTGGCTCTGCTGTATCGCGGCGGTCGTGACCAGCCTCTACGTGCCTTACGTCTTCCACGACCTCCAGTTCCGCGTCGGCAATCCCGACCCGATCGACTGGATCATGGGCACCGTGATGATCGTGGTGCTGCTGGAGGCGACGCGCCGCAGCGTCGGCTGGCCGCTGCCGATCATCGCGATCGTGCTGATGGCTTACGCGCTGTGGGGGCGCAACCTGCCCGGCATCCTCGCGCATCCCGGCAACACGTGGAAAAGTGTCGTCAACCACCTCTACCTGACCAGCCAGGGTATCTACGGCATCGCGCTCGGCGTGGTCGCCACCTACGTGTTCCACTATGTGCTGTTCGGCGTGCTCGCGACCCGCGTCGGGCTCGGCCGCTTCTTCATCGATCTCGCAACCGCGCTGACCGGCCGCTTCTCCGGCGGCCCCGCCAAGGTCTCGATCTTCGGCTCGGGCCTGTTCGGCATGATCTCGGGCTCGTCGATCGCCAACACCGTGACGGTCGGCTCGCTGACCATTCCGGCGATGATCCGCATCGGCTATGCGCGCCACTTTGCCGGCGCCGTCGAGGCGGCCGCCGCAACCGGCGGACAGATCACGCCGCCGATCATGGGCGCGGCCGCGTTCCTGATGGTCGAGTATCTCGCGGTCCCGTATCAGACGATCATCATTGCGGCGATCGTTCCGGCGTTCATGCATTTCTTCGGCGTATTCTGCCAGATCCACTTCGAGGCGAAGAAGTACGGCCTGCGCGGCCTGCCGCGCTCCGAACTACCCATCGCGCGCGACGTCATCCGCCGCGACTGGCCGACCGCAATGCCGCTCGCGGTCTTGCTGATGGTGCTTTTCTCCGACTTCACGCCCTATCTGGCGGCCTTCTGGGGCATCACCGGCTGTATCGTGCTTGGTCTCACCAATCGCAACCGCATCGTCGCCATCACATTCGTCGTGGCCATCGCACTCGCGATCAAGCTTCAGATCCTGGTCGAGTGGGAAGGACTTATTCCGATCATCGTCGCGTCGATTGCGGTGTCGGCATGGTTTGTGCTGCGGGACGAAGGCGGCAAGGCGCGCTTCTACGACATCCTCGATGCCTTCGTGGTCGGCGCGAAGTACGCGATCAGCGTCGGCGCGGCCGCCGCGACCGTCGGCATCATCATCGGCATCGTCACGCTCACCGGCGTCGGCTTCAAGCTCTCGACCATTATCACCGGAGCCGCCGGTGACGTGTCGACGGTGCTCGGCGGCCTCGTGCCGGCAAGCCTCTTCGACGCCAAGGCGATGACGCTGTTCTTCACCCTCGTGATGACCGCGATCGTCTGCATCCTACTCGGCTGCGGGATACCGACCACCGCGAACTATCTCATCATGGTGACGATCGCGGCGCCCGCGCTCGCCGTGCTCGGCGTGCCGCAGCTCGTCTCGCATTTCTTCGTGTTCTATTACGGCGTGCTTGCCGACATCACGCCGCCGGTCGCGCTCGCCGCCTATGCGGGCGCCAGCATGGCGGGCGCCGACCCGTTCAAGACCGGCAACACCGCTTTCCGCCTCGGACTCGCGAAAGCGCTGGTGCCTTTCGTGTTCGTGTACTCGCCGTCACTGCTGCTCGTAACCAAAGGCTTCACCTGGGCGGAATTTTCCGAGACGGCCATCGGCTGCGCGATCGGCGTGGTGATGCTGGCCATTGCGCTCACCGGCTACGGCCTGGCGCGACTCGGCAAGCTCGAACAGCTCTGGCTCGGCGCGGCCTCGGTGCTGGTGATATCGCCGAGCCGCACCGCGACGCTCGTGGGGCTGGCGATGGCGGTGCCGATCGCGCTGCGCCAGCTCGCGGCGTGGCGGAGTGCGAAGGTGAGCGCAGCGGTTGAGAAGACGATTTAGCCGGTAGCCATTGGGCTCGCTCAGGAAGGTCGGAGGGAGGAAGAGGATGCACCGCCGGATATCCCGCTGTCTGTCAGCCGCGTTTGCCCTCGTTGCGGCATTCGCGACGCCGAGCGCAAGCTCAGCGCAAGGCTATCCCAACCGGCCGGTTCGCCTCGTCGTGCCATTCCCTGCCGGCGGACCGGCAGATGCGCTCGGCCGCACGCTTGCCGACCAGCTCAACAAGATGTGGGGCCAGCCGGTGATCATCGAAAACCGCGGCGGCGCCGGGGGCAATCTCGGCGCGGACGTGGTCGCGCGCGCCGCGCCGGACGGCTACACCCTGCTGCTCAACGCATCGAGCCACGTCATCAACGCGAGCCTGTACGAGAAGCTGCCGTACGATCCGATCAAGGACTTCACGCCGGTCTCGGAAATCGCCTCCTACATGCTGGTGCTGGTCGTGCATCCGACGGTGCCAGCGACGTCCGTGAAGGACTTCGTTGCCGTTGCGAGTAGCAAGCCGGACGGATTGTCCATCGCGAATGCCGGGTTGGGAACGCCGACGCACCTCGCGGCCGTGCTGTTCGCGCAGGCCGCCGGCGTCAACCTGATCCATGTCCCCTATCGCGGCGCCGCGCCGGCAAGCATCGACCTGATCGCCGGCCAGGTGCCGGCGATGTTCAACAATCCGGTCAATGCAGTCCCGCAGGTGAAGGCGGACAAGCTGCGCGCGCTCGCGGTGACGGGCTCGAAGCGCCTCTCCCTGCTGCCCGACACCCCGACTATCGCCGAGTCCGGCTATCCGGGATTCGAAACGAGGACCTGGTACGGCCTGTTCGGTCCGGCCGGCATGCCGGCAGACATCGTAGGCAAGCTGCACGCGGACACCGAGAAGGTGCTGCACCTGCCGGAGATCGCGAACAATCTCGTTGCGCAGGGATGGGACATCGCGGTGAGCCCGCCGGATCAATTTTCCAAAGTGCTGCAGTTGGAACTTGAGCGCTGGTCCGCGGTCGTGAAACGCGCCGGCATCAAGGCGAATTGACATGGACCTGCGGATCAAGGGCAGGCGCGCGCTCGTGACCGGTGCGAGCCTCGGCATCGGACGCGCCGTGGCGAAAGAACTGGCGCGCGAGGGGTGCGACGTTGCGATGGTCGCACGAACCGAAAGCACGCTACGGCGGGCTGCTGACGAGATCGCGCGCGCGACCAATCGGCGTGTCGTTGCCGTTCCGGCGGATGCCTCGGTGGCGGAAGACGTCGTCAGAGCCGTCGAACAGGCGATGCAGGCGCTGGGCGGGCCGATCGACATCCTGGTGAACAACGCCGGCTCGACGCCCGAAGACGGCATCGACCGCGTCGACTTCGACAAGTGGCAATACTCGGTGGCCTTGAAGCAGTTCGGCTACGCGCGATTCATCCAGCTCGTGTTGCCCTCGATGCGCGCGCAGAAGTGGGGCCGCATCGTCAACGTGATCGGGCGTTCAGGCCACCAGCCGCGGCCGGTCTATCTCGCGGGCGGCGCCGTCAATGCGGGGCTCTTGAGTTTCACCAAGGGACTGGCGGAGGACTGCGCGAAGGACAACGTGCTGGTCACCGGCGTCAATCCCGGCCCGATCGATACGCCACGCTGGCAGAGCCTGCGCGAGGCGGCGGTCCGCACACGCGGCGTGACACCCGAGCAATATGACGGCCGCGCCATTGCGAGCGTCCCGCTCGGCCGGCTTGGCACCTCCGAGGAAGTGGCGGGCGTGATCGTCTTTCTGTGCTCCGAGCACGCCAGTTACGTGACCGGCGAAATCGTCAACGTCGACGGTGGCGGGACGCGCTGCATCTAGCGCGTCAGGGCGCGCGCGCCTTGCGATCCTGATTATTCACCGCGCGGATCGCCTCGCGCGCTTGCCGCCACTGATCGTCCCCCCATTCGCGCAGATCGTAGAAGCCGCCGGCCGAGACGAGATGCTGCGCGCCATCGACCGTGATGGTCTCGCCGCTCAGCCACTCGCAGCCGGGCGCGAGCAGGAAGGTCGCGAGGTTCTGCAATTCCGACATCTGCCCGACGCGGCCCATCGGATTGACCGCCTTGGTGCGCGCGCCCGGTTCCTCGCCCGGCCGCAGGCGCTTACCGGCACCTTCGGTCGGGAACACACCGGGCGCGATCGCGTTGAGGCGGATGCCGTAGCGGCCCCACTCGACTGCGAGCGAGCGCGTCATGGTGGCGATCGCCGCCTTGCTCATCGCCGAAGGCACCACATAGGGCCCGGCGTTGAACACCCACGTCACGATGATGGAGACGACGCTGCCCTTGTGCTTGCCGGCGATCCAGCGCCTGCCGACAGAATGCGTGACGTAGAACGTGCCGTGCATCACGATGTTGGCCACGGCATCGAAGCCCTTGGATGACAAATCCTCGGTGCGCGAGATGAAATTGCCGGCCGCGTTGTTGACGAGCCCGGTAAGTGGGCCACCGCGGAAGATATCCTCGACCATCTCGTCCACGGCCGCCGGATTGCGGATGTCGACGCCGTAGCTCGTGACCTGCCCGCCGGTCTTGTCGGCAAGCTCGAACGCCGTCGCGTCGCACACCGACTTGCGCCGCCCGCAGATGAACACCTCGGCGCCGAGCGCGAGAAATTTCGTCGCCATCTCCTTGCCGAGGCCGGTGCCGCCGCCTGTCACCAGAATGCGCTGCGATTTGAGGATGCCGTCCTTGAACACGCGTCGCTCCCTGTCCATGCTTTCTGCCAGTATCGGGGGAAACGCGGGCGGCGCAAAGCCCGCGAGGGAGGAACGGATGGCTTCGGTGCTCGACCGCTTTCGGCTGGACGGACAGATGGCCGTGATCACCGGCGGCGCGCGCGGAATCGGCCGGGCGACCGCGGAAGCATTCGTGGCGGCGGGCGCACGCGCCGTTTTGATTGATCTCGACCTCGAGGAAGCGAAGAAGGCCGCGCTCGCGTTGGGGAATGCCGAAGCTCATTCGCTCAACGTCACGCTCGAAGCCGAGGTCGACCGCTTCTTCGACGAGCTTGCAGAGCGTCTCGGCCGCATCGACGTGCTGGTGAACAACGCCGGCGCCTCGATCCGCAAGCCGACCACCGAGCTCTCGGCGGCCGAATGGGACAAGGTGATCGCGGTCAATCAGACCGCGGTGTTCCTCTGCTCGCGCGCGGCGGCGCGCCACATGCTTCCACGCAAGAGCGGCGCCATCGTGAACCTCGCCTCGATCATGGGGTTTTCCGGCGGCGGGCTCTATCCGAACATCTCGTATCAGGCGAGCAAGGGCGCGGTCGTGAACATGACGCGCGCGATCGCGATCGAGTGGGCAAAGGACGGCATCCGCGTCAACGCGGTCGCGCCCGCATGGGTGCGCACCGGCTTCATCGCACCCATTTTGGCGAAGCCCGAGGTTGTGTCGCAGATCGAAGCCGTGACGCCGATGGGCCGGCTGGTCGAGCCCGAGGAGGTCGCCGCCGCGATCCTTTATCTCGCCAGCCCGGCGGCCTCGATGACCACCGGGCATGTGCTCGCGATCGACGGCGGGTACCTGGCGCAGTAGCGCATGATCCCGAAAAGTGGGTACCGGTTTTCGGAATCAGATCATGCGAAAAAAAGCTATAACGACGCGATCGCCTCGATCTCGAACAGCGCGCCGGGCCGCGCCAGCGCCGGCACGCCGACCGCCGTGCTCGCCGGCGGCGCCGCCATGTTGAGGTACTGGTCGCGCACTTCGCGGAACGTGCCGATGTTTCCCGCAATGTCGACGAGGTAGCTGTTGATCTTGACCACATCCTTGAAGCTCGCGCCGACCGCTGCGAGCGCATTCTTGACGTTCTCCAGTGCCTGCACCATTTGGCCGCGGAAATCCTCCGGCATTTTGCCGTCGACCGTGAAGCCGAGCTGTCCCGCGATGTAAATGATGCGTGCCGGTCCCGCGATCTCGACCACATGGGTGTAGCCCGGGGGCTTTGCGATGGTCGGCGGATTGATGAAGCGTGGCGCCATTGAGTGTCCTCCGTATGGTTCTTATCCGAACACGACACCATAAAAGCATGGCGTCGCCAAGGCATTGACCTGGCGGCGCTATTTGATAGGCGACCCGCTCCTCACTGCTCTCTTTCGAGTCTCGTTCCCGCCTAGCGCAGCTGCACTCCGGCAGACAGCTTCAGCGACGAACGCGGCGGTCCAACACGGCCTATCTCCGCCACCTCTTCGGCGATCGCCTCCAGCAAGGCCTCGACCCAGCGCTGCGGAACGCACCGCGTGACGAACACGATGCGGCTGCTGCGCTGCGCGGACGGCCAGCGATCGAGCCAGGCCGGCGGATGGAAGACATGCTGCACGCCGTGGATCATGGCCGGCCGGCCGGGGCTTTCGAGAATATTCACGATGCCCTTGAGACGCAGAATATCCGGGCCGCAGTGCTCGGCGAGCGTCTCGAGAAAGAGCGTGAGCGCAACGGCCTGGATCGGCGTCTCGCGCAGGATCGCGTATGTCTTGATCTCGGCGTCATGCCGAGCATGCGAATGCCCATGGGCTTCTGCGGCCAGCCACTCATGGACCTTGGCCGATTTGGTCTGGGGATCATAGAGACCGGAAGCAAAGACATCCGCCGAATCGACGCGGCCATGCTCTGCGGTCAACATCGGCGCCCCGGCATTCAATTCCTCGAGCCAGCCGAGCAGCGCGGGCTTGGCAGGTCCGGTCAAATCCAGTTTGGTCAGAACGATCCGGTCAGCGACGGCAACCTGCTTTTGCGAAACCGCTTCACGCTCGAGCGTCGCCGCACCATTGACGGCATCGACGGCGGTCACGACGCTGCCGAGGACGAGATGCCGCGCGATCGCCGCATCGGTCATCAGCGTTTGCAGGATCGGCGCCGGATCGGCGAGGCCGCTGGTCTCGATGACGATCCGATCGAATAGCGTGCATCGGCCCTCCTCGCGCCTTTGCAGCAGCTCCTGCAAGGTTCGCGAAAGGTCGGAACGGATCTTGCAGCAGAGACAGCCCGTTTGCAGCTCGATGAAGCTGTCCTCGCTGGCTTCGAGAAGTTCGTGATCCAGTCCGATCTCGCCGAATTCGTTGATGATGATGGCGGTGCGCGAGAACTCAGGCTGACGCAGCAGATGACGCAGCATGGTCGTCTTGCCGCTGCCGAGGAATCCCGTGAGAACCGAGGCGGGGATCGCGCTCATTCGAAAGGCACCAGTGGCGCGATGGCGACCCGCACGCGGTTCGCCGCATAGGCCGGATCGAGCGCTTCCCTCACCTGGCGCAGCACGGCGACCAGCGAGATCGCGGGGCGCCTGCGGCCATCGATCGCGACCGTCCAGCGGAACATCTCATGGGGTACCCGCTCGATCCGGATATCCTTGCGGCTGCCGGCAATCACCAGCGCGCCGTCGGCCGCGCGCTCGACGCTGCCGGCCAGGCGCCAGGCCGCGAGGCTTTCGACGAGCAGCTTATGCGCCCGTTCACTTGGCTCGCTCACAGGCGCGCACCGTTGAGGACATCGGCCGGGATCTTGCGCTTGAGATAGCGGCCATCGTTCGGGCTGCCGAAATACTGGCCGTTCTCCACCATCACCTTTCCGCGCAGCAACGTGACAACCGGCCACGCGAAGATGTCGTGCCCCTCCCAAGGCGTGTAGTCGGTCTCATGCAGGTCGGCGGCGCGCACCTTCCCGCGACGTGTCGGATCTAGAATGACGATATCGGCATCGCTGCCGACTGCGATCGCGCCCTTCTTCGGGTAGAGGCCCATGATCCGCGCCGCGTTCGTCGAGACGAGGTCCACGAAGCGCGACAGCGAATAGCCGCGGCGCGTAACCATCTCGGTGTACATCACACCAACGCGCGGTTCGACGCCGGAGTTGCCGCCGGTCGTGTCGTCGATCCGCTTGCCGGCGGTCTTGTCCTTGAGCGAGCAGCACAGCTCGTCCGTCGCGACGCAATGGATCACGTCGCTCACGGTGCCGTCCCAAAGCGCCTTCTGGTCGTCCGGCGACTTCAGCGACGGGTAGGTGTGATAGATCTGGCCGTTGGGCCGCTTGTAGTCCTCCGCCGAATACATCAGATATTGATGCAGCGTCTCGCCGTAGATCGGCAGACCTTTGCGGCGCGCCTCGGCGATCGCCTCGACGCCGGTGCGGGCGGACACGTGCATCATGTAGAGCGCGGTACCCGGTACGCTTTCGGCAAGCCGCAGGATGCGGCGAAAGCTCAAGTCCTCCGAAAGTTGATTGTGAACCTCGGCGAGATTGTGGAAGCTGACGCGGTTCTCGCGGATGAGCTTCGCGTACATGTGCATCACGATGTCGTTGTCTTCCGCGTGGATGACGCCGAGCCCGCCGTGCTTCGCCAGTACCTGGAATGCTTCCCAGATGTCGCCGAAGTCGATCATGCGGCCGGAGCCCGCCGGCCGGATATTGGTGGTGAAGATCTTCAGCGTCGGGTAGCCGGCCTGTATCGCCTCCGCGAGCTGGCTCGAGAATTCGGGCGGCGGGTCAGTGTGCAGCATGATGTGATAGGCCCAGTCGCACGGGCTCTTTCCGGCGAAGTCCTTGTCACGCGACTCCAGCGCCTGCTGCGCTGTTGCGCCTTCGCGCCAGTAGGCAAAATCGATCAGCGTCGTGGTGCCGCCGAACAGCGCCGCGATGCCAACATGCTCCGGCCCTTTCGTGATCAGCGGCGTACCGTCGGGCATGGTCCACGGATGGTGCATGTGCACGTGCGGATCGATGCCGCCCGGCATGACGATCTGCCGTGTCGCGTCGATCACGCGCCCGGCACTG
>Ga0310810_10003314_pt1 | contig 17552 bp, 17 predicted proteins | sample NCmetagenome_FD_207641 | JGI IMG/M metagenome (GOLD analysis project Ga0310810, IMG submission 207641) | Soil microbial communities from experimental microcosm in Duke University, North Carolina, United States - NC | ecosystem: Engineered > Artificial ecosystem > Soil microcosm > Unclassified ...
GGGAAAAGCTTAACTTTCCAATACAGTAGGGACTGTATTTTCGGCTGAGTTGATCTCTGATCGCGGATTCTTCTTATTTCGATGCTGAAGCCTTGGTACAAGAACCTGAGGAAAAACTCTTCTCCGGTTTGACATCACAACAGTTCACGGACCAGGCGCCTTCTGTATGGTGAAAAACAAAACTTCCTTTCCCACCGCCTCCCCCTTTCTTCCGCCAGTTCAGACCCTGGCCGGCTTGCGGGAGGCCGCGTCTCGATGTCAGGGTTGCGATCTCTACTTGAGGGCCACGCAAACGGTTTTCGGAGGAGGAGCAAAAAATGCGTCGGTGATGCTGGTTGGGGAGCAGCCCGGAGACAAGGAAGATCTAGCCGGCCAACCCTTCGTTGGTCCCGCCGGAAGGATCTTGGACGAAGCTTTACGGGAGGCTGGGATCGCACGGTCCGAAGTTTACCTCACCAACGCCGTTAAGCATTTCAGCTGGGAACCCGATGAAAGAGGCAAGCGCAGAATTCATAAGAAGCCCCGTTACTCGGAAACCCAAGCCTGCAGGCCCTGGCTGGACGCGGAGATTCGGGTTGTGCGGCCAGAAGTGATCGTCTGCCTGGGCTCCACGGCCGCACAGGCGCTACTCGGAAAGGACTTCAGCGTGCTGCGCCAGCGTGGATTGTTTCTAGCTTCGAAGCTTGCACCATTCGTTCTAGCTACCGTGCATCCATCGTCGATTCTGCGGGCCCGGAATGACAGGCAGCAGCAGATGCAGGCCTTCGTTCGCGATTTGACAGTTGTTGCAACCGAAATCCGCAAGCTGGGGAGAGCTGCTTAGTCACTTAGCTCGATTACAGCTTTTTCGGCATGCCCTTACGCCCTTGAGGGGATGGAGACGGTGGTTGCGAAGCGATACTCTGGAACCCTCGGTCTCGCCATATTAAGGAGCCCAACTGCGGTTCCCGAAACTGGTATTCAACCGGATGCATCGGACGAGAAATCTCGCCTTGGTGCTCAATAAAGCACGAGTCGGAAATGCAATGTCAAAGTTCAAACGAACGTTAATGCGACGCCTGATTTTCGGAGGAGCTGTCATCGGAGGAGGAACGGCGGTTTTGGCTGCCGGAACTATGACCGGTGCTGCTTTGGCCTATTGGGGTGTAAAGCAAGTCCGACGCTTCCATCTTTCCGGCCGCACTGTTCTGATCACAGGCGGATCCCGTGGACTCGGGCTGGCGCTGGCAAGAGTGTTTCTGCGCCGGGGAGCAAAAGTGGCGTTGCTTGCCCGCGAGGTCGAGACGCTCGAACGCGCTCGTCAGTTGCTGGCCGGGAAGGGAACGGTTGTCGTTCACCCGTGCGATCTTCGAGATCCGAACCAGGTGCATCAGGCGGTCGCCGATGTCCGGCAGGAGTTCGGCGACATCGATGTGCTCGTCAATAACGCCGGCACGCTTTCCGTGGGGCCGATGGACAGCATGACAGCAGAAGATTACACCGAAGCCCTCAACATCTATTTCTGGGGGCCTTTTCACGCGTCCCAGGCGGTTCTCCCATCCATGCGGCAGCGCAAAACTGGCCGCATCATTAACATCTCCTCGATCGGCGGCAAGATTTCCGTTCCCCATCTGCTCCCATACTGCACCGGGAAATTCGCCCTCTCCGGCTGGTCGGAAGGCCTGCGACAGGAACTCATCAGGGATAACGTATACGTCACCACCGTTTACCCGGGACTCATGCGCACCGGCAGTCCGAGGAATGCGGAATTCAAGGGCAAGCATCAGGACGAATACACGTGGTTTACGCTCAGTGGCGCCATGCCGGGACTCTCGATCAGTGCCGATCGTGCTGCTCGGCAGATTGTTACCGCCAGCGAGTACGGACGCAGCCAACTGATCGTCTCCCTTCCTGCGAAGATCGCCATCACGGCACATTCCTTGTTCCCCAGCATGAGCGCGCACGCACTGCGCCTGACCAATCAGCTATTGCCCGATGCTGACGCCGGGCCTGAAAAAACTGGCAGGAAGGGCTCTCAGAGCGAGACTCGAATGACTCGCTCATTTCTGACTGTGCTCGACAAGCAGGCGGCGAAGAGGAATAACCAGGTCGCGAATCCTGCGCCCGTGACGAAATGACGATTACGACAAATTTGGCCGCCAAGTATGGCGAGACGACATTCTCACAACGCCCGGCAACCTCGACCCATGAAGCGATTTTGACGCTGGCGGCGGGAAGCGCTCTCGCCGGCCTGGGAATTTGGAGGCGCGGTCGGCTGGGGACTGCGCTCGGCGCTCTGGGAGGCTATCTTCTCTATTGTGGCGCTCGTGATTTCCAAAAACCCTACCAAGGCCGGGTGCGTGTCAGCTACACCATCCAAAAGGATCGCAAGCAGGTGTACGACTTTGCTTCTAATCCCGAGAACTGGGGCAAGTTCATGCACGCGATCCAACTGGAGCGTCGCAGCGAGAGCCGCTTCGCATTTTCGCTGGGAAAGCCCGCGGGAATCGATTTCGAATCCGATGTCGAAATTACCGATCAGCACGCGGGCGAACACATCGCCTGGGCATCGGCGGAGCAAATGCTTGAGCATCGCGGGGTGATTCGATTCAAACCTGCGCCCGGAAACCGCGGCACCGAGGTTTTCGTCGCGCTCGAATACAAGGTTCCAGCAGGTCCGATCGCGCGAGGCCTCGCCTCCCTGGTGGGGTGGAATCCGGAGCAGGTGGTACGTGAAAGTCTCCGTCACCTAAAGCAGCTGATGGAAGCGGGAGAAATTCCGACCACCGCCGGCCAGCCTTCCGGTGTTCGCGGCATTCGAGGCACGGCGAAACGAATCATCTTCCGCGAAGGCCCAACGGAAGAGTCCGTCGAACAAAACCGCATGGCCGGCGACTAGAGATCAACTGAGATCGGGGAATCCGTGAAAGCACTTTGTTGGCAAGGAAAGACCAGCGTTACCGTTGAGCGGGTCAATGATCCCAGCATTCTGAACCCGCGGGACGCCATCGTCCGCATCACCCGCACCGCGATCTGCGGTTCCGATCTCCACCTCTACGACGGCTATATCCCGACTATGGAGCCAGGCGACGTTCTAGGCCACGAGTTCATGGGTGAGGTGATTGAGACAGGCCCCGAGGTGAAGAAGGTAAAGAAAGGCGACCGCGTGGTCGTGCCATTCACCATCGCTTGCGGTCAATGTTTCTTCTGCAAGAACCAGATGTGGTCCGCCTGCGATAACACGAACCCGAACGCCTGGATGATGGAAAAAATGTACGGACACTCGGGCTCGGCTCTTTACGGCTACAGCCATATGATGGGCGGTTATGCCGGGGGGCAAGCACAGTACGCGCGCGTGCCGTTTGCGGATATCGGATGCTTGCAGGTCCCTGAGGCGCTTGAGGATGAGAAGGTCCTGTTTCTCTCCGATATCTTTCCAACCGGGTACATGGCCGCGGAAAATTGTGATCTGAAGGGCGGGGAAGTGGTTGCCGTTTGGGGTTGCGGACCCGTCGGCCAGTTCACGATTCGCAGCGCCTTCATGCTCGGAGCCGAGCGCGTGATCGCCATCGACCGTTTTCCCGAGCGCTTGAAAATGGCGCGCGCCGCCCATGCCGATGTCATCAACTACGAGGAAGTGGATGATCTGGTCGAAGAGTTGAAATGGATGACGGGCGGCCGAGGTCCGGACGCGTGCATCGATGCCGTTGGCTTGGAAGCGCATGGTGTGGGCGTGGCCGCTGCCTACGATTATTCCAAGCAAAGGATGAAAGTCGCTTTTGATCGGCCGATCGCCTTGCGCCAAGTCACCCAAGCCTGTCGTAAGGGGGGCGTCGTCTCGATTCCAGGGGTTTACGGTGGCATGCTCGACAAGCTTCCATTTGGCGCTGCCTTCGCTAAAGGCCTGATCTTCAAGATGGGTCAGACTCATACCCACCGGTACATGGAGCCATTGCTCCGCCGCATTCAAAACAACGAAATTGATCCAAGCTTCGTAATCACCCACCGGCTGAGCTTGGACGAGGCACCGCGCGCCTATAAGACTTTCCGGGATAAGCAGGAGCAGTGCATCAAAGTCGTGCTGGATCCATGGGCTGATGCGATGGCTGCTTAGCAAGGGAACCGATGAGCCCCGAAACGATTTCATCGGGTTTGGGCTTGCGAGCTTTCCCTCGACGGGGAGGGGCAACAGGCTTCCGTTTTGAATCCTGAAGCCCGAACACAGCGTCTGTTATAATGAGGCTTTTAAAGGAGATGTTCATGGCCACAACCACGCCCGAAATTCAGCCCCAGGAAGCAACCAAGAAGACTCCGATCATGTTGACTCCAAAGGCGATTGCCAAAGTAAAAGAAATTATGGGCCAGCAGAGCCCCGTGCCCGCCGGTCTGCGCGTGGGAGTCGTGGGTGGGGGCTGCTCGGGGTTTTCCTATTCCATGGCCTTTGAAAACGCTGCCGGCCTCATGGACAAGACCTTCGACTTTGAGGGCCTTAAGGTATATGTGGACGCCACCTCTCTCACCTATCTCACTGGGTGCACGGTGGACTACCTAGAGACGCTCGAAGGCGCCGGCTTCAAGTTCGAGAACCCTCAGGTCAAGAGCACCTGCGGTTGCGGCTCTTCGTTCAGCGTGTAAACCGCTGCTTTTCGATCTTCCAAAGGCCCGCTCGCTGCGGGCCTTTTCGTTTTTCTTGAGGTTACTTTCGGCATGCGATATTTCTCCGATCCGGAGTACGGAATCAGCGGTATGGAATAGCTGCGGCTCTGAATCTAAGCTCTCTGCATGCGTTCTAGAGCCAAGGCCAAGAAGCCCAGAGCTGAAAAGCCCTCTCCCAAGCCCAGTGCTCAAGCGCCGCAAACGCAGGCTCCCCGTTCCCCGGTGAAGGTAGGTGCGCAAGAAACGTCCTGGACGGACGCCAAATGGCTGGCTCTAGCGGATCAGGCGCTCTCGGAGTAGGGTAGTCCACTACTGCTGGTTCGGCTGCGCAGGGTTCTGCCCAACACCGAGACCCATGTTGTTAGAAGGGGTCCCGGTCGGCTGCTGAGTGGGATTGTTATTGAGCATCAGTGGCGGCTGGTTGGGTGTCATGAGTAACCCGCCACGGTCCGTGCTCGGATCATAAATGAATTGCCATTGGTTGTAGTGATTCTTCTTGTTGAACTCGCGAATGGTTTTGTCTTTGCTGAGGCTGGCCACGCCCACGATGCCTCCGCCGCCAAAGACCTGCGGGGCACCGTTCGGACCCGCCTGCTGCGAAAGGGGTTGCGGGGGTGGAGGTGTGCCGGTCGATGTGTCGGCAACTCCCTGATTGGCTTGCGAGGTGTCATTCGGGGTTTCGGTCGGAGAATTCTGCGACGCGATCGCGCTCGGTCCGGGGCCGGTTGGAGTTTGTGCGCCGCCGTTCAGCGCTTCCGGAGCGCCCTGCTGTTGGTTGTTCATCTGCGACACTGGAACCGCGGCCGGTGAACCGAAAGACATCTGCACGTCGCCGAGACGAAGCAGTTTGAAATCTTTGCCGGTGATTGGATCTTTGTAACGGCGCCGCAGGAAGCGTTGGTTATTGGTGTTCTCCAATTCTTCAATCCGTGTAGGATAGCGGCCAAACGCTTTGAAGTACTTGCGCACAGCCCGCGAGTACTGCACGCCGCGACGAATCATCTCCTCTTCCCGGTCGCGCTTGATCTGAAACTCTATTTTCTGAATGGTGGTGAACACTCCGATTGAGAGCAGGGCGACAAACAAGAGGAGCGCCAGCAGAACATAGCCAGATTCGGATTGGGTTTTTCGAACGCGCATCAATGGTTCAGTTTCTCAGCCTTGCGTTAGTGGAATGGTTTGCCGGTTGTTGCTGAGCACGTCGAGGATATCGACGGAGTTAGGAGAAATCTTCATCACCTTATACCTCCGATTCACAATATCCCCTTCCTTGGCGATAAACACGTCCTCAGCATGCGCCAGAAAAACTCTCTTCGCCCCTCCCGCGGGTGTAGCAAACCCATAAAACTTGAGCTCAATCGGGGGCGGCGGCGGGGGCACATAGACTTGTTCAGGGGCTGGCGTTTGCTGGGTCACCGGCATCACCGGTTTCGGTGGGGGTTCCACGAATACCCGAAATATGTTTCGCCCAGCGCCTTCATACCTGGTTTCCTCGCTCAACTTCAACAGGTCAAAGCGCAGGCTTGGATCGAGGTTTTGTGCCACTGTTTTTTTTCCGCTTGCATTGCGGGTTGAGGGATTGGTGCGAGGACTGGGCGACAAATTTGCGCCCGGGCCCGGATTCGTCGCCAAGCTCGCAGAAGGGGGCATGGCGGTCGATGCAGAACTCGACGATCCTCCAAACCAGCTCGACAATTGGAAGGCCAGCAGCACAACCGCAACCACGACGAGCGCCGCCGCTGCGATGACTTTGCTGCGATTTTCTGCGCCGAGTTTCACTAGGTACTCCTCAGATACGTCTCGATGCGGATCCCCAGCTTGATGGAGCCGCTCTGCTCGCCGGCCAATTCGAGATCGTTCACCATGAAGAACATCGTATTGCGCTCCAAGGCATTGATGAACTTCACCAACGCGATGTAATCGCCGGAAATTTGAGCTTCAATTTGGACACTCTGTAACCCGGGCAGGTCCGTGTCCTTCTGCGTGAATTTCTCGCTGGCAATGGTTACCCCATTTTGCGAGGCGATCCTTGCCAGGTCGAGCGAAATCGCGGAGTAACCGGTTGGCAAGCGATCGCGGTAAAACGCCTGTATGTCCTGACGAGCTTGGGGAATTTTCTTGTCCAGTCCTCGCCACGGCGCCGACTCGCGGGCCTTTAGGTTTAGCCATTGCTGCCTCAGTTCCTGCTGGCGCAAACTCTCCCTTCCTGCAATCGGGGTTACCAGCATGACCGCTGCGATGATGTTGATCACGACGAGCGCGCCAAGGGCAACATAGAGACGGATGCGGATTTGTTTGAGGTCCGGCATCAGTTCATGCCCCCGCTGACCGGTCGGTCCTGAGTCAAAGGAGCATACGCAGTTTCGATTTCAACTCTCACCCGGTCTTCAGTCCCAGGATTGTCGGTGGATTGGCTCGCGTCGATCCGCGTTTGTTTGAAATGTTGCGAATTTTCCATCTTGCGAACCAGGTCGAGGGCCTGCATCTGCGACTCTCCGCCAACTACCAGCTTGATGGTGACGTTGTTGTCGCCTGAGACATTGGGGTGAATCGAAATGACCCGCAAATGCGCCGGCATGACCTGCTCTAGGTCCTCGAACACGCGTGTCCAGGAAAATGCTTTGCGTTCAAACAGCTCATTCAAGAAGCGTGACTGATCCCGGAGCTCTCGGTTTTGAGGCTGGTTCAGGACGGCCTCCGCTTGCGCCTTCTCGCGATCGTAGGCCGCAATCTGTTCTTCTAGTTTAGAAAGCTGCGCCCGATCGCCGCGGGCTCGCATGAACCCGGTCGCCGTTATGAATAACATCAGGAGGGTGGCGATTGCGAGCAGCGCCAATCCGGTTCCCCAGTAGACCCAAAATTGCCGGGAGTCTTCGTAGGGCCGTGTCGCAAGATTGATATCGATTCGCATGGATTAATGCGTGCTCAACAATGCACCGGTCACGCCTGCCATCCTCCATTTTGGAATCGATCCGCCTCCCAGTCCCAGCTGCGAGGCTTTCACCAGCTCCTTTACTTCCGCTCCGGTTTGCGACTGCAAGGATGCGGCAACCGACGAGATATCCGAGATGCCGGAAACAAAGATCTGCTCGATGTTGGTGTTATAGGTGTCCTGGAAGAACACGACCGAGGGATACACATCTTCGGCCAGTTGTTCGCCGCTGATGGTTACGCCGCGCGCATTCTCCAGGGTGCGAAACAGCAGCAGTTGTTGTTGGTCGAGCAAAGCAATGCTGGTGGTGCGGGCATCAACTTTGACCACCAGAGTTCCGCGATCTGCCGGGGCGCCCAAAAGCGCTGCCAGCATCGAGGGCAAAACGACGCCGGGATTGAATCCAGCTTCGCGAATGACCGCTTCGTACTCTTCGATCACGTTATTGAGCGCCACCGCGGCAACCACGCGAACCGTGCCGTTTACCGAATGGGCTTGATAGGAAACTTTGGCTTTATCCACGTCAAAGGGAAGCGACTTACGCAGCCTAAAGCGCACGACTCCTTCTGCCTCCTCTCGTTTGAGGGGCAGCGCCTCAAAATCGAGAAGAGCGACTCGGACTGTGGCATCGGGGAGGATTGCGGTCACATCGCGGGAACGAGAGCCGACGTTGCCCAATACCTCCCGGAGTGCGCTGAGAACCGCATCGCGCTGGCGCAAGTTTCCTTCGGTCAGATCGGGCACTACGCACCCTGGCGCCAGTTCGCTGGTGGAGCACAGGTCCAGCACCTGGCGGGAATCGGCAGCCCGTGCGGCAATGACCCGATCGGCTGCGATTTCGCAGGCGATCTTCGGCTTGCCTGATTGAAGATTGGAACTCATCCGTTAGCAGCTATTTAAACAAATGAAAGTTGCGAGTTACCAGCAGCCGGTTCCTGGAAGACGGCGACCGGCTTCCGACCGCTCGCAACTTTCTATCTCATGGTCTCGATGAACGTGACCTTGTTGATTTCCTTTAAGGTTGTGAGCCCCAGCCTCACCTTGTCCAGGGCCGACTCGCGCAGAAAGCGCATACCCTCCTCGCGAGCTGCACGCCGTATTTCCGAAGTCGGCTTCCTGGCCAGAATCATTTCCCGGATCCGGTCGCTGAGGTCGAGCAGTTCGTGGATCGCGGTGCGTCCCCGGAACCCGGTTCCCGCGCACTCGATGCAGCCCTGACCTTCGTAGAACGGCACCTTCGACCACTGTTCCGAATCGAGGCCGCTGGCGTCCAGCACATCCGGCGGATAATGCACGACCGTCCGGCAGGAATTGCAAATCAGCCTTACGAGCCGCTGCGCCAGAATGCAGTTGAGCGCCGACACAAAGTTGTAGGGTTCAACTCCCATGTTCAGGAAGCGGCCGAGCACGTCGACCACGTTGTTGGCATGGACTGTGGTGAACACCAAGTGGCCGGTGAGCGCCGACTGAATTGCGATCTGGGCGGTCTCGGTGTCGCGAATTTCTCCCACCATGATTTTGTCGGGATCATGGCGGAGAATGGAGCGCAGACCGCGAGCGAAGGTCAGTCCTTTCTTCTCATTAACCGGGATCTGGGTGATGCCGCGAATCTGGTATTCGACCGGATCCTCAATGGTAATGATCTTGTCCTCATCGGTCTTGATCTCATTGACGGCGGCATAGAGGGTTGTCGTCTTGCCGCTTCCTGTCGGTCCGGTGACCAGCACCATGCCGTAGGGCTCGTTGATATACCGGCGGAACTTGCGGAGGTCTTCTTCGTCGAAACCAACAACATCGAGGGTGAGCGACTTGAATTTCTCGCTCATCGATTCTTTGTCGAGTACACGGAGCACGGCGTCTTCGCCGTGAATGGAGGGCATGATCGAGACGCGGAAATCAATGGGCCGTTCCGGCTGGCCGTATTTGACGCGGAAGCGTCCGTCCTGGGGAACGCGTCGTTCTGAAATGTCGAGTTCGCTCATGACCTTGATGCGCGAGATGATGGTGGAGTGATGTTCCCGGGCGATCGGGTTCATGGCCTGGGTTAAGACGCCATCGATACGGAACTTGATCACAACCGAATCGTCGCGGGTCTCGATGTGAATGTCACTGGCACGACGCTGCAGGGCGGTGAAGATGGTCGTGTCCACCAGCCGGATGATCGGGCTCATGTCGCCCTGCGCGGTCAACTTATCGATCGAGAGGCTTTCTTCGGTGCCTTCTTCCTCACGCACCACATTGAGGGTGAAGACTTCGCTGGCATCTTCCAGTACGCGCTTGGACTGCTCGGTCTTCTTGAGGATTTCTGTGATCTGACCAAGGGTGGCAACCTTGGTGACGATGCGCTTGTTCAGGAGCAAGCCGATTTCGTCGATCATCATCAGCTGGCTGGGATTGGCAATGGCAATGGCGAGCTTGCCGTCACGGGTTTCTTCAAGGGGAACGAAGTTGTAGCGGAACATCAGGCGAGGATCGATCTTGGAAAACAGATCATGGTGCAGCTGAAAGTCACGCAAATCGACGTACTCACAGCGGTAGCGGCGTGCCACATCCTGAGCACGAACCACTTCGTCCGTTGCGGCTACGGGAGCGTTGATCCCGTTACCGCCGTTTACCGCCGTCGATTTCTTTTCCACCATGCCCGCCATCTTCCTAACCGCCGATCCTTAGTGAATGTTCGATCCTAGGCTAAATATGGGTAAATACAACGAAATCAAGATGCCGCCGACAAATACAGCCATGATAATTAAAATCGCAGGTTCGATGAGTGCCATGGCAGCGCCGAGAGCGGTTTGCACGTCTTCCTCGTAAAACTCGGCCACGGAATTCAACATCGCCGGCAACGCCCCGGTCGACTCCCCTACTTCGATCATCTCAACAGAAAGCTCGGGAAACATCTTCTGCTGTTCCAGGCTTTTCGCCAAAGGTTGTCCCTCGCGGACCCTGATGGCAGCCTCTCGAATCCCGTTAACGACCTTCGTACTGCTCATCGAAGCCCCCGCTGTTTCCAGGCAGGGAACCAAAGGCATTCCGCCCGCGAGGAGCGTTGACAGCATCCGCGAAAAAGTTGCGACCTGATGCTTGATCAGGATATCCCCGATGAGGGGAATCCCCAGAAAAACCTTGTCAATCCAGGCTCGGCCGCTGTCGGTCGCTTTCCAGCGCCATAGCAGGAAAATCAGCCCCGCTAAAACCAAGGCTCCCACCGGAGCATAGCGCTGTGCGTGCGTTCCAATATTCAGCATGACCACCGTAATCGTCGGAAGCTCCGCGTTCAAATCCTGGTAGAGCTTGGCGAACTGCGGCACCACATAGGTGACCAGAAAAAGGAACATGATAACCACAACAGACACCAATAGCGTCGGATACACCAGTGAAACCAGCAGCTTCTTCTTGAAGGTCAGCGCGAGCCGCTGGAAATTGATGTAGCGGGCGAGCACCTCTTCCATGTTCCCACTCTTCTCGCCGGCCATTAACGTGGTTGTGTAAATTTTTGGGAAAACATTCTGTGCCGAGAAGGCCTCGGAGAGCAGTTCGCCGCCTTTTACCCGTTCCCGGACATTCTGTAGCAGGGAGCGGAAGTAATTGTCTTTTTGGCGCTTAATGAGCAGGTCAATCGACGCCAACACCGGCAAACCCGCCTTGAGAAGCGTCATAAACTGCTGGTTGAAGATAAGGAACGTCGTTTGCCGAACCTTCCTACCCCGACCGCTCCGCCCCCTCAAGAGTGTCTTTGGCTTTACACAGTAAACCAGGAATCCTTGCTGTGTGAAGCGCTCGCGGACTTCGGCTTCCGAGTAGCCGGTTTCGAGCTGCTGCAGCAGATTCCCGCGTTCGTCGGCGACTTTGACTAAGAACTCAGCCATCTATTTTGATCGCGATAAAAAAGCTTTCTCTGAGTCTAGCACTGAAAAGTGTCGTCTTTGCTGCTACTTAGCACCTAAATGCACTCCGGTAATCTTAGTTCGGGCCCAAGATTAGGGGTGGCCTTCGGTCGCCTCATCGACGGTCTCACTCCCCGGAGGAGGAGTGAATTGAAATTGTTTGTCGGCGAGATCGACGTTCTCTCTTTGGTTACTGAACCGATACTCAGTGACGGACTCATCCGTACCTTGGATCAGAATTCGCAGAATCCGGTAATCGGGACTGACTTCGACGAGAATCTGCTCGACCCGGTCCTCCATGCCCCGGGGCACTCCACGCAGGATGGAGCTTCCCGGCTGCCATACCTGCACATCGGGTGCAAACGAAAGATTCCGTAACTCCTTTTCCAGCTTAGTCTTGCCGAGCAGGAATGCAAGTGGCGAGCGAAGGTCTTCAAGCTGCTTCAAGGAAGATCTTCGGGCCTGTTTCTCCTGAGGCAAGTAGAGCCATGCCTCCTTTCCGTTGCTCACAAACAGCTTGTCCTCTGGGGAACGATAGTCCCAGCGCATCTTGCCAGGTTTTTTGAGGTGTAAGGTCCCAAATTCCGTGCGCTGAAGCCCCCCGCCTTGGTAGATCTCGGTAAAGTCGGCTTCAAGGGAACGAAGCCGGTTGTAGCGCTGGTCGACTGCTTCGGCAACCGCATGCACGCTCGGCAACGCCCAAGCCGGGTGGGGGCTAAAAACAAACCATGTCAGAGCAACATAGGCACCTGCGATCGGCGCATAAAATTTCATCATAGAAATATATCGAAATTGAACTACCTTGCTGCTGAGTTAGATGCGTTTGGGCTGGTCCCCCGTCCGAAATGGCTAGGGATCGATCTGGTTTGCGGCGAAGATCGCATATTGCAGGTTCCCGGTAGTTTTTCTGAAACTGCCGGCCTTTAGGACGATGCGTTCAAACAACGGATTCGCATAAACCACCCACACCGCTCTTGGGTGGCGCCCCAGCGACGCCTCGAGGTTTGTGATTACCTTCTCGAATGCCGCCTCGGGCAGCGGATGAAACATAAACACCACCAGAGGTTCCTCGGGGAATCTGAACTGCGTGGCATCTCCCAGGACAGCTTCGATTTGCTGGCAGCGTTTGCGTTCAGCAGGAAACTTCCGGATATTTTCCTGCGCGATGGCATGCAATTCAGGCAGTAGCTCAATCCCGAAAATCTTGCGGAAGGGGTATTCGGACGCCATAAGGAGCGGGCGTCCTTTGCCGGAACCGATGTCGATGAATGTGAACTGGCTGTAGTCGATCCCGAGCGCTTCGAGCATTTCCTGGAACAAAGGGGGCTCGATTGGTTGATACGACGAATTGAGCAGCCCAATGAACCGTGCTCGCCAGGACACGTTCGCGCTGGTGGTATCGACATGGTGTTCCCAGTCGTAGTCCATGTCGCCGAAGCGCTGGCGCACGCGATCGGGCATAGAATCGCGCAGGAATTCCCAGCTTATGGACGCCAGCGTACGCGCGGTTGGGATGAATCCCGCCCGAGGCCGGTTCTCGCGCCACCACGTTTGCAACTCGGCAATTACGGTTGGTCCAGAGGAACTCACGCGGAATCAGATGAGGAGACTACGGGAATGATCTTACGCCAACTAGTCACGCGAATCGTGAGTACTTGCGATCGGCTTTGGCACATAGCCCGTCGGCAAAGCTTTCTCGAGGAATGGGAATTTATCGGGATCTGCAACGAACACATGTCCCTGCTCGTCAAGGCGATACGGGGTACCATGCGGATCGAGCGGAACTCCAGGCAGCATTCTGGCTCGAGCCAGTTCCACGAAGCTGTTAGGAAAACGTCCGGTCTTTTCCCGAAAAGCGGCTACAACCTTCTCCAACTCCTGGCCTTCGAATTGGACCCGTAAAGCGGTCAAATGGTCTTCAGCATTGGCTCGAATGTTCTTGTCCTTGCTGGTTTCCAGGACCGAAGTCCACAGCATTTGCGCTGTCCGGATTTCACCGCCATGTTGGGCAGATTGTGCAGCCATAATTTTCAGAAAAGGATGCGCATTCGGAACCCTCGAGCCGCGTTCGAATGCATCTGCGGCCGCCGAGTAGTCCTTCATATCGTAGTAGATAAATCCGAGGTCGTAGTAAAGGTGCCAATCATCTGGATTGTTTCTAATCCCGAATTCCAGCAATTCAATCGCGCGCTCCGGGAGCCCTGCTCCATAGGGAGGGCGGCTGGCGAGGAACGTGCCACCAAACTGGTAGGCCGGAATCAGGTGAGGGTCGAGCTGGGTGGTTATGTTGAGCAGCGGCCACAACAAGGCAAAGTCGCTGTTACCTAAATGATGTTGTGCGCCGTAATACTGTACGGCACGAGTCCAATAGACATTCGCGAGCAGCCCGTGGTACCCCAAGCTAAGCTTCTTTAGAAGGCTTGGCGAGGAGACATAGAGAACGTCTTTGAGTATGGCCTGCGTTCGGAGCCCCTCGACCTTGTTCAAAAGGAACCCCGATCCCAGTCCAGCAATCACCAAGACCGTGGTTGCAATTGCGGTATGCCTGCGCCGCCTCATTTCAGGTTCCTGCGTTCGAATATCAGAATCGCAGCTCCCAAGACGGCAATCGTGTAGACAATTGCGTAAGCGGTGTTCCAGAAGATAAGCGGCCCGCTGATCGTGTTTCCATGTGCCACTTGTGAAATCACGTTCAGTGCGGAAAAGTTCGGGATTGCATACACCGCTAGGGCCGCCAGCCCTCGTGTGAAGCCATGGGTCATTTGCGTAAAGCTGCGGAGGTCCTCTGCGAATGTCCCGCTCACGAACAGGCAAAACGTAAACACGGCCGCGAGTAGAGGCGATGAAAACGAAGAGAAAAATAGCGCGAGTGCGGTTATGATCACAAACTGCAGCACGATGAAGTAAATCGCGACCAGAATCCCAGCGTCTGCAGCCTGCAGGTGCGGCGAGACATAGAGCAAGGCAGCAAACACACCGACTGCCATGCACACGGTATTGACTACGAGAGTCCCGGACAACCCGAAGAACTTGCCCGCAATAAATTCCCACCGCGACACCGGACGGGAAAGCATGGTGTAAAGCGTGCGCTTTTCGATCTCCTTTGAGACAAGCCCGATGCCAATGAAGATGGCGATGACTACGCCAAACAGGGACAGTGCAGTCAGGCCCAGGTTGATAACCACAAGACGCTCGATCTCGATTGAGATCTGTCCCACGAGAATCGCAGCTCCACTCAGGAGCAGGGCAAACGCGATCAGGTTGTAGAGTACTCGGTCGCGGACAGCCTCCCGAAAGGTATTGGCAGCGATATGGAAGATGCGTGAAGTCATCGTACGCTATCCAACCTTTCCATCCGCCGCGGGTTTCGTTTCCTGCGGCGTTGTTGTGAGCTGAGCTAAGAAGTAGTCTTCGAGTGACATGCGCACCGGTGTCAAAGAAACCAGGCGCAGCCCGTCCCGCTTGATTAAATCCAGTGCCTGGTCTTGTTTGATCGCCGGCAAGATGGAACGCACTGTCTCGCCCGCCACACGAGACTCAGCCCCTAAGCCAGCAAGCGCCGAGGGAATCTTCGGCCCTGCCCAAACGAGCTCTACTTGCTCGGTGATTCCCGCGGTGAGTTCTTCGACGGCTCCCACCCCACAAAGAGTCCCCTGGTTCAGGATCGCAACTCGATCGCACAATGCTTCAGCGTCCGACAAGATGTGGGTGGAAAAGAAAACCGTCCTTCCTTCGTGCTTTAGCTGCTCGATCAGGTCCCGAACTTCGCGGCGACCCATGGGGTCCAGCCCGGACATGGGCTCATCAAGAAACACCACTCTGGGCTGGTGCAGGATCGCCTGTGCAATTCCAGCCCGCTGCAGCATTCCTTTAGAAAACTTCCTGAGCTGAATGTTTGCACTGTCTTTCAGGCCAACCCGGTCGAGGACAGCATCAACTTTCACTGCAAGCGATTTGTTGTCGACTCCGGAAAGCTGGCCGTAGTAACGCAACAGCTCACGTGCCGTCAAATAGTCGTAAAAGTAAGGTTGCTCGGGAAGGAATCCGATTTGAGCCTTCATTCGCGGATCATCAAGTTCCATATCGAGAATGCGAGCTTTCCCTGCGGTGGGGAAGACCAGCCCCATAAGCATCTTGAGCGTCGTGGTTTTCCCAGCGCCATTCGGACCGAGGAACCCAAAGATCTCCCCCTGCTCTACTGAGAGATGCAGGGGATGGAGGGCGCATTTCGGGCGCTTGCGCCAGAAGCCCACCTGATAGACCTTTTCCAATCCAAGAATTTCTATCGCGCGCATCAGAAAATTATATCGAGGCGGCACGAAACGAACGTTGTTACCAAGGTTTCCCTGCTTCGGGTAGAGGGCGGCTCTCTGGTGTATCCGGTCTTATTCTAGAAGAAGCTTCGTAACCTCAGCTTGGGCTGCTTCCCGGTCAGGGGATTTCTCCATCCCAGTCTGCGCAGCCCCGTCTGGCTCAAGGCCAGCTCGCTTTAGCGCTTGGGACAGGAGTAAGTAGTGAATGCCGGAGGGATCGTCAGACACCGCACGCCTGTAGTAAGCAACTGCACTCTTCAGATCACCCTGCTTTTGCGCGATCAATCCCAGGCCAGTCAAAGAAAAGGCGTGTTCCGGAGTCAGTTGCAGAGCAGCGTTGAAGTTTTCCGTGGCCTTCGGGTAGTCGCCGCGCTTCCGGTAGATTGTCCCGGTATTCGAATAGGCAGCGGTGCGCAGGCCGGCATTGGTCGTCAACCCTAAAACGGTTTGAAATTGAGAAAGCGCGGCGTCCAAATTGCCGGCCTGTTGTTCGCAGACCCCGAGATTGAGTTGGCTGAAGGGATCGTGCGGGTTAAGGTCGCTCGCGACACGTAGGTGCACTGCCGCTTCTGAGAACTTGCCTTCCTGCATCAACTCGCCCGCGAGGTTGTCGTGAGCAACGAAATTGTTTTTAGTGACTGCCAGCGAGTGTTCCCAGAGGCTGGTGCTGTCGTTCCAGTAACCGATCTGGGCGTGCGTGAGGACGGACAACGCAACTACGACTGCAAAACTGGCGAAAGCAGGGTAGTACCAGGCGATTCGCTTGGATTGCACCCAGTCCGCAGCCGCCCAGACCACGGCGATGAAGATTCCGACAAATGCGATATAGGTATAGCGATCTGCCATTGCCTGATCGCCGACCTGAACCAGTCCGATTACTGGCACCAATGTTCCAATGAACCAGAGCAAGCCAACGGCGATGTACTTCTTCGAGCGCAGCTTCAAAGCGGCTATGGCAAGCCCTAAGAGCAGTGCAAAGCTGCCCACCACCTCCCATGCCGGGAACTCATTCGGATGCGGATAGAAGGATGAAAGCCGCGTCGGCCAGAATGCCTCTTTCAAATACAGAACATACGCGATGAGAGCATTCTGTAGGCGATTGGCCAGAGGAAACTGTTCCTTGATAGCAGCCCCCGATGATTGTGCGCTCATCGTGATTAGGCAGCTCGCAGCGGAGAGAGCAAACAGAGGTATTTTCTCGAGGATGAGCCGCGAATGGCGGACACCCTTGGTCCTTTGCAAGGGCCAGTAGTCGAGGAGCAACAAAACCAACGGAAGCGTGACCAGCATCGGCTTCGACATTAACCCAAGGGCAAACCCCACCAGAACCAAGAGGTAGCTCCGGATGCCCGGTTTTTGCGCGTAGAGCCGGTAGGCAAGAAGAGTCAGGAAGAGAAAGAATGTGCAAAGGACATTTTTACGCTCGGCGACCCACGCAACGGATTCCACGTTTGCAGGATGAAGCGCAAACAACACGGCAACGAAAGCCGATCGCCACGGCATCTGTGTCGTCGCATCAAGAAACAGAAACAGCAATACCACCGCAAGCCCGTGCAGCAACACGCTCATGTAGTGGTGGCCCACCGGGTTCAATCCGAAAAGCTGGCAATCCAATGCATGGGAGAGCCACGTGATCGGGTGCCAGTTCGCCTGCTCGGTGCTCTGGAACGCCCACTGAATGGTTTCCCAGTTCAAGCCCGCAAGCACGTGTTTGTTGCCAACAATGTAGTCCGGATCGTCGTAATTGACGAAACGGTTGTGTGAGGCAGGGTTGTAGACCACCAGGGT
>Ga0310810_10003315_pt1 | contig 17551 bp, 17 predicted proteins | sample NCmetagenome_FD_207641 | JGI IMG/M metagenome (GOLD analysis project Ga0310810, IMG submission 207641) | Soil microbial communities from experimental microcosm in Duke University, North Carolina, United States - NC | ecosystem: Engineered > Artificial ecosystem > Soil microcosm > Unclassified ...
AACCAGGGCCGACAGCAGGTCGAACTCCTTGCGGGTCAGCTCCACGAGGCGGCCCTTCATCTTGACCTCGAACCGCTGGCGGTCGATCTCGAGGTCGCCCGCCCGCACGGGCTGGCCGGCCGCGTCGTCACCGGGGCGACCGCGGCGCGAGACGGCGCGGACCCGGGCCATGAGCTCGCGGGGCGAGAAGGGCTTGGTCACGTAGTCGTCCGCCCCCATCTCGAAGCCGAGGACCTTGTCGCCCTCCTCCACGCGACCGGTCACCATGATCACCGGGATGGCCTGGGTGTCCCGGTCCTGCTTGAGTCGCCGGCAGATCTCCCAGCCGTTGAGCTGGGGCACCATGATGTCCAGCAGGATCACGTCGGGCCGCGCTTCCTTCGCCTGTCGCAGGGCGTCGGCGCCGTTGCCCGAGAGGCGGACGTCGTAGCCTTCCTTGCCGAGGTTGTACCGGATCATCGCGGCCACGTCGGCCTCGTCCTCGACCACCAGCACCTTGGTGGCCCGGTTCGTCCCCGGTCCCGGCCTGTCCGCGCCGCCGCGCCGGCTTCCCGCCATCGAGTCGACCCCCAGGTTCGCTCTCGTCATGGCCGGATGGTGCCTGCGAGAGGTTACGGGACGATGACGGCGGGGTAAATCGTGCGTAAACGATTCGGCCGACGCGACGACGCCCCCGCCGGAGGGGGCGGGGGCGTCGGAGTACAGCGCCGGGCGGCGCTCAGCGCGCCCGGAAGGGAATCAGGCGCCGAGCTCGCGCGAGGTGATCTTGTACTTGAACGTGTCCGGATCGAGGCTGTCCTTGCGCCCCTCGCGGGTACATCAGGAACGCCACCGCGTCGTCCTTGCTGTTGACCAGCTTCACGTCGTGGGCGTAGTTGTAGCCGAGCCAGTTCATCTCCCACTGGCCGAACAGCTTGACCCGCGCCTTCTTGGTGGTGGCATCGTCGAGCGGGATGCCGCCCCGCTCCTCGAGGACCACCTTGCGGACGTCGGCGGGGTCGACCGGCACCCAGCCCAGGCTCGGGGTGTAGAACTCGGCCCGGCAGTGCTGCGCCCTCGTGATGTCGCCGCTCTTGCCCAGGCACTTGAACTCGGCGGAGCCGGCCACCCGGACCCCGTAGACGTCGCGCGCGGGCAGCCCCGCCGCGCGGGCCAGGCCGACGAAGAGCGCGTTGAGGTCGGCGCACTTGCCGCCCAGATTGCCGGTCTCGAGCATCGCGCGGATGTCCCCGACCCCGCACCCCCGCACCTTGGGGTCGCGGAAGGTGTTGTCGACGATCCACTCGTAGATCGCGCGGGCCTTCTCCACGTCGCCGTCGATGCCCTTGGTGATCTGCTGCGAGGTCTTCTTCACGATGCCGTCGGTCCGCACGAGCCGCGACGACTCGCGATAGCGCGCCAGGGTGGCCCGGTCCTCGGGCGCCGGGTTGCCGCCCGGCTTGCCGACGTCCACGAGACGGTCGCGCGTGGCGAATCGCGTGGTCACCTCGACCGCGGGCGCGCTCTCTCCGGCCGGCCACTCCGCGTAGAGGATCCCCGCTCCGTACTTCTCGTCGCGGTAGACTCGCGCCACGGTGGCGTTGCCGGTCCAGGTCTGCCCGAGGCTCTTCTGATAGTCGGTGTCGACCTGCAGCGGAAGCGGCAGCCACACCCGCGTGGTCCCGGTGGGGCTCGCCACCTCCGCGCGCGTGACGACCTCGAAGGCGCGCCATTTGGATTCACCCGGCTCCGCGGCCCGAGCCACGCCGCCCGGGCGCGACCATCCGCCCACCGTTGCCCCCACCGCCATCGCGATGCCGCTCTTGAGAAAGCCCCGTCGCTGCATGGAACCCCCCTGGTCGTCCGATGCGCTGCACGTCGCCGGGCCCGACCGCCCGAACGTCCCGCCATGGTTACAGGCGCCGCGGCAAACGTCCAATCCGTTGTACCGATGCGGCGCCGCGTCCGCATCGGCTCGCCCTATGACGGCAGCCCGGACCCACGACATTCTTGGTGAAGACGTGGATGCCGTGGTATTTCAAGGGTATCTACACGACGCCTTCGACGACGGCCGGGCCGTGCCTGCCCTCGAGCAACCCTGTGTGCTCGAGCAGCGATCCATGAAGGTGCTGCTCATCCGGCACGCTCCCGCGGTCAGGACCGGGACCGGTGGGATCCGCGACCACGACCGGCCCCTGACGCCTCGGGGGCACCGCCGCTTCCGGGAGGCGGCCCGAGGGTTGGCCCGCATCGCCGATCGTCCCGACATCCTGCTCACGAGCCCGCTCACCCGCGCCCGAGCCACCGCCGAGATCGCCGCCGCGGCCTTCAGGCGGGTGACGCCCCGGATCGAGCCCGCGCTCGGTCAGGACGACGTCGACGTGCTCGTGACCGTGCTCAAGCGGTATCGCCCCGACGCGACCGTCGCGCTGGTCGGCCACGAGCCCACCCTGTCCGGCTTGCTCGCCCACCTGCTCGGCATGCACCAGGGCGACGATCGCTTCGCCTTCAAGAAGGGCGGCGCGGCGCTCGTGCACCTGCCGGACGGGCCGTCGATGCCGGGGCAGCTCCGCTGGTTCGTGAAGCCCCGGATCCTCCGGCTGGTCGGCTCGCGCTGATCGGCGCCATCGCGTGAGCTCGGACCTCGTCGCCATCGTCGACCTCGGATCCGCCGCCGTGCGCTTCCTCCTCGCCCAGATCCGACCCCGGGCCGGCTTTCGCATCCTGGCTCAGGAGCGCGTGCCGACGCGCCTCGGGGGCGGCGCGCCCGGAACCCTGCCCCGGCGGGCCATCGAGCTGACCCTGCGGGCGGTGCACCGGTTCTTCGCCCGCCACTCGCCGCAGGACCAGGGCCCGCGCATCGTGGCCATCGCCACCTCGGCGGTACGGGACGCGCGCAACCGCGAGCGCCTGCTCGATCCCCTGCGCCGGAACGAGGGCATCGAGGTGCGGGTGCTCAGCGCGCGGGAGGAGGCGCGCTTCGGGGTGGTGGCGGCGCTCGACAGCCTGCCCTTCGCCAAGGGCCTGGTCGCCGATCTGGGCGGCGCCAGCCTGCAGCTCAGCCGGGTGCGCCGTCGGCGGGTGGTCTCGACCGCGAGCCTGCCGCTGGGCGCGGTGCGCATCACCGAGCGCTTCCTCCCGCGAGACCCGCCGACGCCGCGCGAGCTGCGCGCGCTCCGCGCCGAGATCCGCGCGCGACTGCAGACCGCGCTGCCTCTGGCCGAACGCGGCGAGGTGCTGGTGGCGTTGGGGGGCACCGTGCGCACCCTCGCCAGCGTTCACCTGCGCGCGAATCCGGGCGAGCGGAAGCACCGCCACGGGCTCGTGCTGCGCCAGTCCGACGTCACCGCGATCCGGGAGCGGCTCGAGGCGCTCTCGTCGCGCGGCCGGCGGAGGATCCGCGGGCTCAAGGCCGAGCGGGCCGACATCATCCTGGCCGGCGCGATGGTCATCGAGGACGTGATGATCAGCGGAGGCTACCTGAGCCTCCTGGTATGCACGCGCGGCGTCCGGGACGGGGTGCTCCTGCACGAGGCGTCTCGCAAGCGAAGCACCCTCCCGGCCGGTTAGCCGCACCTCCGCCGGCCCGCCTTGACACGCCGGCGAATCGTAGGAGGATAGGGGGGCGGTCGGCCCCGGATGTTTCCCACCCAAGTACTTGAATTCGTGCGGGATGCGGCGGTGTCGACGCGAGAAGTGGGCGGTTTCGTAATAATTCCGTAATTTGACGCGTCGGGCCTGGCCGACGACACTCTCGCCATGCCCGCGGCCGGCCGCCCTCCCCTCTTGCTCGCGAGGTCTTCGATGAGCCCGTTTCCCCCGGATGCGTTCGTCAATCGCGAGCTCTCCTGGCTCGAGTTCAACCGTCGCGTGCTGGAGGAGGCCCAGGACCCGACGGTGCCGCTGCTCGAGCGCGTGAAATTCCTCGCGATCTTCAGCTCGAACCTCGACGAGTTCTTCATGGTCCGGGTCGCGGAGCTGAAGCGCCGGATCCGCGCCGGCGACACCACCACCGGGCCGGACGGCCTCTCCCCGACGGAAGCGCTCGCCGCGGTCGCCGACAAGGTCCACCGGCTGGTGGACGCCCAGCACCGTTGCTACCTCGAGGAGCTGGGGCCGATCCTCGCCTCGGAGGGCATCCGGCTCGTGCGGCCCAAGGAGGTGACCGCGGAGCAGGAGCGGTTCCTCGAGGACTATTTCCGGCGCACGCTGATGCCGATCCTGACTCCCCTCGCGATCGATCCGGGCCATCCGTTCCCGCACCTGGCGAACCGGGCCCTCTGCCTGGTGGTGACGGTCAAGCCGGTGACGGCCAGCGTCCTGCCGCACGCGACGCTGACCGTGGTTCACATCCCGGGGCAGGTCGTGCCGCGGTTCGTGGCGCTGCCCGGCCCGGCCGGCCAGCACGCCTTCATGCTGCTCGAGGACGTGATCCGTCTCCAGCTCCCCACCCTCTACACCGGCTACGAGATCGTCTCCTGCCACGCCATCCGGATCACGCGCGACGCGGAGATCCCGCTCGGGCGCAAGACCGCGGAGGACCTGCTGACCAGCGTGGAGGCGGGCTTGCGGGAGCGCCGCATGGGGGACGCGGTCCGGCTGCAGTACGACGCCGATCTGCCCTCCCCGCTCCTGGCCATGCTGGTCGACGAGCTCGAGCTCGGCCCCGACGATCTCTACGGGGGCACCGGCTTCACCGCATTCTCGGATCTCTTCCAGCTCTACGCGGCGGTGGATCTCCCGCGGCTGAAGGATCAGCCGCTCCCCCCGCGTCCGGTGCCGGCCTTCGAGAGCAGCCCCGACATCTGGAGCGCGATCCGCGGGGGCGACGTGCTCGCCCACCACCCGTACCACTCGTTCGACGCGGTCACCCGCTTCGTGAGCGACGCGGCCGTCGACCCGCGCGTCCTCGCGATCAAGATGACCCTCTATCGCGTGAGCCCCACCTCTCCCATCGCCCTGGCCCTGACCCGCGCGGCCGAGAACGGCAAGGAGGTCGCGGTGCTGGTGGAGCTGCAGGCGCGGTTCGACGAGGAGGCCAACATCCGCTGGGCCCGCGCGCTGGAGGAGGTCGGGGCCCACGTCGTCTACGGACTGCCCGGCTACAAGACGCACTGCAAGGCCTGCCTGGTCGTACGGCAGGAGCCGGACGGGATCCGGCGCTACTGCCACCTCGCCACCGGCAACTACAACGTGCGCACCGGCGGGATCTACGGCGACTTCAGCCTGTTCACGTGTCGCGAGTCCATCGGCGAGGACGTCACCGAGCTGTTCAACATGCTCACCGGCTACACCCGGCCCCGTCGCTTCCGCCACCTCCTGATGGCGCCCTCCGGGATGCGCGACGCCTTCCAGCAGCGCATCCGCCGCGAGGCCGAGCACGCGCGCCGCGGCGAGCCGGCCCGCATCGTCGCCAAGATGAACAGCCTGGTGGACCGCACCCTGATCGAGGAGCTCTACGCGGCGAGCCAGGTCGGGGTCCGGGTGGACCTGATCGTGCGCGGGATCTGCTGCCTGCGCCCGGGGATCCCCGGCCTGTCGGACCGCATCCGGGTGATCTCCATCGTGGACCGCTACCTCGAGCACGCCCGCGTCTTCTACTTCCACAACGGGGGCCACTCCGAGTACTGGCTCGCCTCGGCCGACTGGATGCCGCGCAACCTGGATCACCGGGTCGAGATCGCCTTCCCGGTGCTCGATCCGCGGCTGCAGTCCGAGATCCGCGAGGTGCTCGAGGTGCAGCTCACCGACACCGCCAAGGCCCGGGAGATCCAGATCGACGGGAGCTCGACGCGGGTGCGCGCCGCGGAGGGCCCGGCCGTCCGGTCGCAGGAGCGGCTCTACGGACTCGTCGCCGCGGAGAGCCGCGCGTCCTAGCCGGGGATGGCCGCGGCGCTCAGGCCGCGGAGTCGACCGGCAGCGTGAAGCGGACGGTGGTGCCGCGCTCCTGCTCGCTCTCGATGCCGAGCTCCCCGCCGTGGGCCATGACCAGGTGCTTGACGATGGCCAGGCCGAGACCGGTACCGCCGAGCTCGCGCGAGCGCGCCTTGTCGACGCGGTAGAAGCGCTCGGTGATGCGCGGGAGATCGGCGGGCGGGATGCCGATGCCGGTGTCGGTCACCGCCACCTCGATCGTGCCGTCCTCGCGGTTGCGGCCGGTCACGGTCACCGACCCTCCCTCCGGCGTGTACTTCACCGCGTTGTCGATGAGGTTGATCAGGATCTGGGCCAGGCGGTCGTGATCCGCCGAGACGTCGCGCAGATCGGCGGCCAGCCGCGCGCTCACCGTGACCCGGGCCCGGGCCGCGCGGGGCTCGATGATGTCGATCACCGAGCCCACCACGTCCGCGATCCTCACCGGCTCGCGCCGGAGGGTCACCTTCCCGAGCTCGATGTTGGAGAGATCCGTCAGGTCGTTGAGCAGCCGCCCGAGCCGCTCGCTGTGGCGCAGCACGATCTCGAGGAAGCGCCGCGCGTTCTCCCGCTCGTCGAGGGCGCCGGAGAGCAGCGTCTCCAGGTAGCCCTGGATCGCGGTCAGTGGCGTGCGCAGCTCGTGGCTGACGTTGGCCACGAACTCGGTCCGCACGCGCTCCAGCTGGCGCAACGCGGTCACGTCGTGAAGGACCATGACCACCCCGGGGCGGTCCCCCGCGATGGCGAGCCGCACCGCGCTCACCGCGAGGGTGCGGGTGGCCGGGCTCGTCACCTGCATCTCGCGGCCGACCGGCCCGGCCTCCGTCCCCGCGTGCACCGTCCGGAAGATCTCGTGCAGGTCGGCGTTGCGGATGACCTCGAGGAACGGCCTGCCCTCGCCGCGGATGCCGCCCAGCCCGAACATGGCCCGGGCCCGCTCGTTCATGAGCAGGATGTGCTCCTGACCGTCGACCGCGATGACCCCCTCGACCATCGCGTCGAGGATCGCGGTGGTCTTGGACTGCTCCTGCTCGAGATCCTGGATCTTCTCCCGCAGGCGCGTCGCCAGCACGTTGAGCGATCGGCCCAGGGTCCCGATCTCGTCGGTGGACCGGGTGGGCGCCCGCACCAGGAAGTTGCCCCCGCTCATCTGCCGGGCGATGGACTGCATCTCCACCACCGGGCGCGTCACCCGACCGGCCACGAAGATGCCGATGCCGAGCGCGATCAGCAGGGCCAGCGCCCCGCCCACCAGCATCACCTGGTGGAGGCTCGCGTAGGACCGGGTCACCGCTGACAGCGGCAGCGCCAGGCGGAGGACCCCCACGATGCGCTCGCCGTCGCGCACCGGCTCCGCCACGTAGAGCAGCGGGGCCGCGACGGTGACGCTCCGGCGCAGGTCGCGGCCCTGGCGGCCTTCGAGCGCGGCCCGCACCTCGGGCCGGCCCGCGTGGTTCTCGAGCTGGCTCAGCTCGGCCTGGCTCCGGTCCGACTCGCCCACCACGCGCCCGTCGGGGGCGATCAGGGTCACGCGCGAGCCGGTGGGCCGGGCGACCCGGCTCACGAAGTCCTGCGCGCCCGCGCCCCCGCTGGCGAGGGCGGCGATGGCGTCTCCGTGGAGCACGGTGGCGAGCGCGCCGAGCCGGGTTTCGAGCGACTCGACCGCGAACGCCTCGAGCGCCCGGTTCAGGTAGAGCCCGGCCGCGAGGACGGACACCGCCACGAAGCCCACCAGGGTCAGCACGAGCTTGAGCGCGATGCTGCCCCGCACCAGCCTCAGCAGCGGGCCCACGGCACCCTCCTCACTGGCCGATCTCGAACCGGTAGCCCACCCCGGTCACGGTGCCGATCCGCTGGCCCTCCACGCCCAGCTTCTGCCGGAGCCGGCGCACGTGCACGTCCACCGTGCGCGACTCGATCTCGCCGGCCGCCGCGTAGCCCCACACGTGATCGAGGAGATACTCGCGCGACAGCACGCGCCCGTCCGCTTCCGCCAGCGCCCGGAGCAGGTCGAACTCCTTGCGGGTGAGGCTCACCGCGGCCCCGTCCACCGTCACCCGGTGGGCCGCCGCGTCGATCGCGATGCGGCCGACGACGAGAGGAGCGCTCCCCGTCTCGGGCCGGGCGCGCCGCAGCACCGCGCGAATGCGCGCGACCAGCTCGCGCGGCGAGAACGGCTTGACCACGTAGTCGTCGGCGCCCATCTCGAGGCCGAGCACGCGATCCACCTCGTCACCGCGCGCGGTGAGCATGACGATGGGCAGGCCCCGCGTCGCGGGATCCTGCCGCAGCCGGCGGCACACCTCGAGCCCGTCCATCTCCGGCAGCATGAGATCGAGAAGCACCAGGTCGGGCGGCCCCCCGCGCGCGAGGCGGAGGGCCTCGGCCCCGCTCCGGCAGTGAGTCACCTGGTAGCCCTCGCGCTCCAGGTGGAAGACGAGGAGGTTCCGGATGTCCGGCTCGTCCTCGACGATCAGCACGCGCTGGGCCATGGCGTGGCGCCGCTCACCAGGGCCGCGTCTCCCCGATCTTGAGGATCCAGGCGCGCGCCCGATCGAGCCGCCGGCGCTCGAACTCGGCCCGCATCCGAGCCGGGGGCTCGTCGGGCGGCTCCTCGGCCAGGTCGAAGGTGCCCCAGTGCATGCCCAGCATCGCCCGCCCGTCGAGGTCCGCGAAGGCCTGCACCGCCTCCTCCGGCGTGGTGTGTACCGCCTTCATGATCTCGGCGGGAAGATAGGCTCCGATCGCGAGCGCGACCACGTCGAAGGGGCCGAGGCGGCGCCCCGCCTCGCGGAAGCCGTCGAAGTAGCCGGTGTCACCACCGAAGTAGAGCCGCCGCTCGCGTCCCACGATGGCCCACGAAGACCACAGGCGCCGGTTGGCATCCCAGAAGGACCGCTGCGCGAAGTGCTGGGCCGGAACGCACACGAAGCGCGCTCCGCGGTACTCCCGCTCCTGCCACCAGTCGAGCTCCTCCACGTGGGACATGCCGTTGTCGCGGAACCAATCCCGGAGCCCGAGCGGCACCAGGAAGAGCGGATCGTGGGTCGCCGCGAGCCGGCGAACGGTGGGCAGGTCGAGATGGTCGAAGTGGTCGTGGGAAATCACCACCACGTCGATCCGGGGGAGACTCTCGAAGGCGAGCCCCGGCGGGGTCAGACGCCGGGGTCCGATCCACGAGGTGGGGCCGGCCCGGTCGCTCCACTGGGGATCGGTGAGGATGCTGAGCCCGTCGACCTGCACCAGCAGGGTGGCGTGGCCGATCCACGTGATGGCGGGAGCCGGCGGTACCGCGCGAAGCGCGGCCCCGTCGTTGGCGACGCGCGGTGCGTCGAAGTGGCGCGGCGAGGCGATGCTCTGCACCGCCCGGCGGAGGATGAACGTCCACCGCGTCCAAGCCGAGGGCCGCGCGAACCCGGGATCGAGGTTGCGGAAGCCGCCACCGGGGACGTGGTGCGCCGGCCGGCCCGCGATGCCTTCCGTTCCCGCGCTCACGCAGGCGACCAGGATCAGCAGGGGAACCAGCGCCGCGGTTCGGGAGACCACTCTGGGCCGCAGTCTACCGCGGCCCCCTCGCGGGGGTAAAGCCTAAGCCGGGCGCGTCGCGCTCCCCGCCTTGCTCCCGTTGCTCCCGTTCTGCGGCAGCAGCCCGAGCAGGCGCAGCCGCTTGCGCAGCGTGTTGCGGTTGATCCCGAGCAGCTTCGCCGCCTTCAGCTGGTTGCCACCGCACAGCTCGAGCGCGTGGCGCAGGAGCGGCTGCTCCACCCGGGCCATCACGCTGCGGTAGAGCCGGCCGCCCTGGGCCGCCGCTTCGCTCACGAGGGACGGAAGCGTGGTGGTGACGAGGTCGTCGAAACTCTCCGTCCCGGACTTGGCGCTCATGCCGGTCCCCTTCCCGTTTGGCCGACGGTGTCGCGTGCGGGCTTCGCCATCTGACTATCGCGGCAGCAAGCCCTGTGCCCGCGCGGGCCGCTCCGGCAAATCAAGCGCTTACGGAGGCAGGAGCGACGCTGGAGGCAGCGGCGATGCTCATGCCGTGAGCATGGGCCTCAATCATGGGCAGGAAGAAACGACGGGTCCCGTCTAGAGCTTGCGCAGGCGGAGCGGCGCCAGGCCCAGCAGCTCGCGGCGGCAGCGGGTCCACAGCGCCTCCACCGCCGCGTGAAGCGCGGGCGCCGACGGGCTCAGGATGCGCGCGAGCACGCCACCCCGGCCGAGCGTCGTGATGCCCGCACGGCATCCCGGCGCGGCGAGCGCGACGTCGTCCGCGAGCGCACGGGCCAGACTCTCCCAGTCACGCCGGTCGGGACGGATGGCCGCCACCGTGGCCACGTAGCCGAAGCCTTCGGTTCCGCCCAGGCCGTCCTGGGGCGGCCGGCCCAGGACGGAGCGCTCGCGGAGGAGCGGCCCGGCCGCATCGCGCACCAGCAGGCCGCTGTCGAGGCGGTCGAAGCCCCACGCCTCGCCCCGCGCGCCGCGCCCCGTCGCCCAGGCGTCCAGGTAGAGCAGCGTGGCGTCCCCCGCCATCGAGACCTCGGTCGCCTGACACAGGCGCGCCCCGGGGGACGGGATCAGGTGGTCCGGGTGCCACTCGAGCGACGCTCCACCGCCGATCCGGATCGCGACGCGCTGCACCGCGGGCGGGCCGGGACTGCGGTAGACGCGCGTGGCCGAGGGCGTGGCGCAGCACACACGGCAGCCGGGGCCGACGACGATCTCGGAGTCCAGGCGGTCGCCGGCCAGGAGCCCCCCGGTCGGGTTGAGCAGCATGAGCGTGGCGACGCCGTCGCCGTCGAGATCGATCGGCTCGAGCACCTGCAGCGGCAGGGTGAAGCAGCGCTCGACGAGCACGCTACGGCCCCCGCGGGCCTCGAAGGCGACCGCGAGCCGGCCGTCCCGTCCGGTGCGGCCCGGGGCCGCGCCGGCCTCAGGGCGCGAAGAGGAGATCGCGCCGGATCCAGGAGACGATGGCGTCGGCGCCGTCACCCTCCCGGAGATTGGTGAAGACAAAGGGTCGGTCTCCCCGCATGCGCTTGGTGTCGCGCTCCATGACGCCGAGGTCGGCGCCCACGTACGGCGCCAGGTCGATCTTGTTGATCACGAGCAGGTCGGACCGCATGATGCCCGGCCCGCCCTTGCGCGGGATCTTGTCGCCCTCGGCCACGTCGATCACGTAGATCGTGGCGTCGACCAGCTCCGGGCTGAAGGTCGCCGAGAGGTTGTCGCCGCCGCTCTCCACGAAGAGCAGCTCGAGCTCCGGGAACCGGCCCAGCAGCTCGTGCACCGCCTCCAGGTTCACCGAGGCGTCCTCGCGGATCGCGGTGTGCGGACAGCCGCCGGTCTCCACCCCCACCACCCGATCGGCGGGCAGCGCCCCGCGCCGGACGAGGAACTGCGCGTCCTCCTGCGTGTAGATGTCGTTGGTGATCACCGCCATGTCGAAGTGGTCGCGCAGGCGGCGGGCCAGCGTCTCGACCAGGGCGGTCTTGCCCGAGCCGACCGGCCCGCCGACGCCGATCTTGAGCGGCCGGGGCACCGTGCCGGCGCCGCTCACGAGCGGAAGAGCCGCGCGTCCATGCGCTCGTGAAGCATGCCCTGGATGTCCTGGCCGGGGGTGAAGCTCCAGAGATCGCCCGGGGCCCGCTCCGCCGCCTCCCGGGCCACCCGCTCGATCACCGGATGCAGGCTCCACAGCACCGCCTGGCCCTCGAGCTGGCCGATCGGCAGGAGCCGGAGCGCGGCGCCCACCAGGAGCGCGGTGGTCGAGTAGAGAAACGCGGTCGCGGTCGCGACCGCCTCCCAGCCGAGGGCCCCCGCGGTCATGCCGAACGCGACCGCGTGGTGGCCCGGCGCCCGGCGGGCGTCCACCGCCTCGAGATAGGCGGCGAGCCGCTCGTCGCCGGTCAACGAGGCGGCCACCCGCAGGATCTGGCGTCCCATCTGGCGGCTGCCCTCGCGAAACTCCCGCACGACCTTCATGGCCTCGAGCTCGTCATCCAGCCGATGGCAGGCCGCGATATCGCCGCGCGCGAGCGCCCGCAGCGCTCCCGCGGCCGCGGTGGCGTCGCACGGGCCGGCCGCGCCCTCGAGCTGGGTGAGCAGGAAGCGCTCGAGCCCGTGACGGTCTCGCACCAGCCCGGCCTGGCAGTAGCGCTCGAGCCCGAAGGAATGGGCGTAGCCCCCGGTGGGCAGCGCGCTGTCCGCGAAGTGCAGCAGGGAGACCAGGCGCGGGTCACTCATGCCCGCCGCCGCCCAGCGGGGTGTACACGACCTCGCGCCGTTCCCACCGCGCGCCGACGCGCGCCACCAGCTGCCTCATGGCCGGCTCGTCCGGCACCACCAGCGCATCGCCGTCGATCGCGAGCGTGACGTGCCGGTTGCCCACGTCGAACGCGAACCGCAGCGCGTCCTCGCGGCTTCGCGGGAAGATCGCGAGCACCGGCTCCGGCCGCCCCTCCACCGCGAGATACCAGTCGTCCTCCACCGTCAGGATCTCGCCCGGCTCGAGCACGCTCCCGGTGGGCAGGGCCAGCGCGACCTCCCGGCCGGCGGTGGTGGTGACGCGCTTCCGGGTCCAGCGCCGCTCCTCCCAGGCCAGGCGAAGCGTGTCGCGCGCCTTCCCGGCCAGCGCGGCCGCCTCGACCGTGCGCGGCGGGTCCGTGATCACGACCATCGCGCTAGAAGAGGAAGTAGCGCTGGGCCATCGGGAGCACGCGGGCCGGCTCGCAGGTCAGGAACTGGCCGTCGGCGCGCACCTCATACGTCTCGGGATCCACCTCCATGCGCGGGCAGTAGCCGTTGTGGACCATCGCCGACTTGGCGAGGCTCCGGCAGCCGCGGACGGCCCCGGTCATCTTGCGCAAGCCCAGCCGCGCCGCGACCCCGTCCTCGACCGCGGCCCGCGACAGGAAGGTCATGGAGGTCGAGTGCACCGCGGCCCCGAACGAGGCGAACATCGGCCGGTACCGCACCGGCTGCGGGGTCGGGATCGAGGCGTTGGGATCGCCCATCGCGGCCACCGCGATCAGGCCGCCCTTGAGCACCATCTCCGGCTTGACCCCGAAGAAGGCCGGCTTCCACAGCACCAGGTCGGCGAGCTTGCCGGCCTCGATCGACCCCACCTCGTGCGAGATGCCGTGGGCGATGGCGGGGTTGATCGTGTACTTGGCCACGTAGCGCTTGGCCCGGGCGTTGTCGTGCCGGCCGTCGCCCGGCAGCGGGCCCCGCTGGACCTTCATTTTGTGCGCGGTCTGCCAGGTGCGCGCGATGACCTCCGCGATGCGCCCCATCGCCTGCGAGTCGGACGAGAGCATGCTGATCGCGCCCAGGTCGTGCAGCACGTCCTCCGCCGCGATGGTCTCGGCCCGGATGCGCGACTCCGCGAAGGCCAGGTCCTCCGGGATCTTGGCGTTGAGGTGGTGGCACACCATCAGCATGTCGAGATGCTCGTCCATGGTGTTGACCGTGAACGGCATCGTCGGGTTCGTGGAGGACGGCAGGCAGTTGGCCTCGCCCACGACCCGGATGATGTCGGGGGCGTGCCCGCCGCCCGCCCCCTCGGTGTGATAGGTGTGGATCGTCCGGCCCTTGAAGGCCCGGATCGAGTCCTCCACGAAGCCGGCCTCGTTGAGGGTGTCGGTGTGGATCGCCACCTGGATGTCCATCTCGTCGGCCACGGTGAGCGCGGCGTCGATGGCGGCCGGCGTGGTTCCCCAGTCCTCGTGGAGCTTGAGGCCGACCGCCCCCGCCTCGATCTGCTCCCGGAGGGGCTCGGTGCGCGAGGCGTTGCCCTTGGCGAGGAAGCCCAGGTTGATCGGGAAGGCCTCCGCCGCCTCCAGCATCCGGTGGATGTTCCAGGCCCCCGGCGCGCAGGTGGTGGCGGCGGTCCCGGTGGCGGGCCCGGTGCCGCCGCCGATCAGCGTGGTCAGCCCGGAGGCGAGCGCCTCGTCCACGAGCTGCGGGCAGATGAAGTGGATGTGGCTGTCGATGCCCCCGGCGGTGACGATGCGGCCTTCGCCCGCGATGACCTCGGTGGAGGCGCCCACGATCATGCCGGGGGTCACCCCGGCCATGATGTCGGGATTGCCCGCCTTGCCGATCCCCACGATGCGGCCGCCGCGGATCCCGATGTCCGCCTTCACGATGCCCCAGTGATCGAGGATCAGGGCGTTGGTGATGACGAGGTCCAGCACGCCCTGCCCGGCGGTGGCGCGGGCCGACTGTCCCATGCCGTCGCGGATCACCTTGCCGCCCCCGAACTTCACCTCGTCGCCGTAGGAGGTGAAATCACGCTCGACCTCGATCAGCAGCTCGGTATCGGCCAGGCGCACCCGGTCGCCCACCGTCGGCCCGTAGAGATCGGCGTACTGCCGCCGCGGCAGCCGCAGGCTCACGTCCCCGCCCCCTGGAAGCCGCCCTCGCCGGCGCGCCGTACGCTCTCGGCCCGCCGCCCGGCGCCCACCGCGCCGTCGGTGAGCGCGTTGAGCCCGTAGACCTCGCGTGCGCCGGCCAGCTCGACGAGGGTCACCACCTTCTCGTCGCCCGGCTCGAAGCGCACCGCGGTCCCGGCCGGCACGTTGAGCCGCATGCCGAAGGCCCGCCCCCGGTCGAACCGCAGCGCCCGGTTCGCCTCGAAGAAGTGAAAGTGCGACCCCACCTGGATCGGCCGATCCCCGGTATTCGCCACCGTCACCTGCGCGGTCCGCCGCCCCGCGTTCGCCTCGATGTCGCCTTCGCCGAGAAGATACTCACCAGGAATCATGCGCGCTCCATCGTCTTGCGACGTTCAACCGGGCCCTCTTCGATATGCGGGGGCCCAGAAATGGCCCCCGCACGCCCCCATTGCCGCGCTTCGCGCGGCCGGGCCCCCGCAGATGAAAAGCTTGAAGGCCTAAACGGTCGTCCGCGGATGCGGCCGTCATCACCGGATCGGGTGGTGAATCGTCACCAGCTTCGTGCCATCGGGGAACGTGCCCTCGACTTGGACTTCCTCGAGCATCTCCGGCACCCCCTCCATCACCTCGTCGCGGGTGAGAATCGTGATGCCGAAGGCCATCAGCTCGGACACGGTCCGGCCGTCGCGGATCCCCTCCAGCACCTCGGCGGTGATCAGGGCCAGCGCCTCGGGGTAGTTCAGCTTGAGGCCCCGGGCCCGCCGGCGCCGGGCCAGCTCGGAGGCGGTGAAGATGAGGAGCTTGTCCTGCTCGCGAGGGGTCAGGTGCATGGCGGGAGTCTAAACCGTCAGGTGCTGCCTGACCATATCCTCCCGGAGGTCCTTCGTCGCGCCGGTGGACACGATGGTGCCCTTGCGCATGATCGCGTAGGTGGAGGCCAGCCGCCAGGCGAACTCCAGATACTGCTCCACCAGCAGCACCGAGATGCCCTGGTTCCGGATCCGCTCGATGGCCTCCTCGATCTGCTCGATCACCGAGGGCTGGATGCCCTCGGTCGGCTCGTCCATCAGGAGGAGCTTGGGGCGCGCCAGGAGCACCCGGGCGATCGCGAGCTGCTGCTGCTCGCCGCCCGAGAGCACACCCCCCTTGCGGCCGAGCAGGGTCTGGAGCTTCGGAAAGAGCTCGAAGACCGCCTCGAGCGGATCGCCCCCGCCCTTGCCCCCGCGCCGCGCCCCGAGCAGCCCCATGCGCAGGTTCTCCTGCACGGTGAGGCCCGCGAAGATCTCCCGCCCCTGCGGTACGTACCCGATGCCGCACGCGGCGCGCTCCTCCGGTCGCCGCCCCGCCAGGTGGGCGCCGTCGAAGACCACGCGGCCCGACCGCGTCGGCAGCAGTCCCATGATCGACTTCAGCAGGGTGGTCTTGCCCACGCCGTTCCGCCCCATCAGGCACACCACGCTCCCCGCCGGGACGTCGAGCGACACGTCCCAGAGCACCTGGCTCTCCCCGTAGGCCACGTTGAGGCCGCGCACCTCAAGCATGGGCGGCCTCGGTCCTCGACCGGCTCCGGCCCAGGTAGACTTCCCGCACTCGCTCGTCCCCCTGCACCTCGTCGACCGACCCCTCGCAGAGCACGCGCCCCTCGTGGAGGACGGTGACCTTGCGGGCGAGGCTCCGGACGAATTCCATGTCGTGCTCGATCACCAGCACCGCGCGCTCCCGCGCCACCGACTGCAGCAGCTCGGCGGTGCGGGCGGTCTCCTCGTCGGTCATCCCGGCCACCGGCTCGTCGACCAGCAGTAGCTCCGCCTGCTGGACGATCACCATGCCGATCTCGAGCCACTGCTTCTCGCCGTGCGAGAGCCCGCCGGCCCGCTCCTCGCCACGTCCCCCCAGCCCGATCGTCTCCAGGGTCTCCTCGATGCGATCGCGCTGCGCCCCATCGAGCCGCGCGCGCAGCGTGGCCAGGACCGCCTTGCTCGGCCGGGCCACCGACAGCTCGAGGTTCTCGCGCACGCTCAGGTTCGCGAAGATCGACGGGGTCTGGAACTTGCGCCCGATTCCGAGCGAGGCGATCTCGTTCTCGCGGCGGCCGGTCAGCTCGGTGTGCTTGCCGAAGATCACGCGCCCGGCCGCCGGCTGCACCTTGCCCGAGATGACGTCGAGCAGCGTGGTCTTGCCGGCTCCGTTCGGTCCAATCACCACCCGGAGCTCGCGGTAGTCCATGAAGAAGTTGAGGTCGTGGAGGGCCTTGAACCCGTCGAAGTCGACGGTGACGCCTTCCAGGTAGATGATCGAGCCCTCGGGCGCGGCCGCGGTGAAGTTCATCTAGCGGGCTTGAATGTGGGGGAGTTCGGGTTGCGCTTTGGCCTCTTCGGGCCTGCGGCCCTCATCGGGGTGTCCGGTCAGCCGCGCGCCCGCTCTACCCTCCCACCCGGAGCCCACGAGCAGTTTCTGGGCCGTGCCCACCACGCCGTCGGGAAAGAACAGCACCACCGCGACGAACAGCCCGCCCAGCACCAGGAGCCACAGGTCGGGATAGCTCGTGGTCAGGATGCTCTGGAGCCAGTTGACCCCGACCGCGCCCACCACCGGGCCCAGGAGCGTGCCCCGCCCACCCACCGCCCCCCCGATGATCATCTCGATGGACGGCAGCACGCCGATCTTGGCCGGGGTGATGATGCCGACCTGCGGGGCGTACAGCGCGCCGGCCACCCCGGCGAGCACTGCGGAGACCACGAACACGAAGACCTTGAACGCGGCCGGCGAGTAGCCGGAGAAGAGCACGCGGGTCTCGCTGTCGCGGATGGCGATCAGGACCCGGCCCGCCGGCGAGCGGGTGATGAAGCGGCACAGCAGGTAGGCGCCGCACAGGCAGAGCGCGGTGGCGACGTAGAGGCCCCGCTGGGTGGCCGCGCTGTTGAGGGTGAAGCCGAAGACCGACTTGAAGCCGCTCAGCCCGTTGGTGCCGCCCAGGTTCATCGCGTTCCGGTTGAACATCAGCCAGGTGGAGAGCGCCAGGGCCTGGGTGATGATCGAGAAGTACACGCCCCGGATGCGGCTGCGGAACGTGAGGTAGCCGAACACGAAGGCGAAGAGGGCGGGCACCACCAGGATCGCCAGCAGCGTGAACGGGACGCTGTAGAACGGCTTCCAGAACAGCGGCAGCTCGGTCACCCGGTTCCACACCATGAAGTCGGGGAGCACGTTGCCGTAGACGCTGCGCGTGCCGATCTCGAGCATCAGGTGCATCCCCATCGCGTAGG
>Ga0310810_10003316_pt1 | contig 17550 bp, 13 predicted proteins | sample NCmetagenome_FD_207641 | JGI IMG/M metagenome (GOLD analysis project Ga0310810, IMG submission 207641) | Soil microbial communities from experimental microcosm in Duke University, North Carolina, United States - NC | ecosystem: Engineered > Artificial ecosystem > Soil microcosm > Unclassified ...
GCCTTTGTGGTGGATAGCAGACCGGGAATGTCGTTGCCGTGCTCGGCGTGTCCGGCGGCGAACACCTCGCCGGCCGCCGCTTCCTCGAGAATCCACTGCAGCGATTTGTCTCCGCTGCGCCACGCGTCGGCCGCATCGCCGACCCAGTAGTTGTGCATGTTGAGCGCGAGCGCCGTCGCCGGCGCATACATCGCCAGTTTTCGCGTTTCGCGGCCGACTTCGGCGACGTTCATTCCCGCGCCACCGAACTCTTTCGGCAGCGCCATCCGCAGATACCCTGCGGATTTCAATTCGTCGAAGTCTTCCTGGAAGAAGCGATTGTTTCTATCGTACTCGGGGGCGCGTTCGCGACACCTGTTCAACAGTGACTCGGTAAGAATCGACTCGGCAACGACGGCCATGGATATACCTCCCGTGAGCGAGAACGTATGAGGGCTTGTCTCGAGCGCGCGTGCGTGCGCGAACGCGGGAGTATATACCGCCTATTCGTGCGAGAAAACGACGATCGACCGCGCGCCGGCCTGGACGATGGTGCCGGCGGCATAACTGCCATCCCCATCGCCCATTTCCGCAGCTGTATCCAAAACGAGCTGCCATGTATTCCCGAACATCGCAGCCGGCAGCGTGAAGTCGAGCGCCTCGTGGTGGGCGTTGAACAGGAGCAGAAATGAGGCGTCGCGGATGCGTTTGCCAGCCTCGTCGAGGTCGTGCAGCCCGTCGCCGTTGAGGAAGACCATGAGGGACTTGGCAAAGCCGGTCTGCCAGTCCTCTTCCGACATTTCTCCGCCGTCGGTGCGGAACCAGGCGATGTCGCTGATCCCCTTGCCGCGTAGCGGACGTCCCTTGAACCAGCCGCGGCGCCGAAACACGGGATGGTCATTGCGGATTTGAATGACGCGGCGCGTGAATTCGAACAGGCCGCGATCCATCGTCTCCCAATCGAACCAGGAGATTTCGTTGTCCTGACAGTAGGCGTTGTTGTTGCCCTGCTGCGTACGGCCAATCTCGTCGCCGCCGAGCAGCATCGGAATGCCCTGCGACAACACCAGCGTGGCGATGAAATTCCGCTGCTGCCGCGCACGCAGCTCGTTGACGGACGGATCGTCCGTCGGGCCTTCGGCGCCGCAGTTCCACGAGCGGTTGTGGCTCTCGCCGTCCTGGTTGTTTTCGCCGTTCGCCTCGTTGTGCTTCTCGTTGTACGACACGAGATCGCACAGCGTGAACCCGTCGTGCGCCGTAACGAAGTTCACGCTGGCGTAGGGTCTGCGTCCATCATCCTGGTAAAGATCCGCGCTGCCTGTGAAGCGGTACGCGAACTCGGCGAGCGTCTGATCCTCGCCACGCCAGTAGTCGCGTGCGTTGTCGCGGTACTTGCCGTTCCATTCGCACCACCGCACCGGAAAATTGCCGACCTGGTAGCCGCCGTTTCCGAGATCCCACGGCTCGGCGATCAGCTTCACGCCACGCAGCGTCGGGTCCTGATGGACGACGTCAAAGAATGCAGATAGTCGATCGACGTCGTAGAGCTCTCGCGCGAGCGTTGAGGCCAGGTCGAAGCGGAAGCCGTCGACGTGCATCTCCCTCACCCAGTAGCGCAGCGAATCCATGATGAGCTGCAGCACGTGGGGGTGACGCATGTTCAGCGTGTTGCCGGTGCCGGTGTAATCGACGTAGTAACGCGGGTCCTCTTCGGACGTCCGGTAGTACACCGCGTTGTCAAAGCCCTTGAACGACAACATCGGCCCGAGATGATTACCTTCGCCTGTGTGGTTGTAGACGACGTCGAGAATCACTTCGAGTCCGGCGGCGTGCAGCAACTTCACCATTCCCTTGAATTCGCGAATCGCGCCGAGCGGATCGCCATCGGCCGCGTACTCGTTGTGCGGCGCGAAGTAGCCGTAGCTGTGATAGCCCCAGTAGTTGCGCAGGCCCTTGTCGAGGAGATGCTTCTCGTGCACGAACTGATGCACCGGCAGCAGTTCAACCGCCGTGATCCCGAGCGATGTGAGGTACTCGATGGATGCGGGGTGCGCCAGGCCTGCGTACGTGCCGCGCAGATGCTCTGGGATTGCCGTACATCGCTTCGTGAAGCCTTTGGCGTGAACCTCGTAGATGACCGTCTCGTGAAGCTTTCGTCCCGGGCGCCGATCGCGTTCCCAGTCGAACGAATCGTCAACGACGACGGATTTCGGCATATATGCCGCGCTGTCGCGATCGTCGCGCTGCAGGTCGTCGCCGCCAAGCGGGTACGGGAACACAGCATCGTTCCACTCGACCCCGCCGCTGATGGACTTCGCATACGGATCGACCAGCAGCTTGGCTGGGTTGCAGCGGTGGCCACGTCCCGGCTCCCACGGGCCATGGACGCGGTATCCGTACCGTTGACCCGGTCCAATACCAGGCAGATAGCCGTGCCAGCAGAATGCGGTTCGCTCAGGTAACCGGACGCGCGTTTCTCGTCCGTCGTCGTCGAACAGGCAGAGTTCGATTCGATCCGCGACCTCCGAGAAGACCGCGAAGTTCGTCCCACGTCCGTCCCAGGTCGCGCCTAACGGAAACGGCTCGCCGGGCCGGATTGCTGCGCTGCTGACAGGCGAGGAAATCGAGGCGATGGCAGGAGCGGGGGTGCTGCTCATGCCGGCGCGTCTTTGCAAGGCGAGCGCCGCACACGGGCGGTTTCCGCACACCAGGCGCACCAAACCGTCGACGGCGGGCAAGGATTTGCCGCGGCGTCCGAGTGTGCGGCGGCGGCATCGGTCGTGCTACCTCTGCCGCGGTGATCATGAGCGACCAGGTTCCCGCAACGGAAACCGCAAACCCCAGAACCCGTGCCCGAGTCCTGATCGTCGACGACGAAGAGTCAATCCGACGACTCGTGTCGAAGTGGACGGATATGTCAGGCTACGAAGTGAAGGCCGCGAGCAGCGCCGAGGCGGCGTTGCTGATGATGCATGCATGGACGGCGGACGTCGTCGTCTGCGACATCCGGATGCCGCGCTACAGCGGGATATGGCTGATCGAGCACCTGCGGGCGCTGTATCCCTCGGCGGCCATCATCATCTCCACGGGCTACGGCGAAGTCGATCCGTCACTGCTGCTGCGCGCGCGAATCACCGGCTATCTGGCCAAGCCCTACGACCGCGGGATGCTGACGGCGGCACTCGACCAGGCGCTCGACGCGGCCGTCCACTAAACGACTATCGAACGCGGCAACCTCCGAATCACGCCAATGACCGTTACTGCTGTTCGATCCGATAGCCGCGCTGCTGCAGCATCGCCAGCAGTCCCTGCGGGCCGACGACATGCGCCGCGCCGACGACAACGAAGCACGGGGAGGACCGCTTGAGGCATGCTTCGAGCTGCGGCATCCAGTTGCGGTTCCGCTCGTTGATCAGGGAGTCATAGGCCGCCGGGTTGTCGCGGAAAGAGCCGAGCAGCATCTTCTCGATTGCTGCTGCGTCGCCGTTCTGCCAGGCCGTGAGAATCCCACGCAGGCTGCTCTGCTCCGTTTCCATTTCGGCCAGCTCGCTTCGGAGCATCTGTTCCTGCATACGCTCGGGCATCTTGTCGAAGCGATCAATCTGCGATTCGGCGGTTTCGAGACCGATTACCTGCTTGCCCTTGTCGTTCGCAAGGTCGTAGAAGTGTTTATCCAGGCCGAGCTGCGGATCGAGACCAGCGGTCTGCGCGCCGAGCGCTTCGATCATCAGCATCACCATCCATGGCTTCATGGGCTGGATCAGATCGATGGCCAGCGGTGTGTCCTTCAATTTCTGCTCGACCATCGCCAGCGTTTCGCCCGACACGGCGCTGTTGAACGTCCGGCCGTCCTGATACATGCCCTTGGCCAGCAGGCCGAGCCCGCCGCTGAGCGGATCGGCCTCAGCGAGATTGATTTCCTCGACGAGCGCACCTGATGCGTCAAAGGCGCGCTGATACGCAGGGTTGAGCGGATAAACGTCGGCTGTCAGCGCGTGCACCGAGCCGGCGAGGTACATGACGTTCGTACCCGACTGCACCTTCCACAGGAAGTTGCGCCCCCGCGTCTGGGCAACCGCACCCGACGCGAGGACAACCGCGATGGAGAATGTAGCGAGAAATCGGCCGATGAGAGCGTGTCTGCGCATGCGCTATCTATCGGCCGATCATAGCGGCTACTTCGCGTCGGTCGCAGGCGGTGTGACCGTGCCGCTCGTGGCACGCGCGGACGTACCGAGCGTGTTTACGAACGCTGTAGCCCCCGCCAGTGTCGCCCCGTTGCCGTTCAACACGTCGGCGGGCACTGGATTCGAGTACGCGTCCATATTCGAGTCCTTATCCGCTTTCAGCGCGCCGCCGGAGAGGTTGATCCCGGCAAAGAGTCCCTTGCTGCGCGAATAGGACAGCACGGTCGCGAGCGTTCCCGTCGTGCTCGCCGACGCAGCGCGTCCAACTGGACCCGCAGCGACGGAGGCATCCGCGCCGAGCGACACCTTATTGTTCAGCATCTTCGCTGCGGCGTCCTTGTCGGTGACGAGCAGCACCAGATCGATCTCCTGGGCGCCCGCCTGGAACCCCCAGCTCCCTTTCTCGAGCTCCATGAATACGGGAGAGCTCCACCCCTCCGCCGTACGGCAGCTCATCACGCCCTTGCCATATTCACCGCCGATGATGAAGGCGGCCTTCTTCATATCCGGAATGACGATGACGCACGCGGCCTTCTGCCACAGATCCTCCGGGATCCCGTTGTCCGCGTTGCGAATAGCGGTGACGACGCCGGCGGCATCGTTGATGCGCTTCTGTTCGGCCGTTGAGAGCGCGGCGAACGCCGTGGTTGAAACAAGTGAGGAGAGAACGAGTGCGAGCCCAGCGGCTCGCGCAATACGCAGGTACATACAACACCCCCGCGCGGACCTCTCCAAATTCGATGCCCATTATGGGGTTCGGCGAACGTCTAGGCGGGAGCCTCGCCTTCTTCTGGCGGTCCGGCGATCGTTTCTTCCACCGTGGCGGAAACGAACGCGTGACGAGGGAAGACCAGTCGCATCAGCGGAGGCGTCACCATTGTCGTCACGAGAACCATCAAGACCGATGCGGAAAACACATCCGATCCGATCAGGCCATTGGCCAGACCATAACCGGCAACGATCAGGCCTACCTCGCCGCGTGAGATCATGCCGACACCGACGCGGACCGACTCCGTAGTAGAGAAACCGAAGAGCCGCGCAAACACGCCGCAGCCAATCGCCTTCGCCACGATCGCGACAAGCACCAGCACAACTGTGAACATCGCGCGTGGTCCCAGGTCCCGCGCGTTGGCTTCAAGCCCGATGCTGATGAAGAAAAGCGGAACGAAGATGGAATACGTCAGCGGATGGATTCCAGCATCGATCTCTTTTTTGAAGTCGGTCTGCGCGATGAGCACACCTGCGAGATATGAGCCGGTGATTGCCGCGACAGCACCGAGGTACTCCGCCGCCCAGGCATACAGAAACATGATCACCAGCCCGGCGGAGAGCACCGCCTGGCTGACGCCGAGCGTGGACGCCCATCGGAGCGCGGGCGTCAGAAGCCGACGTGCTGCGATGGCGGCAACGAAATAGATCGTCACACGCACAACGACAATGCCGAGCTCGCTCCAGTTGAGCCCGGCGCCAGACGCCTTCGCCAGCGCGACGACGAGCGACAGCACGATGATGCCCATCACGTCGTCGATCACGGCCGCGCCCAGGATCGTGGAACCCTCACGCGTGCGCATCGCCCCGATCTCCAGCAGGGTCTGCGCTGAAATGCTCACGCTCGTCGCTGTAAGAATCGCGCCGACGAACACACCTTCCCAGTAGAGCGGCAGTCCGAACGTGACGGCAGTGATCGCTCCGAACAGCATCGGCAGGATCACGCCACCGAACGCGGACCAGAAGGCGACCCGGCCGACGTGGCGCATCATCACCAGGTCGGTTTCGAGTCCGGCGACAAACATCAGCAACAGCACGCCGACCTGCGCGAGGTCGCGCACGAGATCGAGGAGCGACAGCGCGTCAACGCCGGCAGGCGGCGCGAACATGGGCCAGGCAAGGACATTCAGCAACGTCGGGCCGAGCAACAGGCCAACGAGAATTTCACCGAAGACCGACGGCTGGTGAATGCGCGTGGCCAGCGCACCGGCTGTCTTCGCCGCCGCGACCACAAGCGTCAAGAGAAGAATGACCTGGAGTGAATGAGTCACAACCTTGGAGGACAGGGTACAACGTAGAGGCCGACCTTCAGGTCGGCCTTTACAACGTGAGCGCGGGAGCAGGGACTGGAGACCTACGCCCGCGCTCTATTACCGATGTGCAGGCACGATGCTCACCGGCAACATTCGACCTACTGCTCCGCGCGGACCGGCGTGAGCGCCGGTGCACCGGCCGGCGTTTTCGCCGCCGCCATCGCCATGCCGCCGACCGGAGTGCCCGGGCCGAGGACGAAGTCGGGGTATGCAAGGGCGCCCATTTCGGGGATGTCGAGACCTTCGATCTCCGCCTCCTCCGACACGCGGTTGCCCATCGTCACTTCGACCAGCTTGAAGAACGCGTAGAACGTCACAAACACCCAGACGAAGCACGTCAGCGTACCGACGCACTGCGCGGCGAACTGCGACGCATCGCCGTAGAGCAGGCCCTTCACCGTTCCAGGCACGCCGTTCCAGCCGTCGCCATAGGCTCCGTCAGCGAAGATGCCGACGCTGAGCACACCGAATGCGCCACATACGCCGTGCACCGAGATCGCACCGACCGGGTCGTCAATCTTGAGAACGCGTTCGACGAAGAGCACCGATTCGACGACCAGGATGCCGGCGATCACGCCGATAACGACCGCGGACACACTGTTGACGAACGCGCATGGGGCGGTGATCGCGACGAGACCGGCGAGCATGCCGTTGACGATCATGCTGGGATCGGGCTTGCCGAGCCGCTTCCACACATAGAACATCGCCGCAATGGCGCCGCCGGTGCCGGCCAGCATCGTATTGGTCGCAACCACCGCGATGCGCAGGTCGCCGCCTGCCAGCGTGGAACCGGGATTGAAGCCGAACCAGCCGAATGCAAGGATGAACGTGCCGGCGATGGCCATCGGCAGATCGTGCCCGGGAATCGCGACGGGCTCGCCATTCTTCGTGTACTTGCCAAGGCGCGGACCGATCACGATCGCACCGGCAAGCGCCGCAACGCCACCAACCATGTGCACGACCGAAGAACCGGCAAAGTCGACATGGCCGTGACCGAGACCGAACTGCGCGCCGAGTTGCGACAGCCAGCCCGCGCCCCAGACCCAGTTTGCGAAGATGGGATAGACAACCATCGACATGAAGAAGCCGAAGACGACGAATGCGGAGAACTTCCAGCGCTCGGCCATCGCGCCGGTCGGAATCGTGCCCGCCGTATCCATGAACACCATCTGGAAGAGGAAGAGCGCGAACACGCCAACGTCATAGGTGTTGCCACTGAGGAAGAACCCGTTCAAGCCAAACAGTCCAAACGTGTGGCCGAACAGGCTGACCGTGAACTCGTGATTCAGCGGTGCCGTTCCGCCCAAAACGGCGACCGCGCCGACCCCACCCATCTGCAGGGCGTAGCCGCAGATCCAGTAGCCGAGCATGCCGATCGGATAAATCATGAAGTTCATGCACATCGTGTGCGCCGCGTTCTTGGCGCGCGTAAAGCCGGTTTCAACCATGGCGAAGCCGGCCTGCATAAACATCACGAGAAAGCCGGCCAGCAGCGTCCACACGAAGTTGATAGCAATCCTGTTGTGACCCACGGCCTCCATCACTTCGCTGAGGGTCGGGTTCTTGGCATCCTTGACGGGCACATCCGCTGCGGTACCAGTGGCGACGCCGGAGGGATCGCCCTTCGGCTGTGAGATCGCGCCCTGGGCGTGCAGGGTGGAAGGCGCGACGAAGCTGCCGACCGCGACAGCGAGCAGCGCAGTGATGATGACGTTACAGAGAAGGTGCGGGCGTCTGTTCATCTCCAGTCCTTTCCTGATAATTCAGCTGTGAGGAGCGCGGCCGTCCGTCGAACAACAGCCACGTCGCTGCGTTCAGCAAAGCGGGATCCATCGGACGCAGCCGCGCGATCGCGCGGAATTCATAAGGAATCGGTAAAGAGGTCCCGACATCTCTGTGGGATCGCGCCGACGAAGGCGACAACGATGACGTTCTGACAAAAAGGACGCCCCAAGAGGGCTGAACCTACATGAATGTCGCTCGTTCGCCATGCAATGAACGCGGCCGACGCGAGGGTAGGTGGCACCTCGGTGGCAGACGCCGCCGCGCGATCGCAGCGTCCGGAATCGACTCCGCCCTATTTGTTTGAACGATCGAGGCTCACGACAAAAACGTCGCCTATAGCGCCTCCGGCCGATTTGACGAATGCTTCATTTTCGTGCGGAAAAAACGCTCTTTTCGACGAAAAGGGACGATTCCGAAAATGGCGGGGATCTTGTTACTGCACGCGTCAGCGATATCAATTTTCACGCGACCTGACTGGAGGGTCCATGAATCAAGCTGACACCGCGTGGATGCTCGTGTCCACGGCTCTCGTTCTCCTGATGACACCAGCGCTCGCCTTCTTCTACGGCGGGCTCGTTCGATCGAAAAACGCGCTCAACACGATGATGATGAGTTTCATCTCACTCGGATTCGTCGGCGTGGTCTGGGCGCTGCTTGGCTATTCGCTGGCGTTCACCGGCGGCAACGCGGTGATCGGCGACCTCTCCAACGCGTTCCTGCGCGGCGTCGGCCTCGAGGCCAAAGGCACAATCCCGCACGTGCTGTTCATGGGGTTCCAGGCGACGTTCGCCATCATCACCGCGGCGCTCATCTCCGGCTCGATTGTCGAGCGCATGCGCTTCTCCGCCTACACGGCGTTCATCACGCTGTGGGTGCTCGCCGTCTACGCGCCGATCGCGCACTGGGTATGGGGCGGCGGCTGGCTGGCGCAGTGGGGCGCGCTTGATTTCGCCGGCGGCACGGTCGTGCACGTGAACGCCGCGGCCGCCGCGGTCGTTGCGGCTGTCGTCCTCGGCAAGCGGAGTGATTACGGCTCTTCCTCGCTGCTGCCGCACAATGTGCCGTTCGTGCTGCTCGGCGCCGGCCTCCTCTGGTTCGGGTGGTTTGGCTTCAATGCGGGCAGCGCGCTGGCCGCCAGCCCGATTGCGGGCCTCGCGTTCATCACGACGATGCTGGCGCCGGCGGCGACGCTGGTGGTCTGGACGTTCCTCGACGTGATGCGCTCCGGCAAGGCGACCGCGGTCGGCGCGGCAACGGCCATCGTCGTCGGCCTCGTCGCGATTACGCCGGCAGCCGGTTTCATCAACCCGATGAATGCGATTCTGCTCGGCGCCATTGCTGCGGTCCCCAGCTACTTTGCCCTGCAGCTCCGTGCGAAGACGTCGCTTGACGACTCGCTCGACGTGCTGGCCGCGCACGGCGTGGGCGGCACGGTCGGCGCGCTGCTGACCGGTGTCTTTGCCGAGAAAGCGATCAATGGAGTCGCCGACGGCCTGCTGTATGGCAACCCGCGTCAGCTGCTGATTCAGGGCGTGGCTGTGATCGCCGCGTGGGTGTACAGCGGCACGATCAGCTTCGTGCTGCTCAAGCTCGTGAACGTCGTGCTGCCGATTCGCGCGACGAAGACGGAAGAAATGGAAGGCCTCGACGTCACGCAGCACGGCGAGGAGGCCTACATCCACGACGGCGGCCTCGACGCGGCGATCCGTGGCGAAGGAGCAGCTGCCGCTTCCGGTCTGGTGGCAGAGCCGGCCTCCTCGACGTATTAAGACGGGGCGGTCGAGTCCAGCTTGCCCACCGAAGCGCGCAGCGCCAAAGTGGGCCCTCGATCGCGCGTGGGGGCAGACCAGCACGTGCCTCTGGTCTGCCCCTTTTTCTATATCCGAGTTGGTGCGACGGTGCGATCAGTGCGTTGGGTGCGATGGTGCGTCCGAAGGTGCGGAGGTGCGAGGTGCGCACTTCGGACGCAGCTTCGCACGGGTCGCACCAATCACACGTCTCCACCGCTCAGCGTCCGATCGTCGAGTGCTTTTTCGTATCGCGCATCCCCACATAGACCAGCAGCGATACCGCGATCACGGCCGTCAGGTAGTAGTAGAACCAGCGTTCGTGCCCGATGGACTTGAACCAGAGCGCGATCGATTCCGCAGTCCCGCCGAACATCGACACGCTCACGGCATATGGAAGGCCCACGCCCAGCGCGCGGATGTGCGTCGGAAACAGTTCGGCCTTCACCACCGCGTTGATCGATGTGTAGCCCGCAACGATTAGCCACGCGCCACAGATCAGCAGAAACGCCCCTAAGCCGCTCTTCGTCACCTGCAGCGCATCCAGCAGCGGAATGGTCAGCAGTGTCCCCATCACGCCGAACCAGATGAGAAGCGGCTTGCGCCCGATGCGGTCGGACAACGCGCCGTAGGTCGGCTGAAGTATCAAAGCGACGAGCAGCGAGCCGCCCGTCACAACGGTCGTCTGCAGGTCGCTGAGGCCAACCGACAGCTTCAGAAACTTCTGCATGTAGGTCGTATAGGTGTAGAACGCCGTCGTCCCGCCCATCGTCAGTCCGACGACGAGCAGCACTTCACGCGGATACTGCATCAGCATCCGCAGCGATGGCTTCGCCGCGCGTTTGGCTTTGGCGCTGACGAACTCGTCGGTCTCGTGCAGGTTGCGCCGCATCGCCAGCGCCGTTAACGCCAGCAGCGCGCCCACCGCGAACGGTATGCGCCATCCCCACGCGCGCAGCTGGGCGCCGGTTAGAAACACCTGCTGCAGGAGGAGCAGCACCAGGATCGCGCACAGCTGACCGCCGATCAGCGTTACGTATTGGAAGCTCGAATAAAACCCCCGGTGCTCCTCGTCCGCGACCTCGCTCAGATACGTAGCACTGGCCCCGTATTCACCGCCAAGGCTCAACCCCTGAACGATGCGCGCAAAGGCCAGAACCACCGGCGCCATGACCCCGATTGAGGCATAGGTCGGCGTGACCGCGATCAGCAGCGAGCCGAAGCACATGAGCAGCACGGAGAGCATCAACGCCAGGCGTCGTCCGTAGTGGTCGGCCATGTGCCCGAACAACCAGCCGCCAATCGGCCGCACGATGAAACCGACGGCGAAGAGCACGGCAGCATTCAGCTGCTGGACGACCGGGTCGGTTCCCGGAAAAAACGACCCGGCAAAATACAGCGCAAACGCCGCATACGCGTAGAAGTCGTACCACTCGACGAGATTGCCGATCGAGCCGACGAAAATGGCTTTGATGCGCCGTCGCATGTCGACGCGGTCAACCGAGCGGTCGGCGTGAACGGGAGCGTACGCAGTTGCCATAAGGGGCCCATTGTGTCCCAGGTGACGGGTCGTTTGATATCCTCGGCCTCGCATGGCCGCGTCCGAACAGCCGATGAGCACCGCCGTTGCCGCACCGCCGCCGCGAGAGGAGGCGGTCATGGCTCCGCCGATCCGCGCGAACATCGGAAGGCTGCTGTGCGTCGCGGTCCCGCTGGTGCTGTGGTTCGCGCCGATTGGCATCGACACGCGGATGCAGCACGTGCTGGCGATTGCCGCGTTCATGATCGTCGCGTGGATTACCGAAGCGATTGATTACGCCGTCGCCGGGTTCGTTGGCTGCTATCTCTACTGGGCCCTCGGCATCGTGCCGTTCAACGTCGCCTTCAGCGGGTTCGCGAACGACACGCCGTGGTTCCTGTTCGGCGCCGGCCTGTTCGGCGCAATGGCGACGAAGACGGGTTTAGCCCGGCGCATCGCATTGTTCGTCATGCGACGCATCGGCCATACCTACGGACGGCTTCTGCTCGGCTTGATCATCACGGACTTCGTGCTGACGTTCGTCATTCCGTCGGGAATCGCGCGCGTCGTGGTCATGTCGGCGGTAGCGCTGGGACTGGTCGAAGCGTTCGGCGTCGGTCCTGGAAGCAACATCGGCCGCGCGATGTTCCTGATCGTCACCTACACCGCCAGCATCTTCGACAAGATGATCATCGCGGGCGCAGCCTCGATTACGGCGCGTGGCGCGATCGAGCGCTTCGGAGGCGTCGAGGTGCTCTGGAGCCGCTGGTTCCTCGCCTATCTGCCGTGCGACATCCTCACCATCCTGATCGCGTGGCGCCTCACGCTGTGGATATATCCGCCGGAAAAGAATGCGTTGAGCGCCAACGAAGCGGCGTATCTCGAACGCGAAGTTCGGCAGCTCGGCGGCTGGACCGCGGCAACGACGCGAGCTGCACTGTTGATCGCGTTAGCGATTGGCCTGTGGCTGACGGACTTCCTGCATCACATCTCGCCGTCAATCATTGGACTCGGCGTCGGTCTCGCGGCGGTCCTGCCCGGAATCGGCGTCCTCTCGGTCGAGGATCTGCGGCGCGTGAATTACCTGCCGGTATTCTTCGTTGCCGCAGCAATCAGCATGGGAGAGGTCCTGGCGCAAACGAAGACCCTCGACCTCGTCACCAACGTGCTGCTGTCGTGGATGGAGCCTCTGCTTGGCAGCCTGCTGCAATCCACGCTCGTGCTCTATTGGACCGCGTTCGCCTACCACATCCTCCTGGCGAGCGAGATCTCGATGCTCGGGACCTCGGTGCCAGTGCTGATGCAGTTTGCGAAAGAGCACGCCATGAACCCGCTGCTTGTCGGCATGATCTGGACCTTCGGCGCCGGAGGAAAGCTGTTCGCCTATCAGTCGGGAGTGCTCATCGTCGGCATGTCGTACGGATATTTTGGCAGCCGAGATCTGTTGCGGATGGGACTGCTGCTGACGCTCGTGCAGTGCGTGCTGCTGCTTCTCGTGGTCTTCCTGTACTGGCCGATGATCGGCATCCGATAGCAGAAGCGAACGCTACTCCGCCTTACCCCGCTCCTCGGCCACACCGCTCTCCTTCTCGAATCGACGCGCGACGATCCAGCAGAGCGAGGCCCAGAAGAAGCCGAACATCCAACCGGCGACGACGTCGGTCGGATAATGCACGCCAAGGTAGACACGGCTGATACCGACGAGCAGTGTCATGAACACCGCGATGCCGATGCAGTAGATCTTGGTGATGCGGCGCTCCGCCAGGCGCATCAGCATCGCACCGAGCGTGAGGTAGATGATGGCGGACTCCATCGCGTGGCCGCTCGGAAAACTCGTGGAGCTCACATCGCGGAGATGCGGGACGATCGTCGGACGCGGGCGCAGGAACAGGTTCTTCATCGCCATGTTCGCAATCTCTCCGCTGGCTGCGGTGGCGAGCACGACCAGCGCCGTGTGATAGCGTGTCTGCAGCAGCAGGAACCCGGCGACGGAAACGACGACGAGTCCGAGAACCGTCGGACCGCCGAGAGCGGTGACATCCAGAAGAGAATTTTCGACCCATTGCGGACCAATCGGGCGTGACGGGTCGTCGGCCTTTCTGAAAGCGAGAAGGATGCGCGTGTCGACCGTGGTCGTATCACCTTCCATCACTTCGTCGGCAAGCGAGAGGAACCCCCATAACAGCAGGCACACACACGCGCCGACCACCAGCCATGCAATCTCGTGACGTTCGAGCTTGCGGAGCCGACGCCAGCCCCGTACCGCAGTCTGTGTAGTCACCAGCCGGGAATATACAATTTCGAAACCGCATGGAACTCAACTTGGTGATGCTCGGCCCGCCGGGCGCCGGCAAGGGCACGCAGGCACGCCAGCTGCGCAGGAAATGGAACATCCCTCACATCTCGACCGGCGCGATGCTCCGCGACGCCGTGGCCGCGGGAACGCCGCTCGGCCGTGAAGTTGCCGGCATTATGGAGAGCGGCGGTCTCATCAGCGATGAGGTGATCACGCGCGTTGTGACCGAACGGCTTGCGCAACAGGATACGAAGATCGGCTTCCTGCTCGACGGATTTCCGCGCACTATTCCACAAGCGGAGTCACTCGATCGAATGATTGCCGGCCGGTCACCGCTCATCGTCGTCGACATCGTTCTCAGCGAAGCGGATGTCATTCGGCGGCTCGCATCGCGAATGGTCTGTGCCGAATGCGGCGCGAATGCGGTTGGCGAAGGTACGAGCTGTCACGATTGCGGCGGGCCGCTGGTGCCGCGTGCCGATGACCGCGAACAGGTCGTCCTGAACCGTCTCAAGGTCTACCGGGAACAGACGGAACCGCTCGTGCAGTACTACGGCACGCGTCCGACTTACTGCCGCATCGACGGTGCGCGTCTTCCCGACGATGTGACCGCGGACATCATCGCGGCAGTGGAGAAACACAGATGATTCGTGTCGTGCGGATCGGCGGGCCGAAAGCGCGCAACGAGGGTGTCCGACTGGGTACGGTCCGGCTGCTGCCGCGAGGCGTGAAGAAAGAGGAGTACTCGAGCCGCAACCTGTTCGACGTCTGGGTGCCCGAGGTGTCGCCGTCGCGCGAGCTGGTCGCGTACGCGCAGGCACAGCCGTGGACCGATGCGCGATGGGACGCCTACCGGAAACGCTATCTGCGCGAGATGCGGCGGCCCTCTGCGCAGCACGTCATCGAGCTGCTGGCGAAGTTGGGCGAGCAGACGAACTTCTCGATCTGCTGCTACTGCGAGAACCCGTACCGGTGCCACCGGTCGATTCTCGGCGAGCTTCTCCGCGAACGCGGCGCCAAGGTCGTCATCCCGCGTTCCGCATCCCCGCGGCAATCCCGTTAACGGTCACGACGAACGCATCGCGGAGGCGCGGGTCCTCGTCTGCGCCGCTTCGCATCCGGCACAGCAGCTCGATCTGAACCAGGTTGATTGGATCGACATACGGATTGCGCACGTTAATCGAGCGCCGCAGCACCTGATTTTCCTGGAGCAGCTCGTCGTGGCCCGTCACTGCGAGCACCGCGCGGATCACGCGCTGCAGGCGCGAACGGAGGTCCGCACCAAGCGACCGCAGATGCTCGGGCGCGAGGCGCCGATCATATTCGGCCGCAATCCGCGCGTCGGTTTTCGCCAGCACCATTGCGGTGAGATCCATGACCGATCGGAAATGGGGCCACTCGCCGTACATGCGGCGAAGCTGGTCGAGCTCACCCCGTTCGATTGCACCCTCCAACGCGTCCTCGGTGCCGAGCCAGGCGCCCAGAATCAGGCGTGTCTGCGTCCACGAGAACTGCCACGGAATCGCTCGCAGCGTCTCGATGCCGGTCGTCCTCTTGCGCCGCGCCGGGCGGCTGCCGATGTTGACGTGTTCGAGCTCGGCCAGCGGCGTGGCGGTGCGAAAGTATTCGAGAAACGACGGATTCTCGTGGACGTAACTGCGAAACGCACGCGCGCCGTCGACCGACAATCGATCCATGCACTCGCGCCACTCGGCGTGCGGTTCCGCCGCGGGTGCGAGCCAGGCGTCCAGCGTTCCGGTCGTGTACACCTCCATCGTGCGCGCGGCGATGCCCGGCAGCCCGAACAAGGCTTGAATCATCTCGCCCTGTTCGGTCACGCGGATGCTGCCGTCGATCGATCCACTCGGCTGCGATCGGAGCGCGAGGTAGGTTGGCCCGCCGCCGCGGCCGACGCTGCCGCCGCGGCCGTGGAAGAGCGTGATGTCAATGCCCGCTCGCCGGCAGGCGTCAACGATCGCCTCCTGCGCTTTATAGAGCTCCCAGGCGGCGCTCAATCGTCCGACGTCTTTGGAGGAATCCGAATAGCCAACCATCACTTCCTGTCCGGCCTTCGCCGCTTCGCGGCTTCCGACTTCGGGCTCCGCGCTACGTCGGACAAGTTGTCGTGGCAGGCTGTCAATGAAGGCTCGGTATACGCCGATCTCGAATACGCGCTTCATGACCTCGGGCGCGCGGCGAAGATCGTCGGCTGTCTCAAACAGCGGCACAATGCGCAGCGGGCGTTCAACGCCAGCGGCTCGCTGCAGGAGCTGCACCGCGAGGAGGTCGGAGGCGTGATGCGTCATCGTGATCACATACGCGCCAAGCGACTCGTGTGGGATGCGCGCGATCATGGCGAACGTGTCGAGCACGTCGATTGCGTCGGGATCCGCTGAGAAATAGGCGGGCACAAGCGGCCGGCGGGCGCAGAGCTCCGCGACAAGAAACTCGATGCGTTTGGGCTCGTCCCAGTCGACATACGACCCGAGGCCGCGTGCACTCGTGATGGCGGTGAGCGCCGCAGTGTGCCTGTCGGACTCCTGACGGATGTCGAGCCGCGCCAGCGTCACGCCGAAGGTCGCGACGCGCCGCAACACATCCGCCAGCCGGCCGTTGGCAATCACCTCGTCACCGGTCGCGACAAGCGACCGATAACAGAGCCGCAGTGGATCTGCGAGCGCGTCTGCCTCGAGGTAGACATCAGCGTTGGGCGCCACCTCCTCGCGCAGCGCCGCTTCCACCCACTCGCGCGTGGCGAGCAAGCGTGTGCGTACGCCGCGCAGCAACGCGCGATAGGGTTCGTGCGTGGTCCCAGTGACAGCCATCAGCTCCGGCGAAGCGTCGGCCATCGACAGCTCGTCGCGCAGCTCATTGATCTCGGCCAGGTACAGATCCGCCGCCTGCCAGCGCGCCAGCAGACAGGCCTTGCGCGTGACCTCCGGCGTGACGTTCGGGTTGCCGTCTCGGTCGCCGCCAATCCAGGACCCGAATCGAATCGGGGCGATGTCGAGAGGGAGTCCCTCGCCGGTAATGCGGCGCAGCGCGGCGTCGACACTGCGCAGAAACGCCGGCACCGCACGCCACAGGCTCTGCTCGAACACGACAAGTCCGCCGCGCACTTCGTCGAGCGGTGACGGACGCTCGTGGCGCACCTCGTCGGTCTCCCACGCGGACACGATCTCGCGCCGCAGGGCGTCGAGCACTTCTTCACGTTCGGGAACCGTCAGGTCCACGTGATCGCGCTGCGCGAGCAAATCGGCAACGCGGTTGTGCTTGTGGATCAGCGTCCGCCGCGAGACCTCTGTTGGATGTGCGGTGAGCACGAGCTCGATGCGCAGCTTGCAGACGGCGTCGTGCAGCGCGGCCGGCGCGACCCCGCCGGACACGAGACGCTCGAAAGTCTCCAGACACGAGCCGGCCTGAGGACGCGAGTTGCGATCGGCGAGATAAGCGCGCCGCCTGCGGATGCGGTGGTGCTGCTCGGCGAAGTTGGCCAGATTCAGGAAATGCGCAAAGGCGCGGGCAAGCGGCGTCGCCGATTCGACCGGGAGCGTCGCGAGAAACGCCGCTAGTTCCGCGAACTGCAACTCGCCACCCGCACGCGAGGCCTTCGACAGCGCGCGCACGCGCTCGACCGTGTCGAATAATTCCTCGCCGCCGTGCGCACGGAGAGTCTCGCCCAGCAGTTCCCCCAGCAGCCGCACATCGTCGCGCAGCGGCTTGTGGGGGTCGTCGATCACCTATTTATTGTTGAACAGATCCAGCAACGCGACCGTTTCGCCACGTACAGCCGCCTTCAGAGTCGGCTCCAGATCAGGTAGCCACTCGGGAGAATGGGGCGCCGGCACCGGAACACCGGTGCGCTTCGCCTCCGCAAGCTTTGCTGGACTCACTGCGCCGATGTGGAGCAACAACG
>Ga0310810_10003318_pt1 | contig 17547 bp, 19 predicted proteins | sample NCmetagenome_FD_207641 | JGI IMG/M metagenome (GOLD analysis project Ga0310810, IMG submission 207641) | Soil microbial communities from experimental microcosm in Duke University, North Carolina, United States - NC | ecosystem: Engineered > Artificial ecosystem > Soil microcosm > Unclassified ...
GTACGGTCTAAATCCATAGCTGGCGCCGGGATTGCATTACAGGCCGGCGTCAGGGAGGTGGGGAGATGTCAGTTCCTGCGGCTGCGCTAAACCACGGAAGGCCGACGACGACGACGGTCTTCGAACTCGAGGCGCTCGAAGGGCTGCCGTGCGGGTGCGTGGCAGCAGCGTATCGTGCGCGTCCCTGGGATGTCGCCGTCGTGTCACTCGAGGCGAAAGGGCCGCACTGCATCCTGGCGGGGCATGCCAGCGGTCAAATTCTGCGTCTGGGCGAACCGGAGGAATTCGACGAGGAGGGCGATTCCGAGGAATAGCTCCTACTGCGTCTTTTGCAAGGCTCCCCATCGTCGCGCCCGCTCTTCGGCCTCCTTCCGATTTCGTCCGACCAGCACAACAGATCCCGACCGTTTGCCCGTGGCGTCAACGATCCAGGCGACCCAGTGCGGCCCACGCTCTTCGGAATGCACATTCAGGGACGACGGAGGTTCGACCATGGAGCATCGTATACCCGCGCGGGCACTTCTTGTCAGGAGGGATCGCAAAAATCGTGGAAGATCTTGATTGCGTACGGGAAATGCGTTCTCGTACAATTCGAAGGTTTGGCAACGGCCGGAAAACGGCCGAGAGGAGAGCGACCTAGATGGCCCTGACCTGTCCGAGCTGCGGGAACGACCAGAACTTCCTGGTCAAGACCCTGCAGATGCATATCGTCCAGTTGCGCAACTCGCGTGTCGAAGCCAACGAGGAGGGACGCCCTGCGGTTATCGAGGTGCTCTGTGACGAGTGCGAAACCGCGCTTAATTTCGCCGATTTCGAAGACGAGATTCGCAACGAAGTGCTGTTGACGCTCGGCGCCCGCTGACTTCGCTTATCCTTCCCCGTCGGCCTCTTCGAAATAGTCACATTCGGGGCAAATCCACTCGCGCACCTGCCGCATTGCCCCGTCTTTTTCCTGGACGTCGCGTACGCTGAGGCGCATCGACTCACCGCAGAGGGGACACTCGTGCATCCCTAAATTGTAGCAGCGCTCGCATGCTGCCGGTGGTGGGCCGGCCTCACCGGGCGGCGCTTGCAAAAATGTGCGGAGCGTGGGCCAGCCGGGTTGACATCGTTTCGGGCGGACCCTATCGTAGCCTCTACGCAACGAGCCGAGTCCTCTGAGGCTCGCGGGCTGGTTCTTGCAGGCGTTCTACTGGGCTGAATGCGCGATTACTACGACGTTTTGGGCGTGTCGCCGGACGCGGGAGCCGCTGAAATCAAGCGGGCGTACCGGCAGCTTGCGCGCCGGTACCATCCGGACATCTCGGGAGAGGACCGCGCCGGCACGTTCCTCGAAATCTCGCGTGCCTACGAGGTGTTGCGCGATCCCGACCGGCGTCACTCGTATGATTCGGGACTCCGCTCGAGGAGCCGTGCCGACTGGCTTGGCGACGAGGTCGCCATTGACTTCCCGTCCGTGTCCAGCGTGCTCGATCGCATGCGTGACTCTTTCTTCGGCGGCGGCCGGGAAACTGTGTTGTCGGCGGAGATTGTCGTGAGCCCGCAAGAGGCGTTCTGGGGAGCGCTCGTGCCGCTCCGCGTCCCGCTTCGACGGACCTGCCCCCGGTGCGGCGGGCGCGGCGAGGTCTGGGACGAGTGGTGCGCGGGATGCTGCGGCGTGGGTGAAGTATCGGCGGCACACGAGATGCGGCTTCGCGTTCCGGCGGGCGTCCGCGAAGGAGCCACGTTCCGTTTCAGTGTTGCGCCGCAAGGCGCACCGCAGACCTGCGTCGAAGTCCGGATTACAATCCGATAAGCCCCACCTTCGCTCCGTCTCGCTCGCGAGAACGTCGCGAGCGGCGGCGCGGCCAGGCGTTGGCGGGACCCGTTCCAAGCATTCATGCGCGCGCATCTGCATTTATTGGGGATCCTTCAGCTCGTCTGGGGAGCGATCGGGCTGCTGCTCGGCCTCTCGATGTTGCTCCTGGCAATGGGCGCGATCGCCATCGGCGTCGCCTCAGGCACCGATCGGATGGCCGCCGGCCTGACGGCTGGCGCATTTGCGATCTTCGCGGCAGCGCTGCTCGTCGGCGGCGGCGCGAACGCTTGGGCGGGGCGTGCGCTCCGCCGTAACCGGCCTCACGGCCGGCTCGCCGTGCTCTGGCTCGGTGCGCTCAATCTTTTCATCCTTCCGTTTGGAACAGCGCTCGGAATCTATGCGTTCTGGGTGCTGCTCCACACGAGGACGCGCGCGGTCTTTGTCGTGGAGTCGTGAGGCGACAGCAGATGGGATCGATCAAGACCGCCAGCGGGTTCGACGAAAACGTAGCCGGTGCGCTCTGCTACGGCCTGGGATGGGTCACCGGCGTCATTTTTTTCGCCACCGAGCCGGAGAATAGTTTCGTCAGGTTTCACGCGATGCAGTCGATGATCGTCTTTGGCGCCGCCTGTCTCGCATTTCTCGTGTGCCTGGCTATCCCGTTCCTGGGATGGATCCTGTCGATCTTCGTGTTCTACGGATCGGCAGCACTCTGGCTCGTGCTCATGTTCAAGGCCTACCAGGGTGAACGGTTCAAGTTGCCGGTCGTTGGCGAAATCGCCGAACAGCGGCTCTAATCGCGGGACGGATCCCGGGTACAATTCAGTAGATCCATGTCTACACCTCTTTCTGAATCGACCGTCCTTGACGCGCTTCGCGCGGTTCGCGATCCCGACCTCAATCGGGACATCGTTTCACTGAAATTTGTGAAGGACCTTCGCATCGAGGCGAGTGGGCGTGTCGGCTTCTCGATCGAGCTGACCACACCGGCCTGCCCGGTCAAGGATCAAATGCGCGAACAGGCGCGTCAGGCTGTCGCTGCCCTTCCTGGCGTGACCGCCGTCGAGATCGAGATGACCGCCCAGGTGCGTTCGACCGCAAATGTCGATGCGGCCAAGACGCCGGTGGCCGGCGTGAAGAACATCATTGCCGTTGGCGCGGGGAAGGGCGGCGTCGGCAAGACGACGGTGGCCGTCAATCTGGCGATCGCGCTCAGTCAGATGGGGAGCCGCGTCGCGATGATCGACGGCGACGTCTACGGTCCCAATGTGCCGATCATGCTCGGCATCACTACGCAGCTGGTTGGCGACGAACGCGGCCAGATCATTCCGGCCGAGCAGTACGGCATCCGCCTCGTGTCGATGGCGTTTCTGGCGAGCGACGATGCTCCGGTCATCTGGCGAGGCCCGATGCTGCATGGCGTCATCCAGCAGTTCTTCCGCAACGTGCGCTGGGACAACATCGACTACTTGATCGTGGACATGCCGCCCGGAACAGGCGACGTGGCGCTGACGTTGAGTCAAACCGTTCCGGTTGCCGGCAGCGTGGTTGTCACGACGCCGCAAACCGTGTCGGTGGCCGACACCCGTCGCGCCGTGCGGATGTACCAGAAACTCAACGTTCCCACGCTCGGCTTGATCGAGAACATGAGTCATTTCGTGTGCCCCGAGTGCCGGCACGAGAGTGACATCTTCGGCAAGGGGGGCGGCGAACGGCTCGCCGCCGATCTCTCTATTCCGTTCCTTGGACGCGTGCCGCTTTACGAGCCGATCCGGATGGGTGGCGACACCGGCGTGCCGATCACAATCGCGGAACCGCAGTCGGGCCCGGCGGAAGCGTTCCGCTCCGCCGCGCGGCAGCTCGCGGCGCAGCTGTCGATCGCGAGTTACAAGAAGACGGCGATTCCATTGATTCCGATCGCTTGAGTCTCCGTCACCTTCGTTCGCCGATCACCATCAAGCGCTTCATCGCCACCGCCCCGAGCAGCGGCCCCGGCACCAGCATCAGGAACGCCCACCGCCACCCCACGAGTCCAGCGAACCACGGCAGCAGGCGGATGCTCGCCATCGTCAGCAGGAAGCCGACCGACGTCTGCAGGGTCAGTGCGGTCCCCACGTCCGTGCGACCGCTGTGTTCCGAGACAAGCGCCGAGAACTGCGCCGAGTCGGCGACAATTGCGAACCCCCAGATCGCGGCGAAGAGAAACAGGATCGCCGCCGGCGCGGTGAAGACGAATCCGGCGATGGCGGAACACGTCGCGCTGGCGAGCAGCGCCAGCCGCGCGATTCGCGCCTTCCCAAACGTATCGGCCCATCGCCCGGCCGCGACACAGCCGACAGCGCCGCTCGAAATCGCCGCGAACGCGATCAACGAACCGACATGGCTCTCGACCCCGGATCTGGCGACCATGGCGGCATTGCCGAAGACCGAAATCCACGTCCACATGGCATACAACTCCCACATGTGCCCGAGGTACCCAAGCGTGGCCAGCCGAACTGCCCGATTCCGTGCGATCTCAACGATCGCACGTGGATCGAACGGTGCCGTGGCGCTGACGTAAGGGCCATCTTCGACGGTCAGCGACACCACACAACCACCCGCGACCGCCAGCAGCGACGAAATCCACATCAAGTCCCGCCAGGCTACGGCGCGCGTGCTCCACGCCAGCAGATGGGGAAACGCCGACCCGATGGTCAGAGCACCAACAACGATGCCGAGCGCGGTTCCGCGACGATCGAGAAACCATCCGGCCGCGATCTTCAATCCTGGCGGATACACGCACGCGAGCGCGAATCCCGTCAATCCGCGAAGGGCGATGATGCTGGCGGGTGCGGATGCGAAGGGGATGAGGCCATTCGCTGCCGCCCCGACTGCGCACCCGGCGGCGAACAGCCGTCGCGGGTTCAACACATCAGCAAGATTCAAGACGCCGCTCGTCAGCGTCCCCAGCACGAATCCGGCCTGCACCGCCATCGTCAACCACGCCGCGGTCGATCGGGTCATGACGAACTCGACCGCAATGGCCGGTCCCGCCGCGGTTGCGGAAAACCACAGCGTCATGCCGAGGAACTGCGCCAGCGCAACGAGCGCCAGCATGCGCCGGGCGACTTGAGGTTTACCCTGCGATGGATTGTCGCTACGATTGACCACGAGGCACACACGATACATGAACATTCCGTACACGCGACAGACGCTCGACAATGGACTCGATGTGCTGGTTCACGAAGATCACGGGTGCCCCATCGTGGCCGTGAACCTGTGGTACCACGTCGGCTCGAAGAACGAAACGCCCGGCCGGACCGGTTTTGCTCACCTCTTCGAGCACCTGATGTTCGAGGGCTCCCAGCATTACGACAAAGGGTACTTTCACCCGCTGCAGGAAGCGGGTGGGCTGCTGAATGGTTCGACCAACGCGGACCGTACCAACTACTGGGAAGTGGTCCCCACCAACGCGCTCGAGCTTGCACTCTGGATGGAATCGGATCGCATGGGCTACCTGTTGCCAGCTCTCACCGATGCGAAGTTCGCGAATCAGCGGGATGTCGTCCTGAACGAACGTCGTCAGAACTATGAGAATCGCCCGTACGGTTTCGCCGGCATGGCCGTCATGGCTGCGCTCTATCCTGAGGATCACCCCTATCACTGGATGACGATCGGCGCAGCGGAGGATATTCAGGCGGCACACATCGACGACGTCCGCGCCTTTTTCCAGACCTATTACCGCCCTCGGAATGCCTCACTGGCGCTCGCCGGCGACGTCGATACCGCGCAAGCCGTGGAGCTGGCGGCCCGTTACTTCGGCGAACTCGACGGAGGCGACGAGCCCACGCCCGTTCACGCGCCTCCAGTTGTCGAGTTTGGAAGCGAGCAGCGGCTGGTGCTCGAGGATCGCGTCGAACTGCCGCGGCTGTACCTGTCATGGCACTCGCCGTCGATTTTTGCCGCCGACGATGCCGAGCTTGATTTGGTTGCCGAGATCCTGTCGGGCGGCAAGACCTCCCGTCTCTATCGCACGCTGGTGTATCAGGAGCGGCTGGCAACCGAGGTCGCGGCTTCGCAGAGCTCGCGGGAGCTTGGCGGCTACTTCCAGATCATCGTGACGGCGGCGCCGGGCAGAACCCTCGCCGAACTCGACCGCGCCATCGGCGTGGCGATCGACGTACTCGCGAACGAGGGACCGACGCTGGACGAAATGGAGCGATGCCAGGCGCAGGCTGAAGCCAATTTCATCTTCCGCTTGCAGACCGTTGGAGGCTTCGGCGGCAAGTCCGATCAGCTGAATGCCTACAACGTCTTCGTCGGCGATCCGGGGTTCTTCGAGCGTGACTTGGATCGATACCGGCGCGTCACAGCGGCCTCCGTGCAGCGCGTCGCACGTGCATGGCTGCAACCCGAGAGGCGGGTGCTGCTGAGCGTTGTGCCAGGAGGGCGGAACGATCTGGCGCTTGCCGGTTCCCAGCCCGTCTCGGTGTCGTGATGCGCGTCGATCGCGCGCGGCTTCCCGCGCTCGGCGCCGATCCGTCGCTCCGGTTTCCGGAGATCCGGCGACGTACGCTGTCGAATGGGCTCCGGGTGTGCACGGTTGAACACCACGCCGTGCCGCTCGTCAGTTTCCTGGCGCTGATGCCGGTCGGCGCATCAGTCGATCCGATCGATCGGCCAGGGCTGGCGGCGATCACGAGCGACATGCTCGACGAAGGCTGCGGCGATCTCGACGCGATGGCGTTGCACGATACGCTGGGCCGAATCGGCGGGCATCTCGACTCCGAAATCGGATCCGACGCAACCATCCTGACGCTGTCGAGCCTGGCGCGATTCGCCGATCGGGCGAGCGGGCTTCTCGCCGACATGGTGATCCGCCCGCGGCTTGAAGCGTTGGATTTTCAACGCGTCCGTGAGCTGCGGCTGAACCGGCTTATCCAGCTGCGCGACCTCGCGCCTGCGCTGGCTGATCGTGCGTTTGCCCGCCTTCTCTACCGGGATCATCCCTACGGACACACGCCGCTCGGCACCGAGGAGTCGCTGCAGTCGGTGACGCTTTCCGAAGTGCGCGCGTTCCACGGTGCCAAGTTTGCCCCGGCTCACGCGACCGTCATCGCCGCCGGCGACGCCACCCACGACGCCCTGGCCGCGTCAGTCGAAGCGGCATTCGGAGGCTGGTCCGCGCCTGGTTCGGGAGCGCCGCCCGATCCAGCGCTGTGGACACTGCCAGGGCCGCCTGATGATCGCATCGTGATCGTCAATCGCCCGGCGGCGGCGCAGTCGGAATTGCGTATTGGTCACATCGGCGTGCCGCGGCGTACGCCGGACTATCACGCGTTGCTCGTGTTGAACATCGTGCTCGGCGGACAGTTTGTCAGCCGCATCAACATGAACCTCCGCGAAGACAAGGGCTACACCTACGGGGCGAGAACCTCGTTTGATTTCCGTCGCGGCGCGGGTCCGTTCTCAGTCACGGCCAGCGTCCAGTCGGACGTGACGATTGAGGCGGTGATTGAAGCCTTGAACGAGCTCCAGGCGATTCGCGGCGATCGTCCGGTGACGGCGGCAGAACTGCAGACCGGGCGCGCCGCGCTCACGCGCGGCTACCCGCGCAACTTCGAGACGGCTGAGCAAGTCAGCCGGGGGGCGGCGCAGCTGGCGCTGTACGATCTTCCCGACGACTACTTTTCGACCTTCGTACCGAAGGTCCTCGCCGTCGACGAAGCGGCGGTGACGAACGTCGCCCAGCGCTACATCGACCCCGCCCGTCTCGTGACCGTCATCGTCGGCGACCGGGAGAAGGTGGCGCCCGGTGTTGCGCGCTTGAACATGGGTACGCCCGCCGAGCTGACGTCCACATTTGAGCCGTGGATCGGCCGGTAAGTGAACCATGGCGGCGGTTGCCCCGTCCAACTGACAGTTGTACGGGGCCCCGATGTACACTGTATCGGTTCGTATGAGCCTAGCTCAGCGCAGCCTCAGCCTGGCGGGGATCATCGGGATCCTCACGGCAGTCTTCGCCGGCGGGCTGATTTACCTGCTCGTGACACAGCCGGTCAGCACGGCTGAAAACATCGCTCAGGGCGAGGTGTCTCCCATCGTCAAAGCCGTTGCCGGCGTGTTGTACGATGCGCTCAGGGGAATCTTGAAGTTTCTGTGAAATGCTGAAGGCTGAATGCTGAATCCGTTCTTCATTCAGCATTCAGAATTCAGCATTCCTCACAAGCTCCGACCCAGAAATCGACACAGCGTAATCCCATCGATCCATTTGAACGGCGTGATCCCTGTGCTGTAGTGCCCGCACGGCAGTACCGCCACCTCGTGATCGATGCCGCGACGACCGAACTCGTTCACCAGCATTTTCGACAGTGTCACGGGGAACGTCAGGTCGTACCGCGCGTACACGAGTAGGATGTGTTTGCCGCGCACGTGTTCGAGGTACGGGAAGGGGGAGATCGGCATCCAGATGTGCCGGAGCGCGTCGAGCTGAATGCGTCCGTCCAGGCCGGCACGGACGTGTTCGGTCGATAGCCCTTCCCAGATCACGTCGGCGAAGTACGGCGAGATGTGATTGAGGGCTGCGGTGCGCACGAGCGGTTCGTGCGCCGCCGTCAACATCGCGAGGCAGGAGCCAAGGCTGGTCCCCAGGATGCCGATCGAGGTGTACCCCTGGCCGGCGAGCCAGGCAATTGCACGGCGTGTGTCGAGCACCGCCTGCCGGCAGACCTGCGCCGTACGCCCGACGTTGGAGCTGACGATGTAGTCCGCGCGCCGAAGCTCCGGGGGCATTCGCGCATCGTGATAGGGCAGGCTCATCCTGAGCGCTGAGAGGCCGAACTTGTTGAGCAGGCGGCACAGTCCGACGTGTCCCTGGGCATCCGCGTTCCACTGCGGCAGCACGACGACCGCTCGCGTCCGTCCCCGGTCTGATCGCTCCGGAAAGTAACGCGCGTGGACGACGTTGTTTTCGCGATGCGGCGTCGATACCGCGCTCGGGAACGTCAGGCGATCGCCTCGCAGGGAATAGTCGTCAGTCGGCGGCAGGGCAAAGAACTGGTGGCTGTTTTCGACCGTCCGTGAGGCCCACGCCGAGAGCCGTTCGACCGCGTCCTCCTCACGCTCGTCCAGTCCGTCAATCCATTCAAGTCCCCATTCAAATGGCCGCACGATACGATTCTGAGCGGCTGCAGCGAGCCGCCGCTCCCAGTTATGAAATACCCGCGCGATCAATGAAAGCCCTCTCTACCGGCAGTCTTGTTGCATCTCTCGATACATGATCGAACATCCACCAAAACCCGATACACCTCAGCCGCCCGACGCGATTAATCAGCTGCCGCCGCCGAAGACGCCGATGCCGCCAAGTGATCCCTCGGCCGACGACAAGCCGGATGTTCATCCGGTCCCGCCGCCGACAGATCCGTCGCCGCCGGTGCTGTAGCGCTCGACGAGTGCCGCCACCTGGATGAGCCGGGTCGTGCCGGCCATATGGCCGACGAGCTGCATGCTGACGGGCCATCCGTCGTCGGTCGTTCCTGCCGGGACGGCGATCGCCGGGTGGCCCGTGATATTGAACAGCTGGGTGAGCCGCAGCATCGCGGCGCGGACCGGCTCGCGCGTCCCGTCGACGTCGACGGTCGCTTCACCAAGGATCGGTGCGGGTATCGGTTGCGTGGGCAAGAGCAGAGCGTCGCAACCGAGCAGTGCACGATCGACCGCCCCGCTGAGCACGTTACGCAATTGCAGCGCGCGAACGTAGTCTTCAGCGAGGATGTATCGCCCCATCTCCAGTCGCAGTCGCACTCCGGGTGAATAGCGGTCGGCGTGCGCTTCAAGCAGCGACGCGTGATACCACGAGGCTTCGGGCAGGCAAATGTGCAGGTAGACGTCCGGGGTGCGGACGGCATGCTCAATCGCCACCGTTCTGATCTCGTGGCCCGCGGCGCTCAGCGCGTTGCGCGTGCGTGTGAGTGCCGCCCGTACTCCTCGATCCAGGCGGTCGCAAAAGTACGCCTCGGGAACCCCGAACACGTACGGGCGAGGTGACGATGAGGTGCTTGGGCCTGCCTCGACCTGCGATCGCATCGCGTCGAACATGATTGCCGCGTCGGCGACGGTTTGTGCCATCGGTCCGACGTGATCGAGCGTCGTGCTAAGCGGGACGATGCCGTCACAGGGCAGTTCGCCCCGCATCGGCTTGATGCCAGCGGTCCCGCAGAGGGCCGACGGAATTCGAATTGACCCGCCGGTGTCGGTGCCGATCGAACCAAAGCACATGCCCTCGACGAGAGCCACGGCCGCGCCGCTGCTCGATCCGCCGGCCGATCGAGACAGGTCTCTGGGATGATGTACGGGACCGAAGGCGGACTCCTCGCTTGTCGTTCCGAACGCAAACTCGTGCAGGTTCGTTTTGCCAATGATGATCGCGCCCGCATCGCGCAGCCGGCTGACGATCGGCGCGTCGCGCGTGGCCAACCGCGGGGGAACGGCTGAACCCGACGTGGTCGGTGTCCCGGCGACATCGATCAGGTCTTTGACCGAGATCGGGATGCCGTGCAGCGGCCCGCGATAACGGCCTGACCCGATTTCACGCTCGGCCGTTTGTGCGGCGCCGATGGCACTGTCAGCCATCACGGTGATGAAGGCATTCAGCTCCATCCGCGCTTCGATTCGATCGAGGCAGCGCCGCACGAGCTCGACCGGAGACACGGCCCGAACCTTGAGCTGGGCGGCGATCTGTTGGATGGATGGCACGACTGAACTCATCGATCACTCAACTCCGAGGGCCTTCGCCCCTCGGACTCCCCAACACGCTCTCTCGCGAGCCGCTTCGCCGGCTCGCTCCGTTCGCGTGGCTCGCTTCGCTGCGCTCGCTCGCACCTGCCTTCGCGCCGCCTTGCCTCGCCGTAGCACCAGCCGATCGGACGGTGCGAAGGCGCTCGTTCGCCAGCGTCGCTGGTTTCTAGAACCGCTTCTACTCACGGCCGCCACGACCGATGAGGCGATCGGCTTCTCGCAGTGCCGCGGTGGAGCGGGCAAGGGTTTCGAGCAGCGGCTTCAGCTCTGGAAGCCCACGCCGCTCGGCATCTTCGCAGGCGGCTTTCAACCAGGTGTCGATCGTCATCAGAATGTCAGCGTGCCGCGCACGGTAATCGGTACCGTCATGAAATGATGATCGACGGGGCCGGTCAAGTGATTCCAAGCGAACTTGATGGAGAGATCGACGCCGAACGGGCCGGAATTGATTCCACCGCCGCCTTCCGCAAACACGCGATCGCCGTCACTCAGTTCGCTTCTGATTCGCCCGACGCCTCCGCCCACGAACGCGTGACTGCCAAGACCCCATCCGCGAGAGTGATCGGCGACGTAAAGCGCCGCGCCGAAGTCGTACGCACGAGCGGCCTCGAGCGTGTAATTCTGCGGCGCGCCGGTTCCCGCGAATGCCACACGAATGGTTGGCAAATCCGAGCGTGAAAAGCGAAGGCCAAGTGTCGGTCCGACGCTCAGCCCGAGCGGGTACACCGCGATGCTGGCGCCGCGGCCTTCGCGGCTGAATTCGAGCACGTCGATCTGGATGGCCTCGTCGCGCGTTCGGTAGTCATAGTTTTGAAACTGCGCAGCCGCGACGGGACGCCCGACGAGGTCCTGGAGAGGGTGTTCCAGAAAGTGCAAGGGCTGTGTGTGTAACCAGTCCGTGCTCACGGTCACGAACTGGCGGCGTGGCTTCCGTGGCACGTCAGTCTGAGCATCAGCGGTTCCAGACCACAGCATCGTGACCAGCAGAGCGGCAGCGACAACGTATTGACCCAATGATGACGTCATGAGCACGAATGGTAAGCTTGAGACCCACTTCAGGCTGCGGACGCAAGACGCAGCGTCAGAGCCTGCTCCTTAAAGGGTAGCGTACGCCGTGAGTGACCGCATCCTTGCCGCCGTCATGCCAGGTCCGCGGCGTCCGCTGGAGATCCGCGACTTCGTTCGACCCGATCTCCCGCCGGGCGGCGCCCTGCTGAGGACGGCACGCTCGGAGGTGTGCGGCACCGACGTGCACTTGTGGCACGGACGGTTGTCCGGTGTGCCGTACCCAATCATTCCCGGGCACGTCTCGGCCGGTGTCCTCGACGAGATTCGCGGCTCGCTCACCGGGATCGACGGCTCTCGGCTTCGCGAAGGGGACCGCGCGGTCTTTTTCGACGTGCATCGCACCTGCGGCCGCTGCCGGCCATGTGTCGTCCATCGTACGCCGACACGATGTGTCTCGAGGCGCGTTTATGGCGTCACGGATTCGGCCAACGAGGGGCTGTTCGGCGGCTGGGCGCAGGCGATCTACCTGGAGCCCGGCGTCGGAATCGCTCGGCTCCCCGATGGGGTGACGTTTGACGCGTACATCGGAGGCGGCTGCGGACTTTTGACTGCGGTTCACATCATCGAGCGCGCAGCGCTCCGTCCGGCCGATAGCCTGTTGGTGCAGGGAACAGGCGCCGTCGGCCTCAGTACCATCGCGCTTGCGCGGCTGAGCGGTGCATCGACCATTATTGCGATCGGCGCTCCTGCCGATCGGCTCGAACTGGCGCGTCGCATGGGCGCCGATCGCGTGTTCGATCTCAATACAACGTCTCCCGAAGAACGTGTCGAACAGGTTCGCGGGCTCACACATGGCGAAGGGGTTGACGTTGTCGTCGAGGCCGCGGGATCCGCGCGCGCATTCGAGGAAGGACCATACCTGGCTCGTGATGGCGGGCGATACATCGTCGCGGGCCACTATACGGACGCCGGGCCTAGCTCGATCAACGTCCATCAATCGATCAACCGCAAGCACCTCGACATCCGCGGCTGCTGGGGAAGTGAGGCGGGACACTTTCTTCGTGCGCTCACTCTGTTGGAACGATTCAGCGCGCAGGTTCCGTGGAGCGCGATCGGCGCACGGACGTATCCGCTCGACCAGCTCGATTCCGCGCTCGCTGATGCGGAAGCGATGCGAATCACCAAGGCCCTCGTCGACCCGTGGGCGACCTCCTGATCGAAGGATGCGGAGTGTGACGGTGGCGAACGAGCGCCCGCCTACGCCTAGGCTCCGGCGAGGTCGCGCCGTAGCGCTCCGCGCGAAGGCGGACGCGAGTGAGGCCCCGCGACCCGGCTTCGCATCGTAGAATCGACCGGTGCTGCGGTGAGGCAAGGCACGTGAGAGAAGACGCGAGCGAGCGCAGCGACGCGAGCCACGCGACCGACGGAGGGATCGTGGGCGTCGGAGCCGGGCTTCGCCTCGTCAGATCGGCCGGTGCTACGGCGAGGCAAGGCTCTGGGAGAAGAGCCGCGAGCGAGCGCAGCGAAGCGAGCCACGCGAACGGAGCGAGCCGGCGAAGCGGCTCGCGAGAGAGCGTGTGGGGGAGTCCGAGGGGCGAAGCCCCTCGGAGTGATGATGCGTCACACAAAGATCATTGCCACCGTCGGTCCATCCTGTAACACAGCCGATCTCCTCGACGCGCTTCTCGTCGCCGGCGTCGATCTGTTCCGGTTGAACTTTTCTCATGGCACTCACGAGTCTCACCGCGCCGTCTTCGAGCTGATACGCAATGCGTGCCGGCGCACCGGGGTGCGCGCCGGCATCATGCAGGATCTGAGTGGTCCAAAAATCAGGACCGGGCGGTTGCAGGGCGGGCTGCCGATCGTGCTTCAAGCCGGGCAGGAGCTGCGCATCGTCGGCGGCGACGCGGTGGGCGGATCCGGCTTCGTGTCCACGACGTTTGTCGATCTTATCAAGTCCGCCAAGCCCGGCGATCGATTGCTGCTGGACGACGGGAAACTCGAGCTCCGCGTCTCGGCGACGTCGCCAACGGAGTTGACAACTGTCGTGCTGATCGGCGGACGACTGGGTGAGCACAAAGGCATCAACGCGCCAGGGGTGCGTCTGCCGGCCGCATCGGTAACCGAGAAGGATGTCGCCGACTTGCGATTCGGCCTGGCGCTTGGCGTGGACTTTGTCGCTCTCAGCTTTGTTCAGGTCGCTGATGACGTGCGGCGTGCGAAAGCGGTTATGGACGACGCCGGGCGGTCCGTGCCGATCATCGCAAAGATCGAGCGGCCTGCCGCCGTCGAAAATCTGGATGCGATCCTCGCTGAAGTGCACGGTGTCATGGTCGCGCGCGGGGATCTGGGACTGGAAATGCCGCTCGAACAGGTGCCGCGGGTCCAGAAACGAATCGTCCGAAGCGCGCGGGCGCTCGGCCGCCCCGTCATCGTCGCGACTCAGGTGCTCGAATCGATGCGCGAGGCGCCGCGGCCAACGCGAGCCGAAGTCAGCGACGCCGCCAACGCAGTTGAGGAAGGCGTTGACGCCATTATGTTGGCCGGAGAGACAGCGGCCGGCCAGTACCCGGTCCAGGCGGTTCAAACGCTCGCCAGGGTAATCGAGGACGCGGAAAGGATTCCTTCCGAGCGCGTCATGCTCTCGACCGACTCGATTGAAAGCCGGCACGGCCTCGCGCTATGCGAGGCGGCCGTGACGCTCTCGACAACGGGTCACGCCGCCGCAATCATTGCGGTCACGCGCGAAGGAAAAACGGCGTCGCTGCTGTCCGCGCTGCGACCAGCTGCGATGGTCTACGGTGTGACGGAGAATGAAGAGGTCGCCCACACTCTGACGCTGCTGTCGGGAGTGGTGCCGGTGCTCAGCGCCGAGCTCGAGCCGCAACGCCTCGCGCGGCTGATGATCGATCGGCAGATTCTCCCTGCCGGATCCGTAGTGGTCTTCATCAACTTCAATCCGGAGCTGGCCCGCGCCGATTCGAACTTCCTCAACGTTCAGAAGATCGAATGACGAGGCATTCGGCAACGACGTCGGCCGCACGGTTGCGGGCCGTCATCATCGACAATTCGTTGCTGCTCGTTGCCGGGACACTTGCCGGTCTCGCGTGGGCGAACATCGACGATTCGTCGTACATGCGGTTTTCGCGGGCGATTCACTTCATCGTCAACGATATTGGGATGGTCTTCTTCTTCGCGCTGGCGGTGAAGGAGATTGTCGAAGCGACGCTGCCAGGTGGCGCGCTCGAATCGCCGAGAGAAGCCGCGGTGCCGATACTCGCAGCCGCAGGCGGAATCGCCGGGCCTGCCGGTCTCTACGTGCTTCAGACGAGGGTGATGAACCGTCCTGATCTGTCGGCAGGATGGGCGATTCCATGCGCGACTGATATCGCATTCTCATATCTCGCCGCGCGATTCATCTTTCCCCGCAACCATCCCGCCATTCCCTTCTTGTTACTGCTTGCTGTTGCCGACGATGCGATAGGGCTGATTCTGCTGGCGCTGTTCTTTCCAGCCGCCAACGTGTCGCTCGCGAAGTTTGCCGCCTTGATGATCCCGGCAGTCGCGGTGTCCGCGTGGCTGCGATCGAGGCGCACGACAAGCTTCTGGCCGTACTTGACCGTCGGTGGCGGGCTCTCGTGGGCAGCGTTGTTTTTCGGCGGCATTCATCCGGCACTGGCCATGGTGCCAATTCTGCCCTTCATGCCGCATGCGAAGCGGGATCTGGGGCTGTTCGACCGGCTCGAAAGCGACTTGCCCGACACGATGAACCGGTTCGAACACGCGTGCAAGGTTCCGGTCCAGTTCATCCTCCTCTTCTTCGGGCTCGTGAATGCCGGCGTGCAATTCTCGAGCGTGGGAATGGGGACGTGGATTGTCTTTCTCGCGCTGCTGCTGGGAAAGCCCATTGGCATTGTCGGGACGACGTACGTGGCCGTACGGAGCGGGTTGCGGGCGCCGGGCGCCATGAGCTATCGAGATTTGACCGTGATGGCTGTGACGGCTGCTGTCGGATTTACCGTGTCGCTCTTCTTTGCGACCGCGGCATTCCCGCCCGGGCCCCTGCTCGATGAAACCAAGATGGGCGCGCTAATGAGTTTTCTTGCGTGCCCGATCGCCATTGCTCTTGGTCGGCTGGTTCGACGCGAACGAACCTTGTAGAACCTTGCAGAACCCAGGAAGACCCTATTTTTTGGCTTCGACGTAGTTCTTGAGCGCAACCATCGACTTGAGCCAGCCCACTTCGATGACGCCGTAATACCGGCGCCACCGGGGCGAGTCCTCGAAGCCGGACTGACGGACATGCAGCCTGCACGCGGGGCCGTCCATCGCGCACTTAACTTCCAGCGCCATCGGCCCGATCGGGCTGCTGTCGGGGGGCAGCCACCACGCGTCGGCAATCAGAAGCTCCCTGCCGGGCTGATACTCCATCACGCTGCCGTAGAAGACTCCACCCAGGCGTCCGAGGAGATCGTCGACTTCCGGCGTCGGTTCCCATTCGATCGCGTAAATCCCCAGCGGCCGTGCCGTCGTCACGGACCGCACGGTCTGCCACCACACACGCAGCGCCGCGGGATCGAAGAAGGCCGCAAGGACACGGGTCGGCGCGGCGGTGATCAGGATCGAGTGATCGAAGGCAAGGTCTTCCGTCTCGCGCGCGGTCATGCCAGCCCCTACCTTACATCGAGTAAAGCAGCTATGCTGCCGTGATGGACGCCCAACTTCAGCCTCATCCGGGACGTTCGACAGCGGATCCCCCACAGGCCGATGAGTCCTGGGATGAGCATTATCGCGACGAACGCGACGCCGCTTACTTGTATCGGGCGCTCGCGGCCGTCGAAACCAAGCCCGATCGGAAAGAGCTGTTCGAAAAGCTGGCGGTCGTAGAAGACCGTCATGCCGACCGATGGCGTGAGCTCTTTGCTGAGAGCGGCCGTCCGCTGCCCGACTACACGACCGCGCAACGGACGCGTCTCCTCGCCTGGGTTGCGAAACGTTTCGGGACCTCCACCATCCTGCCGCTCATGCTGGCCGAAGAGGGACGCGAAGTTCAGGCCTACCTGGGTATGGCGCGCGAGTCGAGCCACCGCCAGACACACCAGGCTGCGGTCGACATCGCGGCTGATTCAGCGGTGCACGCCAGAGAGCTGTCCGACATCATGGGCCGCGAAGGAGAGCCATGGCACGTCGGCGGCGCCGGCGGCTATCTCCGCAGCGTCGTCTACGGATTCAACGATGGTCTCACCGCGAACTTTGGGCTCGTCGCCGGGGTGATCGGCGCGAGCGTTGCGCCTCACATCGTCATCATCAGCGGGGTGGCAGGCGCGATTGCCGATGCACTGTCGATGGGCTCGAGCGGCTACCTCGCGGCGAAGAGCGAAGCCGAAGTTCAGGCGCACCAGATTGAGATGGAACGGCACGAGATGCGACTGATGCCGGATCTTGAAGAGGAGGAACTCGCGCTCATTTATCAGGCGAAGGGGTTGTCACCGGAGCGGGCGCGTGAAACGGCGCGCGCGATGATGCAGGATCCGTCGCAGGCACTCGATGCCATGGTCCGCGAGGAGTTGAACATTCACCCCGCGGAACTTGCGCCGCTCAAGGACGGCGTGGTCACCGGCCTGGCGACGGCGGTCGGCGCATTCATTCCGATCGCGCCGTTCTTCGTCCTGGATCATGCGGCTGCCATCTGGACGTCGCTCGCCGTCAGCATGCTCGCGCATTTCGCGATCGGCGCTGCACGCAGCATCTTCACGGGCCGCAGTGTGTGGGCCAGCGGCCGCGATATGTTCGTCGTCGGCTTCGGGGTTGCCGCGATTGGCTACTTGATCGGCGAATGGATTACGCGGTTGTTGTAACCCACTATTTCCCGGGCTTGCGCAACGTCTGCGCGTAGGCAACGACGGACCAGATCTGATCCTTCGTCAGTTCGTCCTTTTGCGCTGGCATCTTGGGCTTCTTACGGC
>Ga0310810_10003319_pt1 | contig 17542 bp, 17 predicted proteins | sample NCmetagenome_FD_207641 | JGI IMG/M metagenome (GOLD analysis project Ga0310810, IMG submission 207641) | Soil microbial communities from experimental microcosm in Duke University, North Carolina, United States - NC | ecosystem: Engineered > Artificial ecosystem > Soil microcosm > Unclassified ...
GCACCGATCACGATTCGGCCCCAGCGAATACGGCCGGCTGACGTGGTGATGTGTTGGTGGGCGGTTGTGTTTGTCATCGTTGCGGCGACCTCGTGGCCGACTTGTCGAACACTGCACGCGCACGCTGAATATCCGGGAACGCTTTGACCGTCCAGTTCAGAAACTGGTTGATCGGCTTGAGCAGCGAGCGTCCGAGACGCGTGAGCTGATACTCCACGTGTGGCGGCCGCACGGGATGGACGGTGCGCAACAGATAGCCATCGCGCTCGAGATCGCGCAGCTTTCGTGTCAGCACACGATGGGAGATACCGCCAACCTGACGCTTGATTTCATTGAACCGCTTGGGATTGTCCTCGAGCACCGCGAGGATCAGAAAGCTCCACTTGTCGCCGAGTTGATCGAGCACGTTGCGGAACGGACAATCCTTCGCGTCGTCGTAACTGTCCACTGCCACTTTCAACATGGGGTACTCCACGCCGTCTTTTTGCACTATGCGACGAGGCAACGCCCGCGGTCAAACTGCCAGGTGACAGTAACCTTTAGGTTCCTACATCGCATGAAAGTGCGTACTTGAGCCGCGCGGCACGGCTCGATACGCTCGACATCTAAGACGGGATGAGCGCGGCTCTCGTTCGCAACTCGAAACGAGAGCAGGTCTTGTTCGTCTGAACGGCGGGATGCGCACGCGCGGCAACGCATCGCATCCCTGATCACAACCCTTAGGAGTGAGCTGAGGGCTGGACTTCAGCCAGCAGGGAAGCGCCAGCCTTCGCGAGGAGGCTGGCCATGTGGACTGCCGAGGCGGTCCTCGTGTGCGCGTTGACCTTGTTGCATCGACGCGTTGATTCGTTTCCGCCGATCGAGTTCGTCGCGAGTCGTCCACAGTACGTGTCAGTGAACGCCGACGCGTATGTGCCGATCGGCGAGTCGCGCATCTATCTCATCGCGACGAGTCGTGCCTTCGTTCGAGCGCAGCGAGCGTTGCACCGGTGCGGTGAACTCGATGCGCTCAGGAAGATTGCGAGCGTGCTGGTCCACGAGGAATGGCATGTCCGGAATGGCAGCGACGAAGAAGGCGCCTACGCCGCGCAATTGACGACGCTGGTGTCTCTCGACGCAGGTCCAGGCAACCCGGTATATACCGAAGTGACCCGGTCGATGCGGGCACGGCTCCGCCGATCGCGTGAGACCGCACGGGTCTCACGGCGATGAGCGGAGCGCGTCACTACGAGCAGTTCTCGGCGACGACTTTCACGGATTCGACGATGATCAGCGGCGGACGCACGACCTTTGGATCGGGTGCGCCTTCCTTGTCCGCGCTCGGTGGTGGTGGTTCCTGCACCGGGCCGATCACCTCGACCTTCTTGTTCACATGTCCTGACCACTCTGCAGGCGTCGCTCCGCCAAGCACGTACATGGGCGCGGAACCGCCCTCCGCCTTGCTCAGGACAAATACCGTGTCCCCGGCCGTTGTCTTCGCCTGCACGACACAACCGGTCACGGTCGATTTCTGCGCCTGCTCGTTTGACGATGCTGGACCTTGAGCCGGCGCCTGCTGCTCCTGCGCAAACACACCGACCGCGCTGGCGAGTGCGACGGCCGCTATCGTCGAGATGAGATGTCGCATGACCACTCCTCCTGACTGAACTTCAACGTCAACCGGCGTCATGTTTGAGCACTATTCCTGCCAAGACCGAAAACGCAGTGTCTTGCGGGCCGCATTCTTGATGAGACGGCACCGACAAACCCTTACAGGATGAAAGTTGTGCACGGCACCGCGTTCCGCTGGGATGCAGTCAGGGTCGAGTTTGCCGAAAAGCCCGAGGTTGGAAGCGACTGGCCGTAGAATGCCCCGCGATGGGCGTTGACAGTCCGTCAATCTCCGAATCGCGAGGACCTGCCGCGGACGTGTCGAACCCCGTTCACTCGTACAACGTCCGCATCTGCCATTGGATCAACCTCATCTCGTGCGTGTATCTGCTCTGGAGCGGCGTACACATCTTTCTCGATTTCCCTGAGCTCTACTGGGGCCACACCGGATATCGCGGGTATCCGGCCGCGTTCAGGCTCGCGGACTGGGGCCTCTCGTGGGAGGACGCCGGCGCGATCGGCGACCGTCGGTGGGGACGCAACTATCACTTCACCGCGGCCTGGGTGTTTCTCATCAACGGCCTCGTCTACGTCGGATGGAATCTGTACTCGAAGCATTTTCGCAACCGGATGGTGCCGGGGCGTGATGAGTGGACGGTTGCGAATGTGCGCGCGGAGCTGCGCGATAGTGTGCGATGGCGATCGCGCAGGCACACGCACGATGGCGCCGCGGCTGGCGCGAGCTACGGCACGCTCCAGAAGACGTCGTATCTGATTCTGATCTTCGTGTATGTGCCGCTGATGATTCTCACCGGTATTGCGCAATCACCTGGCTTTACTGCGGCGATGCCGATGCTGCTCGATCTCTTCGGCGGCCGTCAGTCGGCGCGGACGCTTCATACCATCGGCACCGTGGCCCTGGTCCTGTTCGTCGTCATCCACGTGTTGGAGATCGCGGCAGCGGGATTCCTCGTCAAGGTCCGTTCAATGATCGCGCCTGGAAGCGAATAGACGATGAGCAATCGCATCTCACGTCGTACGTTGCTGGCCAGCCTCCCGACGCTCGGGGGGCTGTTGTTGACGGGATGTACGCGCGAGACGTTCGTCCCGCCGCGCGTGCGCGGTGGACTGATCGGCGCCGCTGACGTGTTGACGATGAGCACGAATCGGCTGCTGCTCTCTCGCCAACAATTGGCGCGCGAGTACAGCCGAAGTGATGTCGCGGATCCGTTCCCGACCTGGAACCAGACCAATCCGCGAAACGCGGAGTATCAACGCCACGCGTCCGAAGGGTTCACGAACTGGCGATTACCGATCAGCGGACTCGTCGCGCGTTCGCGGGAGCTGTCGCTCGCAGAGATCAGAAGGCTGCCTGCACGGACGCAAATCACTGCGCATGTCTGCGAGCAGGGATGGTCGGCGATTGGCGAGTGGACGGGCGTCCCGCTCCAGCGCGTCCTGGACGAGGCAGGTGGCGTCACGCCCGCCGCGCGCTATGTCGTCATCGACACCTTCGACGGATGGTACGAGGGATACGATTTGTTCGAGGTCGCGCACGACCAGACGATCCTCGCCTATGGTCTGAACGGTCGCGACCTTCCCCGAGGCAACGGCGCGCCGCTCCGTCTCCGCGTCGAGCGGCAGTGCGGATACAAGCAACTCAAGTTCGTCAAATCGATTCGAGTTGTTGACTCGATGGCCGGCATTGGCCGGGGCACCGGTGGAATCAACTCGGACTTCGGGTTCCATTGGTTCGCCGGCGTCTAGCGTGTGCCGAGCGAAGCGTCCGGCGGCTTCACCATCGAGCTTCGGCGGAGCAGATGATACAGGTTCGCCGCGCCGCAGATGTCACCGAAGACGACTTGTATCACCGCAACAGCGAAAAGCCCTTCGAACACCCAGGCCGTGATTGAGGCGCCGACAGCGAGCGCGATTCCAATCGTCAGCGCAACTGTTCCCGCCATGCCCATCGCAAAGCGCCGAGGCGCCGGCGCGACGTCCAACGGCGCGAGGCCGCGCGGCCGTGCGACGAGGGAGTTGTAAGCGGCGTCGAAGGGATTGCGGCTCGGAACGAGCGCGCTCCACAACAGCACCGCTGAGAGAGCCAGAAACAGCAACGGGCGCTGCACGGCGATTCCGATCGCGAGGACGATGCCGATGATTCTGGGTTGCAGCATCAACCCCGAATACAGATCGTCGTCAACGTTCGGAGTCGTCACGCCGAGTTGCCGGATGAAACGAACGCGTGATTCGCGCATAACTCCTCATTTCCCTACTTCAACAACACCACGAGGCCGGTGAGTACCAGTGCGCCGGCCCACACCCAATCCATGTTCAGCCAGGCCTTTCGCAGCAGGCTGAGACCCAGCTTTCGGTAGACAATCCACGCCGCCAGCGTCATCACGACGAGATACGACATCGTGTGGATGGCGACGGCGATTCCGCCGGTCGCCGCACTGTTCGTCGCAGCCGCCATGTGGTGCAGGTGTTCATGGCCTGCGGCCGACAGCATCGGTGGCGCTGACATCACGAACGGCACCACCATGAAGCCCGCCCCGTGTGCCGACGCCATGAGAAACGACCAGACGGTCAGGTCGCGAAACCCCACCTGCATCCCGCCGAACCGTGGATGCCGATGTCGCCACAATCGATAGAGCCCGAGCATCGTCAGCATCACGGCGACGAGGACTCGCAGCGTGTCCATCGGGATGACCACCTGCGCCAAACCGACAAACAGCAGGACGACGCCCACGGCCACGGCGTGACCGAGAGCGATCGGCGGCAGTGCACGCCAGACACCACGTGCACTGCCTTGCTGCATGCCGAGCGCGACCGCGAACAGCCATCCCATGCCGGGATTGATGCCGTGATACGCGCCAAGAAACACCATCGCGTGCCAGTCCATGACAGTTCCTCATGACGCGAATTACGCGTAGCAGTACGAGTCGGACGACGCGTCGCCGCCGTCGAGTCGAACCTGGTGCGGGCGCAGTCCGTTCGTCTCGAGGAAGAAGTTCTTGTCCAGCTCCATGCCGCCGTTGGGATGCAGGTTGACCTTGGCCATCCATCCGTTGACCCCGTCCGGATAGAACTGTTCATCCCATGGCGTGTAGAGGCTGTTCGTGAAGTAGGCGCGGCGGCCGTCGCGACTGAGCTCCACCATTTGTGGTCCGCCGTTCAGCGGTTGGTGCGGTTTGCTCGGGTGTGCCGCGCGATTGACGATGCCGCCCAGTTTGATCGAGCCGACTTTCTTCGGCTTGAACGGATCGCTGACGTCGTACTGGTGAAACTCTCCGAGTCCCCAGCACGAGACATACAAGAAGCGATCGTCCACCGAGAGATTGATATCGGTGACGAGCGGGGCGACAGCCTTGAACCCTTGCAGGAACGGCGGCAGCTTCGCTGGGTCAGCGGGTTGGGCCGGAATCTCGATCACTTTCTTGATCGCCCACGATCCAGAGCCGTTCGACGGCTTGCCGTTCTCGCGATACCACAACCAGATGGACGAGGAGAGATCCTTCAGCGACACGACGACGCTCGCGAAGCCGTAGGCGCGCGTCGGGTTGTGAGCAGGACGCAGCTCGAGCACCATCTGCTGCTCGTCTCCGAGCGACAGCTCCTGCACGTGACGTCGACGCCGCAGGTCCCACACGTGTACCGAGTGCCCGTACTTGCCCGAGAGCAGCAGCTCGGGGTTTACGCCATCCTTGACCATGTTGGGCGTGCCCCAGGTGCTGGTGATCATCGTGTCGCACCCGAGATGCCACCACATGTCGTAAGCCAGTTCCTGCGGTCCGCGGTCGAGCTCCCATCGACCCTTGATGTCGAAGGTCTCTGGGTCGAGGAGGAACGTGCCTCCAGGTCCGTTGCCGTCAGGTGCGCCCAGCGCGGTCATGAAGATTCCATCGGGGCCGCAGTGCACCGTGTGGGGCGCTGCATATCCCGTGCGTTGAAAGAGCGTCTCCGGCTCGATGACTTTCACGATCTTCGGCTGCCGCGGATCGGGCTTCGTATCGAGAATGTGGATGCGTGACGAATTGATGCCCGGTACGACCAGGTAGCGCCGCTGCATGTGCGGATGCGGCGCATACGGGCACAGACAGGAACTGCAGGCGTTCCAGCCGAAGTGATGGAGTTCATCACCGGCCGTCACCATGTCGGTGTGACCGACGATGCTGCCGTACGCCTTTGAGTCGGGATCGACATCCACGACGCCGAGCGCGTCGGGGCGGCCGTTCGGGTGCGGGTTGATCAGCGCGACGTAGGCCAGCTTCTCGGGTGGCGACTGCGTCGCCAATGTCGGCGAAGGATAGAACGTCGGATCGGGTGTGAGCAGCGGCATGGTTTCACTCCTCGTGAAGACGTGATTGATGCAACACGCCAATCCTGAATTCCCGAGGGCTGTCGTTCCATGACCGGGACGCCGCGCTTCTTGTCCGAAACGCCGGATTAGCTTGACGCCTTGATTGAGGCTCTGAAATCCTTAACCGTTCCTCCGATGGACGTCCTGTCAGACGTGCTCCGCGTCGTGCGCTTGTCGGGAGCCGTGTTCTTCACGGCCGATTTCTCATCGCCGTGGGCTATCGAGTCACCAATCCCCGACAGAGCGGCGACGTTGTGGTGTTCCCGCGCGGCGATCAACACACGATGCGCAGTCACGGTGCGGGTCTGCCGACTCCGCTATCGACGATCTTCTCGCCGGGTAAGCAGGCTGAACCGCCGCAGCTGTCGTACGGCGGCGGCGGACGGACCTCGCGCTTTGTGTGTGGATACTTGAACTGCGATCAGCGGTTCAGTCCGCTGGTCGAATCGCTACCGACGATGCTACTGGTGCGGAGTCGTGATGACTACTCGGCGATCGAGGCGGTGGATGCGAACGGCAGCCGCCCGACCGGCGTGCCTCAGGGATCGAGCAACTGGCTGGGTACCACGCTGAAATTCACGGTCAACGAAGCCCGCGCCGCCCGGCCGGGCAATGTCGCCATGCTCGGACGACTCACCGAGTTGATGTTCGTCGAGATCCTTCGCGAGTACATGCAGCGTCTGCCGGCGGATCAGAGCGGCTGGTTCGGTGCGGTGAACGATCCGCACGTGGGCAAAGCGCTGCGTCTGCTGCACGCGAACCCCGTTCGCGACTGGACGGTTGACGAGCTCGCGCGCGAAGTGGCGCTGTCGCGCTCAGTGCTGGCGCAACGATTCGCCGAACTCGTGGGTGAAGCGCCGATGCGCTATCTCGCCAACTGGCGGATGCAACTGGCGAAGCAGATGATGCGCGAGGGCACGCACAACATCCAGGAAGTCGCGACGCGCGTCGGGTATGACTCCGAGGCCGCGTTCAATCGCGCCTTCAAGCGCGCCACCGGTGCGCCGCCAGCGACCTGGCGCAAAGGCGCGATGCCGGTCAGCTAGGCCGCCCCCGCAGTATCATCTCTGGCCAACAAAGGATCGGTGATGAGTAAACGCGTTCTCGTGTGTGTGGTGGTCGCCTGCGTGGTGACGGCTACGACTGCGTCGGCCCAGGGGCTCCCCAACATCGTCAAGCGGGCTGGCATCGGCGGATCGTTCGGCGGCATATTCCCGTTCGACGATGACGTGACGGTCGGGAAGGCCTACGGTTTTAATTTCGGCCTGGCTCCCGAGCAGGGTCTTGGCTTTACGCTTGGCTTCGGGTGGTACACGGGCGATCTGACATTGTCCCGAGTCTCCGGCGATAGGGAAGTTGGGGATCTTCGCATCCGCCCGTTTATGGCCGGCGTCGGTTACACCTGGGTGAAAGGCAAACTCGCCACTGGTGTGTCGATCAACGCGGGCATCAGCTTCAACTCAATCAAACTCAGTGACCAGTATCGGACGTTCTTCGGACCCGGTACTGAAGTCCGCGTTGACTCGAGCAACAGCTTCGCCGCCAGGCCCCAACTCAGGGTCGAATACGCCGTCGCGAAAAAGGTCGGCGTTTTCTCGAGTGCGGGTTACTTCTTCACCGAGTTCGATAACACCATCGAGACGCCCGTCGGCCGCTTCGAGAACGAGTGGGACGCGAGCAGCTTCAATCTCTTCGTCGGGGTGATGGTCTATCCATTCAGGTAAGTCCGGCTGAAGCCGGACACTATATCGGGGCTAGTCATGTCGGAGCGCGACGAGCGGGTCGGCGCGACTGGCGCGACGGGCGGGCAGATAGGCCGCCAGCCACGCGGCGATGCCGAGCACCAACGGGGCGCTGGTCACGATCACCGGCTCGAAGGTGCCGACGCCGAACAGCAGCGCAGCGAGGAAGCGGCCCACGAGCAGCGAAGCGGCGACGCCGATGGCGCCGCCAAAGAGCACCAATCGCAGACCGTTGCTCGCGAGCAATCGCGTGACACCGGCTGCATCGGCGCCGAGCGCCATGCGGATCCCAACCTCGCGAGTTCGTCTCGCAACGGTGTAGCTCACCAGACCGTAGACGCCGACCGCCGCCAGCACCAGCGCCATCACTGCGAACGCTGACAGCATGAACGCACCCAGTTGCGACGGCAAACGCGACATCGCGAGATGTTGCGCCATCGTCATCGACTGGAAAGCCTGCAGGTCCGGATCGATATCTCGCGCGGCAGCGATGAGCGCGAGCGACATTCGCTCGGGATCGGCAGCGCGGATGACGAAGTGATACATGGGGCTGCTATTCTTTTGAGAATAGGTCTCGTAGACCACGTCCCGAGGCGCTTCTCCAAGCGATCGCATGTTGATGTCACTTGCGACGCCAACGACCACCAGGTCGTCCTGGCCTGGATCCGGCCGACGGAGAACGCGGCCCACAGCGTTCCCGTCCGGCCAGTAACGACGTGCCATGGCCTGGCTGATCACGGCAACGGGTCGCGTGTCTTGCCGGTCGGCTTCGTTGAAGGTACGGCCGGACACGATCGTCATTCCCGCGGCATCAAAGAATCCGCCGTCGACGGTGACGCGTTCGGCGCGGAACGCCTCGCGGCCAGAGGGCGGGGGGTGTCCGTCGATCGTGAAGTCTGTGGAACTTGAAGAGAACTCGAGCGGCAGTGGCCACGCCAGCCCGACGGCTTCGACACCGGGAAGGGACCGAAAGCGCTCGAGTACGCGACGCGTCCGCTCCACAGCCGCCTCGGGCGTCGATCGTGTGACCGGCATCCAGAGGGACACGATCGCGGTTGGAGCCCGGCCGAAACCAGGATCGACGGCCAGCATCTGCTGCCAGCTTCTCAGGAACAACCCGGCGCCCACGAGCAGCACGAGCGACATCGCGATCTGTGCGACGACCAGGGCGTTGCGCCACCTGAGAGTTCCGGGCGCGTCGCTTCCTCTGCTGTCTGCCGTGAGTGCCAAGCCGAGGCTGGCGCGCGAGCCTTGCACGGCAGAAACGAGTCCGAGGATTCCTCCTGCGACGATCCCGGCACCCACCGTGAGCGACAGGACTCGCCAATCGAACAGCGCGCTCACGTCGAGGCCGAAGTGAAGATCGAGCTTCATGCCAAACGGCAGTGGGAGATCGATCGACAGCAGAAGGTTGAGAAGCCCGAACGCGACGACAAGGCCGGCCGCCGCTCCGCCGAGGCCGAGCAGCACGCTCTCGACGAGCGATTGTCGAACGAGTGCGCCTCGGGTTGCGCCAAGGGCTTTCCGCACCGCCACTTCTTTGTTCCGATCGAGCGCCCGCGCCAACAGGAAGCTTGCGAGATTCGTACACGAGAGCAGCAGCACCAGCCCCACGACGCCCATGAGCAGCCATGACGCTGTGCGCAGGAGCACATCCAGGCCGGGATATACCTGCACGTCAGAAGTCGGCACGAACCGGAACTGCTCTCCGGGAACCCATCCCTCGGGACGCGCGGTCGTGAGTGACGCCGCTACCAAAGAGGCCGCGTGCCCGGCCTGCGCTTGCGTCACGCCCGGTGCGAGCCGCGCCTTGGCGAAGAAGCTGTGGTTGTTGCGCTGGTCGAGCATCGCGACACCCATCAGATCGTCCAGCATCGCCATCGGGACGTAGAAGGCTGGCGTGACCACCGCAAGACCACCGCGATAGCGGGCCGGCGCGACGCCGATGATCGTGTAGGTGCGCCCTCCCATCCGCAGCGTGCGGCCGACCACATGCGGGTCGGCGCCAAACGCGCGCTGCCAGTAGCCGTGGCTGAGCATCACTACCGGATGACCGCCGCGGGCGATGTCGTCTTCGCGCTGAATGGCTCTGCCGAGTAGGGGCTCGACACCGAGGAGCGCAAACGTGCCTCCCGTCACTGCCTCGCCCATGACGTATGCGGTCGCGTCTCCTCGTTCGATCGCTGCGGGAGCGAACGTAGACACGGCAATTCCGCTGAAGACCTCGATCGTACCCTTACTCAGGTCCTCGATGTTCGCGTGGGACACCGGGTTGAACCCTGTGCCTGCTTCGGTTTCGTAAATATTGACGAGTGTCTCGGGGCGGGCGAGAGGAGAGTCAGGGAAGAGCACCGCGTGTACTACGGCGAAGATGACCGCGTTCGCGCCGATGCCGATCGCCAACGAGAGCACGGCCATCGCCGAGAAGGCCGGCTGCCGGCGCAAAGAGCGCAGCCCGTGGCGGACCTCGCGCGCGAGATTCTCGAAGAGTGCGCCTCGGAACTCGTCCCGCGTTCGCTCTCGCGTCTGTTCGACACCGCCGAACCGGATTAACGCCTGTCGCCGCGCTTCGTCAGGCGACATACCGGCGCGACGGTTCTTCTCGGTCTGCTGCTCGACATGAAAGCGGATCTCGTCGTTGAGCCTGTCTTCGAGTTCCCGCCGGTTCGCCTTCGCAAGAGCTCCAGCGAAACGCCGCCACAGATGGATGAGCATAGCCATCGGGCCTCTCAGTTCACCGCGTCCAGGACCAGATTGATCGCGCGCGACACGCGCCGCCACTGCTCGAGCGATTCGTTCAGGTACTTTCGACCTCGTGCGGTCAATGAGTAGTAACGCGCGCGGCGGTTGTTGTCGGTGATGCGCCACTCGGAACGAATGAAATTCTGGCGTTCGAGGCGATAGAGTCCGGGATAGAGCGTCCCCTGGCCGAGCTGTAGCACGTGCTCAGACCAATGCTCGATGCGTTCGGCGATGCCCCATCCGTGCATCGGCTCGAGTTGCAGGGCTCTGAGCACCAGCATGTCGAGAGTGCCCTGCAACACGTCGCTTCGATCGTTCACCATCGGCTCCTTTCGGTAGACGAAAGGAGGCTAGCCGTTGTTCCTTTCGAACGTCAAGGGGAGCCGATGGGTTGGTGCTCGAAGACTACTCGTGCCTGAGCGCGACGAGCGGATGCAACCGCGTCGCGCGCCGTGCCGGCACAAATGCTGCGGCGACGCCGACGAGCGCGGTCACCGCGGCGATCCCCAGCAGCGCAAGCGGGTCGATGCTCGGGCGATAGACGCTCATGTGTCCAATGCCGACATCCGCCGATCCGCCTCCGGCACGCATGACGAGCATCAGCAGCACGGTGAAGAACAGACCGATGCCGGTACCAACGGCGATCAACGCCGCGACTCCTCGTGCAATGCTCGACACGACCTGCTGACTTCGCGCGCCGAGCGCCATCCGAATGCCGATCTCGCGCGACCGCCTCGCCACGGCAAACGCGACGACGGCATAGAGACCGATGCTGGCGAGCACGAGGCCGAGACCGGCGAGGATGGCGAACAGCGTGGCCACCACCGCCGGCGCCGTCTGCGATTCCTCCAGTCTCTGCGCCATCGTCTTCGCCGTGATCGCCGGTAGTGTGATGTCCACCGCGCGCAGCTCGCGCTGCATCGCAGCGATCAGGCTCGCCGCATCCCGCGACGTCCTCGCGAGCACGGTCGTCGCCTGTGCTCCAGACTGGGTGTACGAGCGATAGTACGTTGGCCCGATCGGCGCGAGGACATCGTCCTCAAAGTCTCCAGTACCCGTGTCGCGCACGATGCCGATGACTTCGGTCCAGGAGTTTGGATCGGCCTTTAACCGGAATCGCCGGCCGACGGCGTCAACGGCGCCGAAGTATTTCCGCGCCATCGTCTCGGTAATCACGGCAACTCGGGGTGAGTCGGCGCGGTCGCGCGCATCGAACACGCGGCCGTACAAAAGCGGAATGCGCAGCGTGTCGAAAAACCCTGGTCCCGCTTCGAGCATGTGGAATTCGACTTCCGATCCTGGTTGACCCGTCGCGCTGTCCACGACGATCGACATGCCGGTGGACACCATCGGCAGGCCGCGCAACAGCGCCGCCGATTCGACGCCCGGAATGGCCTCAATCCGGCGCAGCAGGTCGTCCTGTGCGGTCTTCGCCGCGCTCTCCGAGTAGCCGGCAAACCGCCAATCGGTCTCGAGCATCGCCACGCCGTCAACGGCATAGCCGACTCGAAGCGCTCTGGTGGCTGCCGTCGCCTGCAGGAAGATGCTCGTGCCACCGAGCAGCAGCACCGAGATCGCGACCTGCACGACGATGAGCGCGTTCTTCAGCGTCAGGCGCCGATGATCGATCGGCTGCAGCCCCTCGTCTCGCAACGTCTGCAAGAGATCGACGCGTGTCGCCTTGATCGCCGGTGCCAGGCCGAACACGACTCCTGTAATGAGCGACAGCACAATCGCGAAAGCGAGCACGCGATAGTCCACGTGCATGTCCACTCTGAACGGGAGATCGATCGTCTGCAGCGCTCGCATGCCCCACCACGCCAGCACACAGCCGACGATGCCGCCGGCGAGCGAGAGCAGCAGACTTTCGATCAGCAGGTGTCGCACGAGTTGACGTCGCGTGGCGCCCATCGCCAGCCGCACCGACACTTCCTTTGCACGCGCGGCGCCGCGCACGAGTAGCAGTGTTGCCAGGTTGCTGCACGCGATGGCGAGCACGAGTCCGACGATAAAGAGCACGATCGAGGCAAGCGCCATGAACGGCACGTCCGCTTGCGGGTGGACCCGCACGTCCGTCGAGGGGATGACCGTGATCCCCGGTCCCAAGGCAAACTCACCAGAGTTGCGGAATGCGTCTGGATACTCGTCGGCGAGCCGGCGTGCGAGCACGTCCATGGCCGCCCTGGCTTGCGCCACGGTCACGCCGTCGCGCAGGCGCGCTTTCACGAAGAGGGGTGCGAGTATCGTGGGCGCGTCGCGAAGCGCGCCCATTGGCGATATCAGCTCAGGCACCGCGGTGATCGGCAGCCAGAAATCGGTGCCGAGACCGACGTCAAGCGTGCCGCGCAGATTGGCCGGACCGACGCCGATGATCGTCACCGGTAGACCTTCCATGCGAATCACGCGTCCGACGATGGACGGGTCGGCGTGAAAGAGTCTGGTCCATGCTTGATGCCCGAGGACGGCAACGAGCGGAGCGCCACGCCGCTCCTCGGTTGCGTCGAACCAGCGGCCGAGCGATGGCTGCAGTCCCAAGACATTGAGATAGTTCGCACTCGAGAACTCGGCGACCGCATTGCGAACCGCGCCCTCGGCGAGATAGCGCACCGGGTTCGGGATGCTGGAGGCCATCGTCCCGGAAAAGATGTCGGTGTACTCCGCCATCTCCATGTACGCGGCGTACGAGATCACGACCATCGGCTTGCCCGAGCGATCGTTCTGATAGATGTTGACGAGGCGATTGGCGTCGGCGAAGGTCTGTTTCCGGAACAGCACCGCGTTCACGACGCTGAAGATCGCGGTGTTGGCGCCAATGGCGATGCCGAGGATCAGCACCGCGGCCGTCGTGAAGCGCCAGTCGCGCAACAGACGACGGAGTCCGTGCCTTGTGTCGCGCACGAGTGCATCCCATGCGCCGGTGCCGCGCGCGTCGCGTGCCGCTTCCTTGATCTGTTCGACGCCGCCGAACAACCGCAACGCCTGAAGCCGTGCCTCCTCGCGCGACAGGCCGGTCGCCTGCAGACGCTCGGTCTCGCGCTCGAGATGAAGCCGTAGCTCTTCGCTGAGATCGGATTCACGTCGATCGCGGAAGACGATCGACGTGAGACGGCTTCGAAGGATGTGCCAGGCTCGCACCGTTACGTCCTTTGCAGCAGGAGATTCACGCCGGCCGACAGTCGTTCCCATTTTTCGACTTCGGTCGCGAGCTGCTTGCGGCCCGCCTTCGTCACGGCGTAAAAGCGCGCCCGGCGGTTGTTCTCGGACGCCCCCCACTCGGCCGTGATCCAGCCCTGGTGCTCGAGTCGATGCAGCGCCGGATAGAGCGAGCCCTGCTGGACACGCAGCAATTCATCGGAGATCTGGTTGATCCGCTGGGCGATCGCCCAACCGTGCATCGGTTCGAGGGCGATCGTGCGCAGGATCAATAGGTCGAGGGTCCCTTGCAGGACGTCCGTCTGGTCGCTCATTGGCCTTCGTGAGGTCCGCCTAAAGGCGGACACTACATCCGTCTTCGCAAGGTCCGGCTAAAGCCGGACACTACATCTGGGCTCTCTTGTAGATTAGCCAAGGGAGAAGACGGTTACGAGCGGGGAAAGGTTCACACCTCAGGCTGCGACGGCGCGGACAGGGAGCTTTGCAGGCCCGTGGCCAATCGTCGTCATCCACGGCTCTGCATCACCTGCCGCCTCGAAGCGCTGAATCCTCGGCAGCATGGCTCCGAGCATTGCGTCAGCTTCGAGCTGCGCGAGGGTTCGTCCGACGCACATGTGGACGCCGGCACCCCAGCCGACCTGACCGCGAACGTCGCGGCCGATATCGAATCGATCAGGGTCCGCCCACTTGCGTGGGTCGCGGTTGGCTGCCGCGAACAATAAGCCGCAGCGTGTGCCAGCCGGAATGACGTATCCCTCGATGTCCACGTCGCGCGTGGTGATCCGTCCGGCCATGCGCGATGGTGAATCCCACCTGAGGCTCTCGTCGAATGCAACGCGAGTCATCGACGGGTTTTGTCTCAAGGCTTGATACTGATCCGGGAATTCACAGAACGCGCGTAGCGCGGTGCCGAGAGTCATGACCGTGGTGTCGGCGGCTGCCGAGAGCAGGATCCCCACCAGCAGCTTTGCCTCTGCCTGCGTGATCTCGCCGCGATCGGCTGCGTGAAACATCGCCATGCCGAGCCCGTCGGGATCGAGGTTCTCGCGGTTGCAACACTCTTCGACCCACGCGAGCACCGGCTCGCTGCCAACCATCGCCTCCTGGAACAACTCATTCATCGGACCCATCGTCGCCCACACCATGTGACCGAACGCTTCCATGTGTTCGCGACCAGGGACCGGGAGTCCAAGCAAGTCGGGCAGGACCTTGTAGACGAACGGGCGGCAGATGGCGGCGACCGCGTCGAACTCGCCTCCAGAACTGAGCACGCGATCGACGACGATATCGGCGTCCTTGGCGAATGCCTGGCCCATTCGATTGAGCGCCTTCGGCGACAAGGCGTTGGCAATGACGACGCGGACTTCGGTATGCCGGGGAGGGTCGTCGGTCAACAGGATTTCGGGCCGGACAGACGCCGGATCGTGCCACGGTCGCGATCGACTCGAGAACGAACGCCAATCGGACAGAGCGGAAGACACATGACTGTAGCGCCCGAGCACCACGATGTCTTCGCGGTCGAGGCGAACGACGGGCGCGAGCTCGCGCACGCGATCGTCTACGGCTCGCGCGTGGCGTACCGATTCGGCGTTGAAGATGTCTGAGTCGAGCGTTGGAATCGCGCGTGCCATGTCGCCTCTGAGATTGGGTGAGTGTAAGCTTTCGAATCTACCAATGGCCACTTCGACAACAACGATTCCGGCGAGCAGACCGTCCGCGCTGCAGCGGCGACCGTTCTACATCGGCGCCAGCCTTTTGATGGGGCTGATCGCGGTAGTCGGCTTCTGGCCGACGTATTTCGGACCGCTTGTAACGGGCACGATCGCGCAGCCGCTGCTCATCCACATTCACGCCACCGTCTTCACTGGCTGGCTCGTGTTGTTCCTCACTCAGGCCATCCTCGCCGCGACAAAGCACGTGACCTGGCACCTGCGCCTCGGAAAGATCGGGATCGGCTACGGCGCGCTGCTCGTCGTTGTCGGGTTGAGCACCGGCGTGATGCGATCGTCGAGGCTGCCGCTCGGTGGGGAAGCAGAGGACCTGCTGTTTGCTGCGACCGCCGACATGGTCGTGTTCTCATCGTTCTTCACCGCGGCGATCGTCTACCGGCGCAAGCCGCAGGTGCACAAGCGGCTGATGATGGTCGCTGCCAACATGCTCCTGATTGCCGCCGTCTCGCGGATGACGTTCATTCCGCCCCCGCCCGCCGGCCTTCCGTTGTTTCTAGCGATCTGGTTTCTGCCGCTGATTGCGGCGATGGCCTACGACTGGCGGAGTCAGCGCCGCATTCATCCCGTCTACTTCATGGGTCTTGCCGCGTTCGTGGTCCGCGTTGTGGCCATCCCGATCCACAACACTGAAGCGTGGGGCGCGTTCACGCGCGCGGTGTTCGCGCTGGTCACGTAACGTCAGGTCACAAACGGGTAACACGACGTCGATAGCGTGGCGACCATGAGAGCGTTCACCGTCGCCGTGATAGCACTCCTCGCTGTGCCTGTTCTCGCAGAGCCTCAACAAGCGATTCCTGCCGACGTGAGGCCCGCATTCGAGGCCGCGACGATCAAGCTCGCCGCGCCGGACGCTCCACGCAATCGCGTCATGCCGACGGCGCCCAATCGCGTCTACATCCCGAGCATGTCGCTGGTGTGGCTGATCTACACCGCGTACGGCGACGGAGGATTTAACACCGCGATGCGCGTGACGGGCGGACCGGACTGGGCCAATAGCACGGCGTTCGCGGTTGAAGCGGTCGCGTCTGCGAACGTGACGCCGCGGGAACGTCGGTTCATGCTGCAGCGGCTTCTCGAAGAGCGCTTTGCGCTGAAGCTCACCACGAAAGTGACGACCGTCGATATGAATGTCCTTGTCGTTGAACGGCGCGATGGCGCGCTCGGTCCGAAGGTCAAGGAATGGAACGGCACCTGTCGGAACGGGACGCCCACGCAGGACGATGATCCGGCGATGCCGCGCTGTCTGAGTGGGTATCGTCCTGGTGGGATCACGCTCGACGGCGCAACGATGTTCTCGGTCGCAGAACTGCTCTCGCTGCCGCAGGGTCGGGCGCTGCTGGGCGGCATGGTGGGCGATGCAACCGTCCTGAAAGGTCGCTACACGATGGACCTGGACTACCAGTTCCCTCCGCCGCGCCCCGCCAATCCTGGAACGACGCCGGAATTCTCTGGGCCAGCCTTGAGCACCGCTATACGCGAGCAATGGGGATTGCGGATCCAGCCCGGACAAGCGGCATTCAGACTCGTCGTGATCGAGAGCGCGCAGCTGCCAATTGAAAATTAAGGTCCGCCTGAAGGCGGACATACAGAAGATCACTGCGGCGTCGTGATCATCCGCGCGTCGGTCTCTGCGATCGGCGTGCCTGGTTGAAGCGTATAGCCGAGTGGTCCGTCGCCGAATGCACGGCGGAGGCACTCATGAATGTAGATGGGATGCGTGCCGCCGTTGAACTTGTGCTTGATGACGTCGAAGAAGTGCAGCAGCGGGTTGTTGTTTTCGTCGAAGTCCGCGTCCAGCAGGAAGGTGTCCTGACCGTTCTTTCTGGCCTTGGCCACCGTCAACTGAAGATTGGCCTTCGCTGTCCCTGACTTGATGCTGAACGGCTTGGTGACGTCGCTGACACCCGTTCCGTCTTTGAGGTTATTCAGATGATCCTGAATGACCGGCACGCCGTCGTAGCCATCGGCACCGTGCTCCGACGTGGCTTGAACGATCTCCCAACACTCCTGAGTGACCTCGGCGACGACACGCTCCCGATCTGAATACAGCAGCGATTGCACGTGCCCGAACCACGGCTGATTCGTCGTGGGCATGTTCTCGACGCTGAGTCGCGAATACAAATTCAACAGGCTCATCTTCGGCGATGCTTCGTTGCTACGCTCCGGCACGATCGCATCGAATCGCGCTTCAATGAACTTGCCTGGCTGCGACGTCCGCCCGC
>Ga0310810_10003320_pt1 | contig 17541 bp, 17 predicted proteins | sample NCmetagenome_FD_207641 | JGI IMG/M metagenome (GOLD analysis project Ga0310810, IMG submission 207641) | Soil microbial communities from experimental microcosm in Duke University, North Carolina, United States - NC | ecosystem: Engineered > Artificial ecosystem > Soil microcosm > Unclassified ...
CGGGCTTGCGCACCGTCACCGTACCGAAGTCGTGTTTCAAACGTTGCATCACTTCGTCGAAAGCCTCGCCGTGAAAGGCCTTCAGCACGAATACTCCGGTCTTTTTGAGGGCTTTTCGGCAGAAATCGAGCGCCGCGAAGCTCATCTCGGCCGCGCGCGACTGGTCGACGTTTGCAATGCCCGACAGATTGGGCGAAAGATCGGAAAGAACGACGTCGGCCCGCTCGCCGCCGAGCGCCGCGAGCAGGTCCACGTCCCGAAAATCGCCTTTCAGCACCGTCACTCCCGAAATGGGGCCGATCTCGAGCAGATCAACAGCAATCACCTTACCGCCCGGCCTCACTCGCTCGGCGACGACCTGCGACCAGCTGCCGGGCGCCGCGCCCAGGTCCACGACCACGGCGCCGGGCTTGAGCAGATGTTCGCTTTCGTCGAGCTCGAGCAGCTTGAAGGCGGCGCGCGACCGGTAGCCCTGCGCTTTCGCGCGCTGCACATAGGGATCGTTGACGTGGCGGCGCAGCCAGCGCTTGTCCGACTTCGCCACTAGCGCCGGGTCCTCCAGCGCTCCGGAACCATGGCGAGCAGCACGTCGTCGCGCAGCACGAAGTGGTGGAAGAGCGCCGCGGCGGCGTGCGCGCCCGCGACCCAGAGGATCGCGTCGCCGAGCCAGGTGTGCAGCTCGGCGATGCGCTCGCCGAGGGCATGGTTCTTGGACAGAAGAGGCGGGATCTCTCCCAGCACGCCGAGGGTGAGCGGATGGCCCTCGAGCCACGCGCCGGTCATCGCGCTGACCGGCACGGCGAGCAGCAGCAGGTAAAGCAGGCCCTGCACCGCCTTCGACGTCAGGTGCATCCAGCGCGGCGACGGCGGCAGCTGCGGCGTGCCGGCGAAGCCGCGCCAGACGAGTCGAACGATCGTCAGGAGCAGAACGGCAAGCCCCAGCACCTCGTGCCACTGGCGGTCGAAGTCCTTCGCCGCCGAGTACACGCGGCTCTCGGAGCCGCCGGGGCCGAGGGTGTACGCGGCGACGACCAGGATTGCCGTGACCCAGTGGAAGGCGATGGCGGCGCCGCCGTACCCCATCGGCCTATCCGGCATCGGCGAGCTTTCCCTGCCAGACCGCGATCACCTGGGGCAACGCGGCGGCCGCGCGCGCGGCGATCTCCTCGTCGGTGAGCGAGCTGAGCGGATGGGCGATGACCACCGGCACGACGCCCGCCATGCCGAGCGCCTCGCGTTGCACTTTCGCTTCACGCACGAATTCCGAGGTGACGATCACGGCGGTCGGCACGCCGCGCGCCTCGAGCTCGATGGCGTCGTGCATACAGCACGACGTGCACGAGCCTCAATCGCCGATCGCGGTGACCACGAGGTCGCTCTTCGCCTTGATCTCGTCCAGCAGCCGCGGATCGGCGAAGCGCGAGAAGCTTTCCTTGCGGTAGTAGCCGGTCGGCTCGAGGCCCTGCGCCTCGAGCTCGCTGCGCAACGCGCGCAGCAGTTTGTTGGCGTTCCACTTCGTGTTGTCGAGCACGCCCAATCTCAGGCTCTGAATAGAAGAAACTCTGGGAGAAATGCTCTTCGATTCTGCAGCAACGACGCCTCGCGGGTCATATACGGTGATCACGTTCTCTCCTCAGGCAGAAAAAGGGGTCAGAGCAATTTTCCTGTAACAAATCGCCGCGTGCTCAATGCTCTTTTGTTTCCGGAAAATTGCTCTGACCCCTTTTTCAAAGCTGGCAGGTGCCGTCGACGCAGCGCTCGGCGCCCGGCGCGCTGCCGTCGATCTCGCGCAGCACGGGGCTCGACATGTGGCCCCAGCCGGGGATGAAGGCGGAGAAGCGCCCGGCCTCGCCGCCGATGACGAACAGGTGGATGTGCTCGGCGCTCGGCACGATCGGGATGCGCGAGTCGGGCTCGCGGCGGTACCACGCCGGCAGGTTGCGGTTGTAGACCTTGCCGTAGCGGTGGCCGAACGAGAGCTGGCCGAAGGTATTGCCGGAATACATCCACAGGTAGTTGCGCACGTCGGCGCGCTTCCAGCCGCACTTGGCGATCGTCGTCGCGTGCTCCGGGCCGAGCACCACCGCGCAATGGCCCTGGCTCACCGAGTTGTTGTGCGCGAAGGTGCTCATCGCCGAGCAGATCGAGTCGAGGATGCCCGGCGCGTCGTTCGCCACGTGGTTGGTCACGCTGTGCGGCGCCTCGGCCGCCATGACGAATACGGTCGAGTCGTCGGCCTGGAAGCCCTTCTCGACATGGTAGGGCGCGAACGGGCTCGCCGCCTCGTTCTCGCACACGGCGTAGGTGTACTTGCCGGGATGGCCGAGCGTCGCCTTGTCCAGGTCGCCCGGCCAGCCGCCGCCGACGTTGAGCAGCACGAGGCGGATGGCGCGGCCGATCGTCGCGTTCGCGCGGTTGCCGGAGCCGAAGGCATTGCAGCCGCCGTTCATCCCGGCGGCCTTTGCCGCCGGACCGTTCACCACGAGCAGCGGCGCCGCCATGTGCGTGGTCGCCTGCACGCCGTTCAGGTTGAACGCCGGCTCGCAAAGCGCGCGCAGCGCCGCGCGCACGATGCGCGCATGCTGCGGCAGGCAGCCCGCCATGACGAGGTTGATCGCCAGCACTTCGCGCGTGAGCCCGCCCCAGCGCGGGGGAACGCGGCATTCGAGGTATTGCGGGTCGCCGCCGAGCGCTTCCAGCATGGCGGCGACCTTGCGCGGCGTCGGCGGCACGACCGGCAGGCCGTCGCTGAAGCCGCGCTCGTAATAGGCCTCGACGAGATCGGCCTCGTCGCCGACCTGCGGGGCGCTGCCTGTCTGGACCGCCGCCATAGAGGCGACGATTCTACGACCGACTTACGGGCGGTGGCGGGCGCTCAGCCTGCGCCAGCCGCGCACGAGGCGATCGAGCCGGCGGTCGAAGCGCTCGGCGCCCTGCAGTTGCAGCGCGTACTGCTCGCGCACCTGCGCCGGCAGCGAAGCGGCGGCGCGTTTCCAGAACGGGGTCTCAAGCATGGCGCGGCCCCTTGATCGGCATCTGCCGGCCGGCGAACAGGGATTTCACCGCGCTCGCCGCGGATTTCGCGAGGCGGGCGAATTCTTCCGCCCGCGCGCGGCGCGCGGCGCGCTCCATGCGCTGGATCTGTTCGGCGCTCGGATAGCGATAGTTCGTCATCTGCACTCTCCTGAGTCACCCTCCCCCACGAGTGCAAGATAGGGGCGGCAGAGGCGCGGGACAAACGATGTTTACTCACCTCTGCCGTGAGAAAAACTTGCGCGTCTCAGTTGTGCTGGACGCGCTCGCAAGTCCACCCGGCCCAGGTGAAGTGCCCGTCCTGCCACGCGTACGTGGTGCGTCCCCGGCTGCCGGCCGGGCATTCATCCCGGGAAGAGACGAGCGCGCCATCGCGGGCGGCAGCCGTGCCGCCGCTGCCGGCCTCCAGGGTGGTGCAGCCGCCGAGCACGAGGCCGGCGAAGAGCAACGCGAGACGGGGGTTCATGGCTCAGTACCTCTCAGTATCAATGGCGGCGCTCCGAGAGCCGCTCGATGGCGGTGGGCTCCTGCTTGCGCGCGAGCATCGCCGCCTCGCGCGGCGTCGGCGCGCGCAGGTGCGGGTCGAGCGGATGGCGCAGCGACCGGCGCACGAGCAGCGTCTTCAGCCTCGCGTCGTCGAGGTCCGACTCGCCGAGCCGGCGCAGCTCGCCGCCCTCGAGCGCCGCCAGCGGCACGCCGTCGCGCAGCAGGATGCGGTTGCGCTGGATCGCCGCGACCCGCGCATGCGGGGTGAGGATGCCGACCAGATTCAGCGGGTCGGCCGCCGAGATCACCGCCATCTCGTCCAGCCGGTCCATCTTGCGAACCGCGCGCAGCCGGCCGACCGCGTCGGCGGCGGCGAACTGCTCGCCGCCGAAGCCGGCGACGAAGCGCCCGCCGCGGATTTCGCCGCGCGCCTCGAGACGGCGGAGCACGCGCACGAGGTCGCGCCACGGCGGCAGGTGCGACTCGCGCGCCAGCAGCGCGCGGAACACCACGCCGTAGCGCTTGAGGAGCGTGCGCGCCACCGCTTCCGCGTCGTCCGCATGCTGCGCCTCGAGGATCGACCAGCGCCCCGCCACCTCGATCAGGCCGCGCCGCTTGTCGGGCGGCGCGAGCAGCGCCCGCAGGCCGGCGAAGCTGTCGGCCGTGACGACGCCGGCGCCGGCGAGCTCGGCGAGCGCGCGCTCGACGTAGCTCGGCAGCAGCCCCGCGCTCTTCGCCAGCTCGTGGAAGAAGGATGCGCCGCGTTGCTGCAGCGCCTCGCGCACCGCCTTTGCCTCCGATGAGAAGCCTTCCTGCTCCAAGGGCGCTTTCCAGACGCCCAGGTGCTCGCGCAGCATCAGCGCGATCGGCGAGGAGCGAAGCGGCGCGCGCGTTCCCGGGGTCAATCTTCCCCACGCCACGCGGCCGCTCATGCACAGGCGGTCGATCTGCTCTGCGCCGTAGTCCGCGACGCGCGCGGCGAGGACGTCGCCTTCCCAGGCGGCGGCCGCGAGCTCGAAGCCCTCGAGCTGCTCGACCACCGCGGCGAGGCCTTCGACGCCCTTCAGCTGGTCTTCGCTTGCAAGGTGCTGCCAGTGCGCGAGGAAGCGGAGGAACTCGGCCGCGGTGACCGGCTGGATCTCCGACCTCAGGCGGTTGAGCGTGTAGCGGTGGATGCGAGCGAGCAGCCGGCGGTCGCACCACTCGAGCGCTGCCGTGCCGGGACTGAATCGCCCGCGCAGCACGCGCCCCTGTCCTTCCAGCGCGAGCAGCTCCGCCGTCGGCTCGGAGGCGATCGGGCCGAGCACCTCCAGGCGGCTCGCCTGCAGCTCGATCGGGTCGTCGTCGACGCGCTCGTGCGCGAACCACGCGCCTTCCCGGTGCACCGCCCTCGCGCCGAGCTCTCTCAGCAAGGCGGGCCAATGCGCCGCCAATTCGCCATCCTTCATGAAGCCGCCAACCACCAACCCGTCGTACATCTCGTCCGGCGTGCTGGCGATCGGCCATGCCTCATCGCGCACGCGCTCGATCGCCGCCGCGTCGAGCGCGCCGAGGTCCTCGGCGCTGCGCAGCTCGGTCGCGCGGCGCGTGTACACGGCGCGCGTGCGCCGCTCCTCGAGCGGTGCGTCGTCGAGGAACGTGTAGACCGCCGAGTTGAGCAGCTCGTGCGACAGCACCGAAGGCTCGGGAGTGTCGCGGGCCACCGCATGAATTTCTCCGGCGAGCAATCGGCTGAGGACATCGTTCAACCCGCGGTAATCGACCGCCTCCTCCAGCGCATCCTTCAGCGCCTGGTCGACGAGCGGGTGCTCGGGTACCTCGCGCGCGCCCGGCAGGTTGTCCTGGCATGCCACGGCGTCGGGGAATACCGCCTGCAGCAGGTCCTCGGCATACATGCGCTGCAGCTGGTTCGGCACCTTCGCGCCGCCGCGGTTGCGCGGCACGGCGAGCGCGAGCGTGGCGCTCCAGCGCCAGCGCGTCTCGAAGATCGGCGACTGGAGCAGCGCCTGGACCAGCGTCTCGCGCAGCGTGTTGGGATGCAGGTAGCGGAACACCTCCTCGAGCGGGAACGAATGCGAAGTGTTGAGCGAGAGGATCACGCCTTCCTCGGTCGCCGCCGCCTGCAGCTCGAAGTTGAACCCCTGGCAGAACTTCTTCCGCAGCGCGAGCCCCCACGCCTTGTTGATGCGGCTGCCGAAGGGCGCGTGCAGCACGAGCTGCATGCCGCCCGACTCGTCGAAGAAGCGCTCGAGCGCGAGGGTGCTCAGAGTGGGCACCACGCCGAGCGCCCGCTTGCCCTGGTCGAGGTAGCCGGCGATCTGCTCGGCCGCGGGGCGCGACAGCGCATAGCCTTTTTCAAGCATTTCGACTGCCGCCGGGAGATCGGGAAGCCGCGTATCGACCGCCTGCCGCAGCCGCGACACCGCGACGCTCATCTCGTCGGAGCGCGCCGGCGCCTCGCCGAGCCAGAACGGCATCGACGGCGGCTGGCCCTGCGCGTCGGCGACGCGCACCACGCCGTTGCCGATGCGCAGGATGCGCCACGAGGCGTTGCCGAGCTGGAACACGTCGCCCGGCAGCGATTCGATGGCGAAGTCCTCGTTCAGCGTGCCGATCATGTGGCCTTCCGGCTCGAGCAGCACGCGGTAGTCGAACACTTCCGGGATCGCCCCGCCGTTCGCGATGGCGATCATCCGCGTGCCTTTTCTGGATCTTGTTTTTCTGCTCAACAGGTCGCGGTGAAGGAGAGCCGCCCGCCGGCCGCGCCGCGTGACGTAGCCGCGGGCGAGCATCTCGAGCGTCTCGTCGAACTCCGAACGCTGCAGGTTGCGGTACGGATAGGCGGCGATGAAGAGGCAAAAAAGCGCTTCCTCGTCCCACTCGCCTTCCGCGGCGGTCTCGGCGGCGATCTGCTGCGCGAGCACGTCGAGCGGCTTGTCGGGCACGGCGACCCGGTCGAGCTCGCCTTCGCGCACCGCCTGCACCATGGCCGCGCATTCGATCAGGTCGTCGCGCGTGAGCGGAAAGATACGGCCCTTCGGCACGCCCTTGACGGTGTGGCCGGAGCGGCCGACGCGCTGCAGCAGCGTGGCGATGCGATGCGGCGACGAGATCTGGCAGACCAGGTCGACATGGCCGATGTCGATGCCGAGCTCGAGCGACGCGGTCGCCACCAGCACTTTGAGCGAGCCGTCCTTCAAGCGCATTTCCGCGTCGAGGCGCGCTTCTTTCGCGAGGCTGCCATGATGCGCCGCGACGTTCTCCGCTCCGAGGCGCTCGGAGAGCTGGTGCGCCATGCGCTCGGCCAGCCGCCGCGTGTTGACTGTGATGAGCGTCGTGCGGTGCGCCTGGATGAGCTCGACCAGCCGCTGGTAGTACTCGGCCCAGACCTCGCCCGACATGACCGCCTCGAGCGGCGAGCGCGGCACCTCGACGGCAAGGTCCATCTGCCGCCGGTGCCCTTTGTCGATCACCGCGCAGGAACGTCCTGGAGCCAGGTATTCCTTTACGGTTTCGATCGGCTTCTGGGTCGCCGAGAGGCCGATGCGCTGGAGCCTCCGCCCGCAGGCATGGTCGAGCCGCTCCAGCGACAGCGCGAGATGCGCGCCGCGGCGCGACTGCAGCACGGCATGGATCTCGTCGACGATCACCACCCGAGCGCTCTTCAGCATCTCGCGCGAGCGCTGCGCGGTGAGCAGCAGGTAGAGCGACTCGGGCGTGGTGACGAGGATGTGCGGCGGGGTGCGCAGCATCGCCGCGCGCTCGCTCTGCGGCGTGTCGCCGCTCCTCACCGCGGCGGTGATCTTGACGTGCGAGAGCGCCTGGATCTCGCGCCGCGGCACGGCGAGGTTCTTGTGGATGTCGGCCGAGAGCGCCTTGAGCGGCGAGACGTAGATGACCCGCACCTCGTCGGGCAACCCGCCCTTTTCCAGGCTTTCCCTCAATAATTGGTCGATCGAGGTGAGGAACGCGGCCAGCGTCTTTCCCGAGCCGGTCGGCGCGGCGATGAGCGTGTCGGCGCCGGCGCGGATCGCCCGCCAGCCTTCGCGCTGCGCTTCCGTGGGTTCGGCGAACCGGCCCTGCCACCATTGGCGCAGGACCGGATGGAAATCATGGGGTAGCAAGGTGAGGATTTTGACACTAGATTCGGGCATTCATTCATGCTGAGCGCCCCTGAACGCAAGGTCCTGAAGGCGCGAGCGCACAAGCTCGAGCCGGTCGTCATCGTCGGCGCGAAAGGCCTTACCGCCGAGGTGGTGAAGGAGATCGACGCCGCGCTGAAGGCCCACGAGCTCATCAAGGTGCGCGCCCCGACGCTCGATCGCGGCGCGCGCGATCAGGCCGTGGAGGAGATCCTTGCCAAAACGAATTCGCAGCTCGTCCAGCAGGTCGGCAAGGTGTTCGTGATCTACAGGAAGAACGATGAAGCTCGATGAGCTCGCGAAGCGGGTCAAGGACGACGAGATCGAGACCGTGCTCGTCGCCTTCACCGACCACTATGGCCGGCTGCTCGGCAAGCGCTACGACGCCGGGATGTTCGTCGACGAGGTCGCGACGGGCGGCGCCCATGCGTGCGACTACCTGCTCACCGTCGACATGGAGATGGACCCCGTCCCCGGCTACCGGTTCGCGAACTGGGAGCTCGGCTACGGCGACTTCCACCTTGCGCCCGATCTCGCCACGCTGCGTCCGGCGACCTGGCTGGAAAAGAGCGCGCTCGTCCTTTGCGACGTGAAGAACGAGAAGACGCACGAGCTCGTCTCGGTCGCCCCTCGCTCGATCCTGAAAAAACAGATCCTCCGGGGGAAGGAGCTGGGCTATGCGCCCTTCGCGGCGACGGAGCTCGAGCACTATCTCTTCCGCACCAGCTACCGCGAGGCGGCGCTGAAGGGCTATCGCGACCTCGAGCCCGCGGGCTGGTACCTCGAGGACTACCACATGCTGCAGGGCGCGCGCACCGAGAGCTTCCACGCCGCCGCGCGCCGGCACCTCAAGCGCTCCGGCGTGCCGGTCGAGAACTCGAAGGGCGAATGGGGCAAGGGCCAGCACGAGCTGAACATCCGCTATGCCGAGGCGCTCGAGATGGCCGACCGCCACGTCGTGTTCAAGCAGTGCCTGAAGGAGCTTGCCGAGGCGAACGGCCTGAGCGTCACCTTCATGGCCAAGCCCGCCGCCGACGGCGCGGGCTCGAGCTGCCATGTCCATCTCAGCCTCTGGCAGGATGGCAAGAACATCTTCAGGAAAGACGGCGATGTGTTCCGCTGGTTCCTCGGCGGCTGGCTCGCGCACGTGCCCGACGTGATGCCGTTCTATGCGCCGACGGTGAATTCGTACAAGCGCTTCGTCGACGCCTCGTGGGCGCCTACGCGGCTCGCCTGGAGCTACGACAACCGCACCGCGGGCTTCCGCGTGGTCGGCGAGGGCCCCGGCCTGCGCATCGAGTGCCGGGTGCCCGGCGCCGACGCCAACCCCTACCTCGCGCTCGCCGCCTCGCTCGCCTCCGGGCTCGACGGCATCGATAACCGCATCGAGCCGCCGGCCTGCTTCGTCGGCGACGTGTACGCGGCACGCGACCTGCCGCGGGTGCCGCAGACGCTCTCCCAGGCGGCCGAGCGCTTCGCGAGCAGCGAATTCGCGAAGCGCGCCTTCGGCGAGGACGTGGTCGAGCACTATGCGCATTTCTTCCGCACCGAGGTGCGCGCCTTCGAAAGCGCGGTCACCGACTGGGAACGTCAAAGGTATTTCGAACGCATATGAGACTCCAAGGCAAGGTGGCGCTCATCACCGGCGCGGGCAGCGGCATCGGCCGCCAGGCCGCGCTGCTCTTTTCGAAGGAAGGCGCCGCGATCGCGGCGGTCGACGTGAACGAGCAGGCGGCGAAAGAGACGGCGGCCATGATCCCGGAAGCCATCGCGATCCGCGCCGACGTCTCCAAGGCGAGCGACTGCCAGGCCATGGTGGAGGTCGCCGAGCAGGCGTTCGGCCGGCTGAACGTCCTCTTCAACAACGCCGGCATCATGCACGCCAAGGACGACGACTCGGTGTCGACCGACGAGGCGATCTGGGACGTGACGCTGGACGTCAACGCCAAGGGCGTGTTCCTCGGCTGCAAGTACGGCATCCCGGCGCTGCGCCGCGCGGGCGGCGGCTCGGTCATCAACACCGCGTCCTTCGTCGCCCGGCTCGGAGCCGCGACGCCGCAGATCGCCTACACCGCGAGCAAAGGCGCCGTGCTCGCCATGACGCGCGAGCTCGCCGTGATCCACGCGCGCGAGAAGATCCGCGTCAACGCCCTCTCGCCCGGACCGCTGCGCACCGAACTGCTAATGAGCTACCTGAACACCGAGGAAAAACGCAAGCGCCGGCTGGTGCACGTGCCGATGGGCCGCTTCGGCGAAGCCGAGGAAATCGCCCGCGCCGCGCTCTTCCTCGCGAGCGACGAGTCCTCGTACATGACCGGCACCGAGTTCCTCGTCGACGGCGGCCTGACCGCCGCCTACGTCACCCCCGAATAATTCGGAATAATTCGGGGACGGAGCCCGAACTCGCATGCAACGCACGATAAGCCCCCTCGACGGTTCCGTTTATTTGGAACGCGAGCTGGCGGGCGCCCGGGCCATCGAAATGGCTCTCGATGCGGCCGCCAAAGCGCGCAAGGCCTGGAAGAACGTTGCCGTAGCCGATCGGGTAGCCATCGTGCGCCGCATGGTGGAGTGGTGCGTCGCGCGCGCCGACACGCTCGGCGAAGAGCTGACGCGCCAGATGGGCCGACCCATCGCCTATACGCCGAACGAGATCCGGCGCGGCTTCCAGGAGCGTGCGCTGTACATGGCCTCCATCGCCGAATCGGCCCTGCAAGATATTCAAGTCGAAAGAGAGACCCGCTTCATCCGGCGCGAGCCGCTCGGCGTGGTGCTGGTCGTCGCGCCCTGGAACTACCCCTGGCTCACCTCGGTGAACGCCGTGGTGCCGGCGATCCTCGCCGGGAACTCGGTGATCCTGAAGATGGCGGCGCAGACGCCGCTCGTCGCCGAGCGCTACGCCGAAGCGTTCGCAGCGGCCGGGCTGCCGGAAGGCGTCTTCCAGTTCCTGCATCTCTCGCACGAGCAGGCGGCGAAGGTGATTGCCGACCCGCGCATCGGCTTCGTCGCCTTCACCGGCTCGGTGCCGGGCGGCCACGCCGTGCAGCAGGCCGCGGCCGCGCGCTTCGTGGCGACCGGCCTCGAGCTCGGCGGCAAGGACCCGGCCTACGTGCGCGCCGACGCGCCGTTCGACCACACGGTCGAGAACGTGGTCGACGGCACCTACTTCAACTCCGGGCAGTCCTGCTGCGGCGTCGAGCGCATCTACGTGGCGCGGCCGATCTTCAAGCGCTTCGTCGACGCCTTCGTCGACCTGACGAAGAAGTACAAGCTCGGCAATCCGCTGGACAAGGAAACGACGCTCGGGCCGATGGTGCGCACCGAGGCGGCGAACCTCGTGCGCTCGCAGGTGCGCGACGCGCTCGGCAAAGGCGCCAGGGCGCTCATCGAGCCGAAGTCCTTTTCCGCCGACAAGGAAGGCACGCCGTACCTCGCTCCGCAGGTCCTGGTCGAGGTGAACCACGGCATGCAGGTGATGACGGAGGAGAGCTTCGGGCCGGTGGTCGGCATCATGCCGGTCGACTCGGACGACGAGGCGATCCGGCTGATGAACGACAGCCGCTACGGGCTGACGGCCTCGATCTGGACCTCGGACGCCGACGCGGCGGTGCGCATCGGCAACGAGATCGAGACCGGCACCTGCTTCATGAATCGCTGCGACTACCTCGATCCCGCGCTCGCCTGGACCGGGGTCAAGGACTCGGGGCGCGGCTGCACGCTATCGCGGCTCGGCCTCGAGGCGTTCACCCGGCCGAAGTCGTTCCACCTGCGAACCGCTCCCTGACCTAGTCCTTCGCCCGCGCCTGTTCGAGGAGGCGCACCACCTCGGCGTGGTTCCGCTCCTTGGCGATCTTGAGCGGCGTGTAGCCGCCGACCAGCCGCGGCTTCGACGGCCCGTGGCCCATGAAGAGCATCGCGGGCGGCGTCTCCCAGATCGGCGGCCAGTCGCGGTCGCTGCGGGCGTTGACGTTCGCGCCGGCGCCGATCAGCGCCTTCACCGCGTCGGCGCGCCCGTCCTCGGCCGCCATCATCAGCGGCGTGACGCCCGCCCGGTCGCCCGCATCGACCTCGCGCACGTACTTCAGGGCATCGAGCACCAGCGGCCATTCGCCGAGCATCGCCGCGAAGTAGAGGACATGCCGGTCGGCCGGCGACACCTTCTTCTCGCGCGCCAGGCTGCGCACGGCGAGGTCGGCCCGCCGGTGCAGCAGCAGCCAGCCGAGCGGCCCGACGGTCCTGCCCCTCAACAGGCCGCTCGCATCGACGATGATCGGCTGCTCGAGCGCCGCCGCGGCGCTCGCCGGGACGGCGTAGGCCCGCGGTTGCTGCTCCGGGGACGCTTTCTCGATGGTGTACTCGAACTCCACCCGCCCGCCCGCGTCGAAGATCGCGTCGGCGATCTCGCGCGGCTTGTCGGGGATCGCCACTGCGAGCATCAGCGGCGTGAGGTCGCGGTACTTGCGGTTGGGGTCGGCGCCGCTCTCGAGCAGCGCGCGGATGCGCGGCAGCTCCTGCGGCGGCTCGAGCGCCGGCGTGGTGCGCCCGTCGGGCAGGATGCCGACGATGCGCGGCTGCGGCGGCTCGACGAGCAGCGAGGTGAGCGCGGTGTGCGCGTTCGCCGCGACCCGGTTCACGTCCAGCCCGCGTCCCTTCAGGTAGGCGAGCGTCGGCGGATCGAGCGTCGCGAGGCGCGCCGTCTGGATCGAATGGCATTTCCAGAACGAGGTGCCGCACTCCGGCTCGTCGGACGCCTGCAGCGCGGCCCTGGCGTCCGCGAGCGCGCGCAGGATGCCCCAGCGCTTGCGGAAGAGCGCGCGCTCGACGAGCGTCTCGTTCCATTGCGTGCGCGCGTTCGGGTCCGCCCCCGCGTCGAGCAACAGCTTCGCCGCCTCGGCATCGTCGCCGCGCTCCATCAGCTCGGGGATCGCCTTGGTCGGCGGATTGCGCGGATCGGCGCCCGCGGCGAGCAGCGTGCGGATCATCGCCGCATCGCCGCGCTGCGCCGCGGCGAGGAACCGGTCCTGCCCGCTCTTCGGCAGGTCGGCGCGCGCGCCGTGCGCGACGAGCAGTTCCACCGCCTCGGCCGTGCGCGCGCGCTCGAGCGGCGACTGGTCGAAGGCGTCGCGCCGGTTGGGGTCCGCGCCCGCCTCGAGCAGGATGCGGGCGACGTCGAGGTGGCCGCGGCCGATCGCCATCGTGAGCGGCGACTCGCCGCTGCGGCCGCCGTACGCCTCGTTGAAATCGAAGTCCGGCTTCACGCCGCGCGCGATGAGGCGCTTCACCCCGGCGGCGTCGCGCTTCACCACCGCGCTCTGGAACTCGTCGGTCTCGGCGAGCCGCGCCTTCTGCGCCGGCGTGAGCGGCTGCGCCGCCGCAGCGAGCGGCAGCGAAAGCAGCACGGCGAGGGCTGCCCCGAGCCATGCCTTCATCGGCTACTGCAGAGCGCCGTACACCACGTCGCGGAAGAGATTGCGGTAGTAGGTGCGCTGGCTGGGCGACTGCATCATCAGCACGGCGACCAGCTTCTCCTTCGGATCGATCCAGAAGTACGTCCCGCCGTAGCCGCCCCAGTTGAATTCCCCGGCCGATCCCGGCGTGGGCGCCATGCCGTCGGCGAGGCGCACCGCGCCGCCGAGGCCGAAGGTGTACCCCGGCCCGGGCAGGTAGAGCGGCCCGCGCACCGGGCCGAGATGGTCGGAGTCCATGTACTCGACCGTCTTGCGCGAGAGCAGGCGCACGCCGTCGAGCTCGCCGCCGTTGACCAGCATCTGCGCGAAGCGCTGGTAGTCGGCCGCGGTGGAGAGGAGGCCCGCGCCGCCGGAGAAGCGCTTCGCCGGCTGCTTCTTCGTGTGCCAGTCCTCCGCGCCCCTGACCAGCGGATCGCTCTCGAACGCCTCGGCGAGGCGATCGGCCTTCGCCGGCGCGACCTGGAACGCCGTGTCCTTCATGCCGAGCGGCTTGAAGATGCGCTCCTCGAGGAACTGGTCGAGCGGCCTGCCCGAGACGCGCTCGATGACGTAGACCAGCACGTCGGTCGAGATGCTGTAGTCCCAGGTGCTGCCGGGCTGATAGTGCAGCGGCAGCTTCGAAACGACGCCCAGGTACTCGGCGTGCGGCACGCCGACGTCGACGTGCGCTTCGCGATAGCGCTCCTTGACGAGCGACTTGCCGAAGAACCCGTAGGTTAGCCCCGAGGTGTGGCGCAGCAGGTCGTGCACCGTCATCTCGCGCTGCGCCGGCACGAGCTCGAGCACCGGCTTGCCGGAGGCGTCGGTCTTCTCCACGCCGACCTTCATGCCCTTGAGCTCCGGCAGGTAGCGCGACACCGGATCGCCGATCTGCAGCTTCCCCTCCTCGACCAGCATCATCGCCGCGACGGTGACGATGGGCTTGCTCATCGAGTAGATGCGGAAGATCGCGTCCTTCGGCATCGGCGCGCCGCTCTTCGGATCGAGCGTGCCCACCGCCTCGTAGTAGGCCGTGTGCCCGTTGCGCGCGACGACCATCACGGCGCCGGGAATCCGGCCTTGCTGCGCGTCCGACCGCATGCGCGCGGTCAGCGCATCGAGACGCTCCTTCGAAACGCCGGCGCCCTGCGGCGCCTGCTGAACAGCCGCGCACGCGGCGAGCGCGAACGCGGCGACGATCGCCCAGGCTCTGGAGAACATGGCCACCTCCCGTGGTGATGCGCTCTTTATACGCGCTTGCCGAGCTGCTGGAGCACGCCCAGCCGGTCGACCACCCCCCATTGCTCGGCCATGCGCCCGGCCTGGAAGCGCATCACGTGCACCTCGCGCCATTTGGCCGGGCGTCCGGTCGGCCCGCCGCCGGCAAAGGGCCCCGTGTTCGTGCCACGGGCTGCGAGATGGTGGACGACGAGGTCGCCTTCGGCGACCTCGTGAACCAGGTCGTAGCGGAAGTCGGGAAATGCGCCGCGTATGCGCGCGATGGCGTTGGCGAGGCTGGCTCGCCCCTGCTCCTCCGGCACGCCGGGCGTCTGGCCGTGATTCACGAAGTCCGGCGTGGTGAGCTCGTCCATGAGCGCCAGGTTGCCGTCCGCGAAAAGCTCGAAGGTGATGCGCCGCGCCGCGGCGCGGTTCCGCTCGGCGTCGCTCATGGCCGCTTGCGCAGGAAGAGATGCGTCGCGCGCTCGCCCTGGACGGACCGCTCGACCTCGTAGCCGAGCGCACGCAGGTCGATGCCCTGCCAGAGGTTCTCGCCTTCGCCGAGCAGCACCGGCCGGATCGCAAGATGCAGCTCGTCGATCGATCGCGCCTGAAGGTATTGCCGGATCGTCGCGACGCCGCCGCCCACGCGCACATCCTTGCCGCCGGCGGCCTTCTTCGCCTTGTCGAGCGCCGACTGGATCCCGTCGGTGACGAAGTGGAATGTCGTGCCGCCCTTCATCTCGATCGGCTCGCGCGCGTGATGCGTGAGCACGAAGACCGGGCAGTGGTACGGCGGCTCCTCGCCCCACCAGCCCTTCCAGCTCTCGTCCGGCCACGCCCCGCGCACCGGGCCGAACATGTTCCGGCCGAGGATCCACGCGCCCAGGTTTTCGAAGCCCCGCTCCGCCATCGCGTTGTCGACGCCCGTCTCGCCCTCGCCCTTGCCCCACATCTTCTGGAACACGCGAGTCGGGAAGAACCACTCCATCAGCTCCGGCCCCCGTACGCCGAGCGGGTTCTGGAGGTCCTGGCGGGCGCCGGCGCCGAACCCGTCGGCGGAGACGGCGAAGCTCTGCACGCGAAGTTTGGACATCAGTTGCCTCCGGCCTTCGCCGCTTCGGCGGTCCAGCGCGCGATCTCGTCGATCGACGCTGCGGGTGCTTCCAGATGGCTGGCGCTCGGCTCGTACAGCCGGGTGAGCGGGTTCCTGGGCAGCGCGCCGAAGGCCATGACCTTTATCCTTTGCAGGGCCGGATAGTCGCGCGTCGGCGCGACGAACAGCACGGGCACCCGCGGGTCGATCGACTTCGAGCTCTTCATCTGGTTCATCGCTCCTTGCGGATCGAACCAGGAAAGATAGTTCGCCGCGGTCGTCGTGACATTAAAGCGGCCTTTCGAGCCCTCGTAATCGTCGAATGCCTGGAGTTCGCCGCCCTTGCCTTCGGCGACGAGGCGGCGCGCGCGCTCGACCGACGCGCCCACCTCGCTGGCGTACACCTTGTTGCCGACATTGCCGCCGGGAGCGATGGCAACGATGCCGTCCACCGGATGCGTGGCACCATAGTGGAGAACGTAGACGCCGCCCTGGCTGTGGCCGGCGACGAACAGCTTCTTCGCCCCCTTGGCCCGCAGCGCTTCGAGCGCCGCGTCGACCTCCTTGTCCGCGGCCGCGACATCGACGTCGTAATGGCGTTTCCCCGACCACGGCATCTCGAGGTTCGCGACCAGGTAGCCCTTCTGCTCGAGGCCCGAAGCTAGCGGCGCGACCCATTTCGTCGGCGTGCCGCCCTTGCCGTGCATGATCACGACGCCGATCGCCGGCGCCTGGGCGGGCGCGTTCTGCGCGAACGCGACGGCTGCCGATGCGACGATCGCGAGCAGTCTCATCGCGCCGGCACCCTAGAGGCGAGCGGCTGCGGCTTGTACTCCGGGCGGAAGCGGCAACCCTTCTCGGGATCGAAGGCCGGCTCGAGCGCCCGGCAGCGCGCCGCGACGCTCTGCGCCGACGGCTTCTGCCTATTCTGCACCCAGTCGATGAGCGAGCGCATTGCCGCCACGTACTGCGCGTCGCTCAGGTAGCTGTGCTCGTGGTCGTCGGTGAACGTCTGGACGAAATGGTCGGCGGTGCCCGCGCGCTTCATCGTGTCGCGGAAAAAGGACTCGAGCTCGACGAAGGCGATCGGATCGTCGATCGCGTGCACGTCCAGCACCGGCACCGGGATGCGCCCCTGCGGATCCGTGTCCGCGGCGAACGCCTTGACCGCTTCCGGGTCGGCGCGATAGCGCGCGACCTTCGCATTCAGCGCCTCGTCGTCCGGCGAGCCGCGATAACGCACGCCTTCGTTGCCGAACGGATTGCGTCCGCCGAGGCGGCGGAACACGATGTCCTGGAAGTGCCAGGTGGCCCAGTTCAGGTGTCCCAGCATCGAGCTCTCGCGGATGCGCACCACGTCGAGGATGGTCTTCAGGTTCCGCTGCTGGAGGACGGTGCGCTGCTCGGGCTTCTTCTTCAGCCCGGTGCACTCGTCTACCCGCGCCGCGAGCTCCGCTCGCGTGAGCTTCGCCTCCGGCGGCAGGCCCTGCCACAGCGGGTATTGCGCTTCGTCGGGCTTCGGATGGTTGCCGCACACGGCCTCGTAGACGACTCGCAGGTCGAGGCGGAAATCGTACGAGTGCGTGCCGCCGCCGAGGACGCCGCTCGTGAGCAGCACGCCGTCGTACGGCGCCTTGCCCTGCGTCGCCGCGGTAAACATCTCGGCGGCCCTCGCCGCGACGCTCGCGCCCCAGGATTGCCCGTGCAGGATGGTGAGCTTCGGCGTGCCGACCTCGGCGATGAAGATGCGTCGCACGCGCTCCGTGTCCTCCGCAGCCGCGCGCACCTCCACGCCGCCCTGGCGAAAGCCGGAGCCCGCGTAAGCGTATCCCGCGCGCGTCCAGATCGCCCAGCGCTTCAGGTCCTCGATCGCTCTTTCCGGCTTCGGCTTCCCGAGCGCCGGCCCGCCGTGCGCGTGCACGACCAGCGTGCCGTTCCATGCCGGTGGCACGGCGAGCCAGTAGTAGGCGCCTTCGCTGTCCTGCCCGCTGATGCAACGGCTCCCCGGCGCTACGCCTTCGGGGCACGGAGCGGCGACGGCGGCAGACATCGCGCCACAGAAGACGAGCGCGACGGAGCAAATCTTCAGGCGATCACAATGCGGCATGGGGTCGATCAT
>Ga0310810_10003321_pt1 | contig 17533 bp, 13 predicted proteins | sample NCmetagenome_FD_207641 | JGI IMG/M metagenome (GOLD analysis project Ga0310810, IMG submission 207641) | Soil microbial communities from experimental microcosm in Duke University, North Carolina, United States - NC | ecosystem: Engineered > Artificial ecosystem > Soil microcosm > Unclassified ...
CAGGATTTTGTGGGACCGCGGAATCGTTCGGGACGCCTTCCGACCGTCTCCACGCTGGACTTCACGCTCGCACGGCCGTGGCGCTTCCGGAAGTATCGCTTCACTGCGGGTCTCAAGGTATACAACGTGTTCGACACGGGCGACGAGCGCGACGTGCAGAGCAACATCACCTCACCTGACTACGGCACCTTCTACAACCCGATTCAGCGATCGATCGGATTCGTATTCGGTACGACGCGCCCCTGACGCGGTCAACTACGGCGTGAGCAGGAACCCGCGCTGCTCGCCGTTGCGCCAGCCGCTACCGACGATGTGCCCGGAGTCGTTGATGTCACGAGCTTCCGTCAAGACCCATCCCAATCCGGCGGGAATGAGCCCGTTGAGATCGCGCATGACACCATTCACGATGATCACTGCGCGCGCCGAACCACTACTGCCCTCCGAGAAGCCAACGATGTCGCCGCGCTCGTTTATCGCATAGGCGGAGCTTTGCCTCCCCCCCGGCAACGTGCCGAGATCGCGCAGTCGGCCACCCGAGAATACGAAGGCGCGATGCTCACCGTCACCCACGTCGCCATCACCGACCACCTCGTCGCGGTTATTGAGATCGCGTGCCGTGGTCAACTTGCCACCCAATGATCCGATCGCCACGAACTTGCCGCCGCTAAACAGGAATGAGCGGTGCTGCGCGTAGTCGGCGTGAGGCTCCGAGCTGAAATAGCCAGCCACGCTGCCTCGGTCGTTGACCGCGACGGCAACGCCATCCTCACCGCCAAACGTGCCGAGATCTTCGACCTGAAAGTCGCGATAGCGAAAGGTGCGATTCCGAGCCGACATGTGTTTGCCGGCAGTGGTGTAGTAGCCGATGACATAGCCGAGACTGTTCACTCCGACAGCGCTACCGAAGTCGCCGTCCACGTGTGGATCGAGTGAAGTGAGTTGGATTGGTCCGGTCGCGATAGTGGTTACAAAGGCATGAAAGCGACCCGTCACGTCCTGCGCGCGACCGACGATGATTCCGCGGTCGTTGACGCGATAGGCAAAGCTGTCCTCGCCTCCGAGCGTGCCGAGATCGACCAGGGATCCGCCTGTATACAGGAACCCTCTTGTGAACCCGGCGCTCGTCGCCGCGAATCCGACGATGTCGCCGCGGTTGTTGATGCCCATCGGTGTCGTTTGCCCACCGCCGAGCGAACCGATATCAGTGATCGTATAGGTTGGCGGAATCGCGGACGCCGCTACGCCCTCGACGAACAGGTAGAGCGCGATGCAGGCGGCGCCCCCCAGCAATGTGTGTCGCATAAAACCCTCTCTGCTCCGCATCACTGGTTCCGCACTTTCAGCGTGTTCGAAAAAGCGGAATTGCCAACTGCGTTGAACGCTCGCACGCGATAGGACACGAACTTCGACTTTCCCGGGCTCGTGTCGACGTAGGTCGACACGTTCGCAGCCACGGTCGCGATCTGCTTATACGACTTACCATCGTCGGTCGAGCGTTGAATCGCGAAGCCGGTCTCGTTGTTGGACGTGTCGGTCCAGCTGAGCGCGATTTGGCCACCCTTTTTCGCTCCGATCAATGCTGTCGGCGCCGACGGCGTCTGCGGTGGTGAGGCTGCCAGAGTCGTTGCGCTGGTCGGACCGGTGTAACTCGACGCGCCGGTGTTGTTGTATGCGCGGATCCGATACCAGTATCGGGTAGCCGCCGTCAGCCCCGTGTTCGCGTAGCTGGTGACGTTCGCGCCGACCGTGGCGATCTCAGCGAATGCGATCCCGTCGGGCGAGCGCTCGACGCGGAACCCGGCCTCGTCGCTCGCATTGTCAGTCCAACTCAGATTGATCTGGCTGCTCGAGACCGCGCTCGCCGTCAGATTTGCCGGCGCCACTGGTGGTGAGGGCACGAGGTCGGCGCTGAGGCGAACGATCGAAGAAACGGACGGCACGCCCGCGCCGTTCAACACGAAGAGCATGTAATGGCCAGGCGGTGCAGTCTCGCCGGCAGAGGGTGGCGTCACCGTCAGTTGGTTGGCACCGGCTGAAAATGCGAGCCGAACGAACCGCTGGTTCATGTTGAACGAGTGAGTGACGGCGGACAAGCGCACGAGGGTGACGGCGCTGATCGACGCCGCGTCCGGCGTTTGGACGACGAACGGTTGGCTATACGTGATGTTGGAAGGTGCCGCGGTCACGGTCGGCCTTGACCCCTTGAACAAGTAGGGAGGCGAAAATATTTCGGCGTTACGGGCATTGGCATCGCCGCCCGCCGACAGCACGCGACCATCGGGCAACAGCAATGCGATCGAGTGATAGCCTCGGTATCGAGGCGCCTTGGCGAGCTGCGTGAACGAGTTGTCGGACGGGTCCCACCGCTCGGCGCTCAGCACCCCCCCAGCCCCGTTGTCGAACCCCGGAGCATTGCTCCCGCCGGTCACCAGGACGGCGCCGTCCGGAAGAATGGTCGCATTGAGCTGACGCCGTGCCATGGCCATCGCTCCCGCCGGTTGCCACTGGGGCGATGATTGATTCAGATCGATCTTCTCGGCGGAGGCGATCGGCGGATCAGCCCCACCGACGATGAGCACCTTGCCGGGCTCGTACATAACTGCCGTGCCGTAACTGCGGAATCCACCGGTACTGCTTGCGCTGTCGGTCCACCTCCCGGTGCCGCTGGTGTCGATATACCTCGCCGTCTGCTGCGGTCCCGCGTTGAACACCCTGCCGTCGGGTGCCAGCAACATCATCGGGTAAAGCTCCGTCTGTATTTGCGCATCAGTGAGGTCTCGCCAGCTTCCATCCGTCCACACCTGCGGCAGACGATTGACGCCGACCGTGCTGTCGATATCACCCGAAACGACCAGCACGCTGGCGTCGGCGAGCGTGGTTGTCGTCGGGTACCAACGCCCCGCGTTCATGTCCGGCTGTCGCGACCATGTGCCCCCAACCGGGTCATAGATGCTCACATCGTCCAGGCCGACGTTGTTACTGATGTGACCGCCCGCGAGGAACAAACTACCGTTCGCGAGCAGCGTGAGCCCTGAGCAGAAGGGGTTGTAGCCGAGCTTTGTTGTCGCGGTGAACGCCGACGTCAACGGATTCCACAGGTACAGATCGTCCGAATACGGGTAGAACATCACGCTTCCGGTCGGAAGCAGCGCCGCGTGAACGGCAGCGTCCGGCCATGTCTGAAGCGCGGACCATGACCCGACCTGCGCCGGATCGGGAGGAGGCGTTACCGGTATGGTCCTCGCATCGCAGTGCTTGCCCAAATCGGGGGCTGGATCGCCGAAGACAGCATTCGTGCACGGGATGCCGTCGTTTGTGGTGTGGTAGGCGTAGAGTCCATTGGCCCCGTACCGGACTTCCATCGTCCCGGTGAAGGCGCAGGTTTCGTTCTCATTCGCACACCACACCCAGTTGCCGGGCACCTGGGCGTGCACCACTCGCACCCAGCCGGTGACCAACCCAACAAGGCCCGCGATCAAAGCCAGGGTCGTAATAAGAACACGCGGACGTACAGATCTTGCCATTGGCGATTAGCCTCAATGTCCAGCGGGCCGGCAGTTTTGGTTCGGTTGGCGCCCCAGAGTTGCTGCAACCAGCACAGAGCGTGCCCGCGGTGTGCGCCCGAACTTCCACCTGCTACCTCGATCACGAACTCAGCCGAGATGCATTTCGCGGGCTGGCAACAATGCTGCTTGAACCGTCGTCGTGGGGCCTGCTCATGTGGCGCACGCCCCTCATCCTCTACTGGTCCTCTACTGGGAGCGGCTACCACAGCGCCTGATCGAGGCCGGTCTAGAAGAGGCTGCTTACAGTGAGAGGCGAAGCGGCAATCAAATCGCGTGCATACCAGCAGCGACGTCCCCTCAAAGTGACGATGCAAAATTGAACACGCACCTCAGATGCGTTTGTAGTTCCTGCCAGAAGACCTAGGGCGGTGACAACCGCGAATTCGTGCGATTTATGCGGTTGAGGCACTCCCGTGACCTTGGACTAGAATTGCGGCAGTTGTGGCATGTCAGCGTGAATGTGACGGCGGATTTTGCTCAAGAGGATGAATGAAGATTCTCGTTACAGGAGGCGCCGGCTACCTCGGCTCTGTTCTTTCTCTGGCGCTCATCGAAGAAGGGCACGACGTTCGAATTCTCGATAACCTGATGTACGGAGGCCGATCGCTTCTCTCGATGTTCGGCCATCCACGCCTGGACCTGGTGATCGGCGATGTTCGGGACAGCGTCACCGTTGCGCGCGCGGTCGAAGATGTCGATGCGGTCGTCCATCTCGCCGCGATCGTGGGGGATCCGGCGTGCGCACGAAATCCGGAGGCCGCTCGTGCCATCAATGAGCATGGATCGCTGCAGCTCATTCGGTCCGCTCAGGCTGCCGGCGTGAGCCGGTTCGTGTTTGTGTCGACGTGCAGCAACTATGGGCGGATGGCCGATACGTCCGTGGCGGCTAGCGAAGAGCACGAACTGCGGCCGCTATCGCTGTACGCGGAAACGAAGGTTGCCGTCGAGCGCGCGTTGCTCGGACATGGTGCGTCCACGATGGCGGGAACCGTGCTGCGTCTTGCCACGCTGTTCGGTGTCTCGCCGCGAATGCGCTTCGACCTCACGGTCAACCAGTTCGTGATGGAGATGCTCGTGCATCGGAAGCTGGTCGTCTATGGAGAGGGCTTCTGGCGGCCCTACGTGCATCTTCGCGATGCGGCACGCGCGATCACGACCGTGCTGAACGCGCCCGTGGATCTGGTGCGGAGCCAGGTGTTCAACGTGGGGCGCACAGACGAGAACTATCGCAAGATTGATTTGGTGGAGATGATTGGCCGACGTGTCCCTGGCGCGACGGTGGAGTTCGTATCGGTCGCTGACGATCCGCGCGATTACAAAGTCTCGTTCGAGCGCATCCGCTCGACACTTTCTTTCATGCCGATCCGTCGCGTCACCGACGGCATCGAGGAGGTCGCCCGCTTGATCGAATCGGGTGTGCTCGGCAGCGTTGAGGATCCGGCGTTTTCCAACGTCAGCGAGGTCGCGTGGACAAGCGTGACCGCCCCGCCGGAGCCGCCTGCATGCGTGCCATAATTTTGGCCGGAGGCCGCGGAACGCGCCTCCGGCCATTCACTGCGAGCTTTCCGAAACCGCTGGTGCCTCTGGGCGATACACCAGTGGTCGAACTCTTGATCAGAAGCCTGCTTCGTCACGGGATCAATGACGTGACGCTCAGTCTCGGATACCTGGCGGAATTGGTTCAAGCCTATTTCCAGCACCGTCAGCGGTTGCTCACCAAGTTGAACCTGACCTACGTCATCGAAGAAGAGCCGAGCGGAACGGCGGGATCGCTCGCGCTGGTCGAAGGGCTTGATGACACGTTTCTCGTGTTGAACGGCGACCTGCTCACTGACCTGAACTTCAACAAACTGATCAAGTTTCACCGCGAAAACGGGGCCGCGCTGACGATCGCGACTCAGCGACGCAACGTCAAGATCGACTTCGGCGTGCTCCAATTCGACGACTCCGCCCGAATCACCGGTTACGTCGAGAAGCCGGAGCACTTTTATGACGTGAGCATGGGCGTGTACGTTTACGAGCCCTCGGTGTTGCGCTACGTCGTGGCAGGCGAGTACCTCGACTTTCCGGATCTCGTACTTCGGCTTCTGGCGGACGGGCAGCGTGTGTGTGCGTATGTGGCCGACTGCCTGTGGCTTGATATCGGCCGCCCCGACGACTACGAGCGCGCGCAGAGCATGCTCGAGGCACACAAAGACAGGTTTGAATTTGCTGTCGACGCCGATTCCGCTGTGTGATCTCGACTACGGTCCGGAGGAGGAAGCCGCCGTGCTGCGAGTGCTGCGCGGCAAGTGGCTGTCGATGGGACCTGAGGTGCAGGCGTTTGAGTCCGAGATGTCAGACTTCCTCGGCATCAAACACGCCTTTGCGGTGTCCAGCGGGACCGCGGCCCTCCACCTCGCGTATCTCGCGCTCGGCATCGGCGCCGGAGACGAAGTCATCCAACCCGCCATCAATTTCACCGCCGCTGCGAACACCACGGTGGCGGTGGGGGCCACGCCCGTCTTTGCGGACATCGTCGGCCTCGACGAACCAACGATCGATCCTGAGGCAGTCGAGCGACTGCTCTCTCCGCGGACCAGGGCTGTGGTGGTCATGCACTACGCTGGCTATCCTGGAAGGCTGACCCAGCTCACTGAGCTCTGCGCACACCACGGTCTGGCACTGATCGAAGACGCGTGCCATGCGGTCGGTGCTCGTTACCTCGATCCGGGCCAACGGCCACCGCACGGCGCTCAGGCCGGTACGGTCGGCGACGTCGGCTGCTTCTCCTTCTTCAGCAACAAGAACATGGCGATGGGTGAAGGCGGCCTCGTTGTCACCAACCGGGCCGATCTTGCGGAGCGCCTGCGCCTGCTCCGATCGCACGGCATGACGACGCTCACGTGGGATCGGCACCGTGGCCATGCCGTTGGGTACGACGTCGTCGCGCATGGCTATAACTATCGCCTCGACGAACTGCATGCAGCTCTGGGACGATGCCAGTTGCGCAAGTTGCCTGGGAACAACGCCCGGCGGCAACAGCTCGTTGCGATCTATCGCCAGGCCCTGTCTGCGCTCGACGGCTGGAGCGTACCCTTCGCGGATCATCCCGGTGAGAGCGCATTTCATCTAAGCGTGGTGGTGGCACCCGATGCCAACTCCCGCGATTGCGCGGTCAGGCATTTGAGATCCGTTGGGATCCAGACCAGCATGCACTACCCATCCGTAGCCGGTTTCAGCGCATTCCAGCGGTTCGCCACCAACGAAATTGACCGCTCCCGCACATTCGAATCACGCGCGATCACGCTTCCGCTGTTCCCGACCATGACCGTCGATCAAGTCGACGAGACCTGTCGCCAGTTGGCTCTCGCGACAAGACAGTCGGAATAGCCTCGGCAACTGTTCGAGGCGTGCCGCCGCCCAGCCCCAGCGGAATTATCGGACAACACCGTCAACATCCTGGCTCAAAGACTGCCACGGGAACCATTGCTTCATGCCGTTCCAGAGCCAGTACCAACCGCCGACGTCCGGCACGTAGTACGTATTGTGCGAGAACCGCAGGTTCTTCGCGCCACTGTGATAGGTGGCCACCTGCGCCGGCGTGCAGTCGGCTGTATAGCTTATTCCGGTGGCAAACACGCCGCTTTCCGCGCCGACGCGAATGATGTTGTCATGCGCCCAGTTGTTTTGCAGATCTATGGTCCGGCCCACCATTGCACCGCAGTTGACGAAGTAGGTGATCGCGCGGAAATTGTTTTCCAGTGCGTTGCCGTAAATCTCAGCGTTCTGCGAGGTCGAGACGAACACGCCGGTGTCACCGCTGCGGCGGATCGTGTTGTTCCGGATGATGCTGCCGGCACTCGCCTCGTAGAAGATTCCGTTGCCAGCGTTGTCCTCCACACGGTTGCCTTCGACCAGCGCGCCAGGGTTGCCGCCGTCGTACCAGATGCCATCGCCCTGATTGTGGTGGACGAAGTTGTTGCGGAACGTCACGTTGGTCGACTCCATGGACTTCTGTTCCTTGCCGTTGTAGGCAATCTCGTTGTTCTCGAGAATAGTGTTACTGGCGTAGTACCCAACATAGCCGCCCCCGCGCTCTGCGGGGGTGGCTCCTGACGGATTGCCGTAGTTGTGATGGATGTAGTTGTTCCGGATCATGGACTGGTCCGCGAACTGGATGCCGGTGTGGCTCCCGGTAATCTCGTTGTTCTCGACGGTCCAGTGGTCCGGGCTCAACCAGTAGAAGGTATGGATACCCTTCTGAGGCATCTTGCGGATGACGAGGTTCCGAATCGTCACGTAGTCGATGTTCTCGTTGTGCGCGCGGAACGCCGCCTGCGTGGTGTCTGTCGTCGACCAATTCGAGCCGTCGAGGATGGCCCCGTACTCACCGACGAACGTATTGCCCGTCTTGGGTGTGATCGAGCTGGTGACGTAGTGCACTCCCGCGCGCAAGCAGAACGTCGTCGTGCCCGGATAGAAATTGACCACGCCCTGGATGGACTGACCGGGCGTGATGCTGACGGCACCCGCCGGGCAGGTAATCGTGGACTGCGGGCCATATGGCGACGATGCGGTCGTTGACGCGAGCGTCGTGGCGAATTGCGCCGTCAGACCCTGATAGGTGGCTCGAACTGTGACTGTGCCGGTGGCAAGCGCCGTCAACACGCCAGATTGACTGATGGTGGCAAGGCCGCTATTCGAGGTCGACCACACCGCACCGCTGTTCACGGAGATCGTGCTGCCATTCGTGTCAGTCGCCTGGACCGTATATTGGACCGTCTGGCCTATGGCCACTGAGGCGGGCCCACCAACGGATAGCCCGTTGAGCGAAACGGTACCGCCTGCAACCATCCGCAGATTCCGTGGCGGAGGGGCTTGCGCAGCCAGATCGACTGCCACGGCGGCTATCCATCCTAGAACTGCGATGATGTGGGTGGCATTCCGCCAACGACTGGGACGATCAGTGGATCTGGAACAAGCGCGTGACACGGTGTACATCAAACTTCTCTCCTTCAGGGGCCAACTCGACTGTTGAAGAGACCATGCTGCGTACCACCGCGATATTCATTGAAATCACCGACTTCTGAGCTTCCGCGCGAAGGAAGACGTACTAATCATGAAATCCGAATGACGCTTTTCGCGTCGATGCTCATATCGACGCGCCCGCTGCCGGCGAGTGTGCGATCCAAGGACCTCGAGACGTCGTCGTTCAGAAGTCGATTCGCGAAAGGTGCGTAACGACGGAGTGTCCACGTGCGGTCAGCACGCGGCTAGCACCGACGCGGACACTACCGATTCACTGTTTCGCAGGTGCCGGTGGGAGTTCAGGTGGCGAGAAGCTGTCCTCGTGCTGCGGATAGTGAGCTTTGTAGCTTGCGTTGTAATACGGAAAATACGACTCGCTGCGCCGGTCGACCGCGACTCGGTTCAGCATGGCCCCAAGGAGAGGGGCGCGCACGGCCTCGAGCCGCTCGACCGCCGCAGTGGCTACCTCTCGAGGCGTTCGGCCGGAATCCACGACCAACAGTACACCTGAGGCCACTCGGGCAATCACACAGGGATCGGCGACTGCAAGGACGGGCGATGAATCCAGCACGATCCAGTCGAAGTGCGATCGGAGCTGCTCAATCAGTTTGGCGAAGCGGTTGGACCCGAGCAGATCGGCGGGATTGCTGAACACGCTGCCAGCAGGCATCAGCCACAGACCGGAGACCTTCGTCTTGCGAAAATCGCGGCTCGAAGTCTTGCCTGCCAGGACATCGGCCAGTCCAGGCTGCTGATCCTCTCCGAACACTTCGTGCAATCGTGGCTTGCGCAGGTCCGCGTCGATCAGGAGCACGCGCTGGCTCAGTCGGGCAAGCGACACGGCGATGTTCGCCGCTGACGTTGTCTTGCCCTCAGAAGGTTCTGAGCTGGTGACGAGAAGGGTACGCCCTGTTCCGAGTTCCGGCGCTAATACGAGGTTCGTTCGAACCGCTTGCAGCATTTCGGCGAACTGCCCCGGGACGGCATTTCCAAGAAGCAGCGATGCCCGTCCTTTCAGCGGTTTCACGCGTGGCACCGCCCCAACGACCGGAATACGCAGGAACTGCCTTACATCTTCGGGGGACCTGAGCCGGGTATTGAAGGCTTCGAGCACGAAGATCAGCGCCAACGCAAAGCCTCCGCTTCCAAAAAGCGCAATCAGCAAATTGCGTTCTACGCGCGGCAGGATGGGTGACGTCGGAGGTTCAGCCCAATCCACTATTCTGATACTTGAAGTTTGCAACTCGCGTGTCAGGGCCGTTTCCCGTGAACGCTGTAGCAACCGGTCGAGGACCTCGCGGTTGGACGTGGCTTCGCGCTCGAGTGCTGTGTATTCGACCGCCTTGCCGTTCAGGCTCTGCACTTCCAACTTCTGCCGCGCCAGATCGGCATCCAACTCACGCTCGCGCCGCATTGGAGATCTCTGTCTGCAGCTTCCGATCGGCGTTCTGAACAGCTCCCTGCAGCTTGATAATGTCAGGGTGACGCTCGCCGAGTTCCTTGGAGGACTGGGCCAGCTGACGTTGCAGACCAGCCAACTCCACCTTTAGCCCTTGAATGTAGGAGTTGGACGATATCGCGGGCACTGTGTCGAGCGCTTCCTGATTGGTTTTGGCGGCCTGGAGTTGCTTGTACTCGGCCAGCTTTTCAATCGTTTCGGTCCGCGCTTTCGTCTCCGCGACCTGCAGTGCCGCCAGTTTCTGGACAACGATGTTCTGTTGTTCCGTACCTAATCTGTCCGTCATCAACGCTTCGGCACCATGCTCCGTGCGATAGCGTTGTAAGGCGGCCTCGTTTTGCTCGACGAGCTTGCGCAACTCGCCCACCTGCTTGGTGAGCCATTCGGACGCCTCGCCGCTGGTTCTGGATCTGAACTCGACATTCTGCTGCAGATACGCTCGCGCAAGAGCGTTTGAGATTTGGGCGGACTGCTGCGAATCAGTGCTGCGGAAGCCAATATTGACGAGGCGACTGTCCTTGACCAACGAAACTGTACGCCCCAGCACAATCTCATCGACCGTGGGCACTCGTCTCCCGCCTGACTCTGGTGATTGGGAAGTTGTCAGCCCCTTCGACGGACCAGTGTTCGAGTAAGGAGTGCGTGTAAGTTCGTCATGAGCTCGGCGGGCGAGGTCACGGCTTTGTAAAATGCCCAGCTGAGTCGGGAGGAATTCTTTCATCCAGTCCCGTTGGTCGACCGGAACCAGCGGGCGATCGACACCCAGAATGTTCAAATCGATATCGATTTGCAGCGTGGCCTGGGCTTCATAGACCGGCGCGGTCATCCAGTTGAAGAGAACGCCGCACAGAAGTCCTAAGGCGAGGGTCCCGATGATGACCCAGCGGCGACGGGAGATGATTCGAATGTAATCGCGGATCTGCAGATAGTCAGTTGCAGACTTGTCACTCTCACCGCCCGGATCAGAGAGAGAGGGTCGATCCGTGCTGCGCATTAGAGATGCTCCGTAAAGGGTGACAGCTTAGTTAAACCTCGACGCAGGTGCAAGAGAAAGCACGAAAGCACGAAACGCGCCATGCCAGCCCAGCACTACGGACTTAGTTCAGTCCTGCCAATCATTACTCGTTCAGCTGTTTCAATTTTTTGACATTCACATATCCTGTTGCAGTAACGTGTCGGTGAGTCGAGTGGACCTTGGCGCGAAAGAGGCATGCAGGTCACGTGAGTAGGAGCGAAACTGTGTGCCGGACTTCGGTCCCGTCTCCCATTACAGATGCCCGCCTGACTGGAGCGCGCCAAATCAGAGGGAAAAGCGCGGGCCGGTTGCGTGTTGCGACCGCGGCGTTTGCGGCGTTCGTCGTTGGGAGTGCATCGACTCCGTTATGTGGCCAGGGCGGCAACCTGGACAGTGCGACCGCGCCGTCCAGCCTGACTCCGAATATCCGGCTGACCACAGAGTGGGACGACAACGTCTTCCGTGCGAACACGGCTGACAATCCGATTGGCGATTTCAGCACGACTCTAGGTTCTGACGTTCAGGCCTCGCTCCGGATGTCCCGTCTGAGGTTCATCGGCCGAGGTGAGGTGGACTTCATCCGCTTCAATAAAGTCAGTGAGATCAACTCTATCGACATTCTCAGCACCGGGCGGGTCGAACTGCCACTCGCGCGACTGACACCGTATGTTGGAGGCGACTGGACAAATACGCGTCACCGACGGAACTTTGAAATTGACCTTCCGATCAGGCAAGTGGATTCGTCGTGGAACGTGGGCGTCGATCTGCGTCTTTCGGGAAAAACATCTGTTGGCGTGGTGAGGCGAGAGTCGCGTGTGGACTACAGGGGCGACACGAATTACCTCGGCAGCGATCTCGCGCAATATCTCGGCGCAACGGCGGCGATCACTGGCGCCAAGTTTCGGTATTCCTTGACCCCTTTTACCACCATAGGAGCGGACGTCGAGCAGGACCGAACTGAGTTCGAGAGCGTGACCGAGCGAAATTCGGATGGCTTTCTCGTCGCGTCCGTCGTCGAGTTTCGACCGCTCGCGCTGGTGAGCGGGAGTGCTCGGGTTGGCATCCGCAAACGGACATTCCTGGACGGAAACGCTCCGTCCTTTCGAACGGTGGTCACGCGCTTTGATCTCGCTTACACGCTACTTGGACGGACACGCTTTGTCGTCACCGGTCAGCGCGACCTGTCCTTTTCCTACCGAGTGGATCAGCGAGACTACCTTCCGACTGGCGCCGAACTGACGGTGACCCACCGGATCGCGAACGCCTGGGACGTTACAGGAGCGTTGGGTCGGTTCAACTTGATTTACGGTCTCGGTATCCCAAACGGGCCGCTTTCGTCTCGATCGGAGAGGGTCCTCACCTATCGCTTTGGCGTCGGGTATCACATCGAGAAGATCACCGTGGGATTCGAGGCGTCGCGTGAGACGCGAACGTCGGATTTCACTGTGAACCGGGACTACGAGGCAACGCGGGTTGCTTCGTCGGTGAGCTACGGTTTCTGATCCGCTAGACGTGGCTGCCGCCCTGACAGGTAATAGCGGACAACGGATATGACGTGCTGACTCTTCTTCTCCTCTTGACCGCGCTGCAGGTCACTCCTGCGCCCCCCGACCCGCGTCTGTATGTCGTCGGTCCCAATGACGTGCTCCTGGTCACGGTGTACAACCAGCCGCAACTGTCGGGCAAGTTTGCGGTCGAGGCCGACGGAACGCTCGCATTCCCATTACTCGGCCGCGTGGCGGCGGGCGGATTGAGCGTCCGAGCTATCGAGGACAAAGTGCGACTGGGTCTGGCCGGTGGGTTTCTCAACGACCCGCAGGTCAGCGTCGCAGTCGACCAGTACCGAAGCCAGCAGATCTTCGTGATGGGCGAAGTGAAGCAGCCAGGTAGTCTGCAGTTCACCGGATCGATGACGTTGATCGAAGCGCTGGCTCGCGCAGGCTCGACGACCGAACGCGCCGGAGCAGTAGCGGTGATCGTGCGTTCGGCGACCGGCTCCGGCCCACCAGTTCCCGCGCAAAGTCCAAACGCTCCGAACAACGACACCATCAGCGTGAACCTGCAGAGTCTGCAGAGTGGCACCCTCTCTCAGAACCTCGCACTGCGGGCGGGCGACACGATCTTCGTCCCGCGAGCGGAGACAGTGTTCGTCTCGGGTGAAGTCCGAACGCCCGGTGAATATGTCATCCGCACGAGCGGGATGACAGTGCGCCAGGCCTTGGCTCTTGCCGGAGGAGTGACCGAGCGCGGATCTTCCCGACGGGTTCAAGTCATTCGGGTGGTCAATGGTAAGGAGGTCACAACCGGCGTCACGCTGCAGACGCCAGTGCAAGCCGGCGACACCGTCGTCGTGCTGCAAAGATATTTCTGACCACGCGCCGTTGTCCGCATGGAACGTATCTGGGTCTTCAGGTGGTCAGTATTCACGCCCCGGTCGCACGCCGGGGTTTCGTAGCCCTGCGACGATCCCTGGAAGCAGCCCGGCGATTTCCCCGCGCCCCATCGAGATAAGCTCGGAGTTGCGAGAGACAAGCCCGCGCACGAGGAGCCAGGGCGCACGCACGAGATCGCGCGCCGCTCGGCGCGCGATGAAGCGATCTCCTCGCCTGAGCCACGTACCGTAAAACGCGCCCTGACCACGTGCGTAACGTCGGTAGAGCGCAGGCAAATCCTCAGGGCGATGGCGGGCCAGGTGATTCACCACCACAGTCGGGTCGTAGACAATCTTCACGTCGGCCCGTAACGCACGGTGCGCCCACTCGCTATCCTCACCTGCCGTCGCCAACGATGGGTGCTCATCGAGCCACCCAATCCGCTCCAGCAACCGCACAGCGAATCCCATATTGGGCGGGAACAGCACATCGCCATCCAACAGAGGTGAGGTGTAGGTGGCCGGCCGGTCGTCTGTCTTCACGGTAAGGACGATGCCTTCTCCCTCGGGGTCAACGCGGCCGGTCAGAATTGCGTCGCCGATTTCCGCGAGGCGGGCGGCCATCCGTTCCAGCCAGTCGAATCGCACACGGCAATCGTCATGTGTGACGGCCGCGTAGCGAGTCCGTACGTGCTCCAACCCGCGGTTGGTCGCCGCCGAAATGCCGGCGTGGTTCGCTGGCACGAGCAGAACGCCCATTCCCTGCTCCCGCACGGCAGCGACCCAATCCGCCGGCGCGCTATTGCCGCTTTGATCGATCACCACGAGGCGTGCTGGCCAGACGGTTCCGCGCACGATCGATTCAAGGCACCCTTGCAAGAAGGGCCCACCCAGGGTCGGCACGACGACCGTTATGTCTCCGGCGATCGCGCGTGGGACAGCCGTCACGGGCGGACTTCGGTCAGCAACTCGCCGACCTGGTTCAACCACGTTTGTGCCTCCATGGCCCACTCGTCATATTGGGATGGCCCACGACGAGTGATGTGCGGATCGATCAGCGCCATGACGGCACGGCCCAGAGAATTCACGTCCCCGGCCATCACCGCGCGTGCATAGTGGTGCAGCGCCACTGCGCGCCGCCCCTCCTCGAGACACATCCATGCTGCCCAGCGCTCATGCCGCGCACGGTCGACTGGAACGCCGTGCCGGTGAGCGACGATCTCGATATCAGCCAGCATCTGATCGACAGCGCGTGAAGCCATGCCGCCGTGAGTTCGCAAGGCCACCAGTGGTTGCGGCACGGACGCCGGGAGGCTGAGTGCCGCCAGACGCAGCCACAGGTCCCAGTCCTCGCTGGTGCGCAGATGGGTGTCGAAGCCGCCGACCGCGTCGAGCACTTCACGACGCACCACGACGTTGGAGGCCCCCCCGGGCACCGCGTTGTACCGCCGGAGATCTCCGACCATCTCTTTCGGCGCGGGCGGCGGCGCACCGCCGCGCACATGCAGGTCCTCATCGACCGTCACATCTCCGGTGTAGACCCAGTCAGCGCCGGCGTCCTCTGCAACTGAGAGTTGGGCTCTGAGCTTGCCCGGCGCCCACAAATCGTCGTCGTCGAGGAACGCAATCCAGTGACCGTTCGCTACGGCGATGCCACTGTTACGGGCACCGCTCACTCCCGGCGGCCCGCTGTTGCGCAGCAAGTGAACACGACTGTCCCCGAGCCGTTCCAGCACCTCACCTGTGCCCGAACCCGTCCCGTCGTCTACCACGAGCACTTCGCTGTTCACGTCTCCTTGCCAAAGGACAGTTCTTAGCGTGAGCGCGAGGAGCTCGGGGCGATCGCGGGTCGGGATCACCACGCTCACGTCGATCATGATGACCGCAGCGGCGACGGAGGAGCGGCGCGATGGAAACGCACGGCCATAGTGAGGAGCAAATCGTCGACTCCGATCGGCCCGGGCTCCCAACGTCCGAGGTGGAATAAGTCAGTGCCCTCTCGCACCGGCTGCGCCCTGCCCGTGAACGCGGCGCTGAATCCCGCGCGGCGGACGGCCAGGGCCGATCGCATATCCGCTTTTCCGTGAGGGTAGGCGAAGTAGTGGACTGCGGCACCCGCGGCGGCGGCGAGATCTTCGCGGCCGCGCAACACGGCATTCTCCAGCGCCGTGTCGTCGAGGTCAGGCAAAACATCGTGGTCAACGGTATGGAAGCCCACGGTCATGCCCGCCGCGACAAACGTTGCGATGGCATCGCGTTCGAGAATCGCAGGTGTGGACAGGCCTGCCGCCAGCTCGCTCACGCGGTGCCGCAGATCCGCACGGCGCTCGCAGGTCTGCGCCAAGCTTCCAGCGCGTGCCTCGGGCACACGCAGCAGCGCCGCAGTACGTCGCTCACCGTAGGCAATGAGCAGCGCCTCGAGCTGCTGGAACCAGTAGGGTCCGAGGCCATGCAGGGCGCGTCCTGAAAGAAAGAACGCGGCTGGCACACCGACTTCGCGCAAGACGGGCAATGCGTACTCAGCGTGACTCGGGAGATCGTCATCGAAGGTCAGCGCAACGGCAGGTCGCTTCCGGTGCCCCGCTGGGGATCGGTCGAACGCAATGACTTCATCGATCGTCACGAGGTCAACGACCTCGCAAAGCGCCTGCAGCTGCGCTCTGAACACCTCCACCGGTACCGCCGGAACGACCTCGCAGCCGGGTGGGGCCGGTGGTCCCACGCGATGATAGACGAGCACAAGCCGGTGCCCACGGACATGCGCGAGCGCTCGTACGGCCCGGCTCACCGTGGACGATCGCAAGAGGGTGGCGGCAACGCGACGCACAAAAGTACTCATCGATCGTCCGGCTCTCTGTCCGTCGCGAACGCTCCGAGCCAGCGTTCGGCCTCGGCGATCCATTCGGAGTCACGACCTAGAAAGCGGAACAGGCCATCGTTGCCCACGCCAGGATGGACCAGTGCCACAGCAGCACGGCCAATGGAGCGGACGTCGCCGCCTGCGATCGCGCTCGCATAATGCCGGACCGCGAGCAGACGCCGTCCGGCACGGAGCGCCGACCAGGCAGCGCGTCGTTGCATCGCAGTTTCATCCACCGGGATGCTATATCGCTGGGCCAGCCGCCGCGCCTCATTCACCATTCCCGATGGATCGCTCACCACGTTTCCCGTGTGAAACCGATAGGCCACCAGCGGTTCGCGAACGCAGGCCGGTGGGCCCGTGCGCGCAATGCGAATCCACAAATCCCAATCCTCGGTGCGACGGAGCGAAGGATCGAAGCCGCCGACGGCAGCCAGAACTTCCGAGCGGACCACAACGTTCGAGCCACCTGAAGCAATCGGGTTCCAGCGAGGGAGCAGAGCGACTACGTCCCGTGGCTCCCGAGGCGGGCCGCCGCTCAGAACGCGCAGCTTGTCGTCGATGTTCACATCACCGCTGTAGGCCCAGCCCGCGCCGGCTCGCTCGGCGGCCATCAGCTGACGGCTTAGCTTGTCCGGCGACCAGAGATCGTCGTCGTCGCAAAAGGCAATCCACTCCCCACGCGCCTTGGCGATTCCGCGATTGCGGGCGGCGCTCACGCCACCCGGCTCTCGATTGCGAATCACCACGATCCGTGGGTCTACCGCAGCTGTGATCTGCTTGGTCTCGTCGGTCGATCCGTCGTCGACTAATACAACCTCGAGATCTGTCAGGTGCTGAGCGAGAATAGACTGTAGCGTGCGCCTGAGGAGCCGGACGCGATTGTGGGTTGGAACCACCACCGAGACGAGCGGCATCAACGCCGCTTTCGGCGATTGTAGTTTGCCATTCTGCTCCCCTCGGGCCCATCGCCTTGATGCGGCCCCGGCTCGTATCGTAATCCGGGAAGTGCCGGAGCGCGTTGAGCGCGCATCCTGCCCGGCCACCTGGATTCCGCGTCGTCGTTATCGGATCCCACATTAAGTCTCAATGCCGCTTCGAATCGCGCACGTAACCAATGAGGCGTTCGGTTTGGAGACCGCGAACGGAGTCCAACAGGTGGTCGATTGCCTCGCGCGGGCACAGGCCAAGATGGGCCAGGCGGTTGCCGTTTTCTCGAGGGACGACCACGCAGTCAATATCCTCGAGGACG
>Ga0310810_10003322_pt1 | contig 17531 bp, 15 predicted proteins | sample NCmetagenome_FD_207641 | JGI IMG/M metagenome (GOLD analysis project Ga0310810, IMG submission 207641) | Soil microbial communities from experimental microcosm in Duke University, North Carolina, United States - NC | ecosystem: Engineered > Artificial ecosystem > Soil microcosm > Unclassified ...
ACGACGATCTCGACTCCGGTCAGCCGCGTGTAAGGCTGGCGCAGGTGATCGAGCAGGCGGCCCGGCGTGGCCACGAGGATCTCGGCGCCGCGCCGCAGCGCCGCGATCTGCGGCGCCATGCCGACGCCGCCGAAGACGGCCGCGCCGCCCAAGCTCGTCTCGCGGCCGAGCTTGCGGCGCTCCTCGTCGATCTGCGCGGCCAGCTCGCGGGTGGGCGCCAGCACCAGCGCGCGCGTGACGCCGCGCCGGCCCGGCATCAGCCGGTGCAGGATCGGCAGCAGGAACGCGGCGGTCTTGCCGGTGCCGGTGGCGGCGCAGGCCAGCACGTCGCGCCCGTCGCGAACGGCGGGAATGGCGCGAGCCTGGACGGGCGTGGGAACCGTGTAGCCGAGCGCGGCGACCGCGCGCAGCAAGGTGGGGTTCAGGTCAAGGGCATCGAACGACATCGAGGTTCTCCAGAGGGGGGCCGCACGGGTCCCCCGAGCAATCTTCCGCATGTCCAGGTCACGCCCCACGAAGCGGAAGAGCCGGGGAAACGCGGTCTGCGAAGAAACGACGCGAGACGTCGCTCAGTATACGCGAATCGCGTCGATCATGCGAGCTCGATGCGCAGCACGGTGACCGAGTGCGCCGGGAAGGTGTGCTCCAGGCGGGCGCCGGACAGGCTCAGCGAGCGCTCTCGGACGTCGACCACGCGAGGCGCCTCGAAGGAATTCATCGCCGACACGTCGGGGCCGTTCACCTCCCACGCCCTCACCACCCCCCGCGCCGCGCCCCCGATCAGCTCGAGCGTGGCCGGAAGATCGCGTTCGTGGTGCCGGTTGACCACCATCACCGAGAGCGATCGGCCGGCCTCGTCGCGGGTGGCCACGGCGTCGAGCAGCTGGAAGGGGCCGAGGTCGGCGACGTGAAGGACGCGCCCCTCGGCGCGCTCCTGGCTCGGCTGCAAATCGTACGTCTCGCCGTCGAGGTGCACGTCGAGGGCGATCGGCAGGGTGTGCTCGGCGTAGAGCCGGAGCGGGTGATAGATGGTTTGCAAGAAGAGGCCCTGCCGGTCGGTGAAGATCGGCGCGATGGCGTTGACGAGCTGGGCGAAGTTGGCGATGCGCACCACCGGGCAGTGGCGGATGAAGCCGTTCAGGTAGGTCGCGACGGCCAGCGCATCGGTCAGGGTGTAGCGCTCCTCGACGCCGCGCACGCGGTCCTCGTGACTGCGCGTGCGCCACCACACGTTCCACTCGTCGAAGGCGATGTGGATGGGATGGGCGATGCGCTGGGCGTAGCGCACGCGCTCGATGAGCGCGGCGCAGATGCGCACCGCGCGCTCGGCCTGGTGCGAGGAGAACACCGTGGCGTAGTGGTCCGGCCCGCCCGTGTAGAGATGGATGCTGTGGTGGTCGATGAGCTCGGCCGTGCCGGCCAGCACGATCTCGTCCCACTCGCTCCAGCCGTTCTGGCCGCAGCCGATCAGCTCGATCGTCGGGTCCGTGCGCTTCATCACCATCGCGAAGGCCCGGGCTCGCTTGACGTAGTCGTGGGCGCTGAGGTTGCCGATCTGCCAGCCGCCGTACATCTCGTTGCCGAGCCCCCAGTAGCGCACGCGGTAGGGCTCGGGGTGCCCGTGCTGGCGGCGCAGGTTGGCCCACGAGGTGTTGCCCGTGCCGTTGCAGTACTCGACCCAGGCCTGGGCCTCGTCCATCGTGCCCGAGCCCATGTTGACGCAGATGAACGGCTCGGTGCCGAGCACGCGGCAGTACTCGATGAACTCGTCGGTGCCGAAGCGGTTGGACTCCTCGGCGTACCAGGCCAGCTCGCTGCGCCGCGGCCGCTGCTCCTTGGGCCCCACGCCGTCGAGCCAGTGATAGCCGCTGACGAAGTTGCCCCCGGGCCAGCGCAGGAGCGGAAAGCGCAGCGGCCGGGCGGCGTCGAGCACGTCCTGCCGGAAGCCGCGGGCGTCGCTGAGCGGCGAGCCCTCCTCGTAGACGCCGCCGTAGATGCAGCGGCCGAGGTGCTCGATGAACTGCCCGAAGATGCGCGGGTCCACCGAGCCCAGCCGCCGCCCGAGGTCGATGCCGATCCGGTTCATGTCGCTCCTCTCCGTCGCGAGATCGGCGCGACTATACCCCGTCTACCCCGTCGCGAGGGCCGTGGTAGATTCTCGCCAGCGTGATCCCAGCCGCTCGCCGGAGGACGCCATGAGCCGTGCCCACAGTGCCGTGAGCCGCCGCACCTTCCTGATCGCCACCGCGACCGTCGCCGCCGTTGCCGCGCGGCCCCGCTTCGGCGCCGCCCAGGCCAAGGCCACCATCACCTACTGGAACGGCCTCACCGGCGCCGACGGCAAGGTGATGGACGAGCTCATCGATCGCTTCACGCAGGAGACCGGGATCAAGATCGAGCAGCAGCGGCTGCCGTGGGCCGATCTCTACCCGAAGCTGCAGGTCTCGGTGCCGGCCGGCGAGGGACCGGATCTGGCGCTCATCCACACCGTCGAGGTCCCGCACTTCGCCAGCGACAACGTGCTGGAGGCGATCGACGACGGCACGCTCGCCGGCAAGGGCTTCAAGAGCGAGGACTACCTGCCCGCGACGTGGCAGGGCGGCACCTTCCAGGGCAAGCGCTACTCGCTGCCGCTCGACGTCCCCCAGCACGTGCTCTACCTGAATACCAAGGTGATGAAGGACGCCGGCCTCGCTGGCGCCGACGGCAAGCCGAAGGTGCCGGGTAGCCGCGACGAGCTGGTGACGATGGCCAAGAAGATCTCCAAGGGCGACACCTTCGGCTTTGCCATCGGCACGCTCAACATCGGCCGCTACACGTGGGGCTTCCACAACCTGCTCTGGCAGAACGGGACGAACATCTACACGGCCGATCTCAAGCGGGCCGCCGTCGCCGAGCCCGCCGCGGTCGAGGTCGCCGAGTTCTGGGCGGCGCTGGCCAACACCCACAAGATCGCGCCGCCCGCCAACGCCAGCGCGCGGGATGCGTTCATCGCCGGCAAGCTCGGCATGTGGATCGCCGGCTCGTGGAACTTCACCGGCCTGCGCGACGCCAAGGTCGAGTTCGCGGCCGCACCGCTGCCGAAGCTCTTCAAGAGCCCGGTCGTCTGGTCGATGCCGCACCAGTACACGTTCCCTCGCGTGAAGACCGCCGACAAGGCGCGCCGCGAGGCGGCCTGGGCGCACGTGCGATGGATGACCGACCACGTCGCCGAGTGGACGCTCAAGGCCGGGCAGGTGTCGGCCAGCCGCAAGGCCCATTCCGATCCGCGCGTCACCGGCGACCCCGTCCTCAAGACCCTGCTGGCCCAGGCGCCCAACTGGCAGGTGGGCCAGCCGACGCCGAAGTGGGTCGCCGCCGAGAACCTGACGCGGCCGGTGATCGACGCCATCTACACGAACCAGAAGCCGGCCAGGGCGGCGATGGAGGATCTGGCCAAGCAGATCAACGCGCTGCCGGACTGAGCGCGTGCGCGGGCGACGGCGGCAGACCACGGCGGCGTACCTGTTCCTGGCGCCGGGCCTGCTGCTGTTCGCCGTGTTTCGTCTCTATCCGCTGCTGGAAGGGCTGCGGCTATCGTTCACCAACGCCCGGCTCGGCCGGCCGACCTACCAGTTCGTCGGGCTCGCCAACTATCTGAGGCTCACCGAGGACTCGCGCTTCCACGTGAGCCTCGTCAACACCGCGATCTACACCGCGGCGAGCACCGTGCCCATCCTGGCCGTGCCGCTGGGACTGGCGATCGCGCTCAACCGCGGGCGGCTGCGCAATGTGCTGCGCAGCGTCTTCTTCTTTCCCTTCACGCTCTCGGTGGTGACGGTCGGGCTGGCCTGGCTATGGCTGCTCGACCCCGTCGTGGGGCCGTTCAACTACTACCTGCGTACGCTCGGCCTGCCTGCGCGCTCGTGGCTGGCCGATCCTCACACCGCGATGGCCGCGATCATCGTCACCACCGTCTGGTGGGTCACCGGCTACTACCTCGTCATCTACCTCGCCGGGCTGCAGGACATCCCCCGCGATCTCTACGAGGCGGCCGCGCTCGACGGCGCGGGGGGCGGGCGCGCCTTCTGGTCGATCACCCTGCCGCTGCTCCGCCCGGTGATCCTGTTCGTCGTCGTCACCCACGTCATCGGCTCGTTCCAGCTCTTCGGCCAGGTGTTCGTGCTCACCGGCGGCGGACCCGGCGACGCCACGCGCACGGTCGTGCAGCACCTCTACGAGGCGGCGTTCGCCAACTTCTTCCAGTTCGGGGCGGCCTCGGCGATGGCCTGGGTGCTCTTCGCGATCATCATGGTCTTCTCCGTGGTGCAGTTCCGGCTGCTGCGCGGCCACACCGAGTACTGATTGGTGGCCCGGATCGATCGGCAGGGGCTGATCCTCACCGTGGCGCTCGTCGGGCTGGCGATCGTGTGGCTGCTGCCGATCGTGTGGGTCGTCGTCACCTCGCTCAAGCTCACCGCCGACATCGTGAAGCTGCCGCCGGAGTGGATCCCCTGGCCGGTGACGGGCGCGCACTACCAGGAGGTGCTGTTCAGCAGCTCGCGGACCGCGCGCATCGGCCGGGCCTTCGCCAACAGCCTGGTGATCGCGCTGGGCTGCGTGGTGCTGGTTGTCGCCACCAGTGCGCTGGCGGCCTATCCGCTCGCGCGCCTGCGCTTCCCCGGCCGCGACGTCGTCTTCACCCTGCTGGTCGGCAGCCTGATGATCCCCAACGCGGTGATCCTGGTGCCGCAGTACGTGCTCGTGCAGCGGCTGGGCTGGCTCAGCACCTATCAGGGGCTGATCGTGCCGGAGGCCGCGATGACCTTCGCCTTCGGCGTGTTCCTGCTGCGCCAGTTCTTCCTCTCGATACCCCGCGAGCTGGAGGACGCCGCGCTCATCGACGGGGCCAGCGCCTGGCAGATCTTCGCGCGCATCGTGCTGCCGCTCTCCCAGCCGGTGCTGGCGGCGCTGGCCATCTTCGCCTTCCGCTCGTCGTGGAACGACTTCCTGTGGCCGCTGATCGCCGTCAACAAGCCCGAGATGTTCCCGCTGCCCGTCGCGCTGGCCCTGCTGCGCAGCGCCTACAGCGCGGAGTCCTACGGGCCGATCATGGCCGGCGCCGCCCTCAGCGCGGTGCCACTGCTGGTCGTCTTCATCGTCGCCAACCGCCGCATCGTCGAGGGCGTCCGCCTCAGCGGCCTGAAAGGCTAGCAGGCTGCGGGTCAGGCGAACTTGCGGGAGGTCTCGCGGCGGTACGCGCGCGTGGCGAGCCAGAGCAGGACCACGGTGTAGGCGGCGAGCCAGCCGAGGCTCGTGCCCACGGGCTCGCGCGCCGCCCCGATCGCGCCCCACGCCAGCTGCGCGTAGTGATAGGTCGGCAGGTACGGCGCGATCCGCTGCACGACGTGCGGCAGCTGGTCGGGCGGCATGAAGAGGCCCGAGGCGAACGCCAGCGGCAGGTAGATCAGGTTGACGATCGCGGGCGCGGCGTTGGGGCCCGCGACGTAACCGACGGCGAAGCCCAGCGCGATGAGCGGCAGCGAGCCGGCCAGCAGCCGCGCGGTCACGTCGAGCCACAGCCCAGGGGCCATGCGGATGCCTCCCACGACCGTCCCGTAGGCGAACAGAATGAGCGCGGCCAGCAGCCCGAACAGCATGGCCACCACGACCTTGGCGGCGAGATGAATCGCCGGGGGCAGCGGCGTGGCCCGCATGAGCACGTCGATGCGCTGGCCGCGCTCCATCGCCACGCCGATGCCGAAGCCGTAGACCATCACCTGTCCCACCGCGTACGCCGCGAACGAGGTCAGCAGCACCACGCCCACGTCGAGCCCTCGCGGCGTGGTCTTGCCCACGAAGGGCAGGCCGAAGAAGCTGAACAGGACCACCGGCAGCACGAGATTGCTGGCGCTGAACGCGGGGACGCGCCAGCGTAGCCGGACCTCGCTGCGGATCTGGGCGAGGAGGATCGGGCCGAGGCCGGCCACCGCTCGTGTCACGTGCGCTCTCCGCGGCGGCTCGTCAGCGCGAGGAACGCTTCCTCGAGATCGGCGCCGGCCACCTCCAGGTCTGTCAGCGTCAGTCCCCGGCGGAACAGCTCGCGGAGCACCGTCTCCGGCTCGGCGCTCAGCAGGCGCACCTGCCCGTCGAGCTGCTCGAGCGCGGTCACCGGCAGACCGGCGAAGACGTCGCCGTCGAGCGTCGTCGCCGTACGGAAACGCATGCGCTTGCTGGGCAGGCGCGCCTTGATCGCCTCCGGCGCGGCATCCGCGATGACGATGCCGTGATCGACGACGACGATGCGGCGGGCCAGCGCGTCGGCCTCCTCGAGATAGTGCGTCGTGAGCACGATGGTCCGCTCGCTCGCCGCCAGCTCGCGGATCGCCTGCCGGAAGCGCTGGCGGGCCTCGACGTCCATGCCCACGGTGGGCTCATCGAGCACCAGCAGGTCGGGATCGCCAGACACGGCGAGCGCGAAGTAGAGACGCTGGCGCTGGCCGCCGGAGAGCGTGCTCACGCGCGCAGCCGCGATCTCCGCGAGGCCGGCCAGCGCGATCACGCGCTCGGCGGGCAGCGGGCACGGATAGTAGGCGCGGAACTGATCGATCAGCTCACGCACCGTGAGCACGCCCGGTACGCCGGACTCCTGCAGCATGACGCCGACACGGCTGCGGGCGCGGCGATCGTCGGGCGGCAGGCCGAACAGACGGGCCTGCCCGCGCGTGACCCGGCGCAGGCCGAGCATCACCGCGATCGAGGTCGTCTTGCCCGCTCCGTTGGGGCCGAGCATCGCGACCACCTCGCCGGATCCGATCGTGAGGTCCACACCCCGCAATGCCTGGACCTCTCCGTAGCTCTTGTGCACGCCCTGCAGCTCGACCACCGGCTCCGTGCTCACGCGTGGCTCCCTCGTCTCGCGATCACCCTACGCCCCTCGCCGATCCCGGGGGCAGCTCATCTCACCAGTGGTCGGCCAGCGGGCCCGAGCGGTCGAGATCGTCCGATGAGTGGGTGCACGCGGCGGGTCGGAATTCGCGCGGGGCCATGCATCCCCGGCGGCTCGATCCGGATCTAGAGGATGGCCGTGCGGGCCGGGCGCGTCAAGACGGCGACTTGCCGGCACGCACAGTGCATGTCTATCATCCGGCACCCGATGAGCATCGCTCCGGCGCAGACCGCGACGGCCTCACGGCTCGACCGCCCGGCGCTCCTCGCGCGGTATCAGGACGTGCGACGGACCACGGAGCGTCTCTGTCGACCCCTCGGTCCCGAGGATCACGTGATCCAGGCCATGCCCGACGTCAGTCCGACCAAGTGGCACCTGGCCCACGTCTCCTGGTTTTTCGAGACGTTCCTGCTGGCCCCGCACCTGCCCGGCTATGCCCCACGCGATCCCGCGTATCGGGTCCTGTTCAACTCGTATTACAACGGCGTCGGCCCCCAGTTCTCGCGTCCGGACCGTGGTCACCTATCGCGCCCCACCGTCGCGGAGGTCCTGGACTACCGGGTCTGGGTAAACCGTGGCATGGCGGCGCTGATCGAGCAGCTCGACGAGGCGCGGCTGGAGGCGCTGGTTCCCCTGCTCGAGCTGGGCCTCAATCACGAGCAGCAACACCAGGAGCTGATCCTCACGGACATCAAGTACAACCTCGCGGTGAATCCGTTGCACCCGGCCTATCACGCGATCGCGCCACCCTCCATTGGTGCGACCGCTCCGCTGGGCTGGACCGAGCATGCCGGCGGCCTGGCGGCCATTGGCCACGACGGTGTCGGCTTCGCGTTCGACAACGAGGGTCCGCGTCACACCGTCTACCTGCGTCCATTCCGGCTGGCCGATCGGCCGATCACGAACCGCGAGTTTCTCGAGTTCGTCGACGCCGGTGGCTATCGCGACGCCGCACCGTGGCTCTCGGAGGGCTGGCGCACCGTGCAGGAGCGCGGCTGGTGCGCGCCGCTCTACTGGGAGCGCGTGGACAGCTCGTGGTTCATGCAGACCCTGAGCGGCTTCCTCCCGCTCGACCTGCACGCGCCGGTCACGCACGTCAGCTACTTCGAGGCCGACGCCTACGCGCGCTGGTGCGGCCGGCGGCTGCCGACCGAGCAGGAGTGGGAGCACGCGGCCACGGCGCTGCCGGTCCGCGGCAACTTCCAGGACGACGGCCTCTTCCATCCGCAGCCGGCATCCTCCGGAGACGACGGGCCCCGGCAGATGTTCGGCGACGTGTGGGAGTGGACGCAGAGTGCCTACGCGCCGTACCCGGGGTATCGGCCGGTGCCGGGCGCAGTCGGCGAGTACAACGGCAAGTTCATGGTGAGCCAGATGGTGCTGCGCGGCGGCTCCTGCGTCACGCCGCGCTCGCACATACGCGCCAGCTACCGCAACTTCTTCCCACCCGACGCCCGCTGGCAGTTCTCGGGGATCCGCCTGGCGGACGACGCCTGATCGGCGCTGTTCGCTGACCCAAGCGGGAGCAAGGAGCCGATCGTGCGCTATCGGGTCGACATCCATGCCGATGCCCACACGCGGGCCAAGGCCATGGCCGAGGACGTGCTGCGTGGCCTCGGCTCGCGTCCGCGCTCGCTGCCGCCGAAGTACTTCTACGACGCGGAGGGCTCACGGCTCTTCGAGGAGATCACCCGCCTGCCCGAGTACTACCCCACCCGCGTCGAGGAGGGACTGCTCAGCGGCCTGGCCCCCGCCCTGATGCGCGATCTCGCGCCGCGCGACGTGGTCGAGCTCGGCTCCGGCTTCTCGCTCAAGACGCGGCGCCTGCTGCAGGCGCGGGGCGGGGCGCCGCTGCGCTACACGCCGGTGGAGGTCGATCACACGACCGTTGCGGCCTCGGCCGAGCGGCTCATCGACGAGGACCCCGCGCTGCAGGTGCACGCGGTCGTCGGCGACTTCGAGCGGCACCTGGTCCACGTGCCGGTGCCGAGCGGACGCCGCCTCGTGCTCTTCCTCGGCAGCACCATCGGCAACCTCGACGCGCCGGAGCGCCAGGCGCTGCTGGTGCAGATCCGCCAGCTCCTGCGCCGTGGCGATCGGTTGCTGCTCGGGGTGGACCTGGTGAAGGACGTCGCGGTCCTGGAGGCGGCCTACAACGATGCCGCCGGCGTCACGGCGGCCTTCAACCGCAACGTACTGCGCGTCGTCAACGGAGCACTCGGCGGCGACTTCGTGCCCGAGCGGTTCCGGCATCACGCGTTCTACAACGTGGCCGAGGACCGCATCGAGATGCACCTGATCAGCGATCGTGCGCAGACCGTGCGCATCCGCGCCATCGACCTCACCGTGGGCTTCGAGGCCGGCGAGAGCATCTGGACCGAGAGCTCCTACAAGTTCACGCGCCCCACGGTGCGAGCCATGCTGGGCGCGGCCGGGCTGCGGCTCGATCACTGGTACACGGACGCGGGGCAGCGGTTCGCGCTCGCGCTGGCCGCGCCCACCGCGGCCGCGGCCACAGCCCCGGTGACGCACGCCGCCTGAGCCGTGAGCGCCACGCCAACCCCGGAGCGCTTCTACGTCCACGACGACCTCACCGACGAGGTGCGCGCCGAGCACGGCCCTGACTCATCGGCCGACGTCCTCGCTCGCGCGCTGATGGCACTGGTGCGGGGCGCCGGTCCGCACGTGAGGGTGCTGACCCTGGCCGAGCAGATCGACGCGCTGGTGGCGCGCCCGCGGGCGCCGTTCGCGCTGGCGATCGGCATCGCCCGGGCCGGCGAGCGCGTGGCCCGTCAGCTCCACGCGCGCGCCGGCTGGTTCCCCACGATCCGGCGCGTCGACCTCACGCGCGAGGAGGACGGCCGCGGCGGCTACGCGGTCGTGAGCCCCGACGGCGTGTCGCTGGCGGGCCAGCTCGCCGACGCAGACGCCGAGTCGGCGGTCTCGCTGGCCGTCGTCGACGACACGATCTTCTCCGGGATCACGCTGCGCCGGGTGCTGGAGGCGCTCTCGCCGGCGCTGCGCGCGCGCACGCAGGCGTTCTGCCTGCGCGGCGTGGAGGCCTCGCTGCCCGCGATCCGCGCGCTGTGCCCGATCGCGGTCGGCTTCGCCGCGCCCGGCCGCATCCTCGACGAGGTCAGCTTCATCAACGCCAGCGGGCTGGTACGCCGCGGCTCGATCCGCCGCACCGGACGGCCCCCGCTGGCGTTCTTCGAGCGCCCGGAGTGGATCCATGCGTGGTTTCCCGGCCACGCGGGGGAGGTCATCGATCTCTGCCAGCGCCTCAACCTGCTGCTGGAGCCGACCGGCCTCCCATCGCTCCCCGCCGCCGTCTAGGTCGCGCGCACCGCCGCCAGGAATCAGCGCGGCCGCGCGGTCACCAGCCGCAGGCCGTGGGGTACCAGCCAGCGGTCGATCAGCTCGAAGAGCAGGTGGAAGAGCAGCGCCATCAGTGCGGCCGGCACCGCGCCCGCCAGGATCGTGCGCGCGTCGTCGAGCGCCAGGCCGCGCACGATCAGGGTGCCGTAGCCGCCGCCGCCGATGAAGGCCGCCAGGGTCGCGGTGCCGACGGTCCAGATCGCCGCGGTCTTGATCCCGGCCAGCACGCTCACCGAGGCCAGCGGCAGCTCCAGACGCGCGAGGCGCCGCCAGCCCTCCACGCCGAGGACATCGGCGATCTCGAGGAGCTGGCGATCGAGCGTGGCCAGGCCCGTGTACGTGCCGCGCACGATCGGCAGCAGCGCATAGAGGAACAGGGCCACCAGCGCCGGCACGGTACCGATGCCGAGCAGCGGGATCATGAAGCAGAGCAGCGCCAGTGCGGGGATCGTCTGTAGCACGCCGACGGCCATGAGCTCGGCCTGGCCGGCCACGGGCGAGCGCGCGGCCAGGATGCCGAGCGGCAGCCCGACCAGCACGGCCAGCGAGAGCGCGGCGACCACCAGCCCGAGGTGCTCGAGCGTGAGCGTGCCGAGCTCGCGGGCCAGTCGCGCGCGTTCCTCGGCATCGGTGACCTCGCGGCCCAGGAACCATGCGGCCACCTGCCGGGCGCTGCGCCGCTGCAAATCGGCGAGCGCGTTGAGGCGGATCATCGCCGGGCCGTCGATGCGACCCACCAGCGCATGCGTGAGCGCCGCCCACGCGTGCGGGTGCGTCGTGACGAAGTCGGTCCGGGCCAGCAGCACGGCTGCGTAGTCCGGGAAGAAGCGGCGATCGTCGCGTAGCACGACGATGCCGGGCTGGGTGAGCCGCCCGTCGGTCGAGAAGACGTCGATGACGTCCACGCTGCCGCTGGTCAGCGCCTGGTAGGCGAGCGCGTGCTCGATGGTGCGCACGCTGGCCAGCGCCAGGCCGTAGTGCCGGCGCAGCCCTGGCCAGCCATCGTCGCGCTCGAGGAAGCCCGAGGTGAAGGCGCCGCGCAGCTCGGGATGCGCGACCAGGTCACTGATGCGCGTGATCCCGTGGCGCGCCGAGAGGTCGGCGCGCACGGCCAGCGCATAGGTGTTCTCGAAGCCGAGCGGATCGCTGATCGTGAGCCCCAGCGGGCGGAGCCCCTGGCGGATCGCCGCCACCGACTCGATGCCGGCGTCCTTGAGGATGGCGCGGCTGATCGTACCCGTGTACTCGGGGTAGAAGTCCACGCTGCCGTGGGCGACGGCGCGATAGGCGATGCCGGTGCCGCCCAGCCCTACCCGTCGCTCCACGCGCGGCCCGCCCGCGCTCTCGATCGCCTGGGCGGCGATCTCCGCCAGCACGTAGCTCTCGGTGAACGACTTCGAGCCGACGCGCACGACGTCGTCGGCCAGCGCCGGTGCGATGGTGACTCCGAGGACCAGCAGCGCGAGGGCGAGGCGCCTCACAGGTACGCGCGCAGCTCGGGCGGCGGCGTCTGCGCGCGCAGGAACTCGGTGACGAACGGCTCGGCCGGCGTGCGGGCCAGGTCGGCGAAGGTGCCCTGCTGGACGACGCGGCCGGCCCGCAGCAGGGTGATCGTCGAGCCCAGCAGCACCGTCTCGCGCACGTCGTGCGTGACCAGCAGCACCGTCTTGTTGAGCCGCCCGAACAGGCGGTGCAGCTCGGCCTGCAGGTCGGCGCGCACGATCGGGTCGAGCGCGCCGAGCGGCTCGTCCAGCAGCAGCAGCGGCGGGTCGAGCACCAGCGCCCGCATGAGGCCCACGCGCTGGCGCTGGCCGCCGCTCAGCTCGGCCGGATACCGCTGCAGCATCGCCTCGTCGAAGCCGACCAGCGCGGCCAGCTCCCGCACGCGGGTCTCGAGCTCGCGCGGCGGCCGGCCGCGCGCCTCGGCGGGCAGGCGCACGTTGCCGCCGACGGTGAGGTGGGGATAGAGCCCGCCCTCCTGCACCACGTAGCCGACCCGGCCGATCAGGTGGGCGCGCCGGGCCGGCGTGACGGGCGCGCCCTCGACCAGCACCTCACCGTGATCGGCCGCGACCAGGCCGAGGATGACGCGCAGGAGGGTGGACTTGCCGGAGCCGCTGGAGCCGAGCAGCACGTGGATCGTGCCGGGCGCGACGTCGAGCGAGACGTCGTCGAGGGCGACCGTGGCGCCGTAGCGCTTGCCGACGTGGCGGACGGCGATCATCCGCCCGAGTGTACGCAGATCTCGGCGTGGGCGCAGACCGAGCTGCGGAGAAATCGGGGCCGTTCAGGGCAGGTACAGTCGCACCACCTGGTCGTCGATCACCTCACCGCCGGCGTTCACCGTGAAGTTCGAGGTGATGAGCCCCTGCGCTCCGGCGAAGACGCCGTCACCCCCCGTGATCTTCCACACGATGCCGCCGACGACCCAGCCGTCGAGCGGGGCCGGTCCCACCCAGCCGCGCCCGAGGGTCTCGAAGGTGATGCGTCCCGCCGAGCCGTAGGTGATGGTGCCGTCCTCGACGAAGGAGCCGTCGGCAAACCGCTCGACGCGCGACTCCAGCGCGGCGCTCTCACCCGCCACCGCTGCGACGCCGGCACGCACGCCCACCGGGCTCAGCACCGCCGACAGGGTCTGGCTCGGCGCCGTGCTGCGTGCCCGGCGCTTGCCCGGCTCCCCCGGCACCGCCTCACCGCGTCCCCTGAACTCCAGCGCGAACACGATCTCCCGCATCGCCACGCTCCGGCCTAGAAGACGATGAGGCCGCGCGCCAGCTCGCCGGCGGCCAGCGCCCGAAACGCCTCGTTGGCCTCGTCCAGACCGTAGCGGCGCGTGACGAGCTGGTCGATCTTGAGCTTGCCGGCCAGGTAGAGATTCACCAGGCGCGGGAGATCCTCGCGCGTGCGGGCGCCGCCGTAGCTGCTGCCGCGGATGACGCGCTCGCCCGTCACCAGCGGCCGCACGTCCATCGGCACCGTGGCGCCGGTCTCCGGCACGCCGATGAGCACGCAGGTGCCGCCCGGTGCCAGCGCCTCCACGGCCTGGCTGACCGCCTGGGTGTTGCCGACCGCCACGAAGGTGTAGTCGGCGCCCCGCACCGTGATGCGGCGGATGGCGGCGACCGCGTCCTCGCGGGAGGCGTCGACGGCGTGGCTGGCGCCCAGCCCCCGCGCATGCTCCAGCTTGGCGGCCTTGACGTCGACCGCGATGATCGGATGCGCGGCCACCAGCGCCCCGCCCTGCACCACGTTGAGGCCCACGCCGCCCACGCCGAACACCGCCATGCTGGCGCCCGGCGGCACCGCCGCCGAGTTGATCACCGCGCCCACCCCCGTCATCACCGAGCAGCCGACGAGTGCGGCGAGATCGAGCGGCATGTTCGAGTCGATGCGGATCGCACATGACTCGTGCACGACCGTGCGGGAGGCGTACGTCGCGACGTGGCCGTAGTGATGGACGGGGCGGCCGCGCAGCGACATGCGCGTGGTGCCGTCGGGCAGCACGCCGCGGCCGGGCTGGCGCCGCTCGCACAGGTTGGGGCGGCCGATCACGCAGTAGTGGCAGCGCCCGCACGTCGGCGCCCATGACAGGATGACGGGATCGCCGACCGCGAGCTCGGTGACGCCAGGGCCGAGCGCCTCGACCACGCCGGCGCCCTCGTCGCCGAGCACGATCGGCACCGGCACGCCCTGCCACGAGCCGTCGGCGGCGTGCAGGCAGGAGTGACAGACGCCGCTGGCCACCATGCGCACCAGCACCTCGCCGGTGCGCGGGGCCTCCAGCTCGAGCTCCTCGACGCCGAGGGGCTTGCCCTGCTCGTAGAGCACCGATGCCTTCATGTTGCCTCCCGGGGCCGCGAGCGCACGCTCAGGCGCTGTAGCGGATGCGAGGATCGAGATAGCCGTAGAGGACGTCCACGGCCAGGTTGATGGCCATGAACATCACCGCGATGAAGAGGATCGTCGATTGCGTGAGCGGATAGTCCCGCTGGTAGATCGACCACAGCACGAGCCGGCCCACGCCCGGCAGGGTGAAGACCTCCTCGACGACGACGGTGCCACCCAGCAGGATCCCCATCTGCAGGCCGGCCACCGTGACGATGGGGATCAGCGCGTTCTTCAGGGCGTGCTTGAGCACGACGAGGCGATGGGTCAACCCCTTGGCGGCGGCGGTGCGGATGTACTCCGAGCGCAGCACGTCGAGCAGGCACGAGCGCGTGATGCGCGCGATGTTGGCGGCGCTGGCCGTGCCCAGGCAGAGCGCGGGCAGCGCCATGATCGTGAGGTTGCGCCGGGGATCCGTGAAGAAGTCGACCCAGACCACCGGCGGCATCCAGCGCAGATAGATGGAGAAGAAGAGGATCAGCATCGTCCCCTGCCAGAAGACCGGGACCGACAGCCCCAGCAGGGTGCCCACACGCGTGACGTTGTCGACCGCGCCGTCGCGCCGCGTGGCCGAGACGATCCCGGCGGGGATGCCGAGCAGGAGCGAGAAGGCCACGGCCAGCCCCGTGAGCTCGAGCGTCACCGGCAGCCGCTCCATGATGAGCGCGATCACCGGCTTGCCCGTGCGCCAGGAGGTGCCGAGGTCGCCGTGGGCGAGGCTGCCGACCCAGATCGCGTACTGTCGCCACCACGGCTGGTCCAGGCCGAAGAAGCGCTTGAGCTCGGCGACCATGGCCGGGCTGACGACGGCGTCGGCGCCGATCATCTGCTCGACCACGGTGCCGGGCACCAGGCGCAGCATCAGGAACACGATCACCGACACCCCCACCAGGGTGAGGGCCATCGAGTAGAGGCGAACGACGACGTAGCGCCCCACGCGTCAGACCGACACGCCCTCCAGGCCGTAGAGCAGCGCGGTGGGATGCTGGCGGAAGCCCTTCACGCCGGCCTGCGTGAAGTCGATGAGATCCGCCGAGTACAGCCACAGGTGCGGCACGTTCTCGAGGATCGCGATCTGCACCTTGTCGTAGATCTCCTTGCGCTTCTTGGGATCCATCGTGCGGCGTCCCTCGTCGAGCATCGCGTCCAGGGCCGGCACGCTCCACGAGTTCCAGTTCTGGCCCTTGGTGGAGTGCAGCGCGCGGAAGAAGGCGGTGTCGGGATCGGCGTAGCCGGGCGTGCTGTTCAGCGTCATGTCGAAGTCGTGGGCGATCCAGCGCTTGATCCAGATCGCGTACTCGACGTTCTCGATCTCCATGGTGATGCCGATGCGCTTGAGCTGCTGGGCGATGACCGGCGCCCCCGACACCATCGTGGGGAAGGTCGGGATCACCATGCACTTCACGGTGAAGCCGCTGGCGTGGCCGGCCTCGGCCATGAGCTTCTTGGCCTTCTCCACGTCGGGCTTGTAGTACTTCATCCACTGCTCCTCGGGCAGCTGCCACTGCTTCATCGGCGCGGTGGCCGGCGCGGTGAGGCGGCCGAAGCCGGCGGTGGCCACGCGCATCACCTGGGCCCGATCGATCGCCCACGAGATGGCCTGACGCACCCGCACGTCGCCCAGCGGCCCGCGGTTGGCACTCATGTTCAGGTAGTCGTAGCCCAGGCGCGACGAGCGGTAGCCGGTGAGCGTCTTCTCCTCCTTGAGGAGGTTGTAGTTCTTGTTGTCCTCGATGAAGGCGTGGTGGATCTGGCCCGTGCGCAGCGCGGCGACGATGTTGGCCTCGTCGGGGATGACGCGCACGATGAGCTGATCGACGTGGGGCACGTCCTTCTTGAAGTAGCTCGGGTTCTTCTTGAAGACCATCTGCTGCTCGACCTTCCAGTCGTCCAGGATGTAGGGACCGGTGCCGAGCGCGCCCTTGTTCAGGTCGCCGCCGTGCTTCTTCACGCCGGCCTCGCTGATGATGAAGCCGAAGAAGCCGCCCAGGGAGGCCACCAGGGCCGCGAACGGCTCCTTGGTGATGAACTTCACGCTGTACTTGCCGGCCGGCTCCACCTTGTCGAGCGCGTTGAAGTCGGCCTTGCCGGAGGCAGACTTCTCCAGGAGCCGGTCGAACGTGAACTTCACGTCGGCCGAGGTGAGTTCCTGGCCGTCGTGGAACTTCACGCCCTGGCGCAGCTTGAACGTCCACGTCAGCCCGTCGGCGCTGGTCGTCCACGACTCGGCCAGCTCCGGCACCGGCGTCATGTCCGGCTCGAAGCGAACGAGCTGGTTGTAGGTGAGCGGGGAGCGCCGGCTGCGCGAGAGCGCCGGCACCAGCTGGGGGTCGAGGCCGGTCGCCTCCGAGGTCTGGGCGGTGACGAACGTGCCGGGCTTGGCCTGGGCCGAGGCCCGGCCGGGGAGGACGACGGCGGCGCCCGCGGTGAGGCCGGCAGCCTTCAGCAGTTGGCGGCGAGTCAGCGTGCTCATGATGGTCTCCTCAGGAGGCGTTCGGGTCGAGAATGTCGCGGAGCCCGTCACCGATCAGGTTGAACGCCAGCACGGCGATCATGATCGCGACGCCCGGGAACACCGAGATCCACGGCGCGGTCTCCAGATAGGTGCGTCCCTCGTTCAGCATGTTGCCCCACGACGGCGTGGGTGGCTGCGCCGACAGTCCGAGGTAGCTCAGCGAGGCCTCGATGAGGATGGCCTGCGAGAAGGCGACGGTGCCCTGCACCACGAACGGCGACAGCACGTTCGGCAGCAGATGCTTGAGCGCCACCACCAGCCGGGACGCGCCCAGCGCCCGCACCGCCTCGATGTATTCCTTCTCCCGCTCGGCCAGCACCGGCCCGCGCATGACGCGCGCGAACAGCGGCGTGTAGACGATGGCGATGGCCACGACGGCGCTGTTCACGCCGGGACCGCGCATGGCCGCCACCCCCACCGCGAGCAGCAGCGCCGGGATGCTGAAGAAGACGTCCATCACCCGGTTGATGGCGTTGTCCCACATCCCGCCGGCGTAGCCCGCCACCAGCCCGAGCGTGCCGCCCACCGCCATGGCGACGGCAATCGAGGTCACCGCCACGTAGAGCGAGACGCGGGCGCCGTAGATCACGCGGCTCAGCACGTCGCGCCCGAAGCGATCGGTGCCGAAGAAGGCGTGAACGCCGGGCCGGGCCTCGATGAGATCGAAGTTCTGCTCGTCGGGGGCCTGCGGCGCCACGACGCTCGCCAGCAGCGCCATGGTCACGATCACGAGGGCGGCGATGGCGCCCACGACCACCACGGTGCTGCGCGTTATCCGCCGGAGACTGTTCGTCGCCGCCCTCCGAGAGCAGGAGCGTAGGCGGG
>Ga0310810_10003323_pt1 | contig 17531 bp, 9 predicted proteins | sample NCmetagenome_FD_207641 | JGI IMG/M metagenome (GOLD analysis project Ga0310810, IMG submission 207641) | Soil microbial communities from experimental microcosm in Duke University, North Carolina, United States - NC | ecosystem: Engineered > Artificial ecosystem > Soil microcosm > Unclassified ...
CATCGCGATCACGTCCTCGAGTCGCTCCGGCTTGAGCCCGCGCAGAGCCTCGCGCATGCCCGAGGACTCCAGCTGGAAGACGCCGAAGGTCTTGGCCTCGGTCAGCAGCGCGTAGGCCCTGGGGTCGTCGAGCGGCATCGCGTCGAGGTCGATGGTGACGCCGCGCGACTCGTGGATGAGCTGCACGGTGTTGGCGAGCACGGTGAGCGTGCGCAGGCCCAGGAAGTCCATCTTGAGCAGGCCGAGCTTCTCGATCGGGCCCATCGCGTAGCCGGTGATCAGCTCCGGCCGCTTGGGGTCCTTGTAGAGCGGGATGTGGGCGTCGAGCGGCTCGTCGGAGATGACGACGGCCGAGGCGTGCACCGAGGCATGGCGGGTGCAGCCCTCGAGCGTGCGCGCGATGTCCCACAGCTCCTTGACGTTGGCCTGGCTCTTGACCATCTCGGCCAGCGGTGGGGACTTCTGGTAGGCGTCGTCGAGCGTGATGTTGAGCGGGAAGCCCGGCACCAGCTTGGCGATGCGGTCGACGTCGGTGTACGACATGCCGAGCACGCGGCCCACGTCGCGGATGGCGGCCTTGGCCCCCAGGGTCCCGAACGTGATGATGTGGGCCACCCGGTCGCGTCCGTACTTGTCGGCCACGTAGCGGATGACCTCGTCGCGCCGGTCGTCCGCGAAGTCGATGTCCATGTCGGGCATCGAGATGCGCTCGGGGTTCAGGAATCGCTCGAAGAGCAGCCCGTAACGCATCGGATCGATGTTCGTGATGCCCAGACAGAAGGCGACCAGCGAGCCGGCCGACGAGCCGCGGCCCGGGCCCACCGCGATGCCGTGGCTGCGCGCGTAGTGGATGAAGTCCCACACCACCAGGAAGTAGCCGGCGAAGCCCATCTTCTCGATGACCGCCAGCTCGTGCACGAGGCGGGCCTCGATCGCGTCGCCGGGGCTCGGGCCATAGCGCCGCTTCAACCCCTCGCGCGTCTTCTCCTCGAGGTACGTCTCCAGCGTGTGGTTGTCGGGGACCAGGTAGCGCGGGAGGTGAAACTTGCCGAAGTCGAGCGTGAGATTGCAGCGCTCGGCCACGGCCAGGGTGTTGCGGCAGGCCTCGGGCATGTCGGCGAAGACCCGCGCCATCTCCTCCGCCGACTTCACGTAGAACTCCTCGCTGGAGAAGCGCCAGCGATTGGGATCGTTCATGCCGCTGCCCGTCTGGATACAGAGCAGCGCCTCGTGAGCGCGGGAGTGGCCGGCCTCCAGATAGTGCGAGTCGTTGGTGCCGGCGATCGGCGCGCCCAGCGCCCTGGCGATGGCGATGGTCTCGCCGGTCACCTTCACCTGCTCCGGCAGACCATGGGCCTGGATCTCCATGAAGTAGTGATCCCTGCCGAAGACCTCCTGGTACCAGCCGGCCGTCTGCCTGGCCTTGGCCAGGTCACCCGCGCTGATCGCACGCGACACCTCGGAATTGAGACAGCCCGAGAGCACGAGCAGCCCGTCGGCGTGCTGGGCCAGCAGCTCCTTGTCCACCCGCGGCTTGTAGTAAAAGCCCTCCAGGTAGGCCTTGGAGACGAGCTTGATGAGGTTCTCGTAGCCCGTGCGGTTGCGGACCAGGACCGTCAGGTGGTTCGCGCCCTCGTAGCCGCCGTCCTGCGAGCCGCGCTCGGTCCGGCCGCCCGGCGCGATGTAGAGCTCGCAGCCCACGATCGGCTTCACGCCCGACTTCTGTGCCGTCAGGTAGAAGTCGACCGCGCCGAACAGGTTGCCGTGGTCGGTGAGCGCGATGGCCGGGAATTTCAGCTCCTTGGCCTTGGCGACCAGCTTCTCGAGCTGGGCCGCGCCATCGAGCAGGCTGTACTCCGAGTGGACGTGGAGGTGGACGAACTCGGCGTGTTGCACGGCGGGACGGTTACTCGAGCTCGATCGTGGCGGGGGGCTTGTCGGTCACGTCGTAGAGCACGGCGTCGACGGGCGCCAGCTGGGCCAGCGCATCCGCGATCTCCTCCACGACGGCCGGCGGGAGCTTGGCGAAGTCCGCCGTCATGCCGTCGCGCGAGTTCACCGGCCGCAGCACGATCGTCTCGCGGCCCGGGGCACTCCCGAGCGGGATCATGCCCACCGGGAACTGCCAGATCGCGTCGTAGAGCGTGTGCTTGCGCACGATGCGCGTCACGGTGTCGTCGGCCTCCCGCAGCAGCGCGATGCGCTCCCGCGTCAGGCTGCTCGGCCGGATCGCCAGCCCGGCGACGCCCTGCCCCTGGCGGCGATGGGCCACGACGGTCACCCGATTGATGCCCCGGTGCTCGTTGGCGATCCGCCGCGCGAACGCGCCGGCCGCGTCGAGATCGCCGACGTTCTGGATCGCCAGCATGTTCGAGTACGAGCGCTCGTCGCCCTGCACGCCGACGGTGCGCACCGGCACGATCCAGCCCGCCACGCCGGCTGGCAGCGGCATGCTCGCCGGCTCCACGCGCGCCTCGACGTCGCTGCACACGCAGCGGACGGCGAGGCCCGGGCCGGGGAACGGATGGCGCCAGACGACCTCGTGAGGCAGGCCGAGTTGCTCGCCCAGCACGCGGACCTCGTCCTTGTAGAACTCGACGAGGGGCTCGATCACCTTGCCCTGCTCGATGAGGGCCTGGATGCGATCCACCCGGTTGTGATGGGTCTTGATCTTCGCCGAGTGCCTGGCGCCGCCCGACTCGATCGTGTCCGGGTAGATCGTGCCCTGCCCGAGCAGCCACTCGTCCTCGCGAAGCCCCAGCCGCGCGAACTCGTCCTCCTGGACCGCCAGGAAGGTGTCGCCGATGATCGTCCGCTTGCGCTCGGGGTTCGTCACGCCGGCCAGGCGGCCGAAGAAGTCGCCGCTGCGATCGGCGACGTGGATCGCATCCCGGCCGGCCTCGCGGACCAGGTGCTCGATGGCCTCGACGTCACCCTCGCGCATGAACCCGGTGTCAACGTAAAGGCCGAGCACGCGTCCCGGTCCCAGCGCCCGGTAGCAGCAGTAGAACGCGACCGTGGAGTCGACCCCACCGCTGATCAGGAAGAAGACCTTGCGGCCGGCCGCCCTCGCCCGGATCTCGGCCATCACCTGCTCGACCTGCGCGCGCGGGTCCCAGTCCTCGGTGCAGCCGCAGACGGCGAAGACGAAGTTCCGGTAGATGTCCGTCCCGAACTCGGTGTGCACCACCTCGGGATGGAACTGCAGGCCGAACAGCCGGCGCCCGGCGTGCTCCATCGCCGCGATGGCGCAATCGGCCGTGGAGCCGATCGCCTCGAAGCCCTCGGGCACGCCGACCACGGTGTCGCCGTGGCTCATCCAGACCGTGAGGTCGCGGACCGGAAGTCCCGAGAAGAGCGCGCTGTTTCCGTGGTGGAGCGAGGACTGACCATACTCCTTGGTGGTCCCGGCCTTCACGCGCCCGCGCAGGTCGTGGGCGATGAGCTGGTGGCCGTAGCAGATGCCCAGGATCGGCACGCCGAGGTCGTAGATCGCCCGGTCGACCTGGGGAGATGACGGCTCGAGCACGCTGGCGGGACCGCCCGAGATGATGATGCCGCGCACGCCGGCCAGCTCCTTCGCCGATCGGCCGATGTCGGCGACGACCGCGTGGACGCCCAGCTCGCGGATGCGCCGCGCGATCAGGTGGCAGTACTGCCCACCCGCGTTCAGGACGACGATCTGGTTCACCGCGGACGCTCCGCCCGGCGGGACGGCACCGGCGCGCTCCCTACCGAGGGCGCCCCAGCTTCTGCGCCTGCTGGAAGACCTTGCCCTCCGTCTTGATCGTCGGCGCGATGATCAGTTCGGTCTGCTGCAGCTCCTTGATGTTCTGCGCCCCCACCGAGCCCATGCAGGTGCGGATGGCGCCGACGAGATTGAGCGTGCCGTCCTCGGTGAACGCCGGCCCGAAGAGGATCTGGTCCAGGGTGCCGGCCACCCCGACCCGGATGCGCGTGCCGCGCGGCAGGTTGGCGTGCGGCGTGGCCATGCCCCAGTGGTAGCCCCGGCCCGGCGCCTCGGTCGCCCGGGCGAAGGCCGAGCCGATCATGACCGCGTCGGCGCCCGCCGCGAAGGCCTTGCAGACGTCACCGCCGGTCGTCATGCCGCCGTCGGTGATGACCGGCACGTAGCGACCGCGCTGCTTGTAGTACTGATCGCGCGCCGCGGCGGCGTCGGCGGTGGCGGTCACCTGCGGCACGCCGAGCCCGAGCACCTCGCGGCTGGTGCACGCCGCCCCCGGGCCCACGCCGATCAGCAGCCCGTCGATGCCGGTGTCCATCAGCTCCAGGCACGCCTCGTAGGTGACGCAGTTGCCGAGGATCAGCGGGATGGCCAGGGACTTCTTGAGCTTGCGGAAGTCGACCGGTGCGTACTCGCTGGCGATGTGGCGGGCGGTCGTGACCGTGCTCTGCACGACGAAGATGTCGGCACCGGCCTCCTGTGCGATCTGCGCGAACCGCTCGGCTCGCTGGGGGATCGACGAGACGACGGCGGGGCCGCCGCCCTTCTTGATCTCCTGGATGCGCCGGTGGATCAGCTCCTCCTTGATGGGCTCGCCGTAGATCGACTGGATGATCTTGGTCGCCTCGTCCTGACTGGCCGAGACGATGCGCTCCAGCACGTCGTCGGGGTTGGCGTAGCGCGAGAAGACCCCCTCGAGGTTCAGAACCGCGAGACCGCCCAGGCGGCCCATCTCGATGGCGAGCTTGGGACCCACGACGCCGTCCATGGCGGCCGCGATGATGGGCAGCTCGTAGCGGTGGCCGCAGAGGTCCCAGGAGATGTCGACCTCGCTGGGATTGACCGTCAGGGCTCCCGGGACGAGCGCGATGTCATCGAACCCATACGCCACCCGCGCCTTCCGCCCCCGACCCACCCACATCCCCATACGCCTGTCCCCCCAGCCTTGCTCCAGGTTCCCCGCTCGATCACCAAATATAGGGAGCGGCCGTCGCTCGCCTACTAGATTTTGGGAGTATAGCCACCGGCCGCCGGGGTGTCAACGCCACCGCCGTCAGGCCGGATTGGCGCGCTCCCAGACCATCCGCAAGCCCTCCAGGGCCAGGTGCTCGTGGACGTCCTGGATGGAGCTGGCCACGTTGACGATGAGCCCGGCGTGGCCGCCGGTCGCCACCACCCGCGGCGTGCCGTCCATCTCGGCCTTCATTCGCGCCACGATGCCGTCGACCAGCCCCGCCCAGCCGTGCACCAGGCCCGACTGGATGTTGTTCACGGTGTTGCGTCCGATCGCATCCTTGGGCCGCACCAGCTCGACGCGGAACAGCCGGGCGGCGCGGTTGAGCAGCGCGTCGGCCGCCGTGCCGATGCCGGGGGCGATCGCCCCGCCGATGAACTCGCCCCGCGCGTTGATGCAGTCGAACGTCGTCGCCGTGCCCAGGTCGACCACGATCAGCGGAGCGCCATAGAGCGCGATGGCGGCGACCGCCTTCACCACCCGGTCGGCGCCGACCTCGCGCGGGTTGTCGACGTCGAGAACCAGAGGCGTGTTCACGCCGGACTCGACCGTCAGCGGCGTCACCTTGAAGTACTTCTCGCACATCCAGTCGAGCGCCTGCTGGACCGGCGGCACCACGTTGGAGATGGCCACGCCGTGGATCGTGGCGGGCGTGATCCCCTGCGTGCGCAGCAGGGTCTCGATGAACAGGCCGTACTCGTCGGCGGTCTGCTCACGGCGGGTCGTGAGCCGCCAGGAGACGACGAGCCGCGCGCCGTCGTAGACGCCGATCTTCGTGTTGGTGTTGCCGACCTCGATGGCGAGCAGCATCAGGCGACCTCGCCGGCGACCACCCGCCGGCGGCGCTCGCCGTCGGCCACCACCAGGGCGCCGTCGTCGTCGATGTCGACCGCCACGCCGCTCACGCCGTCGACGCTGACCGTGCGGCCCAGGGTGTCGGCGAGCGCGCGCCACCGCGCCAGCACGGCGTCGAGCGCGCCCCGCTGCAGGGCCTCGCGCTGGCGATCGAGCGCTTCTAGCAGTGGCGGCAGCAGCGCCTCGGCGGTGACCGGCCGGCCGCCGGCCAGCGCCACCGACGTCGCGCGCATCGCCAGCGGCGACGGGAACTGTGTCTGCGTGAGGTTGATGCCGATGCCGAGGACCACCAGCGGGGCGGCGCCCAGGCGACTCTCGAGCAGGATGCCGGCGATCTTCGCGCCGTCGACCAGCACGTCATTGGGCCATTTCAGACGCGGGTTGAGCCCGGTGGCCTCGGCCAGCGTCTCGGCCACGGCCACGCCGGCCGCCAGCGAGAGCAGCGGCAGCCGGGCCGGCGGGAGGCGCGGGCGAACGATGACGGAGAGCAGCAGGCTCGCGCCCGGCTCGTCGACCCAGACGCGCCCGCGCCGGCCTCGCCCGGCGGCCTGCGACTCGGCAACGACGACCGTGCGATCCGCCGCTCCCTGGGCGGCGAGGCCGAAGGCGATGGCCTGCGTGGAGTCGACCCGCCCCACCCTCACGATCGACGGGGCGGGCGCGGTCGAGCTCATCCGACCCAGCTCAGGCTGGCCACGAGCTTGGCGTGCAATGCCTCCTGCTCGGCCAGCTTCTCGCGCTCCTTGTCGACGATCTCGGCGGGCGCCCGCTCGGTGAAGTCGGGCCGGGACAGCTTGCCGCGCGTGAAGGCGATGGCGTCGGCGGTGCGCTTGATCTCTTTCTCGAGGCGCTGCCGCTCGGCCGCCAGATCGACCAGCCCCGCCAGCTCGACGTAGAGCTCGGAGGCGCCGACCACGCCGAGCGCCGAGGCGGCCGGACGTGCCGCGGCCGGATCGATGGTGACCCGCGCGCGCGCCAGCGCCTGGATCAGGCCGGCGTGCGCCCTCAGCAGCGGCTCGTCACCCGGGCCCGCCTTCACGATGACCGTCAGCAACTGCGCCGGCGACAGCCGCATCTCGCCGCGGATGTTTCGCACGGCGGTGACGACCTGCATCAGCAGCGCCATCTCCCGCTCGGCGTCGGGATCCGCCGCCGCCGTGGCCTTCGGGAAGGGTGCCACCATGATCGACTCGCCCTGGTGCGGCAGCCGCTGCCACAGCTCCTCGGTGATGAAGGGCATGAACGGGTGCAGCAGCCGCAGGGTCGTCTCCAGCACCGTCACGAGAGCGTGCTGGACGCGATTGCGGCCGGCCGGGTCTGCAGTGCCGTAGAGCGCGCCCTTGGCGATCTCCAGATACCAGTCGCAGACGTCGTTCCAGAGGAACTGGTAGATGGCCCCCGCGCCGTCGTTGAACCGGTAGGCGTCGAGCGCCTCGCGCACCTCGGTGATGGTCGCCTGCAGCCGGCTGTGGATCCACCGCCCTGGCAGTCCCGCCGGCGCGGTATCGCCGTGCGGATCGTAGCCGTCGAGGTTGGACAGCACCAGCCGCGCTGCGTTCCAGAGCTTGTTGGCGAAGTTGCGATAGCCCTCGACGCGCTCGTCGCTGATGCGGATGTCGCGGCCTTGCGCGGCCAGCGCCGCCAGCGTGAAGCGGAACGCGTCGGTGCCGTACTTGCTCATGACGGCGAGCGGATCGACGACGTTGCCCTTCGACTTGGACATCTTCTGCCCCTCGGCGTCGCGCACGAGGGCGTGGATGTACACGTCGCGGAACGGCTCCTCCTTCATGACGTGCAGGCCGAACATCGCCATGCGCGCCACCCAGAAGAAGATGATGTCGAAGCCCGTCACCAGCACCGAGGTCGGGTAGTACTTGCGCAGCTCCGCCGTGTCGTCGGGCCAGCCGAGCGTCGAGAACGGCCAGAGCCCGGAGGAGAACCACGTGTCGAGCACGTCGGGGTCCTGGCGGAGCGCGCCGCCGCACTTCGGGCACGCACCCGGATCGGTCCGGGCGACGTGGATCGAGCCGTCGGCGTCGCAGTACCAGGCCGGGATGCGATGTCCCCACCAGAGCTGCCGGGAGATGCACCACGGACGGATGTTCTCCATCCAGTGGTCGTAGGTCTTCGTCCATCCCGACGGCACGATCGTGATGCGCCCGTCACGGGTGGCGGCGAGCGCCTCGTCGGCCAGCGGCTTGACGTTCACGTACCACTGCTTGGAGACGAGCGGCTCGACGACGGTCTTGCAGCGATAGCAGAGGCCGACGGCGTGCCGGTAGGGCTCGATGTGATCGATGAGCCCGAGCGCCTTCATGTCCTCGACGATGCGCTTGCGGCACTCGAAACGGTCGAGCCCCGCGTACTTGCCGGCGGCGGCCGTCATCTTGCCGTCGAAGCCGATGACGGTGCGGATCGGCAGGTTGTGGCGCTTGCCGATCTCGAAGTCGACCGGGTCGTGGCCCGGCGTGACCTTGATGACGCCGGTGCCGAACTCCGGATCGACGGCCTCGTCGGCGACGACCCTCACCGAGATCGGCCCCTCGACCGAGGGGATCTCGAGCGTGCGGCCGACGTACTGGGCGTAGCGCGGATCGTCCGGATGCACGGCCAGGCCGGTGTCGCCCAGCTTGGTCTCGGGCCGCACCGTGCCCAGGGTGAGCGGCCCGTACTTGATGTAGACGAACTCCCCGTCGCGCTCCTCGCGCTCGACCTCCAGGTCGGAGAGCACCGTCTGGCAGCGCGGGCACCAGTTGACGATGTAGTCGTCGCGATAGATCAGCCCCTCGTCGTAGAGGCGCACGAAGACCTCGCGCACCGCGCGCGAGAGGCCCTCGTCCATCGTGAAGCGCAGCCGCGACCAGTCGCAGGAGGCGCCCAGCCGCTTGAGCTGGCGGATGATCGTGCCGCCCGACTCTTCCTTCCACTGCCAGACCCGCGCGATGAACGCCTCGCGTCCGAGGTCGTCCTTCTTCTTGCCCTCGGCGGCGAGCTGACGCTCGACCACGACCTGGGTGGCGATGCCGGCGTGGTCGGTCCCGGGCTGCCAGAGCGCATCGAAGCCGTCCATGCGCTTGCGGCGAATGAGGACGTCCTGCAGGGTGAACGTGAACGCGTGGCCCATGTGCAGGGCGCCGGTCACGTTGGGCGGCGGGATGACGATGCAGTAGGGTGGCTTGCTGGAGGCGACGTCGCAGCGGAAGTAGCCGCGCTGCTCCCACTCGGGGTACCAGCGCTCCTCCACCGCGGCGGGCTCGTAGCGATCCGCGATGGGCGCTGCGGCGGGCGAAGTCGGCTGCGTCATGCTGTGAGGGGCGTCATTGTAACACCCGGGCTGCGGCGGTCAGCCGCCAGCGCCCGCCCTGGCGCCGGAACGTCAAGGTCCAGGGCTGGCCCTCGGCCTCGGCGGCCACCCGGACCTCGCCCGCCGCGCCCTCTCGCCCGTCGCAGGCGGGCTCGTCCTTGAGCGTCGCGGGCAGCCGCGCCCGCAGCGCGCGGTCGGGTACCAGGGCGCCCAGCGTGCTCTCGTCCCGCGCCGCCACCGCGGCCAGCAGGCGCTCCACCGTGGCGTGCAGATCGCGGTGCCACGCGTCGTGCTCGGTGCGGCTCACGCGGAGGACCGGTGCGCCGATCGCCAGACGGTAGACGTCCTCCTGCTCGGTCTGGGCCTCGCAGCCCGGGCTCCAGCCGGGATAGCGGAGCTGGTAGCGGATGCGCACGTCGCGACCCTGCACGCTCCAGCTCCGCGCCTGCAGCCCGTCGGTGAACAGCTCCGCGGTCGACCACGCGACGTGGACCTGATCGCCCTGCCGCCGTAGCAGCTCGACGCGCAGCGGCCGCGTGCCCCAGCCCGAGGCCATGCCCTCCCACGTGACGATGACCGCGTCGCGGCTGCCGGGCAAGGTGTAGACCGTCGGGCGCCCCTCGCGATAGAGCGCGCTCAGCATGGTGGCGCCCTCGCCGGGCAGGCGGCCGTAGACGCGCACGCTGTTGCCCGCCGAGCGCTCGTCGAGGACGAACGCGCCAACCATCACCTCGCCGGCGCGGACCATGTGCAAGGTCGCCCCGCCCCAGGCGTCCGCAAACGTGTCGAGACGATCCTGCAGGAAGGCCAGCGAGGCGAACGGGCCACCGGAGGCCAGGCTCTCGACGATCTCGTCGTCGAGCAGCGCATAGATCTCGCGGTAGGCCTCGGCCGGGGATTCGGTGGTGAGGATCTGCGAGAGGCCGAGCCGGCTCGCCGCCAGCTCGCGGAAGCGCTCCAGACGGTCACCGCGATCGGCCGCTGCGGCGGGGCCGGCCGCCGCGAGCCCGACGAGCGCAATCGTGAGCGCCCACAGGAAGTTTCGCGGCATCAGGGCTATGGTACAACAGTCGGGTGAAGTGGCCAGCGGCGGTGCCGGTACTCGACCGCTACATCGTTCGAGAGCTGATCTCGCCCTTCCTGTTCGGCGGTTCGCTCTTCACGTTCTTCCTCGTCATCGACCGGATCTATCACCTCACCGACCTCGTCATCACCAAGGGCGTGCCGTTCTACCTGGTCATCCAGCTCCTGGCCTACATGCTCCCGTCGTTCCTCGCCCACACCCTGCCGATGGCGCTGCTCGTGGCGGTGCTGCTCGCGGGCGGCCGCCTGGCCGGCGATCTCGAGATCGTGGCGTGCAAGGCCGCCGGCATCAGCGTGCTCCGCCTCTTCCGCCCCGTGCTGCTCTGCGCCCTCGTGGTGGCGGCGGCCACGGCCTCGCTCACCCTGATCCTCAACCCGATCGCCAACCAGGAGTTCCAGGCCCAGCTCTTCAAGATCCTCCAGGCCCGGGCCTCCAGCGGCTTGAGCGAGCGCGTGTTCAACGCCACGTTCGGCGACATCATCATCTACGTCGAGGACGTCAGCGCCTCGCAGATCGCGCTGCGCGGGGTGCTGGTCTCCGACGAGCGCGACGCCAAGGTCTCGCGCATCATCACCGCGCGCGAGGGCCGGCTGCTCACCGACGAGGCCAACCGGCGCATCACCCTGCGCCTGATCAACGGCGCGGTCAGCGAGGCCGACGTGCTGCCGGCGGTGCCAGCGCCGCCGGCGACCGGATCCGGACCGGCCCAGCCGGCCGGCGGAGCCGCCAGTGCCGCCCGCTATCGTCTGACGAACTTCAGCATCTACGACATGAGCCTCGCGGTGGACTCGCCGCTGCGCTCGGCGCCCCGCGTGGAGAAGCCGGAGAAGGACCTCTCGCTCGGCGACCTCAACACCCGGCTCAAGGAGCTGGCCGACAACAAGACCGAGCGCGTGCCCTTCCTGGTGGAGTGGCACAAGCGCTTCGCGTTTCCGGCGGCGGCGGTGGTCTTCGCGCTGGTGGCCTTCCCGCTGGCGGTGCGCTCCCACCGCGGGGGCCGCTCGATCGCGCTCGTCGGCAGCCTCGCCATCCTGGTGTCCTACTACCTGGTGCTGACCACGCTGGAGAACTCGGCGCTCCGGCTCCGCCTGCCCCCGTGGCTGGCGATCTGGACACCCAACGTGATGTTCACGATGATCGGCGGCACCCTGCTCACGATCACCATGCGAGAGTGGCCGATGCCTCGCCTGGCGCCGCTGTGGGCCGCCCTGGAAGCGGTGCGCCGGTTGCTCCCCCGGCGCGCCACCACGACCGAGCGTCGCGGTGTCGGCGGCCGCGACTCCACGCACATCCTCGATCGCTACCTGCTCCGCGAGCAGCTCGTGTTCATGGGCATCGGCCTGGCGGTGGCGACGGCGCTGTTCGTCGTCATCGATCTGCTGCAGACGCTCGACCGCTTCATCCGCATCAAGCCCCCGCTGATCTACGTCATCCAGCACTTCGCCTACCGCCTCCCCGCGGCCTTGCACGACGGCCTGCCGGTGGTGATGCTGGTGGCGACGATCTTCCTGTTCCTGGCCCTCACCCGCTATCACGAGCTCACCGCGATGAAGGCCGCCGGCATGAGCCTGTACCGGGTGGCCGCGCCGGTGCTCCTGCTGGGTGTCCTGGTCGCCATCGTCTCCGGGCTCTTCCAGGAGCTGATCCTGCCGCGTCTGAACGAGATGGGCGACGAGGTCGACCGGGTGAAGATCCGCGGCCAGCTCCCCCGCCATCTGCAGTCCCGCGAGCGGCTGTGGCTGCGCACCGCCGATAGCCGCTTCTACCGCGTGGAGCTCCTCACCCCGGGCAGCGCGGACATGTACGGTGTCACGGTGCTGGAGGTCGAGCAGTCGACGTTCCGGCTGCAGAGCCGGCTCGACGCGCGGCGCGCCCACTACACGCCCGAGGGCTGGGAGCTCATGGACGGCGCCTTCCGCGAGGTGAACCCCAAGGGCGAGGTGCAGACCATCCCCTTCGTCGTCACGGCGATCGACCTGCGCGAGGAGATCGACGACTTCACGAAGATCTCCAAGCCGATCACGGCGATGGGCTACTGGGAGCTGCGCGACTACGTCAACCGGCTGGAGGCGACCGGCTTCCAGGTCAAGAAGTACCTGGTCGAGCTCTACTCCAAGCTCTCCTTCCCGCTGGTGAACCTGATCATGGTGCTGGTCGCGATCCCGTTCTCCTTGCAGTCACCGCGGGGGGGCCGGCTCTTCGGGGTGGCGCTGGCCATCGCGATCATGGCCGGCTACCTGGTCGTGCACTACGTGGCGCTGGCCTTCGCTCGCGCCGATCTGCTGCCCCCGCTGCTGGCGGCGTGGACCGCCAACATCATCTTCCTCGGTCTCGGCGCCTCGCTGCTGCTGCGCGCCCGCACCTGACCGCCGGCCGCGGAAAACGGCCCATCTGCGTCGTTGGCGCCACTCGGCCGCACGCTCGACGTGCCCGGAGTACGCCTCGGCGTGCGACCTCGGGCGCCGCCTGGCATCTGGACCGTCTTGCGCAGCCCGCTACCGGGTGGTGCTGAGCTCGCGGAGTGTCTCTTCCAGGCGCTTCTGCTCGGCGCCGTAGGCCGCCCAGTCGCCGCGCTTGAGCGCGTCCTGGGCCCGCTGATAGATCTCGAGCGCCCGCTGGGCCAGCGCCCGGTCGAGGCCGGCCACCGGTGGCCCTGCGCTCGACGCCGGCCGGGCGGCCGTCGGGGGCGCGGGGGCGCCGTGGCCGGCGAAGATCCGGGTCAGCGATTGCTCGAGCGTGGGCTCCATCGCGATCTGGTTGCCGTGGGCCACGATCACCCGGCGCAGCTCGGGGAGCGCGCCCTGCTCGGAGGCGGCCAGATACAGCGGCTGCACGTAGATCAGCGACTGCTCGATGGGGATCGCCAGGAGCGAGCCGCGGATGACCGTGGAGCCGCGCTGGTTCCACAGCGAGAGCTGCTGGGAGATGACGGGGTCCTGATCGATGCGAGCGTCGATCTGGCGCGGGCCGTACACCAGCTTCTGCTTGGGGAAGTTGTAGGCGATCAGGCGGCCGTAGTTCGGCGGATCGGAGCGGGCAGCCAGCCAGCCGATCATGTTGTCGCGGCGGTTGGGATTGAAGAGCGTGAGCAGCATGAACTCCTCCCGGCTCTCGCCGGGCAGCCGCATGATCGTGTAGTACGGCTCCATCTCGCGATCGCGACCGTCCACCGTGCGCCGGGGCACCGCCCACGTGTCCTCGCGGTTGAAGAACACCTGCGGGTCCAGCATGTGATAGGTGGCGTACTTGCGCGCCTGGATGCTGAAGAAGTCCTCGGGGTAGCGCAGATGCCGGTGCAGGTCGGCCGGCATCTCGGACAGCGGCCGCAGCAGTCCCGCGAAGGCGCGGCTGTAGGCCTGGATGATCGGATCGGTCGGATCGGCCAGATAGAAGGTCACGGTGCCGTGGTAGGCGTCGACCGTCACCTTCACCGAGTTCCGCATGTAGTTGTAGCTGCCGAAGCCGCGCACCGGCTCCGAGTATGGGTAGCGATCGGTGACCGTGTAGCCGTCGAGCATCCACATCATCCGGCCGTCGTCGGTGACGACCAGGTACGGGTCGTGATCGAAGAGGAAGAACGGCGCGATGCGGCGAATGCGCTCCATCACGGGCCGGTGCAGCAGGATCCGGCTGTCGGGGGTCGGATACTCGGACAGGATGATCGTCGGGTCCAGGAATCGCGCCGCGAAGGCGAGGCGGCGGATCCACGGTGACAGTGTGATGCCGCCCCGCCCGGAGTAGCGCGCGTACACGTTCTGGTCGCCGCGCGGATAGTCGAGCTCGGGCGCGCGCGTCCGCACCAGCACGTAGTCGTTGGCGATCTCGCCGTAGTAGATCTCCGGCCGGGTGATGGCCGGGAACCCCTCGGCCGACCGGGGCGGGATGTCCTTGACGAAGAACTCCGGCAGCCCCTCGGGCGTGATGCGGTTCACCGGGCCGACGACGACGCCGTAGCCGTGCGTGTACGTGAGGTGATCGTTGAACCAGATGCGGCCACCCTGCAGGTGCTGGTAGCTCAGCTCGCGTGGCGAGAGCATGAGCTGCCGGTACTCACCGCCGATCTGGTAGCGATCATTGTCGACATCGACGAACTTGTAGTAGGTGCGGTGCTCCTGGAGCTGGGCGAAGGTCCTGAGCAGCGGCCGGTAGTCCCACAGCCGGATGTTCTTGATGGTGGCCTCGTTGCGGGCCAGGGCCCGGGCGTCCAGCGCCTCGTCGGCCGGGAACTCCTTCTCCTGGATGCGATCGAGGGCGTAGGCCTGGCGGGTCATCCGGATGTTGTGCTCGATGTAGGCGCGCTCGAACTCGAGCTCGTTGGGCTTCACCCGGTATTCCTGGAGCAGCCCCGGCAGCACGCCCAGCCCCACCACCCAGCTCACGGCGAGCAGCGCGATGCCGCCGCCGACCAGCCGGAGTCCCGGACGCATGATCTGCACCAGGCACGCCAGCGCCGCGGCCGCCGCCAGCACCACCAGCACCCACAAGGTCGGCAAGATGGCGTTGACGTCGGTGTAGGCCGCGCCGTACACGCCGCCGCGCGTGGAGAAGAAGATGTCGAAACGATCCAGCCAGAAGCCGACGGCCTTGAGAGTCAGCAGCGTGGCGCCCAGGACCAGCAGGTGCGTGCGCGCTCCGGCCGCCAGCCGCGGCCCCCGCGTGGTCAGCACCAGGCTGCGCTGCAGCACGTAGAGGATCAGCGTGAGCAGGATCGTGCCCGTGACCAGCGCGGTGGCCCAGCCGTGCACGAGGCGCCAGGACGGCAGCTCGAAGACGTAGCGCGAGAGGTCGTGACCGAAGCCGAAGGCCGCGAGCGGATCGCGCACCCCGAACGGCTGGGCGTTCCGGAACAGCAGCACCGTCTCCCAGTGCGCGCTGGCCCGAAGCCCCGAGATCACGGCGATGACCGTCAGGACGACGGGCAGGAAGCGCCGGATGAGCGGCTCGATGACGACGCGCCCCGGCAGCCCGAGCTGGTCCTCGAGCTCCCACAGGACGTCCGGCGCCGCGGTGCGCGCGGCCAGGGTGAGGTTGGCCCACAGGAAGATCAGCACGGCGACGGCGACGACGGTGAAGAGGCTCCCCTGCGTGGACAGGCCGGTCCAGAAGACGCCGGTGTAGCCGACCTCCTCGAACCAGAGCCAGGTCGTGTAGAACGGGACGACCGAGACCAGGACGACCAGCGCCACCCCGACGGCGAGGAGGAGGACGATCAGCGCTGGCCGTCTCATCGAAGCGATCGGCGCGGCGTGGGGGCCGCGCTACACGCCGGCGTCGTTCCGGAGATCCTTGACCCGGTTGGTGCGCTCCCAGGTGAAGTCGGGGTCCTGGCGGCCGAAGTGGCCGAAGGCGGCGGTCTTGCGGAAGATCGGCCGGCGCAGCTCGAGGTAATCGATGATCGCGCGCGGCCGGAAATCGAACTGGCGCCGCACGATCTCCTCCAGCCGTCGCTCGGGCAGCTTGCTGGTGCCCTCGGTCTTCACCATGATCGACACCGGCTCCGGCACACCGATGGCGTAGGCCACCTGCACCTGGGCGCGCTCGGCCAGCTCCGCCGCGACGATGTTCTTGGCCACGTGGCGCGCCATGTAGGCGGCCGAGCGGTCGACCTTCGTCGGGTCCTTGCCGGAGAACGCGCCGCCCCCGTGCGGGCACGATCCACCGTAGGTGTCGACGATGATCTTGCGCCCCGTCACGCCCGTGTCGCCCATCGGCCCGCCGGTGACGAAGCGCCCTGTCGGGTTGATGTGGTAGACGATCTTGTTCGGATCGATCAGCGAGGCCGGCACCACCGGCTGGATGACGTGCTGGATGACGTCGTTGCGGATCTGGGCCTGGCCGACGCTGTCGGCGTGCTGCGTGGAGATGACGATGGTCTCGACGGCCACCGGCCGGCCATCGCGATAGCGCACGCTCACCTGGCTCTTGCCGTCCGGCCTGAGGTACGGCAGCGTGCCGGAGCGCCGCAGCTGGCTCAGCCGCTCGACGAGGCGGTGGCAGAGCATGATCGGCAGCGGCATCAGCTCCTCGGTCTCGCGGCAGGCGAAGCCGAACATCAGGCCCTGGTCGCCCGCACCCTCCTTGTCCACACCGAGGGCGATATCCGGCGACTGCTTGTCGATGGCGGTGATGACGCCGCAGGTGTGGCAATCGAACCCGTGATCGGAGCTGACGTACCCGATGTCCTTGATGACGCTGCGCACGAGCTCGGGGACGTCGACGTAGCAGCTGGTGGTGATCTCACCGGCCACGATGACCAGGCCGGTCGTGAGCAGCGACTCGCAGGCCACGCGGCCGCGCGGGTCCTGGGCGAGGATCGCGTCGAGCACGGAGTCGGAAATCTGGTCGGCGATCTTGTCGGGATGTCCCTCGGTCACCGACTCCGACGTGAACAGGTACTCGTCACCCGCCATGCGTCCTCCCTCTCACGGCTGAAATCGTGTCACTCTAGCACGACGGTCGGGGACCCTCAAGAAGAGGACCGGCCAGGCGTCTACGGCGAGGTGCTCAGACGCTGCTTGAAGCTCATCAGCACCGGCACCGGCCAGGGATCAGTGTCGCGCAGGATGGCGGCGTAGTAGCTCACCCACTGGCCGAGGTGCACGAGCGAGAGCAGCCGGGCGAAGCGGCTGGTGCCGTGCGCCCACACCTCGCTGACGCCGCCGGCCGCCGGCGTCAGCAGCTCGCGCACCAGCGCGAAGCGCCGCGCGATCTCGGGCTCCTCGCCGCGGTCGCGGAGCAGCACCGCGTGCAGGGTGCGCGCGGCGGGGCCCTGCCACACCTCGATCTCGTTGTGGTTCATCTCGGGCATGGTGCCGGCCACCGCGAGCAGCTTGGCGTTCTCCTCGAGATCGGTCTTCCACCGATACGCCGCGGTGCCCGTCAGCGGGCCGCCGTAGACGGCCGGCAGGCGCGGCCCGATCGCCAGCGCGAGCTGCTTGGCCTCGTTCCGATCGCTGCCCGCCTCGGGCGTGAGGTCGGCGGCCTGCGCGGAGACGACGGCGAGCGCCTCGTCGAGGTCGGCCTCGGCGGCCACGGCCACGCCGTGCGCCGCCAGCGCGTTCAGCGCCGGGAAGACGAGCAGGCCCAGCGCCATGCGGGGCATCAGCCCGCTCGGCAGAGCGACGCACGCCAGGCCGTGGCGCTTGGCCAGCGTGCCCAGCGCCCCGCCCGAGGTGATCGCGACGACCGGGATCCGACGCGCCAGCGCCGTTTCCACCGCCGAGATCACCTCGACCGTGTCGCCGGAGTACGACGAGGCCACGACCAGCGCGTCGCGGCCGGCGGCCGCCGGCAGGCCATAGCCGCGGTG
>Ga0310810_10003324_pt1 | contig 17527 bp, 14 predicted proteins | sample NCmetagenome_FD_207641 | JGI IMG/M metagenome (GOLD analysis project Ga0310810, IMG submission 207641) | Soil microbial communities from experimental microcosm in Duke University, North Carolina, United States - NC | ecosystem: Engineered > Artificial ecosystem > Soil microcosm > Unclassified ...
GCCGTCCGAGGCGCACGGCCAGATTCGCCGCATCAATCTCGACGGGAGCGGCATGGAAGTCGTCGCCAGGGGCGTGCGCAACACGGTCGGCTTCGACTGGCATCCGGTGTCGAAGGAACTCTATTTCACCGACAACGGGCGCGACTGGCTCTCGGAAGACATGCCCGAGGACGAGCTCAATCGGGTCACCAGAACGGGACAGCACTTCGGCTATCCATACTGCCACCAGGGCGACTTCCTCGATCCGGAATTCGGCTGGGGCCGCTCCTGCGACGCGTTCGAGAAGCCGGTGCTCAAGACCGGCCCGCACTCGGCCTCGCTCGGCATGCGCTTCTACACCGGCAGCATGTTCCCTGCGAAATACAAGCACGCGATCTTCATCGCGCGCCACGGCTCCTGGAATCGCACCCGAAAGTTCGGCGGCGACATCCTGGCGGTGTTCCTGAACAAGGACGGCACCGTGAAGGGCTCGGAAGTGTTCCTCACGGGCTTCATCGGGCCGGACAACGAGTATGTCGGCCGTCCGGTCGACGTGTTGTTCACCCGGGACGGCGCGATGCTGATCTCGGACGACTACAATGGCGCGATCTGGCGCGTGGGCTACGGCAATCAGAAAAACGCATCCGGCAAGTAGCTTTCACAACCCACATAAGGGGCTGTGGCCCACCATCTACAAAACTGCGTGATGCGTCCTGACCGCCACAAACAGACGTTGCACCGGCCGGAACGTCGCCGTAATTTGGCGCGTTGTTCGCGGCGGGCGGACGCGTCCGCTTCCAAGGAGAACACCATGGCCTGGACCACTCCGGCACTTGTCGAAATCTGCATCGGGCTCGAAATCAACGGCTACCTGCCGGCTGAATTCTGATCGCCTGAAGCGCCAAGGAATGTTGTGGCCGTCGTGCCGGAAGGCGCGGCGGCCATTTCTTTTTTCCATTCCTGAAAATTTTTGCGCCCGCGCGGGCGTTGGCCCACCACTGTGCGTTGGCGGCAATGCTGCCTCACATGAATGTGGAGGACGCACCGCTCAGGTTGTGAGATAGTTTCTCCAGCGTCCGGACCACACGGCCGCGAGGAGGACACCATGAGAGCAGTCTGTTTCGGCGCCGCTTCGGCGCTGGTTCTTGCATTGGCGGCTCCCGGATATGCGCAGCCGCAGCCCACCGCTGGTAACCTCGAAAAACTCTCCAACTTTCAGCAGACCGGCACGGTCGAGCCGGCGCACATTCCGCAAACCGGCCCCAAGGCCGACGCGATCAGGAAGAATCTGTCGCAGATCAAGCTGCCGCAGGGCTTTCACATCGGGCTTTATGCCCTCGTTCCCGATGCGCGCCATATCGCGGTCGGTCCGCAGGGGATCGTGACCTTTGTGGGAACGCGCAAGAGCAAGGTGTGGTCGGTGACCGACCGCGCCAAGGCGCGCGTCGCCGACGAGGTGAAGGAATTCGCGCCCTCGATCCCGTTCAAGATTCCAAACGGCGTGTGCTTCTCGAAGGACGGCTTTCTGTTCATTGCCGAGCAGAACCGCGTGCTGACCTTCCCGGCCGCGGAATTCTTCTATGAAGGTCCGGACGTGGCGGCCTTCAACGTCATCAAACAAGGCGACCTGATTCCTCCCGCGGAGGAATCCTACAATCACACGGCGCGCACCTGCCGCGTCGGACCCGACGACAAGACGCTCTACATCACGCTCGGCCAGCCGTTCAACGTGCCCGCGGCGGATAAACTCGACCTCTACAAGAAGGAAGGTATCGGCGGGATTATTCGTGTCGACCGTGAAGGCAAAAATCGTCAGGTGTTCGCCTGGGGTGTGCGCAACTCCGTCGGCATGGACTTCAACCCGAAGGACAAGAGCCTTTGGTTCACCGACAATCAGGTGGACGGCATGGGCGACGATCAGCCGCCCGGCGAGCTCAATCGCGCCGACAAGCCCGGCATGAACTTCGGCTTCCCGTATTACGGCGGCGGCAAGACCCGCACCACCGAGTATAAGGACGCGGAAGTGCCGGCTGGCGTCACCTTCCCGCAGGTCGAGATGGTGGCGCACGCGGCCGACCTCGGCATGACATTCTATTCGGGCAAGATGTTCCCGTCGAAGTATCAGGGCGGCATCTTCTCGGCGCAGCACGGCTCGTGGAATCGAACCACGCCGGTCGGCGCGCGCGTGATGTTTACGAGCCTCAAGCCGGACGGCACGGCCGACAAGACCGAGCCGTTTGCCGAGGGCTGGCTCACCGAGAACGGCGAGTACATGGGCCGTCCGGTCGACGTAGCCCCGCTGCTCGATGGGTCGATCCTGGTGTCGGACGATCTTGCCGGTGCGCTCTATCGCATCTGGTACGACGGACGGTGAGACTTGCTTGGATCCCGGGCGCGACGCAGCATGAGCACAGCGAAATGATGCGTTGCAGACCCGGGATCGCCAAAACCTCGGCATTTGTGCGGTCCCGCATCTGCGGTGCATCACTCCGTGCTGCACCGCGTGCGGGACACACGCTAACCCTCGCTGCCGCGCTCTTGCTTTCGGTGATGCCCTCTTTCGCCGCTGGCGACGTCGCGGCCGGGCGGAAGAAAGCCACTGCCTGCCAGACCTGCCACGGGCTCGATGGCCTGTCGAAGATGCCGGATGCGCCGAACATCGCGGGCGACCCGGAAGAATACCTCGTGCGCCAGCTCACCGCGTTCAAGAAAGGCGAGCGCAAGAACGAGATGATGTCGATCGTCGTGCAGCCGCTCTCCGACCAGGATGTCGCTGACCTTGCGGCGTACTACGCGGCGATCGAGGTGACGGCGACGGTGCCGAAGTAGCTGGCTCTTATCAGTGACTTCTGAGATGGGGCGCTCGCTTGTAGTCGCCCGGAAAGTGCGCTGCGGTCACCCCTGTCATTGCAACTCAGAAACGAAGATTTGGGTTGAAACCGCCATCGCTCTTTGCATCACTGGGATGCAACCTCAAAGGGAGAAAGCGATGTCGGTTCTGTACGCGGAGTTCAAGGGAAGCCAGCAATTCTTGGGGGTACCAACCGCCATCCCGAATCTCAGCCTGACGATCCCCGAAGGAGCGAACACGACGGCGCTCGTCATCCTGAATGTGCCGGCCTCGTACGCGATCATCGCGCAGTTTACCAGCGGTCGAGGTGGCAAGTTCAACATCGCGGTCGACGGCACCATATTGCCGGAGTACGCGGAATACGACTACCTGAATGCGATCGGCTCGCAAAACATGCCGGTTCGGATGCCCGCGACGCTGGTCGTTGCCGTCCCGATGGTCCTCAAGCAGCAGAAGGTCGTGGGCCTCGCCATGAACTGCATCATCGACAGCACGGCGTCGCTCAGCGTGATCACCTGAAATTCAGAGCACGGGGAAAGGCGCGATGCGCCGCGTCGTGTGTCTGCGCGTTCCGGGAATGATGGGCTTCGCTTGTGCTCAGTCGCATCCTGCGAAGCTATGCGTCGGGATTTACTCCGCCGCCTCCCTCACGGGCTCGACGCGCTCCACCTTGGCGGCGCAGAACTTGAATTCGGGAATTTTTCCGAACGGGTCGAGCTTCGGATTGGTGAGCAGGTTCGCGGCCGCCTCGACATAGGCGAACGGGATGAACACCACGCCGTCCGGCACGGCGTCGTCGAGCCGTGCGGATAGCTCCACCTCGCCGCGCCGCGTCGCGACGCGCACCGGATCGCCCGCCGCGATGCCGAGCTGGTGCAGCGTTCCGCGCGAAAGGCCCGCGACCGGTCCCGGCTCCAGCGCATCCAGCACTGACGCGCGCCGCGTCATCGCGCCGGTGTGCCAGTGCTCGAGCTGACGGCCGGTGGTCAGGATGAACGGATACTCGGCGTCCGGCATCTCGTCGGGCGCGGTGTATTTGGTGGCGACCAGCTTCGCGAGCCCATTGGGGCGCGGAATGCCGGTATCGAACACGACGTCGCGGCCCGGTACGTCCGGCCCGTCCACCGGATAGGTGACGTGATCCTCGCGCGCCACGCGCTCCCAGGTGATGTTGTCGAGCGCCGGCATCATCGAGGCCATCTCGGTGAACACCTCAGAGACATGTTTGTAGTTCCAGTTGCAGCCCATGCGCTGCGCGAGGTCCTGGATGATCCAGAGATCCTGCCGGGCCTCGCCGGGCAGCGGCAGCGCGGCGCGCCCCATCTGCACCTGGCGGTTGGTGTTGGTGACGGTGCCGTCCTTCTCGGGCCAGGCGCTCGCGGGAAGAATGACGTCTGCATACGAGCAGGTCTCGGTCAGGAAGATGTCCTGCACGACGAGGTGCTCGAGATGCGCCAGCGCGGCGCGCGCATGGTTGAGGTCCGGGTCGGACATCGCGGGGTTCTCGCCCATGATGTACATGCCCTTGATCTCGTCGTGGTGTACCGCGTCCATGATCTCGACCACGGTCTTGCCGCGCTTGGGATCGAGCTTCACGCCCCAGGCCTTCTCGTATTTGGCGCGGATGTCCGGGCTCTCCACCGACTTGTAGTCGGGGAAGAACATCGGGATCAGGCCGGCGTCGGAAGCGCCCTGCACATTGTTCTGTCCGCGTAGGGGATGCAGGCCCGTGCCGGGCCGCCCGATCTGACCGCAGATCAGCGACAGCGCGATCAGGCAGCGCGCATTGTCGGTGCCGTGCGTGTGCTGCGACACGCCCATGCCCCAGAAGATGATGGCGCTCTCGGCGCGCGCGAAGGTGCGCGCCACGTTGCGCAGCACATCAGGTTCGATGCCGCAGATCGGCGACATCTCCTCCGGCGTGAACGGCTTCACGCTTTCGGCGAGCTCATTGAACCCTTCCGTGTTGCTCTGCACGTACTGCTGGTCGTAGAGCTTCTCGGCGATGATGACGTTGAGCATGCCGTTGAGCATGGCCACGTCGGTGCCGTTCTTGAACTGCATCATCTGCCAGGCGTGGCGCTTCAACGCCTGCCCGCGCGGGTCCATGACGATCAGTTTGGCGCCGCGCTTGGCCGCCTGCTTGAAGAAGGTCGCGGCGACCGGGTGGTTCTCGGTCGGATTCGCGCCGATCACGATGATGACGTCGGAGTTCTTGCACTCGTTGAAGGTCGCGGTGACGGCGGCCGAACCGACGCCTTCGAGCAGCGCCGCCACGGAAGACGCGTGGCAGAGCCGCGTGCAGTGATCGACGTTGTTGGTGCCAAAGCCGGTGCGGACGAGCTTCTGGAAGAGATAAGCCTCTTCGTTCGAGCCCTTGGCGGAGCCGAAGCCGGCGAGCGCTTTTGCCCCGTCACGGTCCCGGATCTTCACCAGGCCGGAGGCCGCACGCTCCATCGCCTCCTCCCAGGTGGCGGGGCGGAAATGCGTCCACGGGTTCGCCGGATCGACCAGATCGTCGGCGCGCTTTGATACGCCTTCCTTGCGGATCATCGGCTGCTTCAGGCGCTGCGGATTGCTCACATAGTCGAAGCCGAAGCGGCCTTTCACGCAAAGGCGATTCTGGTTCGCCGGCCCTTCCTTGCCGGTGACGTAGAGCAGCGTGTCATCCTTGATGTGATAGGTGAGCTGGCAACCGACACCGCAGTATGGGCACACGCTGTCGACCTTGCGGTCCGGGAAGTGCGCCGTGGTGCGCACATTATTGTCGTTCACGAGCGTCGAAGGCATCAGCGCGCCGGTCGGGCAGGCCTGCACGCATTCGCCGCAGGCGACACAGGTCGAGGCGCCCATCGGATCGTCGAAGTCGAATACGATCTTTTCGTTGTGGCCGCGCCCCGCCATGCCGATCACGTCGTTGACCTGCACCTCGCGGCAGGCGCGGACGCACAGATTGCACTGGATGCAGGCATCGAGGTTCACCGCCATCGCGACGTGGCTGCGGTCGGGCGCGGGGTTGTGCTCGCGCGACGGCAGGCGGCTCGTCGCGACGCCCATGCGATCGGCCCAGCTCCAGAACTTGGAGGCCGGATCGTGCGCTTCCGTGTTGCGGTCCGGCTGGTCCGCCATCAGGAGCTCGAACACCATCTTGCGCGCGGTCGCGGCGCGATGGGAGAGCGCCTTCACCTTCATGCCGGGGGTCGGTGTGCGGATGCAGCTTGCCGCGAGCACGCGCTCGCCCTCGATCTCGACCATGCAGGCGCGGCAGTTGCCGTCCGGCCGGTAGCCGGGCTCGGGTGCGTAGCACAGATGCGGAATGTGCGTGCCGGCGCGCTGTGCAACCTGCCAGATCGTCTCGCCCTTGCGCGCCTCGACTTCCTCGCCGTCGAGCATGAAGGTGACGGTCTCTTCGCCAGTACCCTTGCCCTGCACTTTGTCCGCCGGCCCGGTATGCGCGACATTCGGCCGGCCCTCGACCCTGGTGTCGCCGCCTGCGGCGCCCTTCTTGTCGTGGCCGTAGCCGACAGGTTTGGTCGTGTCGTTCATAGGGTCACCATCATCGAACCGTCATCCGGGCCGAGCGGAGCGAGAGCCGGGATCCAGTAAACACTGGACGTGCCGTATCGCGAATTCGGCGTGTACTGGGTCCCCGCTTTCGCGGGGACGACGACGGAGTTTGTCATCACCATTTGCCCATCGGCTTCGCGAGGTCCTCGCGGAAATACTTGAACACGCAGCTTAAGGGGTTCGGCGCGGCCTGACCGAGACCGCAGATCGACGCATCGCGCATCGCGCCGGACAGCTCATCAAGCAACGCCTCGTTCCACGGTCCGGTTGCCATCAGCTTCACGGCCTTCTCGGTTCCGGCGCGGCAGGGTGTGCACTGGCCGCAACTCTCGTCTTCGAAGAAGCGCATCAGGTTGAGCGCCACGGCCTTCATGTCGTCCTTGTCGGACAGGATCACAACCGCGTGGGAACCGACGAAGCAGCCGTATTTTTCGAGCGTGCCGAAGTCCAAGGGCTCGTCCGCCATCGAGGCGGGCAGGATGCCGCCGGACGCGCCGCCCGGCAGATAGCCCTTGAAGCTGTGGCCGTCGGCCATGCCGCCGCAGTATTCGTCGATCAGCTCGCGCGCCGTGACGCCCGCGGGCGCGAGCACGACGCCCGGCTTTTTCACGCGGCCCGACACCGAGAACGAGCGGAAGCCCTTGCGCTCGCGCCGACCATGCGAGATGAACCAGGTGGCGCCCTTCTCGACGATGTCGCGCACCCAGTAGAGCGTCTCCACGTTTTGCTCGAGCGTCGGGCGGCCGAACAGGCCGACCTGCGCGACGTAAGGCGGACGATGGCGCGGCAGGCCGCGCTTGCCTTCGATACTCTCGATCATCGCGGATTCTTCGCCGCAGATGTACGCGCCCGCACCGCGGCGCAGATGAATGCGCGCGTGCGTGCTCAAGCCCGCCGCTTCGATGCGCGCGAATTCTTCGCGCAGCATCGCGATCAGCTCGGGATATTCGTCGCGGATATAAACGTAGACATCCGGCGCCTCGACCACCCAGGCGGCGATCAGCATTCCCTCGACGAAGCGATGCGGATCGAGGCCAAGATAATGCCGGTCCTTGAACGTGCCCGGCTCGCCCTCGTCACCGTTCACGGCCATCAGCCGCGGCGCAGGTTCGGCGCGCACCAGCGACCACTTGCGCCCGGTCGGAAAGCCCGCGCCGCCAAGTCCGCGCAAGCCCGCATCGCTCACGACCTTGATGATGTCGTCGCGCGTGCGCTTGCCGGAAAGACAGTCGCGCAGCAGCGCGTAGCCGCCCTTCGCCTGATAGGCGGCGAAATCGATCTGCGGCTTGTGCGAATGCGCGTGCACATCTTTCGCCGCTGCCGCGCTCACCGAATTTTCGTCGGCGTGCATCACCTGCACATGACCGACCGCACACACCGGCGCCTTGTCGCAGGCGCCCATGCAGGGCGCACGCACCACGCGCACGCCCGGGCCGAGTTTGCCGGGCAGGTCGGCAAGTAATTTCTCCGCGCCTGCCATCGCGCAGGAGAGCGAGTCGCAGACGCGCACCGTGACCGGCGCAGGCGGCGTCTCGCCTTCCTTCACGACATCGAAATGCGCGTAGAACGTCGCGACCTCGTAGACTTCGGTCGGCGCGAGCTTCATTTCGGCGGCGAGCGCCGCCAGATGCGCGGCCGAAAGATGCCCGTAGCGGTCCTGAATGAGGTGCAAGTGCTCGATCAATAGATCGCGCCGGCGCGGCCGCTCGCCCAGCAGCGCGCGCACCTCCTCGACCGCCTGCAGATCGAGCTGGCGGCCCTTCGGCGTGCGGCGCGGGCCCCTCTTTTTCCGGCCGGACCCGGCGTGTTCGATTGGGACTTTTGCGTCCATTCTTGACCTTTCTTATTGGAACAAAACTGAAGTGATTGATAAAAAACAATCCCTCGACGCCCATCGCTCGATTGAGGTTTTCTATTGGACGAGGGCGGCCGGAGCCCACCCGGCTGCCTGCCCGTGAAAGAGGTTAACACATTGATCGATAAACTGGAATTTCTCCTGTCTCTGGCCCGTGAGCGCCATTTCGGGCGGGCAGCCGAGGCTTGCGGCGTCACCCAACCAACGCTTTCGGCCGGGGTGAAGCAGCTCGAGGATCAGATGGGCGTTTTGCTCGTCAATCGCGGCTCCCGTTTCCAGGATTTTACCCCGGAAGGAAAGCGCGTGCTGGAGTGGGCGCGACGCATCGTCGGCGACACGCGCGCGATGCGCCAGGAAGTGTACGCACTCAAGCACGGGCTCGCCGGACGGCTGCGCCTTGCCGCAATCCCGACCGCGCTGGCGATGGTCGAGACGCTGACGACGCCCTACCGTGAACGGCATCCCGATGTGCAGTTCACGGTGTGGTCGCGCACGTCGATCGAGATCCTCGCGCACCTGGAAAACCTCGAGATCGACGCCGGCATCACCTATCTCGACAACGAGCCGCTCGGGCGCGTCACCGCCGTGCCGCTCTATCGCGAGAGCTATCGCCTGCTCACGGCGGCGGATGCGAAATTCGGCGATCGCGATGTGGTGACCTGGGCGGAGGTCGCGCAGGTCCCGCTGTGTCTGCTCACCCCCGATATGCAGAATCGCCGCATCCTCGAATCGCTGTTGCGCGACGCGGGCGGCGACCCGCAGCCGGCGCTCGAATCGAATTCAATGATTCTGCTGTACTCGCACGTGCGCACCGGCCGTTGGGCGAGCGTGATGCCTGCGCGACTCGCTGCGACACTTGGCCTCACTGATGTGTTGCGCGCCATCCCGATCGTCGAGCCAGAAGCCACCCACACGATCGGCCTGATCGCACCGGCGCGCGAGCCGATGACGCCGCTCACGGCGGCACTGGTCGCGGAAGCGCGCCGCGTGTCGACGACATTAGACGATTGATCTCCGAGCGCTCGGGGCTCACTTTCGACGTTCGTCGAATGCCGCTTGGTTGCTTTCTCGCTATCGCATCATCAAGCACGCGCGCGCTGTCGACATAGCGCTTCGCTATTGCGTCATTGGGCAAACCGATTGGCCGATAGGAAGTGGTTTCTTGATCGCGCAAATCACGCTCTGCACTCTCGAACTCGCAAGAAGCGGCGAGCGCGCTCGTCCGCAAAACAAAAATATCAGGCGAGGGGAGCCACTTCATGAGTCTGCTATCATTCCTCGATCGCGAGCACACGATCGCAAAGCCCGGCTTCAGCCGCTGGATGGTGCCGCCAGCCGCGCTCTGCATTCATCTGTGCATCGGCCAGGCCTACGCGCTCAGCGTGTTCAACCTGCCGATGACCAAGCTGCTCGGCATCACCCAGTCGACGCCAGCCGACTGGCGGCTCACCGACCTCGGCTGGATTTTCACCTTGGCGATGTTCTTCCTCGGCACCTCGGCTGCGGTGTTCGGCCGCTGGGTGGAGGAAGGAGGCCCGCGCCGCGCAATGTTCACCGCCGGCTGCTGCTGGGCGTTCGGCTTCTTCGTGTCGGCGGTTGGCGCCTCCACGCATAACTTGTGGCTGATCTATATCGGCTACGGTTTCTTCGGCGGCCTCGGCCTGGGCATCGGCTACATCTCGCCGGTGTCGACGCTGATCAAATGGTTCCCCGACCGCCCAGGCATGGCAACCGGCATGGCTATCATGGGCTTCGGCGGCGGCGCCTTCATCGCTTCGCCGCTCTCGGTCTGGCTGATGAGCAAGTTCTCGACACCGACACATGTCGGCGTTGCCGAGACCTTCGTCGTCATGGGCTGCATCTACTTCTGCTTCATGATGGTCGGCGCGGCGATCGTGCGCGTGCCGGCGCCCGGCTGGAAGCCCGAGGGCTACGTGCCGCCGGTAGCGGCGCAGAAGCTGATCACCAGGAGCGACGTCTATGTCTATGACGCGCTCAAGACGCCGCAGTTCTGGCTGATCTGGTGGGTGCTCTGCCTCAACGTGACCGCCGGCATCGGCGTCCTCGGGCAGGCTTCGGCGATGAGTCAGGAGATGTTCCCGGGGCGTGTGACGCCGGTCGCGGCCGCGGGCTTTGTGGGCCTTCTCAGCCTGTTCAACATGGGCGGCCGCTTCTTCTGGGCCTCCACGTCGGACTATATCGGACGCAAGAACACCTACTACTGCTTCTTCGTCATCGGCATCGTCCTGTATTGCACCGTGCCCCATGCGGGGCAGATCGGCAGCGTCGTGCTGTTCGTGTGCTGCTTCCTGGTCATCATCTCGATGTACGGCGGCGGCTTCGCCACCGTGCCGGCCTATCTGAAAGACATGTTCGGCACACGTTATGTCGGTGCCATCCACGGCTGGCTGCTCACGGCCTGGTCGGCGGCTGGCATCTTCGGACCGGTGCTGGTGAACTACATCCGCCAATATCAGGTCGACCACGGCGTCCCGAAAGCGCAGGCCTACAACACCACCATGTACATCATGGCCGGGCTGTTGGTGATCGGGTTCATCTGCAACTTCCTGATCAAGGCGGTGCATGCGCGCTATCACATGAAGGATGACGAGGCGGAACGCGCGGCCGCTGAAGTCGGTGCCCTCGCAAAGCCCGCAGGCGCGTGAACGGGAGGATTGGATCATGGCAAGCAAAACCCAAAGCTCCTCGATGACCCAAGACTCCTCGATGTCGCTCAAGGTGACGCTGGCGTGGATCTTCGTCGGAATCCCGCTGGCGTGGGGCGTCATTCAGACGCTCATCAACGCGATGAAGCTGTTCCAGTAGCAGCAGCTCGCGGCGGCGCATGGACTACCGGCTTTCCGTCGCGACGGTGCAGGAGTCGCCGCGTCGGGTAACCTACGTGGTGCACGTGCAGGACGGAATCCTGCCGCGCACCGCGATCGACGAGATCGCAGCGCGCATGCGCGAGCGGCTGGACGCACGCGGCGAGATCAGCGCGGAGGTCGTCGTCGTTCAGGGTTTCTCGAAGTCGACGCTGCGGCTGTTTGGCAGCCCCTATTCGGTATCGCTGGTGCGCGCCGCGATGTTCAATGCATCGCTGAGCTGGCGGCCGCTGGAGTCGTTCTCGTCGATCTGAGGAGGTACCCTCTCCCGCGAGCGGGAGAGGGTAAAGAGGCCAGTACGCCGTAAAGGTGCTTACGCCACCTTCACCGTGAGATGCGGGAACATGGCGTTCTTCGCCTCGTCGTCCATCTCCGTCTTGAACTTGTGCTTATCCTTGAGCGCGACGGCGCGCTGCGCGGCCGGACGAGCGCTGACCTCGTCGACCATGCGCTTGAGGTTCGGGAATTTCTCCCAGCCCTTCTCGCCGAGGATGTTCGGGATCAGCCGCGCCCAGCCCCAGATGTTCATGTCGACGATCGAGTAGTCGCCCAGCATGTATTTGTTCTTCCCGAGGCGCTCGTTGATGATGCCGAAATGGCGCTGCGCTTCGAACGCGTAACGGTTGATCGCGTAGGGCAGCTTCTCCGGCGCGTAGACACGGAAGTGCACCGACTGGCCCGAATAGGGCCCGACGCCTGACGACACGAAGAACATCCAGGACAAGAGTTCGCCGCGCGCCTTGTCGGACTTCGCCGGAATGAACTTGCCGGTCTTCTCGGCAAGGTACATCAGGCAGGCGGACGAATCGAACACGGTTGCGTCGCCGTCGACGATCGCCGGCACCTTGGCGTTCGGGTTGATCTTGAGGAAATCCGGCTTGTGCTGGTCGCCTTTGCGCGTGTCGACCGGAATCGGCTCGTAGGGCAGGCCGGTCTCTTCCAGCATCAGCGCGACCTTGGTCGGGTTCGGCGCGCCTGAGTAATAGAACTTGAGCATTGTCATCCTCGTGTTGGTTTTGATCTGTCATCCTGAGGTGCTCGCGAAGCGAGCCTCGAAGGATAATCGGCCGCAGTGTTGCGGCAGGGGGTCTATAGCAGGTCCGCTGACGCCCTTCGATACGCGCGCGGCGCATGCCGGACTTGTGATCGCATCACGAAAAAGGCCCCGCACCGCGGGGCCCTTTGCTCTCGCGATATGAAAAAGGGATCAGAACAGGCCCACGATCTTGCCTTCTGCGTTCACGTCGATCGCGTCCGCCGACGGCACCTTGGGCAGCCCCGGCATGGTCATGATCTCACCGCAGATCGCCACGATGAACTCGGCGCCGGCCGAGAGGCGCACCTCGCGCACCGGAATGGAGAAGCCGGTCGGCGCGCCCTTGGCGTCCGGATTGGTCGAGAACGAATACTGCGTCTTGGCGATGCAGACCGGCAGATTGCCGAAGCCCATCTCTTCCCAGGTCTTGAGCTGATCCTTCACGGACTTTTCGGCAGTCGCATCGTCGGCGCGATAGAGCTCCTTCGCGATGGTTCGGATCTTCTCGAACAGCGGCATGTCGTCGCCATAGAGCAGCTTCAGGTTCGCCTTGCCCTCGTCGCAGAGCTTCACGACGGCCTTGGCGACATCGGCCGCACCTTCGCCGCCCATCGCCCAGTGATCGGCCATCAGCGCCTCGACGCCGAGCGCCTTGCACTTCTCCTTGACGAGCTTGATCTCGGCATCCGTGTCCGCCGAGAAGCGGTTGATCGACACGACCGCCGGCAGGCCGAACTTCTTCACGTTCTCAATGTGGCGCTGCAGGTTCGCCATGCCGGCTTCGAGCGCCTTGAGGTCTTCCTTCTTGAGGTCCTCTTTCTTTACGCCGCCATGCATCTTGAGCGCGCGGATGGTTGCCACCACCACGACGCAATCGGGTTTCAGCCCCGCCTTGCGGCACTTGATGTCGAGGAATTTCTCCATCCCGAGGTCCGCGCCAAAGCCCGCTTCGGTCACCACGTAATCGGCGAGCTTCAGCCCTGTCGTGGTCGCCACCACCGAGTTGCAGCCATGCGCGATGTTGGCGAATGGGCCGCCGTGGATGAACGCGGGCGTGCCCTCCAGGGTCTGCACCAGGTTCGGCGCGATCGCCTCTTTCAGCAGCGCGGTCATCGCGCCGTTCGCCTTGAGGTCCTTGGCGCGGACGGGTTTGCGGTCGCGCGTATAGGCGACGATGATGTTGCCGAGCCGCGCTTTCAGGTCGTCGAGGTCGCGGGCGAGGCAGAAGATCGCCATCACTTCGGAGGCCACCGTGATGTCGAACCCGGCCTCGCGCGGATAGCCGTTGGCGACGCCGCCGAGCGAGCAGACGATCTCGCGCAGCGCGCGGTCGTTCATGTCCATCACGCGGCGCCAGGTGACGCGGCGCGAGTCGATGCCGAGTGCGTTGCCCCAGTAGATGTGATTGTCGACCAGCGCCGAGAGCAGGTTGTGCGCCGACGTGATGGCATGGAAGTCGCCGGTGAAGTGCAGGTTGATGTCTTCCATCGGGACGACCTGCGCATAGCCGCCACCCGCCGCGCCGCCCTTCATGCCGAACGAGGGCCCGAGCGAGGGCTCACGCAGGGCGCACAGCGCCTTCTTGCCGATGTGATTGAGCGCGTCGGTGAGGCCGACGGTCGTCGTCGTCTTGCCTTCGCCCGCAGGCGTCGGCGAGATCGCCGTAACGAGGATCAGCTTGCCGTTCTTCTTGTCCTTGAGCGACTTCACGTAGTCCATCGACACCTTGGCCTTGTAGTGGCCATAGGGTTCGAGGTTCTCGGGCGCGATGCCGAGCTTGTCTTTGGCGACGTCGAGGATGCGCCGTTTCTCGGCGCTCTGCGAGATTTCGATATCGGATTTGGGGGTTTGGTGTTGTGAGGCGGGCATGGGGGGTCCGTTAGGTGAGGGGTGAGTCTACTCCGCCGTCATGCCCGCGAAGGCGGGCATCCAGTACACACCGAGCGTCCGGTGTTTACTGGGTCCCCGCTTTCGCGGGGACGACGAAAATCGTCATGTGAAAATCGCGCCTTTCTCGATGCTGGCGCTCTTGGCCCATTCACCGGCGCCGACCTTCGGCCCATCGGCCTGCACGCGCGTGACCTTGAAGCGGCCGTCGGCGCACACCACGGTAATGCCGTCGGCATCGACCGCGACGATCTCGCCGAGCTTGCCGGCGATGCCTTTCGGGCTTGTCGCGGGGATCGGCTTGGCGTCGAAGATTTTCACCGTCTTGTCGCCGAGCTTGCCCCACGCACCGGGCGCCGGATTGCAGCCACGGATCAGCCGGTCGATCTGCTCCCACGGCTTGCCCCAGTCGATATGCGCGTTGCCGGGGCCGCAGCGGCCCTCGTAGGTCGCCTTCGATTCATCCTGCTTGATGCGCGGTGCCTTGCCGGCCTTCACCAGGTCGACGCCTTCGAGCATCGCATCGACGCCCATCGGGAACAGGCGATCGAAGTAGACAGTGCCGAGCGTGTCCGTAGCGGAGATCGGCGTCTTCTTCTGAATCAGCACGTCGCCGGTATCGAGCCCGTTATCGGGCCAGAAGATCGAGAGGCCGGTTTCCTTCTCACCCTTGATGATCGGCCAGTTGATCGCAGACGCGCCACGATAGGCCGGCAGCAGCGAGGGGTGGTACTGGATCGAGCCGTGCGTCGGGATGTTGAGGAAGTCCTCCGGCACGAACAGCGTCACGAAGGCCATCACCTGCAGGTCGGGCTTCAGCGCGCGGAATTCCTCCCACACCTTCGGGTCCTTGTAGGAGGCGGGCTGATGGACCGGCAGGTTCGCGGCAAGAGCGGCATCGAGCAGGGGGTCCGCCTTCGCGCCGGGCTTGGTCGGCGCGACGTAGACGGCGACCACGTTCTCGCCGCGCTTCAGCAGCGCCTCGAGCACCGCCTTGCCGAACGCCTGCTGGCCGTGAACCACGATACGCATTCTGACGTCCTCCAACGCTTATTCCGCTCATGCCCGCGAAAGCGGGCATCCAGTTCTTTCTTGTGACCCCTGGGTCCCCGCTTTCGTGGGGACGAGCGGCAACTATGACCTTACGCCGCCTCGGCGCGGCTCTTTTCCTGCGGCGTGAGCGCGCCGGAGCCCTTGAGCTCGGTGATCTCCGAGGCCGAATAGCCAAGCACCTTGCCGAGAATCTCCTCGGTGTGCTCGCCGAGCAGCGGCGAGCGCTGCACCTCGCAAGGGCTGTCCGACAGCTTGATCGGGTTGCCGACGGTCAGGTACTTGCCGCGCGTCGGGTGATCGACCTCGACCACCGTGCCGGTATCGCGCAGCGACTTCTCCTCGGCGATCTCCTTCATCGACAGGATCGGCCCGACCGGAATGTCGAGCGCGTTGCACTTATCCATGACTTCGAACTTGGTCATGGTCTTGGTCCATTCCTCGATCGTGCCGAAGATCGACTTCAGGCGCGGCAGCCGCGCGTTCGGCGTCGCGTAGTCCGGATCGGTCTTCCACTCGGGCTTGCCGATCAGATCGCAGATCTCGCCCCACACCGGCGCCTGCGTGATGAAGTAGATGTAGGCGTCGGGGTCGTCCTCCCAGCCCTTGCACTTCAGGATCCAGCCGGGCTGGCCGCCGCCCGAGTCGTTGCCGGCGCGCGGCACTGCCTTGCCGAACGGCACGTTCTCGCCGAACTGGCTGTATTCCTTCAAGGGGCCATGCGCGAGCCGCTGCTGGTCGCGCAGCTTGACGCGTGCGAGATTGAGCACGCCGTCCTGCATGGCGCACAGCACCTTCTGACCGCGCCCGGTGCGGATGCGCTGGTAGAGCGCCGACACGATGCCGAGCGCGAGATGCAGGCCGGTCCCCGAGTCGCCGATCTGCGCGCCGGTGACCAGCGGCGGGCCCTCACGGAAGCCCGTGGTCGAGGCCGAGCCGCCCGCGCATTGCGCGACGTTCTCGTAGACCTTGCAGTCTTCGTACGGGCCGGGGCCGAAGCCCTTCACTGAGGCGACGATCATGCGCGGGTTGAGTTTGTGGATGTGCTCCCAGGTCAGCCCCATGCGGTCGAGCGCGCCGGGCGCGAAGTTTTCCACCAGCACGTCGCACTGTTTGATCAACCGATCGAGGATCTCGCGGCCCTTCGGGTGCTTCGAGTCGATCGTGATCGAGCGCTTGTTGCCGTTGAGCATCGTGAAGTAGAGCGAGTCCGCATTCGGCACGTCGCGCAATTGCCCGCGCGTGATGTCGCCGACGCCGGGGCGCTCCACCTTGATCACGTCCGCGCCCATGTAGCCGAGCAGCTGCGTGCAGGTCGGACCCGACTGCACATGCGTGAAGTCGAGGATGCGCACGCCTTCGAGGGCCTTGCCGGCCTGGCCCTGCGGCTTCGTGGAGGGCTTCGGGAGGTGACCGTTGCCGTTCATTGCAGCCGCCTTGGTCGTCTTGGCGCTGCGCTTCTCGGCCTTGCGGGCGGCTTTCGTGGCGCTGCGCGCCGCACGGGCCTCGGCGGCCAGCATGCTCTGCTTGGTGGCAAGCGCCTTCTTCGGCGCGCGAACGCGCTTGGCGGAGGGCTTCGCGGCGCCCGCAGGGCCGCGCGCCTGTGCGTGCGCGGTAGCGCGCCGCGCGGCCGCCGCTTTCCTGGTTACGCGCGCTGCGGCGCGTTTTGCCTTCTTGGCCATCTTAATTCCTCCAGAAAGTATTTCGCTCTTGTGCGATCCCGGATCGCGGCTTCGCCGCATCCGGGATGACACTTCGTGTCACTTCTTCTTTTTGAGTGCGCTCTGCGGGTTGAGATTGCCGATGCGGCCCGACTCGCTTCCCGCGCCCGGATCGATCACCGCGTTGATCAGTGTCGGCTTGCCGGAATCCATCGCGGCATTGACGGCGTGGCGTAGCTCGTCCGGCGAAGTTGCATTCACGCCGACGCCGCCGAAGGCCTCGATCATCTTGTCGTAGCGCGCGCCCTTGACGAACACGGTTGTCGCCGGGTCCGCGCTCGCATTGTTTACGTCGGTGCCGCGATAGATGCCGTCATTGTTGAAGATCACCACGCAGACCGGTAGCCCATAACGGCAGATCGTTTCCACCTCCATGCCGGAGAAACCGAACGCCGAGTCGCCCTCGACACAGAGGACTGGCTTGCCGGTCTCGACCGCGGCCGCGATCGCGTAACCCATGCCGATGCCCATGATGCCCCAGGTACCGACATCGATGCGCTTGCGCGGCTGGTAGACGTCGATGATGCCGCGCGCGAGGTCGAGCGTGTTGGCGCCCTCGTTGACCAGGATCGCGTCGGGGCGCTCCTTGACGATGTTCTTCAGCACGCCGAGCGCGCCGTGATAGTCCATCGGCACGTTGTTGTTCATCAGCCGTGGAGCCATCTTGGCGACGTTCTCGTCGCGCTTCGAGGTCAC
>Ga0310810_10003325_pt1 | contig 17526 bp, 8 predicted proteins | sample NCmetagenome_FD_207641 | JGI IMG/M metagenome (GOLD analysis project Ga0310810, IMG submission 207641) | Soil microbial communities from experimental microcosm in Duke University, North Carolina, United States - NC | ecosystem: Engineered > Artificial ecosystem > Soil microcosm > Unclassified ...
CCGAAGTAGACGCAGTTACGTATTGGCCCTGGGCCTGTTCCTTTTGGGACTATTAAGTAAAGCTGCGATTGTGACGCTGCCTTTGGCCTTACTCGCGATTTTCTGGTGGAAACGAGCGACGATTTCCTTGCGGCGCGATGTCGTGCCATTGATCCCGTTCTTTTTCTTTTCGGCAGCATCGGGATTGATGACCCGCTGGGTGGAATACGGCAACATTGGATACAGAGGGAATATCCTGGCCCTTTCTGCGATAGACCGTTGCTTGATAGCCGGGCGGGCCTTTTGGTTTTACCTCGGGAAACTGCTTTGGCCGTCGAACCTGATGTTTGTTTATCCGCGGTGGGAGATTAACGCCACGGTGTGGTGGCAATATCTTTTTCCTCTCGCTGTCCTGGGATTGCTGGCACTTTTATGGAGTCTGCGCCGGTGGTCGCGAGCTCCATTGGCGGGAGTGCTCGTCTATGTTGCCCTGTTGTTGCCTTCACTGGGTTTTGCCAACATTTATTTTTTTCTGTATTCCTTTGTAGCCGATCACTGGCAATACTTGGCCAGCCTAGGAATCATCACGCCTTGCGCCAGTGGGATCGTCCTGCTAGCAGGACAGTTGAAATCATGGCAACCGTGGTTCGAGCGCGGAACGATCGCGCTGCTGGCCGGAACACTATTTTTCCTCACCTGGCGGCAAAGCCGGATGTATAGCAATGCCGAGATGCTTTATCGGACGACTATTGCCCGTAATCCTGCTTGCTGGTTGGCGTACGATCATCTTATTGACACCCTGTACCAGGAGAACCGAATTGCGGAGGCGATGAATCAGTTTGAGGAAGAGTTGCGAATCAACCCTGCGGAAGCACACTTTAATTTGGGCTTCGTCCTGCTCCGAAAAGTCCGAATTTCGGAGGCAATTGACCAATATCAGCAGGCTTTGAGAATCAATCCTGATTCTACGGAGGTGCGCAACAACTTGGCGAGTGCCCTGGTCATGACGGGCCGATTTTCAGAAGCAATAGACCAATGTAACGAGGTTTTGCGGATCGAGCCTAATTCTTTCGGAGGCCACAATAACCTGGGCAATGCCTTGGCCCAAACAGGTCGAGCTTCAGAGGCAATCGACCATTATCGGCAGGCCTTGCGCATGAGTCCGAATTCTTCCGACGCGCACAGTAATCTGGGAGCTGCTCTAGCACTGATGGGTCGAATTCCCGAGGCGATAGAAGAACTCAAATCCGCAGTGCGGATCAACCCGAACAACAGCGATGCGCGAAACAATCTGGCAAAAGCAGAAGCGATGCAGAAAAGCAGTCAAATGAAAATCCGATGATTGGAATCGCGCTGTTATTTTGAGCAAAAGCGAGACATCTCTAGCTGCCGACGATTTAGCGCCGCTAAGCTAATTAGCGTTGCACGTATATCCGCCAGAGACGGCCCAGGCAGCGGGCGGCCAAATCACTTGGGTGATAAGATCTCATTAAATATTCCTAACCTAATGAAGTTAAATGCCAGCACGGTTTAGAAAATTCCCGCTGACGATCTTTCAGCGCTTTTTCCGCACAGAGACACTTGGCGGCCTAGTTCTATTGGGATTCGGACTTGCTGCGCTTGCGATTGCTAATTCGCCGTTGTCCGCAGCTTACAACCATCTTTGGGAAATCCCGTTGACGTTCGGCATCGTTCCTCGCGAGCTTTCGCTGAGCCTGCACAATTGGATCAACGACGGTTTGATGGCCGTTTTTTTTCTCATGGTAGGACTCGAAATCAAACGCGAATTGCTGGCTGGCGAGTTGTCCTCTGCGCAGCAGGCCGCGCTTCCAATCGCGTGCGCAATCGGGGGAATGGTTGTGCCTGCGCTGATTTATTTGATTTTCAATTTGCGCGGGCCGGGTGCCCACGGCTGGGGCATTCCCATGGCAACGGACATAGCATTTGCCTTGGGCGCACTCAATTTGATTGCTCCGCAGGCGCCAATCGGCGCAAAAGTGCTGCTGACTGCCGTAGCCATCGTCGACGACATGGGGTCCGTGCTGGTTATCGCGCTCTTTTATTCGCACGGGATCGTCTGGAGTGCGTTAGGTGGCGCGGCGATGACGCTGCTCGTTCTGATTGGATTGAACCTGATCGGTATTCGCCACCTGTGGCCCTACCTGCTTGGCGGAGTGGTGCTATGGTGTTTTGTTCGTGGTTCCGGTGTTCACGCCACGATCGCAGGCGTAGCACTCGCCTTCACAATTCCTGCGAAATCGAGCGAAGACGTGTCTTCGCCGCTGCTCAGGCTCGAACACGCCTTGCACAATTTTTCGGCATTCGTTGTGATGCCGCTGTTCGCGTTTGCGAATGCTGGCGTGAAAATTGATCTATCGCTGCAGCATGCAGAGATTGGGTTCGGAATATTGGCGGGACTATTGTTGGGTAAACCGGTTGGAATCATGATCGCTGCTTTGATTGCTGTGAAAACAGGGGTTGCGAGGCTTCCTCAGGCTGTAAACTGGGGATCATTGCTCGGTTATGGGTTTCTCGCCGGAATTGGTTTCACCATGTCACTATTCATCGCCATGCTGGCGTTCGACGATATGGCCTTGGTTAACGCAGCTAAACGAGGCATTATCGTTGGTTCGCTTCTCGCCGGAGTGGCCGGGGCTTTGATGCTGCGGACCGGCCGGCCTTTGCGCGATGCTGACTAGTTCGCAAAAGTCTCCCGTGTCTCGTGCAAGACAGGCATCGCGTGGGGCGGGATCGCAACGCGGCCGCGTTGTCGTTCTCTGCGGGGTCCTGTTTCTATCGGGCACCGGCGCACTTATCTTCGAAACGCTTTGGTTGCGACTGAGTGGTTTGGCGTTTGGCAATTCGATCTGGGCGGCTGCGCTGATTCTCTCGAGTTTCATGGCTGGCTTGGCGTTGGGAAATGCACTGGCTGCATCCTCGAGAATCCGGCGATGGCGTCCTCTGCATTTTTACGCGGTGCTGGAACTCCTCGTTGCATTCTTTGGCTGCACGATTGTCTTTGGCCTTCCAGTCGTCGGGGACTTGATGCGGCCCATGTGGCAAATGCTGTGGGACTATCAACCGGCCCTCCTCGGATTGCGGTTCGTTGTTTCCTTCCTGATCTTGCTCCTGCCGACGACGGCCATGGGTTTGACGCTGCCCGTGATAATTAAAGACCCTCTGCTAAGAGAAACGGAGTTTGGCCGCGCAATTGGTTTTCTTTACGGGTCAAACACGCTGGGGGCAATGTTTGGCGCAGTTCTCGGCGAAGCTTATTTGATCGGCGCATTTGGATTGTACGGCACAGGTTTGGCAGCCGGCGCTGCGATTTGCATCGCCGCGGTGATTGCCCTGGCAGCCGCGAGATTTGGAGCGGCGCGATACGTTTCAGATTTCGAAGGCGCTGACCCGTCCGGGCATTCCAAATTTCCGTTGAGCTTCGACGCGAGTTATCGGCCGCCTTGGCGATTGCTTTTCGCAAGCTTCGGCAGCGGTCTGGTTCTCCTCTCACTGGAATTGATTTGGTTCCGATTTCTGCGCTTGTACGTTGTATCATCGCCGACGGCTTTCGCCGTCATGCTCGCGGTTGTGTTGGCTGGAATCGGGCTAGGCAGCATTGCGGCCGGCGCGATCAACCATCGTTCAGCACGGCTGCATCAATTGGTGCCGGTCTTGTTCCTGCTTGCGGCGGTTGCGTTGCTTTTGTCGTATCTATTCTTTCCAGGCGAGGCCGTAAGGACTTCCGCGGGCGCCTTTAATCTTGCTTCCTGGTGGCAGATCGCGGTCCTGTGCATGGCTCTGATGTTCCCGGTATCGTTTCTATCCGGGATGCTGTTTCCGACCATCGTTTCTCGCATTCAAGTTGAGGTAACGGATCGGATGAATAGCACTGGAATCGCTACTCTCCTGAATACGAGTGGCGCGGCGATAGGACCGTTACTCGCAACTTTCGTCCTGCTGCCTTTTCTCGGCTACCAAACGAGTCTCATTTGTTGTGCTGCTGCTTATGGTCTGCTGAGCGTCGTCGTTACCGAACGCGCGCTCTTTTCGCTCCGGCGCCCAACTGGCATCATCCTCGCAACACTTTGGATCGCATTAGTTTTTGGCCTTGTGTTTTTCCCGTATCAACGCCGCGAAGCGCATTTCGAACACGCGAGCCGTCCATACGAAAAGGACAATGAGGGCCATCTCCTGGCGCGCGTAGTAAAACGGATCGAGGGCACATCGGATACGTGGCAACTGCTACGGCGCGATTTGTTTGGCCAGCCGTACTATTACCGGCTGCTAACCGACTCGTTCTCAATGTCAGCCACAAGTCCGCGCAATCAGCGCTACATGCGATTGTTCGCTTATCTCCCGCTCGCGCTCCATCCCGCAGCCAGAGATGTGCTGCTCATCTGTTTTGGGTGCGGAGTGACTGCGGATGCGTTTACTCAGAACTCAAGTCTCGAAAGAATCGACATCGTAGACATCTCGAAAGAGGTGTTCTCCCTGGCCGGTTCTTATGTTGGAACCAATTACTCCAACCCGCTTCGTGATCCACGCGTGCACCCCATCGTTCAAGATGGGCGGTTTTTCCTGCAGGCGAGCGCGAGAAAATACGACATCATCTCGGGCGAACCGCCGCCGCCAAAAAACGCTGGTGCGGTCAATCTCTACACCCGGGAATTTTTCGCGCTCATGAAGAGCCGCCTCAGGGAAGATGGTATTGCGACTTTTTGGCTGCCAATCGATCAGTTAAAGCTGCAAGAAGCGAAAGCAATTCTTCGCGCCTTTCACGATGTGTTTTCGAACGCATCGGTGTGGGCAAGTGCGGATGACAATTGGATCATGCTGGGCATCAACGGCCCCGGGCATAAGAGGAATGAAGAGGAGTTACGGCAGTTGTGGAGCGACCCAGGTACCGGCGCGGATTTAAGACGCATTGGCGTCGAGGTCCCGTCGCAATTAGGCGCATTGTTTCTGATGGACGGTGAGGAGATTGATCGCATTACGCGCGAAGTCCCACCGCTGACGGACAATTATCCTAAGCGATTGAGTGATGCGCAGTGGGACAGGCAGGAGAATTTTGATGTTGCCGCCGCTTACATGGAGCCGGCCTCTGTTTCCGAGCGATTTCTGGCTTCGCCGCTGATCAAACGCATTTGGCCGGAGACGCTAAATAAATCAATGGAGTCACTTTTTGCCATTCGCCAAACGCGGTACGTGTCGGAAGCAGTTGGAAGCAACAAACTGGCCGAGCTCGATCTTTTTCTGCGCGGGACGAGGCTGCGCATGCCGGTTTTGGAAGCGCTCGGCAGCGACGATTTACGATTCGCCATCGCACAGCGAGTCGCTCGCGAGACAGACCCGCCGTCATCGGACATTGTGCCGGATCTCGTTGCCGGCGCGCTCGCACAGCGCGATTTGGCTGAAGCGATTCGGCTTTTGGAAAGCCAGAAGGACCGCGGCGCACTTGATGTTCATGAAATCATTCTGCTTACGTATCTGTATTGCTTGAATGCCAATGTTGATAAAGCCGAGGCGCTCGCAGCTGCTAATTCAGCAATGATCAACAAAGATTCGTCAGCCGATTGGCTATGGAAAAAATTGGAGACCGATTTCGGTTTTCATCCGCCTGCTGGTTAAAGTGAACCCCGCCATCGCTTTCGATTGGCACAGGCATCATTGAGTACCGTTCCTCTCTCCATGCTCGCGCGCGTGGAATGATCTGACGATAATTCGAATCTTGGTGAATAAAGCTAAACACTTCTCCTTGTCGCGTAAGGGTATCTGGCTGTTTGCGATCGTTCTTGTACTCGCAACAATTTTTGCTTACCAGCCCGCGTGGAACGGGAGTTTCGTTTGGGATGACGATTTCTACGTGACGAAAAACCGTCTGCTGACGGAGCCGGACGGTCTGCGCCGGATTTGGTTTTCGCTCGAGTCGCCGTCGCAATATTTTCCGCTCACCTACACCTCATTCCGGATCGAGCGCATGCTCTGGGGGTTGACGCCGACTGGCTATCATTGGGTCAATATTCTTCTTCACACTGCTAATGCGTTGCTTTTATGGCGACTATTAATGGAATTACGAGTTCCCGGTGCGTGGCTCGCGGCGGCCATTTTCGCTTTGCATCCTGTTCAGGTGGAATCAGTCGCGTGGATAACGGAGCGAAAAAATGTGCTCATGGCTTTTTTCTTTTTGCTCGCACTCCTTGCGTGGACGCGATTTACCGATGAACGCAGTCAACGACCGAGTCCGCAATCGAGAGCGCATGGGAAGGAACCTGCGAAAGAAGCAACCGAAGCTGGCAAACTCAATCGGTTATCGTGGCCCTTTTACTGGCTGGCCCTGATTTTCTATCTGCTCGCGCTTTGCAGCAAAGCGACCGCTTGCACGCTGCCGGCCGCGCTCTTCCTGATCTTGTGGTTACAAAAGAAACGAATCGATTGGCGCCGAGTTTTGCAAATTGCTCCGTTTATTGTTCTCGGGATTGCAATGGGTTTGATGACGATCTGGTGGGAACGTTATCATCAATTCACGCTGGGGCCGATGTTTGCCCTTGGGCCGCTGGAGCGTTTGATCGTTGCTACGCACGCGGTCTGGTTTTATTTGGGCAAATTATTTTGGCCGGCGAAACTGACGTTCATCTATCCGCAGTGGACGGTTGATCCGCATAATCCGTTCTCCTACGTCTGGCTGGTCTCCGGCATCGTTTTGTGCGCGGCGATCTATTTCGCAAGGCGTTACGTGGGGCGAAGCGTGGAGGTCGCTGCGGCATTTTTTGTCCTAACGCTGAGCCCAGTCCTCGGATTCATCATGCTTTACACATTTCGCTACACGTTCGTGGCCGACCATTACCAATATCTAGCCTGCATCGGCCCGATCGCGCTGGTTTCTGCTGGTTTAGTGACGCTGGCGAACTCAGTGAAGTATGGTCCGCGGTTTCTCTTCGCTCTTGGGATTTTGCTCCTTAGCACGCTGGGATTGCTTACGTGGCGCCAAAGCGCGAGTTACCGCGATAGCAAAACATTGTGGCGAACCACCATCGACCGGAATCCAGGTTGCTGGATGGCGGAAACCAATCTGGGAAGCGAGCTCTCGGAAGAAGGCGATGTCACTGGCGCGATCGCGCATCTCGAAAAATCGTTGCGATTGAAATTCGATGCTCCGGAAGCCCACAACGGTCTAACCAATGCCCTGTTCCGCAAAGGCGACGCCGACGCAGCAATCGCGGAAGCGCACGTCGCCATAAATTTTGACCCTAACAACGCCGATACGCATGCGGTGCTCGGTATGGCTTTGATGACGAAAGGGCAATTAGACGAAGCAATCGCGCAACTTTCCAAAGCGATTGAAATTCTCCCCGATTACAGCCACGCCCACTATAATCTTGCCCTCGCGTTGGCCGAGAAGGGTGAAACTGTGGATGCGATTGCTCATTACGAAAAAGCCATTGCGGCGCAGCCGGATTTGGTTGAGGCGGTAACGAATCTGGCGTGGATATACGCGACCTCCTCAGACGCCAATATCCGAAACGGTCCAAAAGCTGTGGAGCTTGGCGAACGGGCCTCTCAGCTCACGCGTGACACGAGCCCGGTCGTTTTACGCACGCTGGCCGCGGCATATGCGACTAACAAAAGCTTCGACAAAGCCCACGAAACTTCCCGGCGCGCTTTAGAACTCGCGCAAGAGCAGCGCAATTCCGAACTCGCTGAGACAATCCGCCGCGAAATGTCGCTTTATGAGGCTGGCTTGCCCTATAGCGCTCCTTGAGGTGATTGCCAGATCAGGATCTTCACAAAAACAGAATTGAGGATGCTGGCGATGATCACAGTGCTGAAATGAACCAACCTTTGATCAGGAGATACGCGCTGTTTGTTGGATTACTTGTCCTGTTCGCGGCGGCGTGGTTTGCGATTCTATTGACGTCTCAAACTCATGTTCATAGCGACGAGGCAATTATCGGCCTGATGGGCAAACACATTCTCGAAGGCCGCTATTTTCCCTTTTACATGTACGGGCAGGCCTATAACGCAGGAGGTGCCTGGGAAGCTTACGTGGCCGCGATTGCATTCGCATTTTTCGGCGTCGGCGTAATTCCGTTGAAGAGCTGCATCGTCTTGTTGTCGCTGCTTTGTCTTTTTCTGTTTTATCGAATGTGCCTTGCGCTTTATGACCAGCGTACTGCGCTTTTTGCCACGGTCGTGTTTGCGCTCACTCCGTCACTTCTGAAGTGGCACTTCCAGGTAAGAGGTTATTCCTGGTATTTTCTTTCGATTCCGCTGCTAACGATTCTTTGGGTACCGATTCAATCGACGCCCAATCGAAGGTGGCCGTTATTTCTTTTGTTTGGTGTCATTTCCGGCTTGAGCATCTGGAGTTTGGAGCTCGGACTCGCGTTTAATCTCGCCCTGTGGGTTCTGACCTTAATGCGCCGAAGCTTGTCGTTGAAGAACGCGCTCGTCGCCTTCGTCGGTTTTATCGCCGGCTACTCGCCGGCCATTGTGTTCAATCTGACGCATCATTTCGCGAACTGGAATTCGGTCCTGGAGAAAACCGGTGGCGGCGGGATTAGGACGCTTTATCGCCCTGGGGCGCTCTCGCAAATTTTTGCAACGGAAATGCCAAAATTTTTCGGTGCCGACACAGTGCTTTGGTACTATTCCGAGAGACCTGCAGCGGGATTCGTATTCTACATGATCGCACTTTTGGCCGTGGGCGTTGCGGCGTGGCCGTTTCTCCGATCACCGTCAAAAATTGTGGAGGCGATTCGCGGTGGTTTTGCGCGTGGCGATCAAGAGCGAGATCTGCTTCTGCTGTTTCTGATATCGGCATGTTTTGTTCCGTACGTTACCGCGCCAGTCCGAGTCCCTGGTTATTTCTTGGGCGGTTCTTTCTTTTTTGCGGCGCTGACTGGCCGATTGCTCGCACGCTGTTTCGCTTCTTCCAGCACGCTACTTCGCTTTGGCGCAGTCGGGGTCTTTGCCACCACGCTAATTACGGGAGCTGCAGTGATGCTCGACACGGCGCGCCACAATCAAATCGAAACATTGACGCTCTGCGATCAGGGAGAAGACTACTGTCTAACGCGAATCCCCGGCGCGGATCTGGAAGGCGTCGAGCATCGCCTGAGCCAAAGCGGTGTTACCGGCGTGTGGGCTACTGTTTCTTTCGTTTACCCCTTGCTGTTCGAATGCAATGAAGCGTTCGCTGTGTCCGATACCTTTTTCGGCTACCAACATCGAGTTTACCCTGAAGCAATTCCATGGCGCGAACCGGATCCAACGGGACGCCCTGCAATTGTTCTCGAAAGCGATTCACCTTTCCGCGCGTCGGTCGAGAAGCGTTTTCAACTGGCAGGCGTTGTGCCCGTGATCAGCGAATACGGGAAGCTTTCAGTGATTGAGGGGAATTCTCGATGAACGCAGCGTCCACTTTTGTGCAACGGCATGAGCGAAAGTTGATCTTGTTGATCTGCTCGATTGCCGCGGTTCGCGTCTTCATGTTTTGCGCGGCGTTTCCGTTTTTTAACAACGTCGACGAGCAGGCGCACGTCGATCTGGTGATGAAATACGCGCGAGGCGATTTGCCACGCGATTTGGGTCATTATTCCTCGGAATCGGCAGATTCCATCGCCCTATACGGCAGTCCAGAGTACTTTGTTGCCCCTGGGCAGTTCGCGACAAACGATTTCCCGCGCCCAAACTGGACGTTGCCAGCTGAACAGCGAGAGGACGTCGTGGAAAAGAATGCGGCGTGGTGGCGAACCAATGAAAACCACGAATCAGGGGAACCACCCCTTTATTATGGCATCGCAGGGTTGTGGCTAAATCTTGGACGCGCCCTGGGCATTAACGGCGGATGGCTGTTCTATTGGGTTCGTCTCTTAAACGTCTGTGTCGCCGCGGCAATTGTTTGGTTAGGCTACGTTGCTGCAAAATTGATGTTCCCCGCTCGGGAATTCATGCGTCTCAGTGTTCCGGTGTTGCTGGCAATTTGGCCGCAGACCACGTTCTATTCGATACAGAGCGATTCGTTTTCAGCCCTCTGGTTTGGAATCGCGTTTGTCGGCCTGTTAAAATTGCTGCAGAGCGAGCGACCGCCTCTCTTCCTGGCAATCTGCACAGGACTGGCATTAGCTGCGACTTGTCTGGTCAAGACAACTAATGTCGCCCTCTTTTTGGTCGTGGGGCTCACGTTCATATTCAAACTTCGAGGTACGAGCCCCGGGAAACCATTGGGCGAAACTTTGGCAACGTTCGCTGTGTTGTTGGTTTCCGCCGCCGCCCCGATTGCGGTTTGGTTTGCCTGGAATGTTCACACATTTGGCGATTTGACCGCTACCGCCGCGAAAATTGATTTCCTCGGTTGGACTCGCAAACCCATTAGCAACTGGTGGCCTCATCCAATTTTCACCTTGAATGGATTCAAAGAATTCTGGTCGGAATTAATGGCCAGTTTCTGGCGAGGCGAGTTTGTCTGGCATGGCAAACGCCTCGCTTTTCAAACGAGCGACGCCTTTTACTGGATATCCTCGACGCTTGCGATTGCCGTGGCTCTGATCAGTTTGTTTCCGCGCTTCACCCGACTTAGCGCGTTTCAGCGAAAGAGTCTTTGCCTCGCTGGGGCGAGTTTCGGTGCGCTGGTTTTGTTCGTTGCAATTCTTTCGATTGCTTTCGATTTCGGGCTTTGCCCTTATCCGTCGCGCGAACACCCGTATTTCACTTCCGGACGGCTGCTCAGTGCTGCCGCAATTCCATTCTTCTTGCTTTACGCCGAGGCGTTTGATTCTGCTCTATCGCGAGTTCCAGGCGGCTGGACCAAAACTATTTTGTTCGCGGGTCTCGTACTTGTCATTGTCGGCTCGCAAGGCGCTGTGAACCGGGTCGCATTTTCGAGTCGCTACAATTCGTTTCACTTGAAGGACAGCCAATCACCAGGCTCGCTTTGATCTGTCACTTCGCCTTAACTTTGGGTGTGCCGCGTGTGTGCCGGCTCTCCCTCAGCCGCATTCCGGCGGCGCTGGAACCGGAAACGCAGGCCGCGCCCTAACGAATGACCCAAAGATCGGTCAGCCTCATTCGACCCGTCTGTGGCGCATTTGGGGCAATCAATGGCCTCAAAAAAAGGCTACTTTTGGGTTAAAAAATTTTCAAAAAAGTGAAAAAAAGGCTTGCCACCCATTGGCGCCTTCCGCTAGAGGGGGACTTCGAACGACAAATGTCATCATTTCGTCGTTCAAAAAAAATTCAAAAAAGTGAAAAAAAAGCTTGTCAGGGTCTTAGAAATTTTATAAGCCTGTCGAAACCTAACCAAACCAATGGAGAAACTAATGACACAAAACGCACTAAAAACGTTCAGGTTCGTACGTCTTGCTTTGATGGCGAGCGTCGGATTTCCATTAATCCTAGCGTCGAACGCGTTCGCGCAGTTGCCGGCTCCGGCCGTGCCTGCCGAGCCCGGGGCTGCTCCGCCGTCTTCGGCCGAGGTCGAGCGCGTCGTCGTGACCGGTTCAAACATTCCGACAGCGGAAGAGACCGGCCCGAACCCGGTGGACACGTACCGTCCGCAGGACATCGAAAAACTGGGTATCCGCAGTGCCACCGATTTGCAGGAATTCATTCCGCAACAGGCTGGCGGCACAGTCAACTTGAACATCGGTAACGCCGGTGATGGTACCGTTCAGTTCAACCTGCGCGGCATCCTGGCCAAAGAGACCCTGGTCCTGATCGACGGCAAGCGCGTCGCATTTGGTTCGTTGGGTGGTGCCGGCGGATTCGCGGGCCCGGACATTAACCTGATTCCCTTTTCGATGGTCGACCACGTGGACATCCTCAAGGATGGCGCCTCGGCCGTATACGGGTCGGACGCGATCGCGGGTGTGGTTAACTTCTTCCTGGTCCACAAATTCCGTGGCTTGGAAATTGGAAGCACCTACGGAAATACGAACATGGGCGCGTCCAATGAAATGGGTGAGTGGGAAGCATGGATCAAGGCCGGCACTGGAGATGACAAAACGGACATCGTTGTAATTGCCGATTTCTGGCAACGCCTCGGTGGTGTTTTCAGTCGTGATCGCGACATTTCTTCGAACGGAAATTTCAACGAGTTTGGCGGATTTGATGCGCGCAGCGGAAACTTCCCTGGACGTTTGGGAAGCAGCCGCTTAGTTCCGAGCCTGTTTTTCAGTGAACTGACTCCGACACCACACTCGGCGCCGAATAGAACGACTTCTCCGTTTTATATCAGCCCCGCAGCGTTTGGGATTCGCACTCATACTAATAATTTGGGAAATCCCGTTCCTTCGGATGGGAACTATTCTGCCTATAACTTCGCGTCGGTCACACCAGCGTTGCCGCCGGGAGACCGCCAGGTTTATTACGGTTCTTTCACCCGTGACTTGTGCGACAAATACCTGACGGTATTCGGGGACTTCAAATACGCGCGGTCCTATTACAACGCGTCACTCGCCGCGGTTCCATTTACGCCGGATCCATTCCACGGAGTGGTCGGTATTGACGGTACGCCATTTCCTACTGTAGGACCTAGCGGCCCGAACGGTATCACAGTGCCGATTATGAACGCGTTCAATCCGTTTACGGTTGGAGACACGACTATCATTTATAACGGCGCGCCGGTTCCGGTCACCACCGGGGTGCGCTTCCGCGGCAATGTCGATACCGGAACCCGAGCTGAAAAATTCACCTATTGGGATCAGTTGTTTGATATCGGTATGCGGGGTGAGATGGGATACATTGGCGATTACTTCAAGACGTGGAACTGGGAAGCCGGTTTCCGTTATTCCCGAAACGATGGACAGGATCTCTCCGTTGGCGAAGTGAGCCAACCTGGGTTGCGCGCCGCTCTATTGGATACGGATCCAGCAACGGCGTTTAATCCGTTCGGAGGCTTCTTCCGCCAAAACAGCCCGAACGCCAGGGGGTCAGTCTATGTTACCCTGCATAACTCTGGTGAGTATGAGTTGCCTATCTACTACGCAACTATCAACGGCGACTTGTTTAACCTTCCCGCCGGTCCGGTGTCTTTCGCCATTGGCGGTGAGTACGACGCGCCGACATTCACTCGCGATCGTGATGCGCTCAATACCACCTTTAATTCCATTGGCTCCACGGACGGCCAGAGCTTCCGGGTCAACCGGGGTGTCTGGGGCATCTACGAAGAAGTTCGAGTGCCATTCACCAGTCCCACGTGGAACTTCCCTGCATTCTATAGTTTCGAGGTCGACTTTGCTGAGCGCGAGGAATGGTACAGCACCAACACCTCAGCTGTGCTGCCGGTCGGGATCCAACCGTTCGTTCCCGCAGGGCATAGCAGGTATAACGCGCAGAAGCCGAAGGTATCTGTGCGTTGGCAGCCGCTGGATCCGAAGTATATCGGTGCAATCACGCTGCGTGGTAGCTACACCGAAGCCTTTCACGCTCCGCAATTGGGCGAAGTCACGCCTGCAACGTCTCAGGGCTTCCCGATCGTTTCAGACCCGTTTTCAACCCAGACCGAGCCTCAGATTGAGGACCATGTCATAGGAAATCCGAATCTGCACCCGGAAGTAGCCTATGAATGGACCTACGGCGCTGTTTATAGCCCGAAATGGGTTAAGGGTCTTACGCTGAGCGCCGACTGGTGGCACATCGACATGCGCGACATCATTGCGGCCAGAGGTGCGCAAACTCTCATCTTGGAGAATCCGCCTGGTAGTCCCGGCGACGGGGTCTTTGTTTTCCGCGGACCTAGCACAATTCCCGGTGACAATGGGCCAGTGGTATTGACGATCGATCCGAGTGACAACCTATCCGGTGCAATCTTCGAAGGTCTCGACTACGAGGCGATCTACATTCTGGACTCCACAATCTTCGGTGGCGGCGATTGGGGTAGGATTACTACAACAGTCAACGGGACATGGCTCTCTCGTGCTGAATTCCAAGCCAGCGCGAACATAAAGCGTGTGGGTATCGCGGGTGAGTTTCTGCCGCCGGGATTTGCTCTAACCAGTTCGCTGCCATGGAATCGCGCTAACTTTAGTGTGTTCTACGATGGCCCGGCGGACACGTGGATGCAGGGCTTGGACGTTGGCGCGATCGTCCACTGGACTGGTCAGTATCAGGATGATAACGCCAGCCTGACCGGCTCGACCAAGCTGAATGAGCCCAGGAGTGGACCCGTTCCGTCGAATGCGCGCAAAGTTGCCGCTTTGACGACACTCGACCTGGTCCTGAACTACACGTTTAACCTGCCACCGCCCGCGCCAGCTGAAGTACCTGGCTTTTCCAAGGACGGCGGCAAGAACGTCAGGAGCGGCAAGGATGGCAAGTAGAAAAACGTGGTCCCAGTCTCCACAGCTGAATACGGTTGCAGCAATTGGAAATGGTGGCTTAACAACACCACAGTCACATTGGGTTTACAAAACGTAACGGATGAAGATCCACCGTTTGTGGCTGGCAGCTTCGAGAACGGCTACGACGAATCACTCGCCACGATCAAGGGCAGGTTCTGGTACGTCGGACTCAAGAAACGATTCTAATCTGTAAAGTGCGTTTAACAGCGGCCGGGCTCTGGAAGGAGCCCGGCCGTTTGCTTTTAGGTAGAAAGATCTGTTTAAGAACGTCGACTGTCGTACGGCCGAACGAACTTGGTTAAAGGATCGCGCCCGACTTTCGCGCAATAAGAAAAACGACCCGCCAACGCAGGAGCGTTGCCCACTCATTGCATTTCTAACGCGATTCTGGGGTCGAGGCCGATGTGGTATTACCTGAAGCTATCTATGAAACGGCAGGCCGAGCTCGTACAGGGCGATTTCATCTCGAAGCGCGCTGTCCAAAGTAGAGTTGCCACGAGACTTGGCTTCCTGCATTGCTCGCCCGGCAGTCTGCTGTGCTTCAGCGAACAGGCCGGCCTCAGCGCAGGCAGCTGCAAGCGTTCGTAAATAATTGGGGTCGTTCCCGCCCGAAAGTCGCACCGCTTGATTGGCGAGTTCCATTGCTCGGTTGCCATCGCGAATTGACGTATCAGAGGAGGTCGCAAGGAGCCACGCCAAATTATTACGAGGCAGCGGATCCTGGGCGGAGATCTGTGCTGCGTATTCGTATTCGGCGATTGCCTCTTTTTGCAATTTGCCTCTTAGAAGCGCGTCGGCCAAAGCGGTGTGGAAGCGCGCGTCTTTTGGTTCTGTCGCATGTGCCTCCTGCCATTGAGCGATCGCGTCGCCCACTTGGCCTTGCCTAAACATTGCGTTACCAAGGTTTAGATACGGATCGCCATAACCAGGCCGTAACCTCATCGCACTGCGAAAGTGATCGATCGCCTCATCTAGCCGACCTTTTTGAGCCAGGACAGATCCAAGACTGTTTTCGATCAGCGCACTCCCGGCGTTGTAATGGGCCGAGCTCTCTTGAGAGCGAAGCTGCAATGCCTTTTCGAAGCGGGAAATTGCGCTGTCCGCGTCCCCGCGCTGCAGGAAAAAATGGCCCAGATTGTATTCTGCCATGTCATTGTCCCTGGTAACAGCAAGCGTGTGCTTCCAGAGCACCTCGCTGTTTTTCCAGTACGAGGTTTGCACAAAGGCGCACCAGGTTAATGATATGATGATCGCTGCCGCGATGACGGCGCACACCGCCTGGTAGCGTATTGCGGGGTTGCTTCCACGCGCCTGTGAGCTGTGCGCTCCGCTTTTACGCGCGCCGCGAGCGGGAGGTTGCCTGCCAGTCGTGAATTGCCGCGAGTGGGCCTCGCGCGTCATTATGGATGTCATCAGATCGGCGACGCCCCAGGCAATCAGCAGATATAACCCTATCTGTGGCAGGTAAGTGTATCGATCCGCGCGGCCTTGCTCGCCGGCTTCCACCAAGCCGATAACAGGTACGAGCATTCCAACGTACCAGAACCAACCGGTGAAAATATAGGGCCGTTCTTTGCGCCAAAGAATTGCCAGCAGGCTGACTGCGATGAGGAATGCGATTGCCAAAAGAACCTGCCATAGATGTAACTGATCGTTAGGGTGCGGGTAGAACGCCGCCAGCCGAACCGGCCAGAACATCTGCCAAATATAAACAACGTAACTGACAGCCGCGTTGCTCAGTCGCCATGGTAATGGCAACTGGGATATGGCATCCGTGCTTTTGAATTGTGTAAGTAATGTCACGACCGATGAGAGAATGGAGAGCGCAAATAGAGGCACCTTTTCTGCCACTAGACGACGTATGGCCGGCCACTGGATGCTGCTTGAAGGTTGCCACTTTCGAGTTTTTGAAAATGCGACATCTGTGATTCTGCCGAGAGGCCAGTAATCCAAAAGCAGCAGAACGAAGGGAACACTTACCAGCATTGGTTTCGACATCAGACCGAGGGCGAACAAGAAAAGGACGAGCAAGTAGCGGGTGACCGACGGCGCGCGGACATAACATGCATAGGCGCCAAGGGTCAGCATAAAAAACACGGCACTTAACACGTCCTTGCGCTCGGAGACCCAGGCGACCGATTCCACGTGCAATGGATGGATTGCGAACAGGGCCGCAACAAATGCGCTTCGCCACAAACTCCCGGTCATTTGCCTTAAGACGAGCAACAGAAGGACAACGGCGACCATGTGTAAAAGAACGTTGGTGAAATGATGGCCCGCGGGATTCAGTCCGTATAGCTGGCAATCCAACATGTGTGAAATCGTGGTAAGCGGGTGCCAGTTGCCAGCTATTGTGTGTGTAAAAGCCCACGCGATCCCTCCTGGCGAAAGGCCTTGGGAGATGTCTGGATTCGCATAAACGTATTGCGGGTCGTCGAAGGTGATGAACTCATGACGAATGGTCTGCGCAAACACCAACCATGTGATCCCGACGAGAGCAGCACAAATCGCCACAATCAGTGCCGGTCGCGGAACCGTTCGGGACTTGGAAGCGTGTTTTCCCATTAGCAAGAATTGAATCGAGCGCGGGTAAAGTACGACTTTTCCTGTGTTTAACCACACTTACAGCGGCGGGATCGCGGTCCTGCTGCTTCGTCGTTTCAAATGCAATGGACGCAGGATTGATTTTCTGGACGATTTGAGAGAAGCTTGGATTCGCTAAGGCATGCAGCTCGTCCCGGGGATTTCATCTGCGCAAACAATGCCGGCTGCGCCAGCGTCGACAGCCGCCGGTCGCAAGCCAGGCCTGTGGATTCTCGACAGTTGGCGAGACCTGGTTCTTTACGTCTGCACACCATTGTTGCTGGTGCCGATATTTATCGGGGCACAGGGCGTCTGGAGCGCGGAGGATATATATCTTTTCGTCGCAGCGTTCGGTGCAATGGGACACCACTTGCCGGGAATGATTCGCGCTTACGGCGATCGTGCGCTTTTTCAGCGCTTCCGGTGGCGTTTTATTTGTGCGCCGATTTTTTTGGTCGTTGTGTGCGCTGCTTTTTCCGTGTGGGATCTGAAGGGGATCGTGCTCGTGGCGTTCATCTGGGGCGTCTGGCACGGAATGATGCAAACATACGGCTTCTGCCGTATCTACGATGCGAAAGTCGGATCTTTTGCCCAAGTAACGCGCCGCCTCGATTTCGCTGTATGC
>Ga0310810_10003326_pt1 | contig 17519 bp, 19 predicted proteins | sample NCmetagenome_FD_207641 | JGI IMG/M metagenome (GOLD analysis project Ga0310810, IMG submission 207641) | Soil microbial communities from experimental microcosm in Duke University, North Carolina, United States - NC | ecosystem: Engineered > Artificial ecosystem > Soil microcosm > Unclassified ...
TGTAGCGGGTGCAGATCTCGTTGCGCTCGGACGCGGTCGCCCGATTGGCCGCGAGCGTCAGCCCGAAGGCGATGTTCTGCTTGACCGTAAGCCACGGGAACACGCCGTATTCCTGGAAGATCACCCCGCGATCCGGTCCGGGGCCGGCGATCGGCTTGCCGTCGAGCAGCACGCGGCCGCGCGTCGGCTGCACGAAGCCGGCGACCATGTTCATCATCGTCGTCTTGCCACACCCCGACGGGCCGATGATCGCGACGAACTCGCCGTCGGCGATCTCGTACGACACGTCGTCGACGACGCGCATCGGCCCGCGCGCCGATGGAAACTCCATCGACACGCGGTCGAAGACGATGCGCGCGGACGTGGAAATTGCCTTGCCCTCCGCGCTGACGCGCTCCGGGGCCTGTTCGCGCTCGGGGCAGCCCTTCACGCTCACGCGATGCGCTCCTGCCACGCGACCAGCCGACGCGTGATCGCGCGCAGGACGAGATCCATCGCGAGCGCGATGAGGCCGATGCAGATGATCCCGACGTAGATGATGTCGAGCTGGAAGAACGACGAGGCGTTCTGGATCAGCGCGCCCAATCCCTGTTGCGCGGCGATCAGCTCGGAGGCCACCAGCGTGGCCCACGCGACGCCGAGCGCGACCCGCAGCGCCGTCAGCAGGTGCGGCACCGTGAGCGGAATGATGACCTTGCGAAAGATCTCGGCGTCGGTGGCGCCGAGCGTGTGCGACACGCGCACGTAAATCGGGTTGATCTGCGCGATCCCCTCGTACATGACGATGACGCCGGCGAAGAACGACGCATAGAACAGGATCACCACCTTCGCGATCTCGCCGATGCCGAAATAGACGATGACGAGCGGTATCAGCGCGATCGGCGGCAGCGCGCGGAAGAAGTTCATCAGCGGGTCGATGAACAGCCGCACCTGCCGATACCAGCCGAGCACGAACCCCGCGGGAACGGCGACCGCGGTGCCGAGCAGGACGCCGATCAGCACGCGCTGCGTCGACATCAGGATGTCGACCGGGAGCCGCGCCGTGGTCAGCAGCTCCCAGAACCGCGCCGCGACGCGGTGCGGCGTCGGCACGAGCGAAGGATTGACGAGCCCCGAATACGCGATCGCGTACCAGATCGCGATCACGATCAGCCACGGCAGGGCGATCAGCAGCGTACGTCGGAATAGGGTCACGTTCGCGTTGCGGGTGCTTCCCGCGAAAGGTACTATAGATAGAACCTTATGCACAAGAGCGCGCAAAGCGGCAATGCGCTGTTCCGCGGACCGATGCCGCGGTATGCACAACTCGCGGACATCCTGCGGCGGCGCATCGCGCGCAATCGCTGGCCGGCCGGAACGCAGCTTCCCACGCTGCAGTCGCTGATGCAGGAGTTCGACGTCGCGCGATGGAACTTCTGGCGCGTGACGGACTCGTATCGGCCGAGCGTGGACGCGGCACGTTCGTCACGTCGCAGCCTGCACGCGAGCGCGGTCTGATGCTCGAGACAAGCCTGCAGGCGCTGGCGGACGTCTACCGCAACGACACGCCGAACCTGACGCTGATCGAGGAGGCCGCGGCAACGCCGCAACTGTTTCCGCGCGATGGCACGCCCGCTTCGCAATACCGGTTCATGCGCCGCGTCCATTCGCGCAACGGAGAAGCGTATTGCGTCATTTCCATTTACATCGACGAGCGCGTGTTCCGGATGGCGCCGCGCCGCTTCCGCCGCGAGACGGTGGTGCCTCTGCTGCTCGAATTGCCCCGCGTCAGCGTGAGCCGTGCCTGGCAAACGCTGGAGATCGGCACCGCCGACGTCTTCGTGGCACGGCATTTGTCCATTCCGGTGAGCGCGCCGGTGGCGGAGGTGCGCCGCGTATGCCAGGATCAGCACGGCGTCGTCATCTATCTCGGCGAAGTGACGTATCGTGGCGACTACATCCATCTGGAGATGGACCTGAAGCCGTGATGCGCGCGCCTCGCCTTCCCGCTCCGCGCAGGCCATGAGCGGCCCGCTGCAGATCCGATCGCTGCGCGCGCTCGTCTGGCGCTATCCGCTGAAGACGCCCGTCGTGACGTCGTTCGGCACGATGCGCGACCGGCCGATGGTCCTGGTGCGCGTCGAGGACACGCACGGCATCGCCGGCTGGGGCGAGATCTGGTGCAACTTTCCCGCCGTCGGCGCCGAGCATCGCGCGCGCCTGGTCCAGGGCGTGCTCGCGCCGCTCGCGACGAGCCGGCCGTTCGACGATCCGCCGGCGGCGTTCGACTTCCTCACGTCAGCCACCGCGGTGCTCGCGCTGCAATCCGGCGAGCCGGGGCCGTTCGCGCAAGCGATCGCCGGCGTCGATCTCGCGCTGTGGGACCTGCAGGCGCGGCGTGCGCAGCAGCCGCTGTGGCGCCTGCTCGGCGGTACGACGCCGCGCGTGCGCGTGTACGCGAGCGGCCTCAATCCGGAGCGGCCAGCCGAACTGGCGGCGACGCGGCGCAACGAAGGCTTTCGCGCGTTCAAGCTCAAGGTGGGCTTCGGCAGGGACCGCGATCTCGCGAACGTCGCGGCCGTGCGCGCGGCGCTCGGCGACGGCGTCGATTTGCTGGTCGACGCGAATCAGGCGTGGTCGCTCGACGACGCGATCGACATGGCTGGCGCGCTCGAGCCGTTTTACATCGGCTGGCTCGAGGAGCCGCTGCGCGCGGATCGGCCGTGGACCGAATGGCAGTCGTTGCGCGAGCGCACGAGCATTGCACTTGCTGCCGGCGAAAACATCGCCGGCGATGCCGCATTCGACGCGGCGCTTGCCGCCGACGCCCTTGCGGTGGTGCAGCCGGACATCGCGAAGTGGGGCGGCTTCAGCAAGGTCGTTCCGCTCGCACGGCGCATCGTGGCGGCCGGTGCGCGGTATTGCCCGCATTGGCTCGGCGGTGGCATCGGCCTGCTCGCTTCGGCGCATGCGCTCGCGGCCGTCGGGGGCGGCGGCATGCTGGAGGTCGACGCCAATCCCAACCCGCTGCGCTCGGCGACGTGCGGACCCCTTGCCGGCGTGACCGACGGTGGCGCCGTACTGAACAATCGGCCGGGCCTCGGCATCGAACCCGATCTGGCGCAATTGCAGGGGTACGCCGTCGCGCTGTAGTGGGGTGTGCCAGATCGCTGGTGAATATTCGCCTCGCGCCCGTGCGGCGTGAGTCCACCGGTTTCCGGCAAAATTCCCTGTTTCACGAACACGAGCTTGCGCCATGGCACAACCGGGCTACCTGCGGCATCCGACGATTCGGGACGACATGATCGTCTTCATCTGCGACGACGACCTGTGGCGCGTCGACGCGCAGGGCGGCATCGCGCGTCGCCTGACGGCGGGCCTGGGCGAGCCGTCGACGCCGGCTGTGTCGCCGGACGGCAGGTGGATCGCGTTCGTCGGCCGCGACGAGCAGCATCCCGAGGTGTACCTGATGTCGGCGACGGGCGGGATCGCGCGCCGCATGACGTGGCTCGGCCCCGACGTGATGGTGCGCGGATTCACGCCCGACGGCCGCATGCTGTTCGTCACGACGTACGGCCAGCCGTTCTTCCGCAACTACCGCGCGTTCACGCTGCCGCTCGAAGGCGGGATGCCCGAATTGCTGCCGCTCGGGCAGGTCAACCATCTGGCGTTCGGTCCCGGCAACGCGAAGGTCATAGGGCGCAACACCGCGGACCCCGCGCGATGGAAGCGCTACCGCGGCGGCACCGCCGGACATCTGTGGATCGACGTCGAGGGCCGCGGCCAGTTTCGCCGCATGACCGAGCCTGCCGGCAACATCACGAGCCCGATGTGGATCGGCGAGCGCATCTATTACCTGTCCGATGCCGAGGGCGTCGGCAATCTCTATTCGTGCCGGCCCGACGGCTCCGATCAGCGCCGGCACACCGATCACGACGATTTCTATGCGCGTCATGCGCAGACCGACGGCCGCCGCGTCGTGTATCAATGCGGCGCCGACGTCTGGCTGTACGACCCGAAGCGCGATGCGACGGCGCGCGTAGCGATCGACGTGCCCTCGCACCGCACGCAGGCCGCGCGCAAGTTCGTCGACGCCGCCGAGAATCTCGCCGGCTTCGAAGTCCATCCGGCGGGCCACAGCCTCGCGCTCGAGACGCGCGGCAAGCTGTTCACGTTCGCGCTGTGGGAAGGCGCGGTGCGTCAGTACGGCATCGCCGACGGCGTTCGCTACCGGCACGGCCAGTGGCTTGCGGACGGCGAGACGCTCGTGGCCGTCAGCGACGAGATGCGCGACGAGCGGCTCGTCGTGACCCGCAACGGGGACACGCGCGTGCTTTCGCACGACATCGGCCGCGTGGTGGCGATGCGGGCTGCGCCGTCCGGCGCGCGCGTCGCACTCACCAACCATCGTCACGAAGTCCTGCTGATCGACGTCGACGCCGACAGCTGCAAGGTGATCGACCACAGCGAATGCGGGCGTTCCGAAAGCGTTGCCTGGTCGCCCGACGGCGCCTGGCTTGCGTATCCGTTCTGGACCAGTCCGCGGCATTCGGCGATCAAGCTCCACAGTGTCGCGAGCGGCGAAAACCGGCTCGTCACGACCCCGGAATTCCGCGACTACAGTCCGGCGTTCGACCCGACCGGCAAGTATCTGTACTTCCTGTCGCTGCGCACGTTCGATCCCGTCTATGACAACGTGCAGTTCGAGCTCTCGTTCCCGCGCGCGGCGCGTCCCTACCTGATCGCGTTGCAGACCGATCAGCGGCCGCCGTTCGAGCCCGAGCCGAAGGGCATGAAGCCCGAAGATCCGCGCACGCGCGATAAAACGCCGGATCCTGCGGCCGCCGTGCGCGTGGACCTCGACGGCATCGAGCGGCGCGTCGCCGCGTTCCCGGTTCCCGAAGGCCGCTTCGAGCAGATCGCAGGTGTCGCCGGCGACAAGGTCGTCTGGTCGCTGATGCCCGTGGCGGGTGCGCATGGCCGTGGCGGGCACAAGGATCTGCCGGGGCGGCTCGAGGTATTCGACTTAAGCACCCGCAGGGCCGAGATGCTGGTCGACAAATTGGACCGGTTCGTCGTCGCCTACGATCACGCGACGCTCGTTTTGCGGCATGGCAAGCGGATGCGCGCGATTCGTGCCGACCGCATTCCCGACCCGCGCGAGCGCGCGCAATCGTTCGGCGACGAGCCATCGCGCAGAAGCGGCTGGATCGACCTCGGGCGGGTGCGCATATCCGTCGATCCCCGTCGCGAGTGGCGGCAGATGTTGCGCGAAGTGTGGCGGCTGCAGCGCGACCAGTTCTGGGTGCCCGACATGTCGGGCATCGACTGGGAGGAGGTCTACGCGCGCTACGAGCCGCTGCTCGATCGCATCGCCTCGCGCAGCGAGTTGTCGGACCTGATCTGGGAAATGCAGGGCGAGCTCGGCACGTCGCATGCGTACGAAGCGGGCGGCGACTATCGGCGGCCGCCGCCGGTCACGCTCGGCCATCTCGCCGCCGAACTGGCGCTCGCCAATGACGGCGCGAGCTTCGCGATCGAGCGCATCGTGCAAGGCGACCCGTGGGATGCGAGCGCCGATTCGCCGCTGAATGCGGTCGGCGTGCAGGCGAAGACGGGCGAGCGCATCGTCGCCGTCAATGGCCAGCCCGTGTCGCAGGAACGGCCGCCGCAGGCGCTGCTCGTGCACCAGGCGAATGCGAAGGTCGAGCTGACGCTCGCCCCGGCGAGCGGCGGCGCCGCAAACGGCGCGACGCGCAACGTCGTCGTCACGACGCTCGCCGACGAAGTGCCGGCGCGCTATCGCGAATGGGTCGAGCGCAATCGCGCCTGGGTGCACGACAAGTCGGACGGCCGCGTCGGCTATCTGCACCTGCCCGACATGATGTCGGCGGGCTTCGCGGAATTCCATCGCTATTTCGGGACCGAATGCGACCGCGACGCGCTGATCGTCGACGTCCGCTACAACCGCGGCGGCCACGTGTCGCAGCTCCTGCTCGAGAAAGTCGCGCGGCGGCGCCTCGGCTACGACCTGACCCGGTGGGGACAGCCGGAGCCCTATCCGATCGAATCGCCGGCCGGACCCGTGGTTGCGCTGACCAACGAGCACGCGGGCTCGGACGGCGACATTTTTTCGCATTGCTTCAAGCTGATGCAGATCGGCAAGCTGGTCGGCACGCGGACCTGGGGCGGCGTCATCGGCATCAATCCGCGGCACAAGCTCGTCGACGGCAGCGAGACGACCCAGCCCGAATTTTCGTTCTGGTTCACCGACGTGGGTTTCGCGGTCGAGAACTACGGCACCGATCCGGAGATCGAGGTGGACAACGCGCCGCAGGACGCCGCGGCGGGGCGCGATCGCCAGCTCGAGACGGCGCTCGCCACCGCGATCGACCTCGCGAGCGCCGCGCCGTCGAGCAAGCCCGAGTTCGGCGAGCGACCGGTGCTGCGCCGCACGGCGCTGCCACCGCGCAGGACGGCGAAGTAGCCGGGGCGCTTCGAGCATCGTTGCATTGAGGCTTGGCACACGAAGGGCATAATGGCTCTGCGGCCATGCTCACGCTTCGCATGCTCTGGATCGGGGTCCTGGCGCTCGCCTGCGCCTGTGCGCACGCGCAGCCCGGTCCGGTCGTCGCGCTGAACTTCGCTGGCGTCATCAGTCCGGCGAGCGCCGAATACATCGACCGCGGCCTTGCGCGCGCCGAGCGCGAGAAGGCGCAGCTCGTCGTGCTGACGCTCGATACGCCGGGGGGTCTCGACACGTCGATGCGCAAGATCGTGCAGGACGTGCTCGCGTCGCCGATTCCCGTGGTCACGTATGTCGCACCTTCCGGCGCGCGTGCGGCCAGCGCCGGAACATTCATCCTCTACGCGAGCCACGTCGCCGCGATGGCGCCGGGCACGAACGTCGGCGCCGCGTCGCCGGTGTCGATCGGCCTGACGCCGCCGGCTGCATCCGGTGAAAAGGACGACAAGAAGCGTGAGCCGGACACGCACGAGCGCAAGGCGATGCAGGACGCAGCCGCATACATCCGCAGCCTCGCGCAATTGCGCGGCCGCAATGTCGAATGGGCCGAGAAGGCGGTCACCGAAGCGGCGAGCCTGTCGGCAGAGGAGGCGAAAAGCCAGAAGGTGATCGATGTCGTCGCGGCCGATGCGAACGATCTGCGCGCGCAAATCGACGGTCGCCGCATCGCGGTCGCGGGGGGTGAGCGCACGCTGCAGCTCGCAGGCGCGTCGACGATCGCCTTCGAGCCGGACTGGCATTTTCGCGTGCTGGCCATCATCACCGATCCAAGCGTCGCTATGATCCTGATGCTTCTCGGCGTCTACGGGCTGTTGTTCGAGCTCGGCAACCCGGGGCTGGTCTTTCCGGGCGTCATGGGTGCGGTGTCGCTGCTGCTCGGCCTCTATGCGCTGCACCTGCTGCCGGTCAACTACGCGGGGCTCGCGCTGATGGGGCTCGGATTGGCGTTCATGGTCGCCGAGCTGTTCGTGCCCGCGTACGGGTCGCTCGGCATCGGCGGTATCGTGGCGTTCGTCGTGGGCGCGATGATGCTGATCGACACCGAAATGCCGGGTTTCACCATTCCGTGGACGCTGATCGCGTCGCTTGCGATTGCGACCGCCGTGTTCGTGTTCGTCGTCGTGCGGATGGCAATCCGAGCGCGCAGGCGGCCGATCGTCAGCGGCGTCACGTCGCTCGTGGGCGCCGACGGCGAGATGCTCGACGATGCCACGGACACCGGTTGGGCCAACATCCGCGGCGAGACGTGGCAGGTCACGACGGACGGCCGCGTGGCGCGTGGGCAGAAGGTGCGCGTCGTGGCCGTCGACGGCGTAATGCTGCGCGTGGCGCCGGCCGGCCCCGACGTGCGTTAGCTTCGAGGAGAGGTCAATGACGAGCTTCGGAGGAGGATTGCCATGGCGCTGATCGGCCCCGGCCTGCTGCTGTTCCTGCTGATCGTGCTGGCCGCGTCGTCGCTGCGCGTGCTGCGCGAGTACCAGCGCGGCGTGGTGTTCCAGCTCGGGCGGTTCTGGAAGGTGAAGGGTCCCGGGCTCGTGATCCTGATCCCCGGCATCCAGCAGATGGTGCGCGTGGAGCTCCGCACCGTCGTGCTCGACGTGCCGAGCCAGGACGTCATCTCGCGCGACAACGTGTCGGTGAAGGTGAACGCCGTCGTCTACTTCCGCGTCGTCGATCCGCAGAAGGCGATCATCGAAGTCGAGAATTTCATGATGGCGACGTCGCAGCTCGCGCAGACGACGCTGCGGTCGGTGCTCGGCAAGCACGACCTCGATGAGATGCTGTCGCAGCGCGAGAAGCTCAACATCGACATCCAGCAGACGCTCGACGCGCAGACGCTGTCGTGGGGCATCAAGGTCGCGAACGTCGAGATAAAGCACGTCGATATCAACGAGTCGATGATCCGCGCGATCGCGCGCCAGGCCGAGGCGGAGCGCGAGCGGCGCGCGAAGGTGATCCACGCCGAGGGCGAGATGCAGGCGGCGCAGAAGCTTTTCGAAGCGGCGCAGGTGCTGTCGCAGGCGCCGCTCGCGATCCAGCTACGTTACCTTGAGACGCTCACGGTGATCGCCGCGGACAAGAACTCGACGATCGTTTTCCCGCTGCCGATGGACATCGTGCAACCGCTGCTCGACGCGCTGCCGAAGCGCTGATCTCGGTGTCGGAGGTGTAACCCCCGGTGTCGGAGGTGCAACGATCGGAAGTTGGCGCCGCCCCTGACGTTCGGTGCCAGAATGGCGGGTTACACCTCCGACACCGGGGGGTTACACCTCCGACACCGAAAGGCTGCCGAAGCGTCCCTGCTGCAGGTCGCTGATCGCGGTCATGATCTCGTCGCGCGTGTTCATGACGAACGGACCGTAGCCGGCGATCGGCTCGTCGATCGGCTCGCCGGTGAGCACGAGGAACGTCGCGTCGCCGCTCGCCTCTAGCTGCACTTCGCTGCCGGCGCGATCGAATTGCACGACCTGCGCCGCGTGTACGTCGTGCTTGTCGTTGACGCGCAGCGCGCCGCGGAAGAGCGCGATCATCGCCGTGTGTCCCTCGGGCAGGGAGAACGTCGCGGCCTTGCCGGCAGCCAGCGCAACGTCCCAGACATTCATGTCGGTGAACGTGCTCGCGGGGCCCTTCCGCTCTTTATAGTGCCCGGCGATGACGCGCACGCGTCCCGCGCCGTCCGGCAGTTCGACGCCTGGAATGTCGGCCGCGACGATCGGCTGGTAGCGCGGCGGCGACATCTTGTCCTTCGCGGGCAGGTTCACCCAAAGCTGCGCCATTTCCAGCGTGCCGCCGCGGCGCGTGAACTCGCGCGAATGGAACTCCTCGTGCATGAGGCCCGAGGCCGCCGTCATCCACTGGACGTCGCCGGGGCCGATGCTGCCGCCGTTGCCCGCGGTGTCGCGATGCTCGACCTCGCCCTGATAGACGATCGTCACCGTCTCGAAGCCGCGATGCGGATGCTCGCCGACGCCGCGAGGCTTCGCGGCCGGCTCGAACTCGGCCGGACCCGCATGGTCGAGCAGCAGGAACGGACTCAACAGCGCGCCGCCCGCGTGATACGAAAAGAGGCTGCGCACCGGAAATCCGTCGCCTACCCAATGCTGTTCGGGACTTTGATGGATGGCCGTCACCCGCTTCATCGCCTGGCTCCCTCTTTCTCGATCCCAGCGAGATCGGGGCGGTAAGCCGGTTTCGCAAGCGGAGCCTCGTCCTCGCCGTCGCGAAACAGCTGGTAGAGCAGGATGGCGCCGAACGTGGCCGTGCCGATGCCACCGAGCGTGAAGCCGCCGAGCTTGAGCGCCAGGTCGCCGGCGCCGATCGTCAGCGTCACCGCCGCGGTCACGAGGTTGCGCGGGCGCGCGAAATCGACCTGGTTCTGCACCCAGATCCGCCCGCCGGTGGCTGTGATCAGGCCGAAGACGACGATCGACAGGCCGCCGAGCACGGCACCCGGAATCGTCATGATCAGCGCGCCGAACTTCGGCGAGAACCCGAGCACGATCGCGACGCACGCCGCAACGACGAACAGCAGCGTCGAATAGATTTTCGTCACCGCCATGACGCCGATGTTCTCCGCATAGGTCGTGACCCCGGTGCCGCCGCCCGCGCCGGCGACGATCGTCGCGATGCCGTCGCCGACGAATGCGCGGCCCAGGTACGGGTCGAGATCGCGTCCGGTCATCGCGGCCACCGCTTTGATGTGGCCGAGATTCTCCGCGACCAGCACGACAGCCACCGGCGCGATCAGCGCGATGGCATGGCCGTCCCATACCGGCGCGGTGAACATCGGCAAGCCGACCCACGCCGCCGCTGCCACCGGCCCGAAGTCGATGGGCTTGCCGAGGCCGAGCACGTTCGTGCATATCGCATACAGCAGGTAGCCGGCGACGCCGCCGAGCAGTACCGGCAGCCGGCGCGCAAGTCCCGGGGCGCGTACGGCGATCAGGCCGACGGCGACGATCGTCGCAATGCCGATCCACGTCTCGAGTGCGCTCCCCGAGATGCCTTTCACCGCGATCGGCGCGAGATTGAGTCCGATCACGGCGACGACGCTCCCCGTCACCACGGGCGGCATCAGCCGATCGATGAAGCCGTAGCCGACCAGCATCACGGCGAGCCCGATCAGCGCATAGACGACGCCGGCGGCGATGATGCCCGACAGCGCGACGCCGAGGTTCGCATTCGGACCACTGCCGGAATAACCGCTCGCGGCGATCACCACCGCGATGAACGCGAAGCTCGAACCGAGGTAGCTCGGCACACGGCCGCCGACCAGCAGAAAGAAGATCAGCGTGCCGATGCCCGAAAAAAGGATCGCGACGTTCGGGTCGAATCCCATCAGAAGCGGCGCCAGCACGGTAGCGCCGAACATCGCGACGACGTGCTGCAATCCGAGCGCGAGCGTCTGACCGGCGGGCAGGCGCTCGTCGGGCGCGATGACGCCTTCCGTGCGCAGCGTCCAGCGCGGGAAGTACGGAACTTCGGAAGCAGGCTTCATGGCTTCATCCCCTGGTCGGCAACGCCGACGATTGAACACCAGAACCTGCCACGCTGTCTGCCTGGCACGGGGAGGGTCCGGTAGTTGTCGCTGTCACGGCAAATGGGTATCGTGGCCGTGCACCCCCTGCGCGGCGACCCCGTGCCGGGCGGGCGTCACCCAACCGGCCGTTTCGAATCCACCGACTCTGGAGGTAGCCATGGCGAAGTCATCCGCATCGAGCGAAGGTGTCTACCGCGTCATCGACGTAGTGGGCAGCAGCGATACCTCCTGGGAGGACGCGGCGCGCAATGCCGTCGAAACGGCGGGCAAGTCGCTCCGCGACCTGCGCATCGCCGAAGTACAGAAGCTCGACGTCAAGATCGAGGACGGCAAGGTGCTCGCCTTCCGGGCGCGCCTGCAGTTGTCGTTCAAGTACGAGGCGGACTAGCGTCACCACCCGCGCGAGGCGAAAGTCTCCGCGCGGGTGGAAGGGCAGCACGTGGGCGTCGCCTAGCCGCGGGCGACGGGAAGCCTGACCGGATGCGGTACGATCGCCCCGATGGCCGGTCGCGGGCGGAAGTCGCGCCCGCGTCCGCCAGGCCAGGGCCCGTCCACATTCACGAAGATAGTGTGACCAGGCCTCGAGCGTTGCCGACCCGACCCGCTGCCGGCCCATGGATTTCGCCTTCGTCCTCGACCCCCTGCCGCTGCTGAAGGCGTACAAGGACACGAGCATCGCGATGATGCGCGCGGTGGCCGCGCGCGGACATCGCGTGTACGCGATCGAGCAGCCGGCGATCTATTGGCGTGACGGGGCGACGCGCGCGCAGGCTCGTCCGCTCACGCTGCATGCCGACGATCACGAGTGGCACGACGCCGGCGTGCCGGAGGACCGCGCGCTCCGCGACTTCGCGGCCGTGCTGATGCGGAAGGACCCGCCGTTCGACATGGAGTACGTCTACTCAACGTATCTGCTCGAGGCGGCCGAGCGCGAGGGCGCACGGGTCTTCAACCGGCCGCGGTCGATCCGCGACTACAACGAGAAGATGGCCGTGGCGGCGTTTCGTGAATTCGCAGCGCCGACGCTCGTCACGCGCGAGGCGCGCCTCGTCAACGAGTTCATCGACGAGCACGGCGACGTCATCGTGAAGCCGCTCGACGGCATGGGTGGCGTATCGGTGTTCCGGGTTCGCCGGGACGATCCCAACCGCAACGTGATCGTGGAGACCGTGTCGCATCTCGGCGCGCGCACCGTGATGGCGCAGCGGTTCATTCCCGAGATTCGCGACGGCGACAAGCGCATCCTCCTGATCGGCGGCGAGGTCGTCCCATACTCGCTCGCGCGGATACCGAAGCCCGGCGAGACGCGCGGCAACCTTGCGGCCGGCGGCATCGGCGTCGCGCGCGAGCTGTCGGCGCGCGATCGCGAGATCGCGCTCGCGCTCGCCAGGCCGCTGTGGGACGCGGGACTGCTTGTCGTTGGCATCGACGTGATCGGCGCGTATCTCACCGAAGTGAACGTGACGAGCCCGACCTGCTTCGTCGAAATCACGGAACAGTCGGGCTTCGACGTCGGTGCGCTGTTCGCGGACGCGCTGTTGCGCGCGTGCGCGCCGGCATGATCGGCGTGCTGATCATGGCGCACGACCGGCTGGGCGACAGCCTCGCCGACGCGGTCACGCACGTGCTCGGCGCCAGGCCGCCGCAGTTCGACGTGTTCCCGGTGGGCGCCACCGACGACCCCCTTGCGCTGCTCCCGAGGGCGCGCGCCGCGGTCGCGGCGCTCGACACCGGCGACGGCGTCGCGATCCTTTCCGACATCTATGGCGCGACGCCGTGCAACCTCGCCGTGAAGCTCGCGCGCGCGGGCCACGTGGAAGTGCTTGCCGGCGTGAGCCTGCCGATGCTCGTGCGCGCCTTCACGTATCGCACCAGGGGCATGGAGACGTTCGTCAGGAAGGCGGTCTCCGGCGGCTGCGAGGGCGTGCTGCACGTCGTTCCCGATCCCGTCTATGCTGCAGCGCGAAGTCGAGATCGTTAACAAGCTCGGCCTGCACGCGCGCGCGTCGGCCAAGCTCACGCAGCTTGCCGCGAAGTTCGACAGCGACGTGCAGGTGACGCGCAACGGCCGCAAGGTCAACGCCAAGAGCATCATGGGCGTCATGATGCTCGCCGCGGGCAAGGGCTCGAAGATCATGCTCGAGACCGCGGGCCCCGACGAGGAAGAGGCGATGGAGGCAATCTGCCGCCTGATCAGCGACTGCTTCGGCGAAGGACAGTGACCGGATCGATATGCGAACCCTCGCATGCTGAACCGACGGAACCAATGCGCCGCGACCCGGCTCCATAGCAAGGCTTGCTCGCGGCGCATGCCGCGCGCGGGCGAGCGCCCGGCGCCTCGGCATGCAGACACGCGAAATCCCCATCACCAACCCCCTCGGACTTCATGCTCGCGCCTGCGCGCGCATCGTCCAGGTCGCATCCTCCTTCCGGTGCAAGGTATCGTTGGTGAACGGTGTGCGCCGCGCCAGCGCACGCAGCATCGTGGCGGTGATGCTGCTCGCGGCAGCTGTCGGCACGACGATCGTCGTCGAAACCGACGGTCCGGACGAGATCGCGGCGATGGTCGCGATCGTCTCGCTCCTTCAAGGCGGTCCCGAACGGCGCAAGTAGCGAGCGCACACACGCGCGGGAGACCGCGCGCGTGGTGAGCTTCGCGTTGCACGGCATCGGCGTCTCCGGCGGCATCGCCATCGGCCGGGCGCAGCTCGTCTCGCATGCGACGCGCGAAGTCGCGCATTACACGATCCCGCTCGCGCAGGTCGCCTCCGAGATCGAGCGGTTCGAGAGCGCGATCGCGGAAGTGCAGCGCGAGCTCGAAGGGCTGCACGCGGCGCTCACAGGCGGCGATGCGCCGGGCGAGTTCGGCGCGTTCCTCGACGTGCACTGGATGATCCTGAACGATCCGACGCTGTCCGAGGCGCCGAAGCGGATCATCGCCGAGCAGCGCTGCAATGCCGAGTGGGCGCTCACCATCCAGATGGGCGTGCTGGTCGAGCAGTTCGAGCAGATCGAGGATCCTTATCTGCGCGAGCGCAAGGCGGACGTCGTGCAGGTCGGCGAGCGCGTGCTGAAGCGGCTGATGGGGCGGCCGGGCACGCTGCCGGCACCCGGCGCCGAGGAGCAGACGATCCTCGTTGCGCACGACCTGTCGCCGGCCGACGTCATCCAGTTCAAGCAGCATCACTTCGCGGCGTTCCTCACCGATTTGGGCGGCATCACGTCGCACACGGCGATCGTCGCGCGCGGGCTGAATGTCCCGGCCGTGGTGGCGACGCACCATGCGCGTCAGCTGATTCGCGACGGCGAGATGGTGATCGTCGACGGCACGAACGACGTCGTCATCGTCAATCCGGATCGCGCCGTGCTTGCCGAATACCGGCTGAAGCAGAACGAGCTCGAGCTTGCGCGGCAGAAGCTGCGGCGGCTTCGCACCAAGCGCGCCGACACGCTCGACGGCATCCACGTCGAGCTCCACGCCAACATCGAGCTGCCCGAGGACATCGAGCAGGCGCTGAAGAACGGCGCCACGGGCATCGGTCTCTTCCGCTCGGAATTCCTGTTCCTGAACCGGACCGGGCTGCCGTCGGAAGACGAGCAGTTCGAGGCGTTTCGCAAGGTCGCGGCCGGCATGCAGGGGATGCCGGTGACGATCCGCACGTTCGACCTGGGCGCCGACAAGCAGCAGGCCGACCTCGAGGGCCTCGCGCGCGTTGCGCCCAATCCGGCGCTCGGCCTCCGCGCAATCCGGTTCTGTCTCGCCGAGCCGCGGCTATTTCTCACGCAGCTTCGCGCGATCCTGCGCGCCACGCACTACGGCAACGTGCGGATCCTGCTGCCGATGCTCGCGTCGGTGTCGGAGATCGACCAGGCGCTTGCGATGATCGACCGCGCGCGGGAAAGCCTGCGCGAGCAGAACGTTCCGTTCAATCACGAGGTCGCGGTCGGCGGGATGATCGAGATCCCCGCAGCGGCGTTGGCAATGAGCGCGTTCCTGCGCAAGCTCGATTTCCTGTCGATCGGCACCAACGACCTTATCCAGTACACGCTCGCCGTCGACCGCGCCGACGACGCGGTGTCGCACCTGTACGATCCACTCCATCCCGCGGTGCTGCGCCTGATCGCGCTCGCGATCGGCACGGCGACGAAGGCGAAGGTGCCGATCGCCGTCTGCGGCGAGATGGCGGGCGAGCAGCGGCTCACGCGCCTGCTCCTGGGCCTCGGACTGCGCGAATTCTCGATGCATCCGTCGCATCTGCTCGGCGTCAAGCAGCGCGTGCTGCAGACCGACGTCGCGGCGAGCCAGGCGCTCGTCGATCGCGTCCGTCGGGCCGAGGAGCCGGACAAGCTCGCAGCACTGATCGACAAGCTCAACGCCTGACTTCGGGGTCAAGAGCAGCGACTTCGCTGACGCCGACGATAAGCCGACTCTTGGGCTGGTGTCAGCAATGTCGCCGATCTCGACCCCGAAGCACACGGTGGGAATGGCGCGGGCCGGGCCGCTGTTCGCGCCCGTGTCGCAATCACCTGCCCCTCGATGCGCGAATTCGCCGTCACGTTGCTCGTGGCCATGCTGGTGGCCGCGCCTGCGCGCGCCACGCGCACGGGCGAGCCCGCGCCCGCGTTCGCGCTTTCGACGGCTTCGGGCGATACCGTCGAACTCGCGCGGCTGCGCGGCCGCGTCGTCTACGTCGATTTCTGGGCGTCGTGGTGCACGCCGTGCCGGCGCTCGTTTCCGTGGATGAACGAGCTCGAGGCGCGCTACCGCGACAGCGGTCTCACGATCGTCGCCGTCAACGTCGACAAGCGGCGCGAGGACGCGCTGCGCTTCCTGCGCGACGTTCCGGCGCGGTTCACCGTCGTGTTCGACGCGGAAGGCAGGATGCCCGCCGCATTCGACGTCAAGGGCATGCCGAGCTCCTATCTGATCGACCGCGAAGGACGTGTCGCTGCGGTCGAGGAAGGCTTTCACGACGACCGCGCCGCCGCGCTCGAGCAGCGCATTCGTGCATTGCTCGAGCGGCACTGAGCGTCGAATGGCGATCGCGGTCGGAGCGCGAGAGCGTCACGGGCACGCAGGCCGCATCGGTCGCGTATGCGTGCGCATGCTTGCTGCCCTCGGGGTCGCCAGCGTTGCCGGCTGCGCGACGTTCGACCCGCCGAAACCGTGGGAGAAGGGCGATCTCGCGCGTCCGTCGATGCGCCTCGATGCCGATCCGCTCGCCGCGCGCGCAATGGCGCACGTCTACCAGAGCAAGGAGGGCGCCGCGGGCGGCGGCACGGTCGGCGGCGGCGGATGCGGTTGCAATTGAAGGCCGGCGCTGCGCCCACCGCCGGTGAAGCGGCAAGGAGCGACGCGCCCCGCGCATCGGAGCGCTCCGCCGCGCTGATTGCGGCCGCGCTCGCATTGCCGGGCATCCTGCCGTCTCACGCGCTTGCGCAAACAGCGCCGGACGAAGGCGTCGTCGCGATGCGCTATCTCGACTATCGCGACTGGCAGCCGGGCGCGCGTCGCATGACCGTGCGCAATCCGTCGCTGTACGCGCTGGTGCCGTTCGGAAGCTCGCTCGCCGTCGAAGGATCGCTGATCTACGACGCGATGTCGGGCGCCTCGCCGCTGTACCACGACACGCTGTCCGGCGCCTCGGGTCTCGGCATCACCGATTACCGCACCGCGGGCGATATGAAGGTCACGAAGTACATCGACGGCAACGCGCTGGCATTCGGCGTCGCGGGATCGTACGAGCGGGACTACAAGTCGCGCGCGGCGTCGTTCGAGTGGCGGCGGGCGAGCGCCGATCGCAACACCACGCTCGCCGTCGGCGTCGCGGCTCGTCGAGTCGAGCGTCACGTGGTCCGACGGCCGCGGCTACTATTCCGATCCGTACAAGCTGCTCGACACCCGGCCTGACCAGCGGCGAATCTTCGCGTGGCTCACGCGCTACAACCGCTACCTGCCGCACCCCGATGCGACGCTGCGCGTGGCTTACCGCTACCTCGACGATTCGTTCGGCGGCCGGTCGCACATGGTCGAGGCATCCTGGGTGCAAACGCTGCCCAGGGGGTTCACGCTGATGCCGATGCTGCGCTACTACACGCAGGGTGCGGCGGATTTCTATCACGACCCACCGTTTCCGGAGGGCTCCGTGCAGGGCGAGCCGTACACGGCCGACACCCGCCTGTCGGCGTTCGGCGCGATCACCGCGGGACTGCGCCTCGCCAAATCGTTTCCCGGCGGCGTGACGGCCGACGTTGCGCTCAGCTTCTATCGTCAGCGTGCCGGCTGGCGCGCCGGCGGCGAGGGCAGCCCCGGGCTGCTCGAATTCTCGGCGCGATGGATCGAGTTCGGCCTCGAGAAGCGCTTCTGATGCCCGCCACGGTTCTGGAGGAGGTGCACCGCTATGCGTTTGTCGCGATGGCGTCGCGCCATGAGTTGCACGTATGGGCACCGGACCGTGCGCACGCCGATCGCGC
>Ga0310810_10003327_pt1 | contig 17514 bp, 13 predicted proteins | sample NCmetagenome_FD_207641 | JGI IMG/M metagenome (GOLD analysis project Ga0310810, IMG submission 207641) | Soil microbial communities from experimental microcosm in Duke University, North Carolina, United States - NC | ecosystem: Engineered > Artificial ecosystem > Soil microcosm > Unclassified ...
GTATGAATTCCTGATAGTTGTCCGAAATAATATGAATACGAGAATTTTTATCATTTAATTGTTGTTGAAGATATTGAATCGCGTCTTCTGGCATTTTGAACGCTGGGTCATTTTCATAAGATTTTTGAATATTGTTGAGAATTTCTTTAGTGCGGCGAGTGATTATATTTTTTTCTGTAACGTCAGGAGATTCCGGTTTTAATTTTCGCATTTTCTCGTATACATGTTCTGCTTCTTCTAATTTGGCTTTTTCTTCTAGTGCTGAGAGTATATTTGCACGCTGAGTTTTTGCTTCTTCAAGGCGTTTAATAGCATTAATAAGAAGGATTAAATTATCTAAAGTGGTATAGGCTGTTGGCGGGGTTAATGCTTCATTAAAAGGTTGATCTGATTTTCGCGGGTTATTGATTTTATTTTCATATTGCGCAATCAATCCTCTATTCTTTCTCATTAATTTTTCTATAACTTCTATTAGTTCATTCAACTCCTTGGAAGTCCATTGAGCTATGTTTAATATGGAGGCATGAAAATTCTTCAGTTCAGGAATTACTTCGCAGGATTCAATGCAATCCGCAACAATGTCTTGTATTACCCGATTTTCTTCCTGGATATCAATCGAACCTTGCATTTGTTCGCGAGAAGATTTCAATGCATTTGCAATTTTATGTTTGATATCTGATGTGGTGCATACAGCTTGATATTCATCACTAAAAACCATTTCACCGCCAGCTTTTGCTGTCAGTGTTCCGTCAAAATCAAGCAAACTCAGGTGTATCTTTTGTTTGCGCTGCATGATTTGCTCATCAGGTTATGATTATATATATGAGTATAATACAAGATTGATGATATTAAGTGATTGATAGATTTACAGAAATATCTCGATTAAGTCATTGAGGAACTGGCGTCCCAATTTGGTAGGTTTTAGGATGGCCGTGTCTTTTTCCATTAATCCCTTGAGGCGTGCGGCTGCCAGCTGCGGTGTGATGACAGATAATGGCAAGCCGGTGCGTTCAGTGAAAAGGGCAGCTGGCACACCGTTGGTAAGGCGCAGTGCGTTTAACATGAATTCGAAAATCAGTGCTTGTTCTGAAATGGATTTTACTTCGAGCGAATGCCGTTTTGCTGCTGCCAGATATTCTTTTGGATGACGTACTTGCGCAAAGCGCGTGATAATCCCGGAAGCGGCATCGGAAATTTTACTGTGCGCACCGGCGCCGATACCAAGATAATCGCCAAACTCCCAATAATTTTTATTATGCACGCATTCTTTTTCAGGCGTGGCATATGCGGATACTTCATATTGCGCAAGATTATTTTTTTGTAAAAAATCCTGACCTGCAATCTGCATTTCCCAAATGATGTCATCTGCCGGCAGCGGCGGCCGCTGATGATAAAACAGAGTATTCGGTTCGATGGTTAATTGATACCAAGAGAAATGTGTAGGCGCGAGATTCAGTGCATCTTGCAAATCTTTTAAAGCTTCTGGAATTGTCTGCTGCGGCAAGCCATACATGATATCAAGATTGAAATTATCAAAACCGGATTGCCTCGCGATGCGCACCGCATTCAATGCCTGATTGCGGTCATGAATGCGTCCGAGAATTTTTAATTTTTCCGGCTGCAGACTTTGTATGCCAAGCGACAGGCGGTTAACACCCGCACTGCGATAATCATGAAAGTGTTCTTGATCAACTGTACCGGGGTTGGCTTCCAGCGTGATTTCAATGTCGGGAGAAAATGTCAGATATTTAGCAGCGCCATTCAGAATTTTATCTATCGATTTGCCGGAAAAGAGACTGGGCGTCCCGCCGCCGAAAAAAATGCTGACCAGCGGTCTATGCTGCAATGTTTCCGAGTGAAACATGAGTTCCTGCATCAATGCTGCGGCATACAATTCTTCAGGCAGGCTGTCTTTGACCTTGTGGGAATTGAAGTCGCAGTAAGGACATTTTTCCACGCACCATGGTAGGTGAATGTAAAGTGCGAGCGGCGGTGTGTGCATGAATGCTGATGTCATTTATCGTGTCTATTTCAGTATTTGCCCGCATTATATCCAATATTACTCATCGAATACATGATTGCCGAATAAATGGAAATCAGAAGCTTCAGAGGTTAGAATAGCGGCCAATAAAAACAGCAGGAGTCTATCATGGCAAAACGTGTAAAAGTGGCTATTACCGGCGCTGCCGGACAAATTGGTTACGCATTAGTCTTTCGTATCGCTTCCGGGCAAATGTTTGGAATGTATACTGAAGTGGAATTGCAGCTGCTGGAGCTGGAACAGGCATTGCCGGCATTGAAAGGCGTGGCGATGGAGCTGGATGATTGCGCATTCCCGCTGCTCAAAAAAGTCACATGCACTTCCGATGTAAACGTTGCCATGAAAGATGTGAACTGGGCGATTCTGGTTGGTTCCGTACCGCGTAAAGAAGGTATGGAGCGTTCCGATCTGTTGAACATTAACGGTAAAATTTTCACTACGCAGGGCCGCGCGATCAACGAAAATGCTGCATCGGATGTGCGTGTATTTGTGGTTGGTAATCCGTGCAACACGAACTGTCTCATTGCCATGCATAACGCGCCTGATGTACCGCGCGACCGTTTCTATGCCATGACGATGCTGGATGAATTGCGTGCGCGCAGTCAGCTGGCCATCAAGGCGGGAGTTGATGTGAGTGAAATCAGCCAGATGATTATCTGGGGTAATCATTCATCCACTCAATATCCTGATTTTTATCACGCGAAAATCGGCGGCAAGCCGGCGACAGATGTCATCACTGACATTAACTGGCTGAAAAATGATTTTATTCCTCTCGTGCAAAAGCGCGGCGCAGCTGTCATTAAACAGCGTGGTGCATCATCTGCAGCATCAGCTGCAAACGCGGCACTGATGACGGTTTATCATCTGGTGCATGATACGGTGCAGGGTGAAACATTCTCTGTTGCGCGCTGCTCGGAAGGTGAATACGACATTGATCCGGGATTAATTTTCTCCGTTCCATGTCGTACCGAAGGCGGCAAACTCAAGGTTGTAACCGGGTTCACGCAAAATGATTTCGGCCGCGAAAAAATTCAAATTACACTGGATGAACTGCGTCAGGAACGTGATGCGGTGATGCAGTTGGGATTGATAACTGCATAAGATGAGGTGTCGTGAATGTAGCCTGGGTAACGCGCTTTTTGCGTTATCCGGGATATCAACATTGAAAGTGTTTGTGCTTGCATTAATATCGAAGGTAAGCCATCTGCGTTCCAATGATGGTATCAAATTGTTTTAATTCCTTGCCATAAAAATCTGCATTATCCCATTTGCGGATAAAATTATCTCTCACTATGACCGCTTCTTCATTGGCGGGATTTATTAATTCCATTTAGTGAAAATTCCGAATAATAATAAAACAGGGTGGGTTAGATGTATAGGATGGATTTTCTTGTTTATTGGCACGGTTACATTAAGAGGTCCCCGCTTTCGCGGGGATGACGATATTTAAGTCCACACTGCAATCAGTCCCATTATCGCAACACCTGCCGCAAGGCAACCGAATTCAACCATGCCGCGGGCTTCATCGCCATGATGGTGAAAATGCACATGATGCAATGTCGAGATATATAAAAATGTACCCGCAGCAAATGCTGTAAAGAGTGAGGCGGTTAATTCACTGCCGCCGGATGAATTCACTATTTCGCCCAGAAAAATGCCCATCGGTGTCATGATGGAAAAGAATGCCAGCGTGATGACGATATGCCGGATTGGCAGGGCGTAACGCAGTAATAAAATACATAAACCAAAACTTTCAGAACCTTTGTGTGCGAGAATGGCGATAAATAACATTGCCGTTTCTGCATATGCGGTTTCGAGACCAAGTGCTGCGCCTTCGCTCAAAGCGTGAATAATCAGTGTGAGTGCCAGAATATAAGGTACATAGTTTTTGGTACGCGCATGTTCGTTAGTGAGAGAGAGGCGTTCCAGAAATAGCAGCAGTAAAAAGCCGCCGACAGCAACAATCTCCGGCACCGGAAACGTGACATTGGGATAAACTTGCGAAAAGCCGCGTATGGAATCTGGCAGCATATGGAAAAAAGCCGCACCCAGAAAAATACCACTGGCCAGTGCTTCCCAGATGCCTACTTGCTCACCCTGGTTGAGTGCATTCTGCCGCTTCAGCAGATAGAGGGAAATGACCATACTGGTCAGAAATATCAACAGCGCCGCGGCTGCTTTATAGGCGGGTAAAGTCACAACATCAATCCAATCATTAAATATATGGGTATCGTAGCGGGAAATGACTTTGTTGGCTATTGAGATCTCAGAGGGATTGGGTTTCGGAGTGAACCGAAGTGCACAGTACATGCTAATAAGCCTAATAAAGCGCTGGAGGCCGGAGGCCGACGAGCCATTGGCAGTTAGCATGTACTGTGTCCTTCGCTAATGGGTAGACGCACAAAGGGAGTGAAAAGACGGGTATGCTCACAGTTGTTTACCTGAATGACATCAGCCATAATTGCACAATGGAATTCACAATCGTACAAAAAATAGCAATTCTCGTTCTGCCGCTGATCTTCGGTATCACTCTGCATGAAGTGGCACATGGGTGGGTGGCATGGTGGTGCGGTGATCCAACTGCAAAGTTATCCGGCCGACTTAGTTTGAATCCTATCCATCATATCGATCCAGTCGGTACCATCATTGTTCCGATTTTGATGTTCGTCACTACCGGGTTTATTTTTGGCTGGGCCAAACCCGTGCCGGTGGATGCACGGAATATGAAAAACCCGCGTCGTGACATGGCGCTAGTTGCGATTGCAGGCCCCATATCCAATATCCTCATGGCGTTTTTCTGGGGTGGAATTGCATTAATCGGTATTCATTTCGGTGAGCTTGGAAATGGTTGGCTTGGCGTGCCTTTAACTTATATGGGTGAAATTGGCATCATGATTAATGTGGTGCTTGGCGTGTTAAACCTGATTCCGCTGCCGCCGCTGGATGGTGGTCGCTTTCTCGTCAGTATTTTACCGCCGCGTATGGGGTATCAATTGAGTTTGATTGAACCATATTCCTTTTTTATTTTGATTCTGCTGCTGGTGTCCGGCGTTTTGTCATTGATTTTGAGTCCGCTCATTCAACTGACTATGCAGTTAATTGGCGGCGTCATCGGTTTATAAAAAGATTGATGCTCTTGCACTGCCAATTCATAGTATGTTCAATATTCAAAACATATAAAGGATTTCCGGTATGCAGTGTAGTAAGTGCCATGTGGACATAGACGAGAACTTGAGCTTTTGTCCTGAATGCGGTGCTACTTTGCAGGGAAGAATAGTTGCGGCTGATAACGTGCCGTTACAGCCCTCTGCCTCTAAAGATGATTTTGAGGCTACTCTCAATTATGTCTCCATTTTATTTGCTGATGTAAAAGATATTACGTCCACTATGGTCGAATGGGATCCTGAAGAAGCTCACAATATCTTGGCTCCTATCATTGAGACAATGTTGGCGGCAGTTAATCAATTTAATGGAACTATCATCAAGACCAACAATAATGGCATTGTCGCCATTTTTGGTGCGCCACAATTTTTTGAGGATCATGCATTACGAGCTTGTCTAGCTGCCCATTTAATTCAATCCCAACTTGAGTCACGTGATGATGGGCTTAAAATTTTCGTGGGGCTTAATTCTGGTGAAGTATCAATGACTGTCATTGGTAACAGAGAAGGTCATATTGAATATGATATCACCGGTGCGGCAGTTCATTTAGCTGCGCGCATGGTGCAAACAGCAAAACCCGGCAGTGTGCAAATGACTAATGACATACTATTTCATGTCGAAAAAATGGTTCATGTAAACCCGATTGGTAAAATAGAAGTAAAAGGTTTCAGCGCACCTGTAGAAGCATTCGAATTAATTAGCATCAAAAATGAGAATAATTTACTTTCCACCAGGTATATGTTTGTAAGTGCAGCCAGCACAAATTCCGAAGCGACACTTCGGCATGTATCAATCTTATTCGCTGATATTAAAGGTTCCACATCCGTCATTTCCAAACTTGATCCAGAAGAAGCGCGTAAAATACTGGCTCCTGTCGTAGAAGAAATGCTGTCTGCCGTTTATCAATATAATGGAACCATTATTCATACTGCTGGTGATGGCATTATAGCCGCGTTTGGTGCGCCACAATCCTATGAAGATCATGCATTGCGCGCTTGTCTCGCCGCCTGTTTAATGCAATCTCAAATTAAGTCACTGGAAGGTGAATTAAAAATCCGGGTTGGCCTTAACACTGGTGAAGTTTTTATGAATATTGTTGGCACTAAAAGTCAGCACATCGAGTATGACATTGCCGGCGCCGCGGTTAACCTCGCAGCTACTATGGAAAAGACCGCTAAACCTGGTACTGTGCAAATGACTAAAAACACCTTCACACAGGTGAAGGAGGTTGTGAATGCCGAGTGCTTGAGTGAAACAGAAGAAACCTATGAGTTAAAGGGAATTAAAGACGAACATAATTTAATTGCAATTAAATATCGCCCTTCATTTATCCCTTTCGTTGGTCGCGATGACATTATGCGTCAATTGAATAATTTGTTACAGCAAGCAAAATCTGGTAAAGGCAGTATGGTGGCATTGGAAGCAGAAGCAGGACAAGGAAAGTCACGAATTATTTCTGAATTATTGAAAGATACTGGAGCATCTCAGCTTCAGGTTGTATTTGCAGGTGGATTTTCACATACCACAAATGTGACATTATTTCCTGTGACGCAGATATTTCAAAAATTAATGGATGTTAATCCAGATGACAGCATAGACGAAATTAAAAAAATAATAAGACCATTTATTGCAAAAATAAAAAAACCATTTGCAGAAAATGCAATGTTATCACTTTTAAATATCACGCAGCACTCTCCTGAATGGGATCAACTGGACGCCCAAATTAAGAATAAAGCTGTCTTTTCTATCGGTAGAAAAATTTTAAAAGAAATTTCCGCAAAAAAACCACTCGTTTTAATTTTGGAAGATCTGCATTGGGTAGATAAAACCAGTGAAAAATTTATTGACCGTCTCTTGCGTAAAATTAGCGAACGATCCATTTTTATTCTGGCAACATATCGGCCCGGATATCATGACGAACGACTTAATCTTCCTGATTATTCCTTGATTAAAGTCGGACCGATTCAGGAAGATCAGTTAAACAGAGTATTGGATATTATTTTGGGAACACATGACAGCATTCAGAATCTCAAAAAAGATATTTTACATGCTTGCGCGGGCAATCCTTTTTTCATGCAGGAAATGATAAGTTCATTAATTTCCGATAATATCCTGTTGGGCAACACGGGTAATTATCATCTCAACCCGGAAAATGTCGCTAAAAAAGTAAAGCTGGCGGAAAGCATTTTCGCTTTGCTGCAAACGAAGATAGACAAGCTGCCAATACAACAAAAAGAACTACTACAAGCAGCTGCGGTCGTTGGGGAGCGCTTTCAATATGACTTGATTGAAGAGATATCCGAAACAGAAAGTAAAATTACCCGCGATAATTTGAATAAATTGACAAATGCACATTACATATATGAGGCGCAACTTTACCCTGAGCTTGAGTTTTCCTTCAATCACGCATTAATTCAGGAAGCATTATATAGCACTTTATTGAAGAGTGTTCGCAATAAAATTCACTGCAAAATTCTAACAATTCTTGAGCAGTTACCGGAAGATAAGAAAGATGAAAAAATTGGTATTTTAGCGGGCCATGCATTTTCAGGACAGAATTGGGAAAAAGCATTTCGTTATTGCGCCAGAGCATCTGAAAATGCTTTGGTGCTCAATTCGATAGAATCCGCCATTCAGTTTGGCAAGCAGGCTGTCGAAGCAGCCGCGCACCTCGAAGACCAAAGCAATATCATCGAAGAATTAACACGAGTACATTTTGATATTGGACATGCGTATATACATTTGGGGTCCCCAGCCGAACAAGCCATAGAAAGTGAAAAAGCGCTTGAATTAGCGTTAAAATCCAAAAATCGTGCATTAGAGGCTCAGGCCAGATCTTTTAATGCCGTCACTAAATTGGGCAGTTGCCCTGCTACAGAAGCATTACTTTATGCAGAATCTGGTTATGAGCTCGCTAAGCACGCAAACTCTGAGCACAGCTTGCATTTTGCGGAATGTATTTTATTGCAGTGCTATATTTTTGTAGGGCAGTATAAAAATGCTGATCGTATAGGAAAAATATTATTCTCTGCAATCCCGGGTTTTAATTATTTTATTAAAGAACTGAGGATTGATGTTGGCACGCTCTCAATTTTTTATTTAACCGTTGCACAGGTCGCGATGGGGGATTTTTCGGCTGTGGAAGATAAAATGAAACTATATTTATCTTCCATAGATATGGAACAAAGTACTATGGGTTCAGCAATGGTTTTGTCAGGCATTGCATATGCGCTTCTCATGAAGGGAGAATCATTTGAAAAAACAGAATATTATTTACATACAGCGATTCGCCATGCCACTGATGCTAATATGATTATCTTAAACATTACTTCATACGCTGCTTTGGCCCATATTTATTTTAGAACCGGCCGACGAGAAGAAGGAATGGTGCTCCTTGACCGGGCACTTGCTATTGGTGAATCGCTGCATTTTGCTTTTATTGCCACTTTTAGCATGGGTCTTCTTGCAGAAGATTTGCTTTTATCACACCAATTAGAGCGAGCAACTCAATTCATCCAAACAACGATGGAAATTTGCAAAAATCGAAGATTGCCTGGCATGATTGCCTGGTTATCTAGAGTCTCCGCTGAAATTGACATGCAGTTGCCTGATCCGGATTACCACGCTATCAAATTAAAGCTTGAAGATGCTTTACAACAATCAACCGCGCTTCACATGACACTTCATGAGGCGCATTGCCATGCTGCTTTTGCAAAGCTTTATCAACAAATGAATGATAACAGCAAAGCTAAGCAGGAATTAATAGCTGCCCAGTTTATTTATGACAATATTGGGTATCACTCCAATGAATCAGTAGCATAAAATGATGGAGTATGTTTGGCGCACATAAAATAAAAAAACCCCTCTTTTTATCGAGGGGTTTTGATTTCCTTCCGGCAAGCAGGCTGTTTTCATGCAGCCTTCATGCTGAGTTTTGTGTCGCTGGATGACAGCTTACATCATGCCGCCCATTCCACCCATACCACCCATTCCGCCCATGTCGCCATGACCGCCTGCGGATTCTTCTTTCGGCAGTTCAGTGATCATGCACTCGGTGGTGATCATCATACCGGCAACGGACGCAGCTTGTTGCAATGCGGTACGTGTTACTTTGGTTGGATCCAGGATACCCATTTCCAGCATGTCGCCGTATTCACCGGTTGCTGCGTTGAAACCATAATTGCCTTTACCTTCGACAATCTTGTTCACTACAACAGAGGCTTCATAACCAGCGTTGCCAACGATTTGACGCACAGGAGCTTCCAGTGCGCGTGCGATTAACTGTACGCCCATGGTTTGTGCATCGTTGTCGCCTTTAACGGATTTCAGAGACTGCATCACACGAATCAGTGCAACGCCGCCGCCTGGTACCACGCCTTCTTCCACTGCTGCACGGGTAGCATGCAGAGCGTCTTCAACGCGGGCTTTCTTTTCTTTCATTTCGATTTCGGAAGCTGCACCGACTTTGATAACTGCAACACCACCGGCGAGTTTCGCAACACGTTCCTGCAGTTTTTCGCGGTCGTAGTCAGAGCTGGTTTCGCTTACGCGTGCACGTAATTGCGTAATGCGTTCCTGAATATCTTTTTTGTCACCAGCGCCATCAATGATGGTGGTGTTGTCTTTGGTGATGTGAATGCGCTTTGCTGTACCCAAATCAGTTAATTGTGTTGATTCAAGTTTGCGGCCCACTTCTTCAGAAACAACCTGGCCTTTGGTTAATACTGCGATATCTTGCAGCATTTCCTTGCGGCGGTCGCCGAAGCCTGGGGCTTTCACAGCGCAAACGCGCACGATGCCGCGCATGTGATTCACAACCAGAGTTGCCAGCGCTTCACCTTCCACGTCTTCAGCAATAATAACTAATGCTCTGCCTGATTTTGCCACTGCTTCCAGTGTTGGCAGTAATTCGCGGATGTTGGAAATTTTCTTGTCGGTGATCAGGATGTATGGATTATCCAGTTCAACTGACATGTTGGCCTGATTGGTGATGAAGTAAGGTGACAGATAACCGCGGTCGAACTGCATACCTTCCACGACATCCAGTTCATTTTCAAAGCCGGAAGCTTCTTCAACAGTGATCACGCCTTCTTTGCCGACTTTTGCCATTGCGTCTGCAATGATCTTGCCGATTTCTTCATCGGAGTTGGCAGAGATGGTACCGACTTGCGCGATGGCTTTGTCATCTTTGCAAGGCTGCGACAATTTCTTCAACTGTTCAACTGAGTATACGACTGCTTTGTCAATGCCGCGTTTCAAATCCATTGGATCGTAACCAGCAACAACCAGCTTGAGACCTTCAGCGAAAATCTGGCGGCCTAAAACGGTTGCGGTGGTGGTGCCGTCGCCGGCTTCATCAGAAGCGCGTGATGCTACTTCTTTCAGCATCTGTGCACCCATGTTTTTGAACTTTTCTTTGAACTCGATTTCTTTCGCAACGGTTACGCCGTCTTTGGTGACCAGCGGTGCGCCGAAAGTTTTGTCGATTACCACATTGCGTCCGCGTGGGCCCATGGTGAGTTCCACTGCGTCGGCGAGAGCGTTAACACCGGCCAGCATTAATTGCCGGGCTGTTTCGCTAAATACTAATTCTTTTGCTGACATATCTGATTTCCTCTCTTATTAAATTTGGTAATTACTCAAGAACGCCCATGACGTCTTCTTCGCGCATGACAAGATAATCTTTGTCATTGAATTTGACGTTGGTGCCGGCATATTTGCCAAACAATACTTTGTCACCGATTTTAACCTGCAGCGGCTGCAGTTTACCGTCTATGTATTTACCGTTGCCGATGGCGAGAACGGTGCCCTGCATGGGCTTGTCTTTGTCAGCGGTATCTGGAATGACGATGCCGCCTGCGGACTTGGATTCGGTTTCTTTTGGTTCAACCACAATCCGGTCTGATAATGGACGAATGTTAGGCATAATATTTCTCCTATTTTTCAAGCACTTAAAATCTTATTTGGATAGAGTCACTTTTTAGTCGAGCCCCGCAATGCGAGGCGTTGATGTGTATATAGGGGCAAAATCCGGTGGTTCAAGGGGGTGGGTGTTATAATATTCAAATGACCTTTACCCAAAAAATATCCCGCGCTGTCTGGGAAATGAAATACCGCTATAAAACAGATGGTGTCGAAATGGACGCATCCATTGAAGACACCTGGCGCCGCGTTGCGCATGCGGTTGCCGAGGCGGAAAAGCCGGATGAGCGCAAACATTGGGAAGATAAATTTTACAAGATTCTTGAGAATTTTCACTTTTTACCGGGTGGCCGCATTCTGGCTGGTGCCGGTACGTCTCATACAGTCACCTTGTTTAATTGTTTTGTGATGAATATCGCCGAAGATTCCATGACGGGAATTTTTGATGCGCTGCGCGAAGGTGCGTTGACGCTGCAGCAGGGCGGCGGTGTTGGTTATGATTTTTCTGTGCTGCGTCCAGCTGGCGAGATGGCAAAGCGTACCGGCATGCCCGCATCGGGACCGGTGTCATTCATGCAAATCTGGGATACGACTTGCGGAGTGCTGTTGTCAACCGGTGCGCGCCGCGGTGCCATGATGGGTGTGTTATCGTGCGATCATCCTGATATCGAAGCATTTATCGAAGCAAAATCCGATGCAAAATTACTGCGGCATTTCAATGTGTCTGTGATGGTGTCTGATGCATTCATGCAGGCAGTGAAAAATGATGCCGATTGGCAGCTGGTTTTTCAGGGTAAAGTTTACCGCACAGTGAAAGCACGTGCGTTGTGGCAAAAGATAATTAAATATGCTTATGACTTTGCAGAACCGGGCGTGTTGTTTGGCGACACGATCAATCGCATGAATAATCTTTGGTATTGCGAACGAATTACAGCGACGAACCCTTGCGGAGAAATTCCACTTCCGCCGTATGGTGCTTGTGATCTTGGCGCGGTTAATTTAACGCAATTTGTTTTGTCACCATTCGCACCGCAAGCACAAATTAACTGGAGATTGCTCGATGAAACCGTGCGAACTGCCGCGCGCTTTCTGGATAATGTGATTGATGTGTCGAAATATCCGCTGCTTGCGCAGGAAGAAACGGCTTATAAAACACGCAGAATTGGATTGGGTTTGACTGGGCTTGCAGATGCGCTCGTCATGCTGGGTAAATGTTATGGCAGCGAAGATTCTGTGGTATTTGCGCGTGAAGTGATGCAGCGAATTGCGCGTGTGACGTGGTTAACTTCAATCGAAATTGCAAAAGAAAAAGGATCGTTTCCGCTGTTTGAAAAAGAATATTTGCAAGGCGAGTTTGTGAAAAATCTTGATGAAGATATCAAGATGAAATTGGCAAAACACGGCGTGCGCAACAGTCATCATAATACAATTGCACCAGCAGGAACGATCAGCCTGCTTGCGAATAATATTTCAAATGGAATAGAGCCGATATTTCAATCGTCTTATCATCGCAAAGTGAAAATGGCGGATGACTCCGTGCAGACATTTTGTGTGGAAGATTATGCTTTTCATTTGTGGCGGCAAACGCATACTGACAGTATGCCGCCAGCGTGGGTTGATACATCATCATTAACGCCGCAAGAACATCTTGCGGTGCAGGGTGCGATGCAGCCGTTTATTGATAACGCGATTTCGAAAACAATTAATTTGCCCGCGGATTTTCCTTTCGAAAAATTATCTGATGTTTACACGCAGGCATACGAAATGGGATTGAAGGGCTGCACAATCTTCCGTCCGAATCCGGTGACAGGTTCTGTGCTTGAGAGTGATAAAGCAGAAAAGCCGGATGATGGGCATTGTTGTAACTATTAACCGTGAACGTTTGCGTTACCGTTACCGGTTTTTTTATAAGATCAAAAGCCGGTAACGCAAACGGTAACGTTCACGTTCACGGCTACTTCACCAGTAACACCAAAATCTCTTGCTCTTCAATTTTATAAATCAACCGAATGTGTTCGACGCTGCTGCTGTAAAGCCCGGTCATGCCTTCTATTTTTTTGGCGCCGTGCGGGCGGGGATTAATTGCGATGGCTTCAACGATTTTGAAAATCATTTTTTGTGATTTTGCTGGCAATACGAGAATCTGCTGGCGTGCGGCTGGTGCGATTTTAATATCGTAAGGTGCGGCAGTCACGTTATTCACCTATTTCCGTTTTTAATTCTTCCAGTGAAATAGTTCCCTGTGCGCGCGCTTCTTTTAATGCGGCCACTGCATCTTCAAGGTCGCTGCGGCTTTGTGATTCTTCGAGAAATTTTAAATCTTCCAGCGGTACAATGGCGGCGATTTCTTTATCGCGCCGTGTCAAAATAATCCGCTCCTTGTTAAGCGCAACACGGTTAACGAGGTCGGTAAATTCTTCTTTGGCATCTGCTGTGTTGATGGACGTCGTTGTCATTGTCTCGCTCCTTAATTTGAGCCATGTAGGGTTATGCGAAATCGCGTTTGTTGTTGGGTTATGCGCACAGAGCGCGCTAACCCAACTTACATTGATTAAGCAATTGTAACTTCTTCTTTTTCCATGGCTTCAGTGTATTTGCCCATGGCTGCGAGACTGTTCAATTTGGCACGTTTCAGGAATGCGATTTGTGCAGTCCTAATATTGGATGATTTGCCTGCCCAGATTTTCATGCAGGTTTCCTGCAAGGCGCGGGCGTATGAATAGCTGACATTCCATGGCAGGTTGCCGAGCTTGTTCATTTCATCCAGATTGGCAGTTGCCTGTTCTGGTGACTGGCCGCCGGAGAGAAAGTTGATGGTTGGCACGGCTGCTGGCACGGTGCGCTTCAAGACGCGTACAGTTGCTGCTGCGGTGGTTTTTGGATCGGATTTTTTCGCGCATGCTTTGCCGCTGATGATCATGCTTGGTTTCAGGATGATGTATTCCAGCATGACTTTATGGCGGTAGAGAGCTTTGAATAAAGCATGCAAAACAGGTTCTGTTACTTCTTCGCAGCGTTCAACAGTATGGTCGCCGTCAATCAATACTTCTGGCTCAACGATTGGAACGATACCGTGTTCCTGGCAGATAGCGGCATAACGTGCCAGTACTTCAGCATTGGTTTTGATCGCGAGTTTGCTGGGCAATGTATTGCTGATGGTGTAAACAGCACGCCATTTGGCAAAACGGGCACCTTTGGATTTGTATTCAGCCAGTCTTTCTGGAAGACCATCCAGACCCTGGGTGATTTGTTCGTCGGTGGTGTTGGCGAGATGCACCAGACCTTTGTCGACCTTGATGCCAGGGACAATGCCGGCATCTTCCAATGCTTTCGGGAATGGTTTGCCGGTGCTGGTGGTCTGGTTCAGGGTTTCTTCAAACAGGATGACGCCGGCGATGTATTGGTTCACTCCCGGTGTCAGCATTAATAATTCGCGGTAAGCGCGGCGGGTGTCTTCAGTAGATTCTATGCCGACAGCCTGAAAACGTTTTGTAATCGTTGGTGTACTTTCATCGGCTGCGAGGATGCCTTTGCCGTTGACTGCAATCTGATCAATGGTTGCTTGTAATTCTTTGATGTTTGTATTTGTCATGGTGGTTTTTCATCCTGTGAATTGCTCAAAATAAACTGCGCAAAAGCCTAACATAAAAATGAGTAGGAATCGACTGGCGCGGCATTGGCTTATTGTTGAGCAATGATTACTTGGATGAATTGAAAGAACTTCTAAGGGAGCTTTCCATCGAGTCGGTGACTTCTTGTGAGGTTGTCAAATCTGTTTCGTTATCAAAACTGAATACGTCAACGATACCTTTGACTATCTCAGCTACTTTATTAATATCATTAAGAGATGTTAATCCTTCGATATTATCTCGAATCACGGCGGCATTGGCTTCGATATCTTTCATTGTAAGATTTGTATTATGCAGTGAGAATGCAAAATAAAATTGCAAATGATTGATAGCTGTTTGAATGTCAGAAATCCCTGCGCGTTCTAAAATCATTCCATTCAGTGTTTTGCTGGACGTTGTCGTAAGCAGTGCATAAAGGATGATTGCGTGTCCGAGTGTTGCGATCTTGCTATTTCTAAATAAAGTCTCGTAACAAGCTGCTCTAAACTCACCATGTTTACTGCCCGCAATTGATGCGAAGAAGCCAAGATGCAAGCTTCTTTCTGCTTGATATTTGTCAAAGCTTAGTATGGCAGCATTGATCAAATGTTTGGCTGGGATAAGCGAGGATGGGTTCCAGGAGAGATCAGTTTCGTTACTGGCAAGACGGCAACGTTTAATATGATTAATGTCGTTATTGGTTGCAAGAATGTCGCTTTCTTTGAGCGTTCTTTTTGATGTTGCAGCTGCATAAATTGGGTTAAAAAAATGAGCTTGATACCACAGGCGAATTGCACGTTGTAAATCCTTAGGCAGGTACATGCTAGGAGTTTTAGTGCCGAATGATCCCGGCGCATTGAAGTCAGCCATGAGTGCTTGATGTTTGGTGCAATAGAGTTCGGCAAAAATTTCAGCGAAGCGTGCCATGGCGGCTTTGTCGTCATCATTATCTTTTTCTGCGTAAAGCGGCGGCAGCGAGCCAAATTTCGTGTAATAGATTTTCATGGCATCGGTATGTATGATTTCAATTGCTTTTCTATCTTTACCGCTGACGCAGCTGCCAATCGTAATGCCGCCTTGTAAGCCGACAATAATCTGTTCCATTGTGCTGAAATATAATTCGCGATAGGAATTAAATACGGTTGTTTCAATGTTGTATTTTTTTAATTTTTCAAGCGCATCAATTTGCAGCCTGACTTCTTTCACTGATGCCGTTGGTTTTTTTCTGATGAAAAACTCAAGCGAACGAAGCGCCTCCAGATTTTCAGGCGCGATAAATTTGGTGAGAATTCTCGCATAATTCAAAGGATGATTCGTTGTAATTAAAAAGAAGGATAGATTGGGTTCACCATCTTTTGGTTGGCGTTCATTTAAGTAGAAAATGATCGCATCAATAGCAATATTTCTGTCGTCATTTAAGCGTGTATCGGGATCTCTGACAGGGGAAATCAAAGTTTGATAAAGGATTGGAATGACAATTTCGCGTTCATTTATCTTTTTGCCAGCTATCCGTTTTTGGATTTCAGCTTGTATCGCATCTTCGATTTCTTTATAAAAATTCTCGATTGCATGAAGATGACGGATCCCGTCTTTGTCTTTGCTTACATCACGTGAGGCAATGTGACTGGATCTGATTTCAGGGGTGTGTGTGGTGATGATGGGCTCACCTTTTCCGTGAGTGGTGTATGTAATGAGCATATGTTTGCCGTAATTGGATGGTGCCGGCAGTAAACGTAATTTACTGGATATGGAGTTGAACACCGTTCCAAATTTATTGATGTCATGCTTATCAAGAATTGATTTTAAGAAAGCTTTTTCATAATCATTTAGCGCTGAATACCAAAGCGGTATAGCTTGGTTCCCGCTTTTAAGCAGTTCTAAACCTAGTTTAAGTGTTTCACTATACGGATTCAGCGGCGTATCAATTTGCACGGAATATTCTTTTCGCGATCCTGGTAAATTAGTGACTGTGCAGACTGCAGGTCTGGTAACTGTAAGTTGTGAAAATTGTTCAGCTCTATCCAGTATTTTCATGACTTCTTTTGGGGTAAAGCCTAGTGTTGTGGATAGAACGGATGTTATATAACCGCAATAATGATCGAGTGAATTTTGATAGTGAGCAATTGATTCAGAGTTAAGTATGTTGATGTGTTGAACGCAATCGGCAAATGCATCTTTTGACATTTGTTTGAGTGCAGCAATTAAATCTTCTAATGATTTAATTTGTTCTGTTGGCGAGAATTTGATTTTATTTCTGGGAATATTATCCAGCAAAAATATGGCGGCATTGTAAAGAGATGTCACGCGGCGGCTGTAATGTCCCGCATATTTTTCATCTTCGCTGATAATGTGAATGTCAAAATTATCCCGATCCCAATTATCTACGCCGAGATTTTTCAAAATTTCTGCGCGCAGCTCTGCCGGTACGCTCTCAAATTCATCCAGGCTGGTCAGGCGTAAAATTGGTTTTTGATAATCTTCAGCAAATTGTCTCAGCATAACTATTACAACTTTATTAATAATATTTTATGCCGTGATTATACTGATTAAAAATTAACGTTTTATGAGAGGAAGGTTAAGGTTTTATGAAGGGGGTAGGTGTCATCCCCGCGAAAGCGGGGACCTCCTGATGTAACCGTGCAAACAAACGGAATGAGATTCCCGCTTTCGCGGGAATGACAAAGGACAAACGGAAGGAGATTCCCGCTTTCGCGGGAATGACGGTATCTAATAAGCTTTCGAAAAAATCACTCTTTGTTTGCTCGGTTCGCCGGTAAAAAT
>Ga0310810_10003328_pt1 | contig 17513 bp, 15 predicted proteins | sample NCmetagenome_FD_207641 | JGI IMG/M metagenome (GOLD analysis project Ga0310810, IMG submission 207641) | Soil microbial communities from experimental microcosm in Duke University, North Carolina, United States - NC | ecosystem: Engineered > Artificial ecosystem > Soil microcosm > Unclassified ...
CGATCAACTGGAACAGCGCTTCGACTTCGTCGTCCTCTCCGCTGCCCGGATCGATCAACGCCATCTCGCGCTCGCCGACCAGGTACGCGTTCGTGTGCGTGGCTGGCGGCAGCGGGCGCGTACGCATGCCGTGCAACACGATGCCCCACTTGAGCTCGATGCGCCGCGTCGGCGTGCCCGCCTGCTCCGGACCGCGCAGCAGGCGTTCGGCGAGCGTGGCCAGCGGCGGCTCGCCGCCGTCGTTCGCCGCTTCGGCGAGGGCGATCATCGAGTACAGGATCGGCGCGGCGAACGTGCGCGCGCCCTTCTGCCACTCGGCGATCGCGTCGTGCGGGCGCACCCACTCGCCGCTCGCGAGTTCGCCGACGCGCACCGTGGCGTCCTGGCCCTCGGGCACGCGCGCCACGTAGAACATGGTCTCGAAGCGCTGGGACGCGAAGGGCGGCGTCTGCCAGCGTCCCGCGAACGCGAGCGACGCGGCGTCGAACGTCCAGCCGTGCTCGCGCGCCAGGGCGGGAAACGTGGCGTCCCCGGCGAGCAGGCGGCGCCGCGCGTCGCCGAGCGTCGCGGCGTCGCCGCGGCCGGCCGTCGCCAGCAGCACGCCGGCCTCCTCGAACGCTTCGCGCAGCGCGCACGCGCGCATCACGCGCTCCGCGCCCTCGGGTGCGCCCGCGACCGGCAGATCGACGTCCTCGGGGTTCACCTTCCCCCCGAGGAACGCCTCGAAGCCGGGCATGTAGCTGACCCGGTCGCTGCGCTTCACCCAGTACGTCTCGAGCGTGCGACCCGCGCCGCGCACCAGAATGACGGCGGCGGATTCCTTGAAACGCGGCTTGGGCGCGGGCTCGGACATGGGGCCGCGACGCTAGCAGAGGCGCGGGCACGCGCGCGAGTGGACGCGGCGAGGTCCACACGCGCGCAATCGCCGGCGGCGCGTCGCTGCGCGACGTCAGTCGATCGTGACCTGACCTCGAACCATGTCCATGCCGCACACGTAGTCGAGCGTGCCGGTATGGCCCGACGGAACGTCGATGCGCACGGCCGTCCCGAGCGGCAGATCGCGACGCACGCCGAGCGACGCGATCACCACCTGCTTGGCGCATGTCTGGTCGGTCTTGCGCGTGAACACGAGCGTGGCCGGACCCCGCCAGCGCCGCGCGCCTCCGGCCGCGACGAAGCCGCGATCCGTGACGTCGATATGGATCTCCGTCGTCTTCGCCACGCCCGCGCGCTTCTGACAGGCGGCCAGCGTGACGAGCGAACCGACGGCGACGAGCGTAAGAAGCGTGCGAGCGACGCGGTTGAAGAATCTCGATCTCATGCGGAACCTCCGGAGGTGAACGCGGCCGAATCGATGGCGAGGGATGGCGAGGCGGTCGCGCCGTCCGGCGTGACCGCGGGCAGATGGCGGCCTTTCCACCACGCGAACAGGGCCGGATAGACGAGCAGTTCGAGCGCGAACGACGTGACCACGCCGCCGACCATGGGCGCGGCGATGCGCTTCATGACGTCCGCCCCGGCGCCGTGCCCCCACAGGATGGGCAGGAGGCCGAACAGGATGGCGCACACGGTCATCATCTTCGGGCGGATGCGATGCGCGGCGCCCTCGACGATCGCTTCGGTGAGCGCGGCGCGATCGCGGAGGCGTCCGGCGGCCTGATGGTCGCGATACGCGAGGTTCAGGTACAGCAGCATCACGGTGCCGGTCTCGGCGTCGAGCCCGGCCAGCGCGATCATGCCGACCCACGTCGCGACGCTGAGGTTGTAGTGCAGCAGCCACAACAGCCACACGGCGCCGACGAGCGAGAACGGCACGGCGAGCATCACGAGCCCGGCCTCGGGCACCGAGCGCAGGTTGAAGAACAGCAACACGAACACGAGCAGCAGCGTGACCGGAATGACCCAGCTGAGGCGCGCCTGCGCGCGCTCGAGGTACTGGAACTGGCCGGACCACTGAATGCGATAGCCGGGCGGCAGCGTGACCTGCGCGGCGACCGCGCGCTGCGCGTCGCGCACGTAGCTGCCGAGCGGGCGATCCGCCACGTCGACCGAGACCAGGCCCACGAGCTGTCCGTCCTCCTCCTGGATCATCGGCGGGCCGCTGCGGAACGTCAGCGTGGCCAGATCGCCGAGCGGGATCTGCGCTCCACCGGGCGTCGGCACGAGCACGTGGGCCAGCGTCTCGGGATCGTCGCGCAGCTCGCGCGCGTAACGCACGGCGACGGTGTAGCGCTCGCGGCCCTCGACGGTCTGGGTCACGGCGCTGCCGCCGATCGCCGCCTCGATCACGTCCTCGACGTCTCCTGTCGTCAGCCCGTAGCGCGCGGCCGCGTCGCGGTGGATGTCGAAGTCGAGGAAGCGTCCGCCCGTGACCCGCTCCGCGAACGCGCTGCGCGTGCCGGGCACGTCGTGCACGGCGCGTTCGACGGCGACGCCGATGCGCTCGATCTCGCCCAGGTCTGGTCCGAACACCTTGATCCCGACCGCGCTCCTCACCCCGGTCGCGAGCATCTCGTTGCGCGTCTGGATCGGCATCCACCAGATGTTGGGCATGCCCGGAAAGCGCACCTTGCGATCCATCTCGCCGATCAGGCGCTCCCACGTCATGCCGGGCCGCCACTGACTCTCCGGCTTGAGCGTGATCACGGTCTCGACCATCGACAATGGCGCGGGATCCGTCGCGGTGCGCGCGCGCCCGACCTTGCCGAACACCGTCTCGACCTCGGGCACGCTCTTGATCTGGCGGTCCATCTGCTGCAGCACGGTCGCGGCCTCGGCCTCGGGCAGCCCCGGCGGCGCGGTCGGCATGTACAGCAGCGTGCCTTCGTTCAGGGGCGGCATGAACTCGCTGCCCAGCGACAGGAAAACCGGCACGGTCGAGAGCAGGAGCAGCGCGGCCCCGATCACCACCGCGCGGCGCCGCCGCACCGCCCAGCGCACGACCGGAGCGTAGCCGCTCACGAGCGCGCGCGAGATCGGATGCTGATGCTCGCCGCGGATGCGTCCGCGCACGAACCACATGGCGAGCGCCGGCGTCAGCGTGACGGCGAGCAGCGCGGCGAACGCCATCGAATACGTCTTCGTGAACGCCAGGGGCTTGAACATCCGCCCCTCCGCGCCTTCCAGCGTGAAGATCGGCAGGAACGACACGGTGATGACGAGCAGCGCGAAGAAGATCGGGCGCCCGACTTCCTGCAGGCCTTCGATCACCGCCGCGCCGCGCGGACCGGCGCGCCCGCCCTCCTCCCACTTCTCGAGCTTCTTGTGCACGTTCTCGACCATGATGATCGAGGCGTCGACCATCGCCCCGATCGCGACCGCGATGCCGCCGAGCGACATGATGTTCGCGGTCAGGCCCTGCGTGCTCATCGGAATGAACGCGAGGACGACGGCGACCGGCAGCGACAGGATCGGGATCAAGGCGCTGCGGAAATGGAACAGGAACACGACGATGATCAGGCTGACGATCAGCATTTCCTCGAGCAGCTCGCGCTCGAGCGTGCGCGTCGCGCGCTGGATCAGGTCGGCGCGGTCGTACGTGACGACGAGCTGGACCCCCGGCGGAAACGCACCGCGCACTTCGGCGAGCCGGCGCCGGATGCCCTCGATGACATGGAGGGCGTTCTGCTTCTGGCGCATGATGACGATGCCGCCCACCACTTCGCCGCGTCCGTTCAGTTCCGCGAGTCCGCGGCGCGGCTCCGGGCCGAGGTGCACCGAGGCCACGTCGCGCAGCAGCACGGGGACGCCGCCCGGCCCGAGCTTGACCGGGATCTGCTCGACGTCCTGCACGCTGTGGATGTAGCCGCGGCCGCGCACGAAGTGCTCGTGCTCGGAGATGTCGACGACCCCGCCGCCCACGTCGCCGTTCGAGCGGCGGATGGCATCGGCGACGTCGCGGATCGACAGACCGAAGCTCTGCAGCTTCGCCGGCTCGAGATCGGCCTGGTACTGCTTCACGAAGCCGCCGATCGACGCGACTTCCGCGACGCCGTCCACGCCCTGCAGCCAGTAGCGCAGGGTCCAGTCCTGGAACGAGCGCAGCTGCTGCAGGTCGTGCCGGCCCGTGGTGTCGACGAGCGCGTACTCGAACACCCAGCCGACGCTCGTCGCGTCGGGGCCGATCTGCGGCGTCACGCCCTCCGGCAGCCGGTTGCGCAGCGACGACAGGTACTCGAGCACGCGCGAGCGCGCCCAGTACAGGTCCACGTCGTCCTTGAACACGACGTACACGAACGAGTCGCCGATCATCGACAGCCCGCGCACGTAGCGCACGCCGGGCGCCGCGCGCAGCGCGGTCACGATCGGATACGTGACCTGGTCCTCGACGAGGTCGGGACTGCGGCCCATCCACTCCGTCGAGATCACGACCTGCGTGTCGGACAGGTCGGGCACGGCGTCGAGCGGCGTGCTGCGCAGCGCCGCGAAGCCGAAGCCGACGGCGATGAGCACCGCGGCCACGGTGAACACGCGCTGGCGCGCGCACAGGGCGATCAGACGTTCGATCATGGCCGGCTCACCCTAGTGATCCGCCGCGCGCAGCTGACTCTCGGCGGCGACCATGAAGTTGCCCGACGTCACGATGCGATCGCCTACGACGAGGCCTTCCAGGATCTCGACGTATCCGGCCGCGCGCCGGCCCAGGCGCACGTCGCGCGGCGCCAGGCGCCCGCCACCGAGATCGACGAACACGACGTTGCGTTGCCCGGTCGGCAGCACCGCCGCCTCGGGCACGGCCACGCGGCGTACGGAAGGCGAAGCCAGCTCCACGTCGACGAAACGCCCGGGCTGCAGGCCGCCGTCGGCATTGGCCACGGCGACGCGCACGTCGGCGGTGCGCGTCGCGTCGTCGAGCTTGGGATAGATCGACATGACGCGCCCGCTGCGCGGCGTCGCGTTGGAGTACGGATCGCGGATCGTGGCGCGCGCGCCTTCGCGAACGCCGCCCAGGTCCTCCTGGCGCACGCTGGCCACGACCCACACGGGATCGAGCCTGGCGACGCGGAACAGCAGTTGTCCCGCGGTGAACGCGCTCCCGGCCACGACGTTCTTCTCGAGCACCACGCCCGACACCGGCGCGCGCACCGGCAGCTCGGCGCGCGGCGCGCCGCTGCGCGCGATGGCCGCGATGTCCGCGGGCGCGAAATCCCACAGCGCGAGCCGTTCGCCCGCGGCGTGGGCCAGTTCCGCCGAGCCCGAGCCGATCACGCCGCGCGCGCTGTCCGCGGCCGCGGCCTTGAGCGCCCCCAGGTACTCCTGCTGCGCCGACCACAACTCGGGGCTATAGACGGTGAACAGCACGTCGCCGCGGCGCACGCGCTGTCCGCTCACGTTCGCCGCGAGGTGACGCACCCAGCCGGCGAACTTGAGCGCGACGTCGGCCTGCTGGCGCTCGTCCACCGCGACGCGGCCGGGGATGCGCAGCGAAACGTCCATCTCACGAAGGGCCACGAGTTCGGTGCGGATGCCGAGCGTCTGGCGGCGCGTCGCGTCGAGCGTGATGACGCCGGCCGGTTCACCACCCGAGGCCGGCGCCGTCCCGCCCGCCGCTCCCGCACCCGGGGACGCGCCTCCCGGCGCGGCGTCCTCCTCGCCCTGGTACGCGACGCCGGGAATCGACGTGCTCACGCGATATTCGACGTCGCAGGGCGGCGCGTTCCGCGGGAGGAGGCGCAGCCGGACAGCCCACTCGCCGCTCATCGGCAGGCCATAGGTCACCCGAAACACGCCGGCGCCGGCGCGCGTCACCTTGCCGCCACTCTCCATGCGCGGCATCGCGCCCATGGCTTCCATCACGGCGGACATCTCGAGCGCGCCGTCCAGGGGCCGGCCGCTCGAATCGCGCACCACCACCGTGAGCGTATTGTCGCCGACCTGGGCGGGGTCCGGCGCATTGCGCGCTCCGACGCGCCATCCGCCCGCACGATCCGGCGCGTCGACGGTCGTCTGCGGGCCGCGCGCGCAGCCGGCCGCGAACGCCACGGCCAGGGCGACGGCGGCGAGCGCGAGCCCTCGGGTGCGGTGAAAGACAGGCATGACGGTCGGCCGGATCATCGGGTTCCCTCCTGTGGCACCTGGGCGGGGACTTCGCCCACCGCGCGATCGAGATCGGCGCGCGCCACCTGCAGCGCGGCCAGCGACTCGTCCGCCGCGAGCCGGGCGCGCAGCAGATCGCGCGCCGCGCCGAGGAGCGCCGCGAATTCGGTTCGATTGGCCTCGTAGCTCGCGCGCGTCGCGGCCAGCGCGCGCTCGGCGAGCGGCACGAGGCGCTCGCGCGTGATGGCGAGGTCGTGGGCCTGTTCGTGGAATCGCGCCTCCGCTTCGACGACCTGGAGGGCGATGCTGTCGCGCGCGGTCGCGCGCTCGGCTTCGCGGCGCGCAAGGCCGGCGCGCGCGGCATCGGCCGCGGCGTCGAGCCGCCCGACCTGCAGCGGCACGCTGAACGCGATGCCGACGCTCGGGCGCATCGCCGCGTCGCTCCACATGCGGTCGTATCCGGCGCTGACGCTGGTCTCGGGCAGGCGCGCACGGCGCGCCGCGTCGACGCCCGCCTCGCTCGCGCCCACGCGCGCGTCCGCGGCCCGCAACTCGGGGCGCAGCGCGCGCGCGCGCGCCGTCAGGTCCGCAGACATCGAGGTCGTATCGGGCAGAGCGAGTTCCGCGGGCGGCGGGAGCACGCGGTCGGGGGCGTCGTGCATCAGCAGGTTGAGGCGCGCCACGGCCAGCCGGCGCTGACGCTCCAGCATCACCGCCGTGTGATCGACCATGGCCATCTCGGCGTCGGCCTCAAGCGGATCCTGCTGGCCGACGAGCCCGGCCGCGTACTTCGCGAGCGCCACGCCATGCAATTGCGTCAGGAGCGTGGCGAGCTCGCGATTCGCGTCGGCGGCGCGCGTCGTGCGCCAGTATTCGACGTACGTCACGCGCGCTTCGTGCGCGAGATCCAGCTTCAGGGCGGCGAGGTCCTCAGCCATGGCGTCGCGTTCCCGCTCGGCCCCGCGACGTTGCGCGCCCCGTTGACCGAACAGCGGCAGCGGCTGGGTGATGCCGAACCGATACCCGGCCTCTTCATCGCTGCGACCGAACGTTCGCGGCGCGACCATCACGTCGACCATCGGGTCGTCGATCGCCCCGCTCATGCGTGCCTGGGCGCCGGCCTCGCGCCACGCGGCGCGGGCTGCGTCGAGCGTCGGATTGCGCTCGAATACGCGGGCCAGCACGGCATCCAGCGGGAGCGTCCCGCGCGGCGACGCGTCGTCGGCGCCGGCCGCGGCGTCCGCGGCCCTCGCGACGGGCGGCGCGGTGAATATGGCGGCGGACGCGATCGCGGCGGCGACGCTCGCGCAGCGCGCGAGGGTCGACCAGGGTCGCCTGGCCGCACGCGGCGCACGGCGCGCCGCACCGATGTTTCGCCCACTGGGCGTCATGACGCTTCCTCCGGTTGAAGTGCGCCCGGCGGGTTCGCCGGACGCAATGGAACGCACGCCGCGCGCGCATCGCGCCACGGGGCGTGAACCGAAGGAGGGTTCTAGAGTCGGAGGACGGCGGCGCCGGTCGCCGCCAACGCGGGCGGCGGACTCGACGAGCGTGCGCCGGGCGGCGCGCCGCTCACGAGGACGGGCACGACCGCGAACGCCGGCACGACGGCCGGCGCGGTCGTGAAGCGCGCGTCGTCGCGAGGTGTGAGGTCCGCGGTCGAATGCGGAAGCGCCGGAGCGGGCGCGGCCGCGGCGATGCGGCAGCACGCGCGCGACGCGGGAGTCGCGGTGTGGTGCGACGCGCGATCGCAACGCCCGCACACCACCGTGCGAACGCGCGCCGCGACACGCCCGCACTCCATGCGCGGCGCTCCCGAGGCCGGCCCGGCGTGAATCACGGCCAGCAACGACAGCGCGGCCCCGACCGCGCGCAGGACACGCGACGGACGATGGGCGGCAAACCAGCGATGGAGTGAAGCGTCGAGTTTCATGACAGGCTCTCGGTGTGTCGCTGGACGGAGCCCTACCGTCGGGTCTCCGTATCCACACCTGACAGTATCGGTGCTCGCGGACGGCCACTCATCAAGGCCGTGTGAATCCGCGCCACCCGGTCGGGTCGCCGGTTCGGGCCCCGCTCCCCTACTCGAGCCGGATCTTCTTCATGTCGAACTTGGGCTTGGGGAACTGCGGGTCCATGTCCTCGAGCGTCTCGACCAGGACCTGGGAGATCGCGAGGTTGCGGTACCACTTGTGGTCGGCGGGGATCACGTACCAGGGCGCCCAGTCCGTGCTGCACTCGGCAAGGGCGTCCTCGTAGGCGCGGCGGTAGTCCTTCCAGTACTTGCGCTCCTCGAAGTCGGCGGGATTGATCTTCCAGTGGCGCCGCGGGTCGGTCAGCCGTTCCTGGAAGCGGCGCTTCTGCTCGTCGGAGCTGATGTGCAGGAAGAACTTCACGATCGTCGTGCCGTTCTCGCTGAGCGTGCGTTCGAACGCGTTGATCTCGGCGTAGCGCCGCTTCCATTCCGCCTTGGGAACGATGCTGTGAACGCGCACGACGAGCACGTCCTCGTAGTGCGAGCGATTGAAGATGCCGAAGTCGCCGCGCGCCGGCAGCGCGCGATGGATGCGCCACAGGTAGTCGTGGCTCAACTCCTCGCCCGAGGGCTGCTTGAACGGCGTGACGTCGCAGCCCTGCGGGTTCAGACCGCTCGTGACGTGACGGATGGCGCCGTCCTTGCCGGCCGCGTCCATGCCTTGGAGCACGATGAGCAGCGCGCGGCGGCTCTCGGCGTAGAGGCGGTACTGCAGCGCCTCGAGCTTGGCCAAGTTCTTCGCGAGCGGAGCTTCGGCGGCGCGCTTGGAGCGCGCCCCGGGCGTGCGCGACGCGTCCCGGTCCGTGATGCGGACTTTGCTGCCCGGCCGAACACGCAGTTGCTCGCTGAAACCCATCGCGCCCTCCTCGACAAGGGGGCGCGGCGTGCGCCCGCTGCCACCGTACCACGGGCGCCCGTCATGCGCCGGCCGGCGGCGCTCCGGTCGCTACGCCGACTTTGCGGCCGCGCGGTCGATCGCGCGCTCGACGACCTCGAGCGCTTCGTCCACTTCGCCCGGCGTGATGTCGAGCGGCGGGCGGAAGCGCAGCGAGCGCGTCCCGCACGGCAGGATGATGACGCCCAGGTCGAACGCGTGGTTCGCGACCGCGTCGCGGGTGGCGCCGTCGGGGAAGTCGATGGCGCACATCAGCCCTTTGCCGCGCGCGTTGCTCACGAGTTCCGGCCGCCGCGCCTGCAGCGCGTCGAGCGCGCCCTTCAAGTGCGCGCCGGTCGTCGCCGCGTTCTCCACGAGCTTCTCCTCGGCGATGATCTCGAGATAGCGCTGGCAGCGCACCATGTCGACGAGATTGCCGCCCCACGTCGAATTCAGCCGGCTCGACGTGTGGAACACGTTCTCGGGTTCGCGGTCCATCCACGGGCCGCCGCCCATCATGCCGCACACCTGCGTCTTCTTGCCGAACGACATGAGATCGGGACGCACGTCGTCGTGCTGGTGCGCCCACATGCGGCCGGTCAGGCCCATGCCGGTCTGCACCTCGTCGAACACCATCAGCGACTCGTTCTCGTGCGCGAGATCGCGCAGCGCGCGCAGGAACTCGGGGCGGAAATGGTTGTCGCCGCCCTCGGCCTGAATCGGCTCGATGAGGATGCAGGCGATGTCGTCCTTGCGCTCGAGGTACGCGGCCTTGATCGCGTCGAGCGCGAGCTTCTCGGTCTGCTGCACGCGCGCGACTTCGGCGGCGTCGACGGGGAACCGCAGCTTCGGCGTCGGGATGCGCGGCCAGTCGAACTTCGGGAAGTACGCGTACTTCCTGGGATCGGCCGTGTTCGTGAGCGACAGGGCGTAGCCCGAGCGGCCATGGAAGGACTCGGTGAAATGGAGGACCTGGTGCCCCTTCTCGCTCTTCAGCCCCTTGCGGAAGTTCTGGCGCACCTTCCAGTCGAACGCCGCCTTGAGCGCGTTCTCGACTCCCAACGTGCCGCCGGCCACCAGGAACAGGTGCGGCAAATACTCGGGCATCGCGAGCCGGCCGAACGTGTCCACGAATTCGGCCATCTCGACCGTATAGATGTCGGAGTTCGTCGGATTGACGAGCGCGGCACGGGTCAGCTTGGCCACGAACTCGGGCTCGCGCATCTTCGGGTGGTTGATCCCGACCGGCAGCGTCGCGAAGAACGAAAACAGGTCCATGTACCAGCGCTGGCCGCGCGAGTCGTAGAAGCGCCGGCCCTCGCTCTTGTCGAGGTCGAGCACGATGTCGTAGCCGTCCACCAGCATGTGGCGGCCGAGCGTGGCGTGAACGTCGCCGGGCGCGAGGCGCGGGTTCCGCGAAGTCGGGGTCATGACACTTCTCCTCTCACGCCCGTGGACACGTAGCTCTCCTCCTTGACGGTGGAGAGCACCATGATGGTGCGCGTCTGGCGCACGCCCTCCATGGAGTTGAGCTGGTGCAAGAGCAGATCGCGCAGCCCCTCCATGTCGGAGGTGCGCACCTTGAGCAGCAGCGAGAACTCGCCGGTGATGTGGTGACATTCCTGCACTTCTTCGAGCGACTGGACCCGCTCGAGGAACGGCCGCTCGAAGCGCGGGTGCTCGATGAACACCTCGACGAAGGCGGTCACGGTGATGCCGACCGCACGGGGATCGACCTGGGCGGTGAAGCGGCGGATGACGCCGGCCTGGTCGAGTTTGCGCAGGCGCTCGTTGACCGCGGCGGTCGAAAGCCCGACGCGCTTCGCGATCTCGGCTTGGGCGAGCTTCGCGTCGTGCTGGACGAGGGCCAGGATGTGTCGATCCTTGGCGTCCAATGACTGACTGGCGTTCGTTGAGATGACCATGACGCAAGGATATCTTCGGCCAATGGCATCCGCAACTGAATTCTATTCGGAACTATGTACCTAGCGCAATTCGTTGTCCGCCATTGCATGAGCCATTCCCACCCGTTTGACGGCCCACGCAATGAGCGCTAAACGTTGGAGCCATGCAGAGTTCTCTCAGTGGGCGCGTTGGACGACTCGTCGCGGACGGACGCTCATAGCCATGCTTTGGGCCTATTTCGACGAAACCGAGCGCGGTCCCTGGCAGGGCGTCGCTGGTGTCCTATTCACGGAGCCCAAGGCGCACAAGTTCGAACGCAAATGGTCCGCCTTGTTCGGCAAGTACGGAGGATGCCACTGGGTCGAGCTAGTTCATCGACACGAGAGATTCGAAGGCATCGAGCTAGCCCAACGCGATCGGCTCATGAAAGAGGCGATCAAGATTCTTGGCAGCTACGCCGAGGCGATGGTGATCGTCGGCCTAAAGACTCAAGACGCGAAGGATCTCGCGTTGCCAACGGACGGATTCAAGAGTCCATACGCGATTTGCTGCATGGCGACCATGCAAGGCGTCGCCAGATGGTGCCAGGCGAATGGGATGAAACAAACGATCCACTACGTATTCGAGTCTGGCCATCTACACGAGGCGGAGACGCACAGATTTCTGAAGGAAGTCGCCGGAGATGAATCGGCGAGCAACATCTATCGGCTCGGCGGTTACACCTTCTTGCGTAAAGGCGCATGCTCGCTCTTGGATGCGCCCGACACGGTTGCGTGGGAAGCAAGCAAGTTCAAAGCGGACACGGTGGACAGGTTGGGCTCGGCAGACGTGCGCCCCCCGCGCGGTTCATGGCGCGCGATTGTGGGAACGCGACCCAAGAGAGTGAGCTTGGTTTCCCTAAGCAGGAAGACCCTCACCCGCATCCACAACGATCTCTCCAAAACGCTCGCGCTTTCGGAGAAAGAATGGCGCGATCAAGGCAGTCCACGAAAAACACGGAAAGACCAATGAACACCAGGAAACGAGTAGCTCAAGCGAAGTCGGAAGCGGTGGCCAAGCTGCCAGAGGCCTGCTCCGACGAAGTGAAGGCGGTCGAGTTCCTAGAGCAGACGCGCTGGAACGGCGACCCGTATTGCCCGCGCTGTGGATGCTCGGGCGCTCGGCAGATGAAGGGACGAAACGGGAAGCGCAATTCCCGCTTCCTCTGGCACTGCTATGAATGCGACCGGCAGTTCACGGTGCGGACCGGGACGGTATTCGAGGACTCGCGCATTCCGCTGCGTCACTGGTGCTACGCATTTTGGGCCGCGTGCTCCAGCAAGAAGGGCGTCTCCGCTCTCCAAATTAGCCGCATGACGGGACTGAGCTACAAGTCAGCGCTGTTCCTCATGCACCGCATCCGCTTCGCAATGGCCGATACGCCGGGAACGACTCCCCCGTTGACTGGCACGGTGGAAGCGGACGAGACGTACATCGGCGGCAAGCCGCGCAACCCGCGCCCGCGTCGTGAGGGCTGGACGAAAGACAAGGCCGCCGTACTCGGCATGGTGCAGCGCGGCGGAGAGATTCGCCCATTGCACGTCACGGACGTGAGCGGGCCAAGCCTGCGCGGTGCGTTGCTGAACCACATCGACCGCAACGCGCGACTCCTGACCGATGAGAGCTACCTGTACCGCAAGGTCGGGAAGTTCTTTCTAGGCGGGCACGAATCGGTCAAACACTCGATCCGCGAGTACGCGCGCGGCGACGTGCACACGAACACGATTGAAGGCTTCTTCTCGCTCTTGAAGCGTGGCGTCTACGGAACGTTTCACAGCGTTTCGCGGAAGCATCTGCAACGGTATCTGGACGAGTTCCAGTACCGCTACAACACGCGCAAGCTGGACGATGGGGCGCGCACTGTGGGCGCGATCAAGAAGGCGTTTGGAAAAAGGCTCACGGGCGCTGAGTCGAGGATGCCCGCGTAGAAGATGCCCGGGACAGGGATCGAACCTGCACGACGGAAACCGTCAACGGCATCCAAGACCGTCGCGTCTACCCATTCCGCCACCCGGGCACCATACGCTCTAAGCCGCCTTGTCAAACTTCCACTCGTCTTCTTCCAGAATGGCGTTGAATTGAATCGTTGCGGCCTCTTTGGAAACGTGCTCGGAGAACTTCGAGAAGTTTCGATAGAACTCTCTCAGTTCTTCGTGTTGTCCCATGGTTAGAAGGCGATTTCCCGGTACATCCAAGAAATCGAGGAAGCTCTTGGTCAGGAGCACTCGCAGGCCGATTTGCTCCGCGAAGGAAATACCGGGATCGTCCTTGCCCTCTCTCTCAGCAATTGTCTCTCTCCTTTGGATACCGAGAGACTCAGCGAGCTTGGCTTGACTCATTCGACAAGCGCCACGAACGAATCGCATCTCCGCTCCGGTCATTCCGGCCGAATCGGACATGAGAATGGCCGTCGTGATTACCTGAAGAAGCTGTCCCTCCCTCTCAATTCTGATTGCGCCTTCACCGCACGACTCGCAAGTCGTTTCGGTTACGCCACCATGAAGGTAGACGTTAGGAAGACCCGACTCCTTGTAGTGATAGATCTCCGGAACGCTGGCCGTTGCGGTGGGCTTTCCGCAAATGGGGCAGATAATCTTGCTCACTTTTTCCTCCCGGCACGCTCTTTCATGAATTCACGTTCTGGCATGATCGTGACGAAGCCGCAGGGACCATCGACGCGGAGGCTTACTACTAGAACCGTTTCCCTTCCTTCACTCACGCACTTTCCGTGCAGCTCAACCTTGAATCCACGATGCTCCTCGTCCCATTCTGGTGTGGACATGTGGCGATGAGATTGGACAATCGCCAGAATGTCGTGCGGCATGTAGTCGCGGCTTACGAGCCGCTCGCGCACGTGTTTCGTATGGTAGGGCTGGATCTCGCCCGCTCGAATGCGGGTGAGCATGTGTTCGGCGTCCTTACGCGTCATTTCCCCAATCCTTGGGCACTTGAAGACCCTAGCCGATGTACGCTAAGCGTACAAGGCCTATGATGCTCGAAAGCGTTGGCAGAGTTCGCTTGACTGTTTGCGGGGGCACCGTGCACACTCCAGCGTGCACGGTCCGACGCCAACAAGCGACGGGCTGGCCAGGCCCATCGCCCGCTGGCGTGTCACTACCCGACTACGCTAAGGCGGCGGCACTAAGAGCCTCCTTTCTCCCAAGAACGGCGGTTCTGCTCGTTTCACAGCCGGAGCGTCCCATCAAGGCGCTCCGGCTTTTTGCATTAGACTCTGAGTCAGATCGCTCCGTCAAGTCCGCGATCACGGCCGTAGTTGTATGTCAACAAATCGCTTGACCAGTTTCATGCTATGCGTGCGAGTGCTCAGGAGGGCAACATGGAGAAGAAGAAAGGACCGGCGGCAGGCACCCTGAAAATTGAGGGTGCATGGGAATCCGCTGTCGGGCGGGCGTTGGGCAAACCCCGTCCGGCGGGTGGATGGCCGGAGCGCCCGAAGAAGGCCAGAAAGCCCAAGAAATCGAAGTAGCTAGGCCGTAACAGGGCCTAGCTCAACTAAGTGCGCGTATTGCGCTAGGTACATACTTCCGATTCTATTCCGTCAGTGCATTCGGTGGGCCTGACGGCGACCCCGTCCCAGCGACCGTCGCGTCCGCCCATTCCAGCAAGTCTCGAGGGTCGGCGAGGTTTTCCAGCAGCAGGTCGGGCGCGTTGCGGGCCAGCACCTCACGCGGCGTGCCGCCGGTCGCGACCGCCACCGCCCAGGCCCCCGCCGCGCGGGCGCATTCGATGTCGTGCTCGGTGTCGCCGATGACCACGCAGCGCGCGGCCGGCACGCCGTAGCGTTCGCGGGCGCGCGCCACGGCCAGGTGAGCCAGGGCGTTCCGGTCCTCGGCCTCCTCCCCGCACGCCCAGAAGGCGAAACGCGTTTCGAGCCCGAACCGCGCGAGTTTGATGCGCGCCATCTCCGTCATGTTGCCCGTGAGCAGGGCGACCGTCGCTTCGCCTCCCCGCGCCGCCGCGTCGAGGATCGCCGGCACGCCGGGCATGAGATGACCGCGGGGATGGACCAGAATCCGGCGCATGTGGTCGAACAGGACGTTCCAGAACCGGGGTTCGTCGGCGGGCGACAGCCCGGCATCGTGGCGGCTGAGGATGTCCGCGACGATGACGGGTTCGGTGCGCCCCAGGAACGGCACCTGAGCGAGGTCGTCCTCGATGCCGAGCACGACTTTGAGGGCGTGGGAAAACGCCTCGCGGCTGGCCCCGTCGGTCAGGAGGAGCGTGCCGTCGATGTCGAACAGCCAGACCAGGCGCTTGGCGGCCGGCCCGACGTCCGGCTCAGGCACGGCACGGGGTCTCGAGCATGCGCGCGGCATGCTAGCATAGGGTGCGCTTTCCACCCTCCCCAGCGAGGACTCCCGTGATGCCAAGCACCCCCGATCGGCGGCCGGTTCGCCGGTTCGCGACGGCCCCCGCCGCCTTCGCCGCCGTGCTCGCCGTGCTCATCGCCGTGCCGTCTCATGCGGCGCGCGCGGCCGACGCGCCGGGCCCCGCGCCCCAGCTGTTCAGCCCGGTGTCGCAGATCGAGGCGACCGACGATTTCGTCTGGAATCTGCCGTTCACGCTGCGCAACGCGACGGATCACGGCCTCTACAGCGACAGCCTGATGTGCGACGTCGACGATCTCGATCCCGGTCAGACCCGCGCCTCGCGTCACGCCCACTTTGCGGTCCCCGCCATCCTGCAGCTCATCCAGACGATGAGCGCCGGGGACAGTTCGATCTTCCAGTGCCAGTTGCGGGCGACGGCCGAGCACGCGAGGCTGCACCTCCGCTTGTACGCACACGACGCCGAGCACCACGCGTTCGTGCTCGAGGCCGCGTTCGAGGCGCTGCCCAATGCGCTCGCGCAGGGAGCCGCTTCGCGAACCCTCAAGACGCCGGCCGGGTCCGTCGAGTTCGTGCTGCTCGACGCGCCGGCCGAGTCGACCGCCGTCGCCGGCATCCTGCTGGTCCACGACGACGGCCAGCACGCGCGCTCGCTGCTGCCGCTGGCCGCGGACCTGCGCCGCCAGGGCTTCGCCGTGGCCTCCGTGAGCCTGCCCGGTTACGGCACGAGCGAAGGCGAGCCGGACGCGGCCGGCGCACGGAGTCAGGCCGCGATCGTGGCCGCGCTCGGCGCGCTGGAGCACGCGCCGCGCGTCGACGCGAAGCGCGTGACGGTGTGGGGCAACGGAATCGGCGCCACCGCGGCGGCGCGCGTCGCGGCGGAGCGCGGCGATCTGCGCGCCCTCGTCGCGCAGTCCGGCGTGTACGACGCGGCGACGCGCCAGTCGGCCGCGCGCGTCAAGGCTTCGGTGCTCGTCCTCCACGGAGAGAAGGACACGCGCGCTGCGGCCGCGGACGCGCACGCGCTCGTCGACGCGCTGAAGGCCGCGCACGTCACGTGCGAAGCCAAGTTCTACCCGAGCGCGGCCGCGATGCTGCCCCCCGGCGACGTGCGGCGCACGACGCTCGCCTTCCTCCAGTCGCACGGAGCGCGTTGAGTTCCCTGGCGTGGAAGCTGCGCCGACTGCGCGTCATGACCGCGGGCGAGGTCGCGCACCGCGCGCGTGTGGCGCTGCGCGACCGCTTCGCGCCGCCGGCCTACGAACAGTGGACGCCGGCGGACGCGTTCGCGCGCCTGTTCGCCGGCACGCCCGCCGAGGTCCTGCGCGGGTCGCGCCTCGGCGCGCTCGTGCACGAGCCGGAACGCGACGCCGGGGCGTTCGCGGCCGAGCGCGCCGCCGCGCAGGCGCTCGCCGCCGGCGAATGCCGCGTGTTCGGCCGCGCGTGCCGCATCGCGGACCCACCGCACTGGAACGCGAACCCGTGGACGGGCGCGGAATGGCCCGACGTGCCGAGTCGCGACCTCGACTATCGCCGCGCCGACGTGGCGGGCGGCGCTCGCTTCGCGTGGGAGCTGGGCCGCCTCGGCACGTTGCCCACGCTCGCGCTCGCGGCCCGGCTCGGCGCCGGCGAGGATCACGCGCGCCGGGCCGTGCGCTGGCTCGACGACTTCGCGACGCGCGTCCCGCTCGGACGCGGCATCCAGCACGCGAGCGGCATCGAGATGGCGATTCGCGTGCTGAACACCACGTGGACGCTGGCCCTGCTGGGCGAGCGCGCCGAGAGCGCGACCGTGGCGCGCGCGCTCGGCCTGGCCGCGCAGCAGGCGCGTCACGGCAACGATCACCTGAGCCTCGGATCGAGCGCGAACAATCATCTGATCGCCGAGTACGCGGCGTCGACGACGCTCGCCGCCGCGTTCCCGGCGCTGCGTGACGCCGACGCGCTGCTCGAGCGCGGCCTGGCCGGGCTGGAGCACGAAACGCTGCGCCAGTTCGACGCGGACGGAGTCAATCGCGAACAGGCCCTCGGCTACCTGCCGTTCATCTGGGAGCTGCTGCTGCTGCCGTTCCTGGCCGCGGAGGCCGCCGGACGCCGCGTGAGCCGCGAGGTTCGCGAGCGCCTCGCCCGCTCGCTCGAGGTCGCGCGCGCGCTGCGCCTGCCCGGCGGCCGCATGCCGCAGATCGGCGACGAGGACGATGGCCGCGTATTGCTGCTCGCCGAGGACGCGTCGCGCCTCGACCTGGTGGGCAACGCGCTCGCCGCCTGGCTCGGC
>Ga0310810_10003329_pt1 | contig 17512 bp, 17 predicted proteins | sample NCmetagenome_FD_207641 | JGI IMG/M metagenome (GOLD analysis project Ga0310810, IMG submission 207641) | Soil microbial communities from experimental microcosm in Duke University, North Carolina, United States - NC | ecosystem: Engineered > Artificial ecosystem > Soil microcosm > Unclassified ...
ACCTGCGCTAACTTCCCTATTTATAACGAAAAATTTGGTCAAGGTCAATATCGGCAATAGTTTTGCTAGGAAAATCAGTCTGTTATTGGTTATAAGGCATGTTTAACATTTGATGTATTTAAGCCTTTTACCGCTTCAATCGTTGATTCTACTCTTCCCCTTCGGGAGTCAGTCAGTATAACCGGAAGGCGGAGTGGCCTTTTGCCACAGATTTTTTCCTTGACAATCATGGTCAGGTTTTCCTAATCTCCCCACCAAAATTTTTTCCGGTCCCTCAAGAAGAGGCACAGGGTCATTACCAAAGGGATTTGTGAGTTGCAAAAAGTGAAAGGCACGCTGAGGAGGGAATTATGGCTTCGGGCAAGGTCAAATGGTTTAACAACGCGAAGGGCTACGGCTTCATCGAAAAAGAAGGCGGTGGCGACGTCTTCGTACACTACAGCGCCATTCAAGGGGATGGTTTCAAGTCCCTCAACGAGGGTGAGCCTGTAGAATTCGAGATAGCGCAAGGCGACAAAGGGCCGCAGGCGGTCAATGTTGTGAAGCGATAACAAAGAAAACTGCTACGGTGATCGGTGTCGTCGTAGCAGTTACTTTCCTCCGCCGATACTCGACAAGCCTAACCGGTGCCAATTCCGGCGGTTCGTTTATCGCCGAAAAATCTGCACGATTTGTTTCTTCACGCCAAAAATAGTAATTTTTCCTTAGGCGCTCGAGAGATTCGCTCGGAACGCCGGAGGTTTTGACCCCATGGCTCAGAACATTTCAGAAATTCAGTCGCACCACGGCGAAGACAAATTGCTCGCCGAGACCGTGGTTCTTACACGTTTGGACAAGGCGGTGGGCTGGGCGCGCAAGTATTCCTTGTTTCCATATCCGTTTGCCACTGCGTGCTGTGCAATGGAGTATATGTCGCTGTCCATGTCGCCGTACGATATCGACCGCTTCGGTGCGCTGTTGCCGCGGTTTAGCCCACGGCAAGCCGATTTGCTTATGGTCATCGGCACCGTGAATCACAAACTCTCACCGGTGCTGAAGCGAGTCTATGAGCAAATGTCGGAACCCAAATGGGTGATGGCTTTTGGTGCCTGCGCGGCAAGCGGCGGGTTTTATGACAATTACGCGACCGTCCAGGGCATCGACCGGATTATTCCTGTGGATGTTTATGTGCCCGGCTGTCCACCGCGGCCGGAAGCCGTGCTCGACGGCCTGATGCAATTGCAGAGCCGCATCGCGTCACAAAAACATCCGATCGCGTAGCCGTTGATTTCATGGCTGAGGACAGAGATCCACTGAAATCGGCGCGCGGCGACTATTATCATCAAGGCACAATCACCAAACTTTTTCCTTCCAATAATACCGGCGTCGTGCGCACCGAAAACGGCCGTGAGCTGACGTTCTCATACGACCTGGTGATCATGGCCGGCGAAGCGAAATCACCGCTTGATCTCCATGTTGGGGAACAGGTCGGCTACGATCTTGGCTGGACATCGGGCGGGCTGCGCATCACTAAGATCAAGACTTATCCGAAGACCGACGCAGCAAGCGGCGTTTTTCCTTCAGAAGGGGAGCGAAGTCAACGCCAGGATCTGCCGGCCCAGGATTTCGCCGACAAACACTCCCAAGAGCGCAATATAAAATAGTCCGGTCGCCGCCATCGTGTGCGGTATGAGCAAGGTGCGCCAAATCATCCACGACAGAACGAGTGGTGCGATCTGGCCGACAGCGACCCGAGTCACCAGCAGAGTTGAATGATGCTGCCACAAGCGGTGCATGCCCACTGCGGTCGGCGCCGCGCCGAACAAATGCAAGAGCAGCGGCGCGAGCGTGAGAAACACACATTGAGCGATTAACGTCGCGAGAAAAAACTTAAAGATGCGGAAAAACGGCTCGAGGCTCTGGCCGGTGTCGATCAGATACCAGTGGCCGATGAGCATGCCGACCGTGACCCCGCCCAGCAAAAGAGCCGAAAGAAAAAAAGCGGCAGGGTAGAGCGCCGATTCGATGGAAAAGAGAGACGCGTGATAAAAACCGTGCGCGCTCAGCGCCAATCCGACGGTGCCGATCAACACCGTGGAGGCAAAGCTTCGAGCGCGAAACGCTGGCTTCTCGGTCCAGAGCGAAATCATGTAACAGGTAAAACAAAGGATAAACGCCACGTGAAAGGCGAGTTCCAAAGACACGCTCCAACTAAACTGACGCGTCAGGCTTTGCCAGTAGATCGAGGCTTTACCCCACAGTCCGAGGAGCGCGATCACGTAGAGCACTCCCGCCGTCGACTTGTAGAAGGCGCGCTCGATCTCATGAAATGGTGTCCCCGCCAACGCGAACAGCCCGCCCAACGCGACCTGATAAAAAAAGATCAGAAAACTGCTGGAGAATCCCTGCATTGAAATAAGCTAGGCTGCGCGCGGTTTTTCGGCGACGTGCATGCAAACTGCGCCGCGAAGAAATCTTTGGAACTGCACACTCTCGAAGCCCGCGTCGCTGATCATCTCCGCGACTTTCGCCGGCGAACGAAAGCGGCGCACGGAGTCGGAAAGGTATTGATAGGCCTGCCGATCGCCGGCGAGCCAGCCGCCGACTCGAGGCATCAAAGAATAAAAATAGACGGAATAAAGCGTCGCAAACCATCCCGGGTCGGGAGGAAACATGTCGAGTGAAACCAATCGGCCGCCGGGTTTAAGGACGCGCAGCGCTTCGGCGAAGAACAGCGGCAGATCGGAAACGTTGCGCAGGACAAACGCGGTCAGCGCGCCGTCAAATCGACTACTTTTGAACGGCGCGATCATGGCGCTGCCCATGACGAAGGCGGCGCTCCCACCGTGTGGCTCAGTGTTTTTCTTGGCTTGTGCCAATCTGAGCATGGGCAGTGAAAAATCGAGACCGACGAAGACGCCTCGGCCTTGCGCGATGGTGGCAGCATTTAAGGCCAGATCGCCGGTGCCGGTGCCGAGATCGATGATGCACGGGTGTTCTTTCGTCATCACGGTGCGGATCGCCTGACGCCGCCAGCGCGCGTCCAGCCGAAAACTGATGACGCGGTTCATCAAATCGTAGCGGCCGGCGATCCGATCGAACATGCCCTGCACGGATCGATCGCGTGAATGGTTGACGGCGAACATTGGCGGATACGCGGGAGACGATACCCGCGAGGAAAATCCCGAGCTAAAAATCCCGGTCGATGATTAGTTGGACCAGGCTCTTCAGCCCGTTGCGGTACATCGAGGGCGGCAGTTTCTTGACCGATTTCAGCGCTTCGCGCGCGTAACGTTTGGAGAGGGACTTGGCTTCCTGAATGGACGGGCCGGTCTTGATCGACTGCAGTGCCGCAGCGATCTGGGTTTCCGTGGGCGCGTCGTTGTCGAAGGCATCGATCGCCGCGCTGTCACCATCGCGCACGGCGAGAATGATCGGCAACGCAGGATTGCCGTCGCGCAGATCCATGCCGATCGGTTTGCCTAGCAAATCAACATGGCCCACCACGTCGAGCACATCATCGACCATTTGGAATGCGACGCCCATGTTGAGGCCGTATTTTTCCGCTTCGTCGACGAGGGTCGGGTGAGCTCCAGCAAGATAAGCACCGACCTTCGCGCCGGTGTGAAAGAGAGATGCGGTCTTGCGCTTGACGATTTCGAGATAGTCTTCGAAGGTGACCGAACGATTGCGGTTGAAATGGCCTTGCAGAATTTCGCCTTCGGTTAGGAGCGTGCACGCATCGGCGGTCCATTGGACCACGGTCTCGTCGAACTTGCCGGCGAACTCGAAGGCTTTGATGAAAAGAAAATCGCCTGCGACCAAAGTCGATTTCAGACCGAATTTCTTGAAAGCCGATTCCTTGCCGCGTCTCGTTTCGGCGCCATCGATTATGTCGTCGTGCAGCAGGGTCGCGGTGTGGATCAGCTCGATCGCGGTCGCGATGTCGACGATATCCTGCGTGCGCTCGCCACCGAAGGCAAAATAAGCCAGCAAGGTCACCATCGGGCGAACCCGCTTGCCGCCGCTGTCAATCAAATAGCCGGCGATCCGAGTCAAATCGGTTTCGCGAGAGCGCACGGCGCGCGCGAGATTCTCCTCGACGAGCTGAAGCGATTCGGCGACACAAGTGAACGGATCATCCGTGCCGTGGAGGACGGGAATTCGCCGTTCGGCACCGGATGCGACGGTGGAACTGGTTTTGAGGCTGCTCGATTTATTTTTTTGGATCAGAGATGCTCCGCGCGCCGGCAAGAAATCTACCGGGAAAATGGCATAGATCCCCAACGGGGTCAAGCCAAGATAGAATCACGGAGCGATCCGAGCGCGAAGATGGTGGACATCCGATTTCTTGACGAGGCGAGTTCTTATGCGGCGGCGATCCGTCGGTTTTTTCTTGACAAAATTAAGCGACCCCGAATATATAAACGCCAAGTATTTTCACAATTTGCTTGGATAAAGGTCGACCGAGGCCGAAGAAGGAGGAGGCGAGTCATGGAATTTGTTTTGTTCATGTTGCGATGGGTGCATTTTCTGGCCGGGATAACGTGGATTGGCATTCTCTACTATTTCAATTTCGTGCAGACGCCGTTTTTTGCCGAAACCGAAGCGGCGGTGCGTGTCGGCGCGATTCAAAAGCTCGTGCCGCGCGCTCTCTGGTGGTTTCGCTGGGGCGCGATGATCACGTTCCTGGCCGGCATCACGATTTATATTCTGCGCATGGGGGAAATGGGCGCCGGGCTTTTCTACTCGTCGTCGTATGGCGTGACCATCACCATCGGCGGCTTGATGGGCACCATCATGTTTCTCAATGTGTGGCTGGTGATCTGGCCCAATCAGAAGATCGTGATCGCCTCAACCAATCAAGTCGCCTCGGGCGGCCAGGCGTTGCCTGCAGCGGCGGGCGCGGGACGGCGCGGAGCCCTGGCGTCACGCACGAACACGGTCTTGTCGATTCCAATGCTGCTTTACATGGGCGCTGCGAGCCACTATGCGCCCATGGTGCATCAGTCCGATTCGCGCGGCCTCTTCTGGCTTCTGGTGATTTTGATCATTGGTGCCGTCGAGGTTAACGCACTGGTGGGCACTCAAGGGCCCACCAAAGTGCCGCTCGACAGCGTAAGGGGAGCCCTCTGGTTCGGCTTCCTGCTCGCGGGCATCCTGTTTCTTTTGACGCTCGCTCTGACCTGAGAGTCTATTTCAGGTAAGCGGCCAGATACGGGATGTCGTCTTTTAAGAAGGGAAACTGTGGCATTACTTTGGTCGGTCGCTTGGGTTTGTAATTTGTCGGATAGGTGGTGCTGAGAACGCGGGCTTCGATCAATTCTCTTGCAGAACCCTTGATGGCGGGGCCGATCGGTCCGTCTTTCGACGGGTCGTTGTTGTGGCAGGCGATGCAATTTGCTACGAACACGGCCCTGCCTCTTGCGACGTCGGGATTTTCTGGCGCGTCTTTCGAATCGTTCGAGCAGGCGACAAAACTGACAATTACTGACAGTAAGAAAATCCCGTTCAGATTTAGGGCCGTTTTACTGCGCATCGCGTTAACATCCTCGTTGCATCCTATCCGCATGTCTGATCACTGACCTGACCGGCCGCGACTCAGTCCTTTCAAAAACAGCTCGCTTGGAATGCAGGATCGGGTGGCCGGAAAGCAGAACTTTGCTTCCGCTCGGATCAGGGACAAGCGGCCGATCGATAGAGAAACTCGGGGTTGTATGATAGAAATTGATTGTTTGGTGCGAAAGAGGGGAGTCGAACCCCTACGGGAGTTACCCCACAGGATCCTGAATCCTGCGCGTCTACCAATTCCGCCACTTTCGCAACTCGGCTGACATTCGGGTCAGCAGTTTATGTAACTTGCGATAGTGACCTTGTCAAGTTTGGAGAAACGGACAGCCATTTCATGAGCAAGATTTTGATCGTCGAGCCGCACAAAATGCTGAGCCACGCGTTCGCCGTGGCACTTTCCCCTGACCACGAGATCGAGGTCGTCAAAGCATTCGCGTCGCCGGAGACCTTGACGGGCGTGGACGTCGCGATCATCGACGCGGCGTCTTTGCGCGAGAGCACCGGGACTGCACCCGATCCGAGCAGCGCGGAGAGTTGGCCTATGCCGATCATCTGGATCGACGACAACCCAGGAAGCGCCGCGGAAAAGCTCCTTTGCTTGGAACCTCCCGTCGATCGCGAAGCCCTCAAACGAGCGGTCGCGCAGTGCACGCAGGCACCGGAAAAAATGGCCCCGGCCGACAAGCCCAAGAGCCGCGCGCCTTCTGTGTCGAAGAGCAAGTCCCCAGCGCAATCCTTGCCATCGGCCGCAGAGGACGAACAAAAATTCATCGAGCTGGTGGACGTAGTCGAATAGCGAAAGATCCGGGTCGGCGCGCGGAAGCGAACAAGTATTTTTTATGCAACTGCCGAAAGCCTACAGCCACAAAGAAGTCGAAGCGAAATGGTACGCACACTGGATGTCTTCCGGGCTGTTTGCGCCGGCCGGTGGCAGCGGCCGATATTTTTCGATCGTCATTCCGCCGCCCAATGTCACTGGCTCGCTGCACATGGGTCATGCGCTCAACAATACGCTTCAGGACATCCTGTGCCGCTACAAACGCATGGACGGGTTCCGCGTGCTCTGGGTGCCGGGAACGGACCATGCCGGCATCGCTACGCAAAACGTCGTCGAGCGCCAATTGGCGCAAAAAGAAATCAGCCGCGCCGAACTCGGCCGCGCGAAATTCATCGAGAGAGTCTGGCAGTGGAAGCAGGAAGCGGGCAACGCGATTCTCCACCAGCTCAAAGCGCTCGGCGTCTCCTGCGACTGGAACCATGAGCGTTTCACAATGGACGAAGGATTGTCGCGCGCCGTGCGCGAGGCTTTCGTCAAGCTTTGGGAAGACAAGCTTCTCTACCGCGCGCAACGCTTGATCAATTGGTGTCCGCGTTGCAAGACGGCGCTCGCCGACATCGAAGTGGTGCACGAAGACGCCGACGGTAGTCTGTGGCACATTCGCTATCCCTTCGTCGATGACCCGAACCACGCGCTGATCGTCGCAACCACCCGTCCGGAAACTATGCTCGGTGACACCGCGGTGGCGGTGCATCCCGATGACGAACGTTATAAAGAACTGATCGGCAAAAAAATCCGTCTGCCCATCACGGGTCGAGTCGTGGCGCTGATCGCCGACCCGTTCGTCGATCGCGAATTCGGCACCGGCGCGCTAAAGATCACCCCGGGACACGATTTCAACGATTTCGAGATCGGCGAGCGCTTCGGCCTGGAAAAGATCAGCATCTTCGATGCCGATGCGCGCATCGATGCGGCGGCTTTCCTGGACCGCGGCGAGAGTGGCGAATGGATCGAGCGCTATCGCGGCAAGGACCGATTTGAAGCGCGCAAGATGCTGGTCGCCGAGTTGAAGGAAAAAGGATTTCTCGAAAAGACCGAAGCGCACAAGCTCGCGCTCGGCCGCTGCTACCGCTGTCAGACCGCGATCGAGCCTTATCTCACGCCGCAATGGTTCGTCGACATCAAACCGTTGGCGGAGCCGGCCATGGCGGTGGTGCGCGAAGGCACGATCCGCATCATCCCCGAAGGCTGGAGCAACTCCTACTTCGCCTGGATGGAGAACATCAAAGACTGGTGCATCTCGCGGCAGATCTGGTGGGGGCATCAGATTCCGGCGTGGTACTGCACGCGCTGCGATGCGGCGAATTTGATTCGCGGCGCGGACGGTGAATGCCGGCTCGGCAAAGAGGCCAAACCCATCGTCGGGCGCGAAGCGCCGACAAAATGTCCGGCCTGCGGCGGTGGGGATCTGATTCAAGATCCCGACGTGCTCGACACCTGGTTTTCCTCGGGTCTCTGGCCGTTTTCGACTCTCGGGTGGCCCGAGCGCACCGAAGACTTAAAGAGTTTTTATCCGACCGCGACACTGGTGACCGGCTTCGACATACTCTTTTTCTGGGTCGCGCGCATGATCATGATGGGCCTCAAGTTCATGGGCGACGTGCCGTTTCGTGATGTTTATATCCACGCCTTGGTGCGTGACGAGCAGGGCCAGAAGATGTCGAAATCCAAGGGCAACGTGATCGATCCGCTCGACGTGATGAGCGAGTACGGCACCGATGCTTTTCGTTTCACCTTGGCGGCGATGGCGGCGATGGGACGTGACATCAAACTAGCCGAGGACCGCATCTCCGGCTATCAGAATTTCGTCAACAAGCTCTGGAATGCGGCGCGCTTTGTGCAGATGAATCTGTCCGATTCCAACGGCGACCGTTCCGACAGCGCTCTCGACGATGAGTCGCTCGATTTTGCCGCGCGCTGGATCCGCTCGCGGCTCGCTTTCACGGTTGCCGAAGCGCGCGCCGCGATCGATGCCTATCGTTTCAACGATTACGCCAGCGTGCTTTATCAATTCACATGGCATGAGTTCTGCGACTGGTACATCGAGATGAGCAAGCTCGCGCTCAACAGTGCGGACGGCGAGATCGCACAGCGAAGCCGCAAGTTGCTGCGTGAGTTACTCGATCAGATTCTTTTGTTGCTCCACCCGATCACGCCCTTCGTGACCGAAGAGATCTGGCAGGTTTGGGGCGAGCCGCGGCCGAGCATCATGGTACAGCCGTATCCCCAGGCGCGCTCGGATTGGCGCGACGAGGCGATCGAAGGGCGGATGACTTTTCTGATGGACGTCATTCGCGCTATCCGCAACTTACGCACGGAGATGAATTGCCCGCCGGGCAGGGAAGTGCGGGTGATTTTCTGCGGCAACGAAGAGGACAGAGATTTTCTGCGTGAGCAGGAGCCTTATCTGCGCGCGCTGGCACGGGTTGGCAGCGCTGAGTTTCGGTCCGTCGATGCGCGGCCGCGCGGTGCCGCGACGGCTGTGGTAGGCGCTATGGGAATCTATTTGCCCCTGGACGATCTTGTGAACCTGGACGAGGAGCGCGCGCGGCTGACCAAGGAAGTGGGCAAGATCGAAGACGAGCTCGGCCGGGTGCAAAAGAAACTTACCAACGCTGACTTCATCGCCAAAGCGAAGAATGAAGTCGTGCAGAAGGAGCGCGAAAAGGCAACGCAGTTCGAGGAGAAGATTCGCACGCTCAGGAACAGTTTGGTCAAGCTCGAAGAAATCCAAGCGGGAAGGAACTAAGCCGATGGATATTCACGTCAGTCCTCAGATCGAAAGATTGATCCGCGACGCTCTGGACGAGGACATCGGCGCCGGCGATCTCGCGACCATGGCAACGATCGCGGCCGAAGCGCGCGGCACCGGACTGTTCCGCGCGAAAAAGGAAGGCGTCGTAGCCGGACTGGTGCTGCTCGACCGGATTTTTTATTTCATCGATCATCGAGTGCAAGTGGTTTTACATGCCAAAGACGGCGCGCCGGTCACGCCTGGATTGGTTGTCGCCGAAGCGATCGGTCCGGTACGCGCTCTACTCCTGGCCGAGCGCACTGCGCTCAATTTTCTCCAGCGTCTGTCTGGGAACGCGACTCTCACGCGCAAGTATGTCGAGGCCGTAAAAGACTTTCCGTGCAAAGTGCTCGACACGCGTAAAACCACGCCCGGACTTCGGACGCTGGAAAAGTACGCCGTGCGCATGGGGGGCGGCATGAACCATCGGATCGGTTTGTACGACGCGGCGCTGGTGAAGGACAATCACATCGAGGCGACGGGTTCCATCGGCGAAGCGGTTCGAGCGGTGCGGCGGAATGCGCCTTTCATGGCCAAAGTGGAAGTCGAAGCGAGCAATTTCAAGCAGGTACAGGAGGCGATCGATGCCGGCGCCGACGTGATCATGCTCGACAACATGACCCTGGCGCAGATGGCGGAGTCGGTGAAGCTTGTCAACAAACGGGCCTGGGTCGAGGCTTCCGGCGGCATTACTTTGGAAACGATTCGCCAGGTTGCGGCTACCGGCGTGGATTTCATTTCCTCCGGCGCGCTCACTCATTCGGCGCCCGTGGTCGATTTCAATATGAAAATTACCATGAATGCCCCCAAGTGATGCTCCCTTCAATCCGGCGGCCGCGCCGTTGGATATCGACAAAGTCAGGCAACAACTGATTCCGCGGCGCCTCGGTGTCGAGCTTCATTACTTCGCAGAGCTCGGCTCGACCAACACGCACGCACGAGAGCTGGCCGAACGCGGAGCGCCGGAAGGCGAGGTCGTGATCGCCGACGCGCAGACCCAGGGTCGCGGCCGGCTCGGACGGCGCTGGGAATCGCCGGGACGGCGCAACCTTTATTTCTCCGTGATTCTCCGGCCCCGTCTGGCGCCCGCGCATGCGGCGCAGATCACTCTGATGGCCGCCGTCGCACTCGCCGAAACCCTCGATTCTTTCATCGCACCGATGGCGGAGATTAAATGGCCCAACGATATTCTGGTCGGCGGCAGGAAGCTCGCCGGCGTGCTGACCGAGGCGGCTTGCTCTGCGGACGTCATCGAGCACGTGATCCTCGGCATCGGCATCAACGTCAACTACCGCCGCGAAGAAATGCCCGGGGAGATCCACGCGCGCGCGACTTCGCTGGCCGATTTGAGCGGCGATTTTGTCGCGCGCGAAAACGTGTTGGCGCGATTGATTCACGCCCTCGACCGGTGCTATGGAGTGCTTGAACAATCCGGCTTCGACGCTCTGCGGCCAAGGTGGGAAGCGCGCTTTGCACTGCGCGGCAAGCGGGTCCGGGTCGAGCACCTTGATCAATGGATCGTCGGACGCGCGCTCGGCATCGCGCCGGACGGCGCGTTGCTGGTTGAAGACGAGAGTGGCGCGCTGCACAATATTTATGCCGGCGACGTGATTGCGCTGGAGAATTGAATTTCGATCCATGCTCCTGGCCATCGATATCGGCAACACCAACATCGTTCTCGGGCTCTACCAGGGCAAGAAGCTCATCACCCACTGGCGCCTGGCCACCCAAGCCGAGCGCACAGCCGATGAATACGGTGTGATTATCTCGCAGCTGATCAGCTATTCCGGTCATCGCGGTCAGCAGATTTCCGCCATCGCAGTTTCCTGCGTGGTGCCGCCGATGCTGACCACGACCCAGGAACTGGGAAACAAATTTTTCAACATCGATCCGTTGATCGTCGGTCCGGGCATCAAGACCGGCATGCCGATTCTCTATGAAAGCCCCAAGGATGTGGGCGCGGACCGCATCGTCAACGGCATTGCCGCCTACGAAAAATATCGCGACTCCTGCATTATCGTCGATTTCGGCACCGCGACGACCATCGATCTGATCTCAACAAAAGGCGAATACATCGGCGGCGCCATCGCCCCTGGGCTGTCGATTTCCCTGGAGGCGCTGGTGCAACGCGCATCCAAGCTGCCGCGCATCGAAGTCGTCAAGCCCAAAGAAGTCGTCGGGCGCAATACGATTCATTCGATCCAGGCGGGGATTTTTTACGGCTATGTTGGTCTGGTAGAAGGCATCGTTCAGCGCATTCAAGATCAGCATGGCGGCCGCGCCAAAGTGGTGGCGACTGGCGGCCTCGCGCCTCTGGTGGCATCGGAGTGCTCGTGCATTGGCGAAGTGGATGAATTTCTTACCCTGGACGGACTACGCATCATCTACGAACGAAATTCGCTCCAGGAAGTGAAAGTGAGAGCCCAAACGTAAGCGAACCGAAGGGAGGAACCCATCGTTATGGCTGCGGCGGAGCTGGACAAACTTCGTAATGTCGGCATTCTCGGTCAAGGAGGTTCCGGAAAAACCTCTCTCGGGGAAGCGATGTTGTTTGCGGCGGGCGCAACTCAGCGTCTCGGTAAGGTTCAGGACGGCACTTCGGTGCTGGACCACGAGCCCGAGGAGATCAAGCACCACGTTTCGATCTCGACGGCGTTTCACTCTCTCACCTGGAAAAAATACTCCATGACCGTGATCGATACTCCGGGCTACGCGGCGTTTCTTGCCGACTCGATCAATTCCATGCGCGCCTTCGGCGGCGCGTTATTCGCGATCAATCCGTCGGTCGGGTTGCGGGTTGAGTCGGAGCGGCTCTGGGCCAAGGCCAATGAAGACCGCGTGAGCCGGCTCCTGTTCGTCACCAAGATGGACCATGAGCAGGGCGACGTGGAACAGCGCATCGCGCCAATTCTCGAAACTTTGGAAGCCAAAGGCGTTTGTCTGCAGATGCCGGTGGGCGTCGAGGCCAATTTTAAAGGCGTCGTCGATCTCGTCTCGATGAAAGCGCTGCTCTACGAAGGCGACACGGGAAAATTCGCTGAAACGGACGTCCCGGCGGATTTGCAATCCGCTGCCGCCGACTGGCGCCAGAAGATGATCGAAGACGTGTGCGAAACGGATGACGAGCTGCTGGAAAAATTTCTCGAAGGCAACGAGCCCGGTGCGGACGAATTGAAAAAGGCGATTCGCACAGCCACCCGGGAACGGAAGATATTTCCGATCCTGTTCGGTGCGCCGCTGCGTCAGATCGGCATCGCGCCGTTGCTCGATGCGATTATTGATTATCTGCCTTCGCCGCTCGACGATGGCGAAGCAGAAGGCGTCAATCCCGCAAACGGCGAAGATGTCAAGCGCGCGGCGGATCCAAACGCGCCGTTTTCCGCCTATGTCTTCAAGACCGTGATCGATCCCTTCGCGGGCAAACTTTCGATCATGCGCGTGATGTCCGGTAAGGTTGTGCCCGATGCTGCCTGCTATGTGCCGAACCGCCAGCTGAAAGAAAAAATGGGCCATCTGTTTCGTCTCGAAGGCAAGAAGCAGGAGGCGGTGAAAGAAGCGGTGGCCGGCGAGGTCATTGCCGCGGCGAAATTCAAAGACGTTGCCACCGGCGATACGATTTGCGATGAGAAGGCGCCGATCCGCTACGAAGGCGCGCCTCATTTCTCCCCCAATATCTCCTTCGCGCTCGAGCCCAAGAGCAAGGCGGATGAAGACAAGCTGCCGCAGGGCCTGCATCGCATGATGGAAGAAGATCAGACCATTGAGATGCACCGCGATGAAGAGACACGGGATTTCATTTTATCGGGCATGGGGCAGCAGCACATCGAGATCCTCGTCGAGAAGCTCAAGCGAAAATACGGCGCCGAGGTCATTCTCAAGGCGCCGAAGGTGCCGTACAAGGAAACCATTCGCGGCAACGCGAGCGCCCAAGGAAGATTGAAGAAACAGACCGGCGGGCGCGGCCAGTTCGGCGACACCTGGCTCAAGGTCGAGCCGCTTCCGGCGGGCAAAGGGTTCGAGTTTGTCGATCAGATCGTCGGCGGTGCAATCCCGCGCAATTACATCCCTGCAGTGGAAAAAGGCGTGCGCGAAGCGATGGTAGGTGGCTATCTCGCCGGCTATCAGATGGTCGACGTGCGCGTAACTTTGTACGACGGCTCGTATCACGATGTGGACTCTTCGGATATGGCGTTCAAGATTGCTGCGTCGATGGGATTCAAAAACGCCGTGGAAAAAGCGAAACCGGTACTGCTCGAACCGATCATGAACATGGAAATCTCCGTCCCTGACGAATGCATGGGCGACGTGATCGGCGACTTGAACAGTCGACGCGGCAAGGTGTTGGGCATGGACACCAAAGGCCACACCCAGGTGATCAAGTCGCGCGTGCCGATGGCGGAGGTGCTCAAGTACGCGCCGGACCTGCGCTCGATTACCAGCGGGCGCGGCGAATTTCAGATGGAGTTTTCCCATTACGAAGAGCTTCCGGCGCATCTCGCCGAGAAAGTCATCAAAGACGCGAAGGCCAGAAAGGCCGCCGAGCAAGACGGCGAACACAAAACCTGAGGCTATCTCGTGGAGCAATCCTTCGATCAATTTAACGCGGCGCTGCTCTACTGCAACAAATGCGGGCGGGCGATGCCGGTGCGTCAGCGGCTGTTGCTGGTGCTGCCGGAAGGCGAGCTGTATGACTACACATGCCAGAAGTGCAACAGCTCGGTGGGCTCCAAGACCGAAAAGGCCGGGACGCCTACGGGCACCCCGAACCCGCGGTCGCGATTGGGAGGATTTTAGATGGCAGTGATCGATTCGGATGCCCACGTTTTAGAGACCGATCATACCTGGGACTACATGCTGGAGTCCGAGCGCGAGATGCGCCCGCGCGTCGTGCCGACACCGGGAGATGCCAGCTCGGGCGGCGAATCCTGGTTGGTGGACGGCACCTATATCGGCAAGGCGCGCAACGTCGGCTACAGCGACACGACCCGAGAGTCGCGTGAGATGGAAGACATTCAAGCGCGGCTCAAGCACATGGACGAACTCGATGTGGACGTGCAGGTGCTCTATCCGACGATTTTTCTCCGGCCGTTCACGCGCCGGCCGGAAGTCGAACTGGCGGTGACCCGAAGCTACAACCGCTGGCTGATCGATATCTGGAAAAAGGCGCCGGAGCGCCTGCGTTGGGTAGCGGTCCTGCCGCTCTTTTCCATGGACAAAGCGCTCGAAGAGGCGCGCTTCGCCAAGGAGAACGGCGCCTGCGGCATCTTCGTGCGCGGTCTCGAAGGTGACAAGCACATCAACGATCCGCATTTTTTTCCGATCTACGAGGAGGCCGGCCGGCTTGATCTACCGATCTGCGTGCACTCCGCCACCGGCAGCTTCGCGGTGCACGATTATTTTTTGAACGAGTGCGGCTTCAATAAATTCAAACTCGCGGTAGTGGGGTCATTTCATTCGTTGATCTTCAGCAAAATTCCCGAAAAATTTCCCAAGACGCGCTGGGCTTTCATCGAGGTCAGCTCGCAGTGGGTGCCCTATGCGATCCACGATTACGCGCGGCGCTTCGAGCGCAGCGGCACGAAAGTAGACAAGACCCAGGTGCTTAACAAAAGCAAAATCTGGGTGACCTGCCAGACCGACGACGATCTGCCCTATGTGCTCAAGTATGCCGGCGACGACAAGCTGGTGATCGGCACTGACTACGGCCACAACGACACCTCGTCGGAAATCCTCGCGCTGCGCAAGTTGAAGGAAGACGGCGCGGTGCCAACGCCGGTGGTGAACAAGATCCTCGACGACAACGCGCGCGCGTTGTACAGCCTATAAAATTTTCTTTTTCAGGTTGTGAGAAAATGATTATCGATTTTCAAGCTCACGTTTTCCCCGAAGCTTACATCGCCGAGATGAAAAGGCTCGACGGCGTCGTCGTGCTCGAGGAACCCGATCCGCACAGCGGCATGCGTTATTTTTACGACAAGAAGCTCAAAAGCCGCATCAACACCGCGACCTTTCAGGGCCAGGACATCGACAAACGCTTGAAGCATATGGATCAGTTGGGCATCGATATCCACGTGCTCACGATTCCCGCGCCAGGCGCGGACCGCTTCGAAGGCAAGGACGCCGTCGAGATTGCGCGTATTGCCAATGACGCGATTGCCGCGGTCGCCCATAAACATCCCAAGCGGTTCATCGGATTTTTCACTCTGCCGACCTGCAATATTCAAGCATCGCTCGATGAGCTGGAGCGATCCGTCAACGAATTGGGTTTGCGCGGCTTTGGCGGCTTTGCCAACCTCAACGGCCAGGCTTTGGATCGCGAAGAATTGTTCCCGATCTACGAGCGCCTGGCGAAATACAAGTTGCCGGTTTACGTGCATCCAACCGCGCCGCTGGCGACGGAGGCAGTCGGCATCGACATCATGCCGACCCTGATTTTCGGCTGGGCCTTCGACAGCACGGTGGCGATGACTCGGCTGGTTTACGGGCGAGTGCTGGAGCGCTTCCCGGAAATCAATTGGGTGGTGGCTGACGTGGGCGGCGTCCTGGCTTTCTTCGCGCAGCGCGCGATCAACATCTACACCGGACGCACCGACGAGATCCGCCACAAGTACGGTCTCAAGGAGAATCCGCTGGATTCGTTCCGGCGTTTTTACGTCGACACGGCGGATCATCCGGCGTCGACGTTGCGCTGCGTGAAAGATTTTTTTGGTCCGGATCGGATGGTGCTCGGCACCAATTATCCCTACGGCCCAGAAGAAGGCTGCGTGCTGGTTAAGAACAGTCTCAAGGCGATCGACGGGCTTGAACTGATTTCCTCGGACAAAGAAAAAATCCTCGGCGGCAACGCGGCGAAGATTCTCGGAGTGAAAGCGGCATGAAGTTTACCAAAGCGGCGAGACCGGTGATGATGGGCCAGAACGGGATGGTTTCGTGCGGCCATTCTTTGGCGGCCCTCGCCGGAGTGAGTGTTCTTCAGGAAGGCGGCAATGCGGTGGACGCCGCGTTGGCGGCGGCGTTCGTGATGTCGGTGGTCAAGCCCGAGGCCAGCGGTCCCGGCGGCGATTTGTTCGCGTTAATTTACATGAAGAAGACCGGCAAGGTCGAAGCGCTCAACTCCAGCGGGCCAGCGCCGGCGCTGGCCACCATCGATTATTTTCGCGACCATGGTCTCAAAAGCGTGCCGCAGTCGGGTCCGTTGAGCATTGCGGTGCCCGGAGCGGTGGACGGTTGGCTCGAGCTCCACAAAAAATACGGCACGAAGGAATTGAGCCGGCTCATGGCGGATGCAGTCCGCATCGCGCGCGAAGGTTTTCCGATCCCGCAGGAGTTTGCCGAGTGCATCGAGGAATTCAGCGGTGAATTCCCCTGGGTCGATCGCTACTACCGCGAGCCGCTCGGCGGCGTCAAGCCGGGAAAAATTCTGGCCCAAAAAGGTCTGGTCGGTGTTTTCGAAAAAATTGCCCAGAAAGGCCGCGCCGGATTCTATTCCGGAGAAGTCGCCGAGAAGATCTGCGCTACGATCAAAGCCGACGGCGGCATTCTCACCCAGGAAGACTTGCAACCGATCGTGTGCCAATGGATAGAACCGGTTAAGTCGACCTATCGCGATACTTTGGTCTACGAGCAGCCGCCGGTGTCGCAGGGCTTTATGGTGCTCGAGATGCTCAACATCGCCGAGGCTTGGCCGTTTCACGACGGCAGCATGAGCCAGGGCGAAATGATTCACTACCAGGTCGCGGCGAAGAAGCTGGCGTTCGAAGATCGCATCCGCTATCTGGAGGACCCGGCCTTCGGTGATCCGAAGATTTCTCTGTTGATTTCCAAGGAGCACGCGGCGAAGCGGCGCGAGCTGGTTGCCGACATCATGAATCGGCCGGCGGCAAGCGCGCCGAATCAAAGCAGCGATACGACCTATCTGTGCGCGGCCGACCGCGACGGCAACGCGGTTTCGTTCATTCAGAGCGTGTTTGCGCCCTTCGGCTCGCGCGTGATCGCCGGCGATACCGGCATCGTCATGAACAATCGCTTGTGCAGTTTCGGACTTGATATCAGCAAGGCCAATTCGCTCAAGCCCGGCAAACGCCCGGCGCACACCCTCAACACTTACATGGTTTTTCGCGGCGGCGAAGTTTTTTCCGCGGGCGGAAGCCCGGGCGCCGACGAGCAGCCGCAGACGAACTTTCAGATCATCCACGACCTGGTAGATCTGCAAATGGATCCGCAGAGCGCGGTCGAGGCGCCGCGCTGGAGCCACCAGCCCGGCACGCCGCCCCGCGATCAGCTGCCCGAAGCGCTGCGCCTGGAAGAAGGCTACGATCCGGCGACGATCG
>Ga0310810_10003330_pt1 | contig 17511 bp, 16 predicted proteins | sample NCmetagenome_FD_207641 | JGI IMG/M metagenome (GOLD analysis project Ga0310810, IMG submission 207641) | Soil microbial communities from experimental microcosm in Duke University, North Carolina, United States - NC | ecosystem: Engineered > Artificial ecosystem > Soil microcosm > Unclassified ...
TCCCGCTTGCCGTTGGCGTAGGCGATGTCGCTTTCGCCACCGGTGATAATGATCACAGAAGAATGCAGGCCGCCGATAATCTTCTCATCCGGCTGGATTAACCCGCTGTTCCAGATGCCGACGGTGGCAATGCGGGGATCGGCGGAGGCGCCGTAGGACATCAGCCCGCCGCAGGACATGCCCATCGCCGCGACACGGCTCGTGTCTACTTTTTGATAAAAGCGGCTCTTGGGATCGGCTGCTTCCTTGGTCATCCAGTCCATCGCCTGAATCAGCGGCGTGCCATCCGTCATATTGGCCGGGATGGCCGGACCGCCCTTGCCCTTGGCCGCGGCGTTCGGCGGGCCGCCCTTACCCTGGCCCCCCGCACCTGGTCCACCGCCCGGTCCGTTCGCCGCCCGTATAACGGGCGGACCATCCGCCACAATCACGAAACCATACGATGCGATCTCGGAGAGGTACTCCGGAAACGTCAAACCGTTCTTGGCGCAACCACCTTCCCCCCAAACCAGCAGCGGGTGCTTGGTGGAGCCGAGATTCTCCGGACGGTAGATCGTATGGGTGGCGAGCCCTTGATCGTGCTCCACGACGACCTTATTGGGTCCGGACGGCGGATCGCCCTTCTGCGGGGCATTGACGATCGCGACACGATCAGCCCCATCCTTCGTCCCTTGCGCCACAAGGCTGGGAACGTGGACGATCGCTACAGCGAAGATCGCCAACGTTGAAATAGGCATCAACCACGATGTGTTTGAGAATCGCATTTTAGTGTCTCCCGGTCTAGTTTTTGCTGTCGTACATCGTAATCCCCACTCCACCGGCAGCCATGCCTGGATTTGAACTCAGGAACAGACTGGTGTTGAGGAATGCATACGGTCCGTCTGTGCGTGCCTCAAATGTCGGCACAAGCGCTCCGAAGGCGCCGGCGTTTCGAACGATGATGATTTCGCCATCGTTGGCTTGCCAAAGGTATCGTGCGTCGATGGTCGCAGGATTGGAGAGGTTCTGATAGTCCGCGCCGGCGGCCAGAACTTTCCCAGTGATTCGTCCGTCCAATTCGCCGCCCGTGATCGGGATGATGTTGCGATTGCCCCGCTTGCTTGCGCCCACCGACTGGCTGGGGCTCAGCGTCACACTCTCTTTGATCAGCAGGTCACCTTGCTTCTCGGTGGCCGCTTTCCGGCGGTAGTCCCAGGGCTGTGCGGGAACGCCGGCCGGCTTGGTAATCCGGATCACGTTCGCCGAATCCGTCTTCAGCGCCACACCGGAGACATCGTAGACCCGCAGTGTGAGAGTCTTGGCCGCCCGATCCAGCACGCGCCGCGCGACATATTTGCCGGAATTAAGCCAGGCGTACTCACTCGCGTTGGGAGCTTCAAAATCCATCACGATTCTGACGTCCTTCGCGTCCGCTCCTGTACCGGCGTTGCGGACATAGATATACTTGCCGTCGGCTGTCTTCAGCACCAGGATCTGCTCAATCTCGATCGTGCCGTTGGAAAGTGTTAATTCGAAGTCCAGGCTCCCGGGCATGACCGCAGCGGACAATCTCGATCCGGACACTGCCCCTTCCTGGCCTACGGCGATCCGTCTGTTCCCGAAGGGCGTCTTGCCGACGTCGGCCACTCTGTCGAGCTTCACTTGGGCTTCAAAGATCAGGCTTCCGCTTTCGGGCCTCGGGATGCCTTCCGCCATGCCGCAGTTCCACGAGCTGTGCGGAACCAGCACCTTCGCTGCGTCTTGTCCGTTCACCCGGAGCGCCGAGAAGTGGAGAAAAGCAACCCCTGCCATGAGCAGGATCGCGCGTCGGTAGCTCATCCGCTCACCTTCCGTAAGGATCCGACATGCCCTGTGATTGTACAGCGGGTGACACGCGTCCATTCTGTGGCATTTTCCAGCAATCCTTATTTTTTCCGGTAACGGTCGAAAAAGTCGAAGACGGCCGGCAACACCAGCGGCACCATCCCACCGTGATCGGCGTCTACCTCCTTGTACTCCAGAAGAAAGCCGTGCCCTCTCATCCATTCCTGCATCAGCCGGCTTCCGGCTAGGGACGGAGTGGCGCCCGTACCCTCCGTCATGAAAATCGGCATGCTGCGGATGCGGTCCCATGGGTACGTGGCCTCCTCCACAAATGGCCCCGACATCGGGGCCAGAGCCCTCCAGTAACCCGAATACTTGGCTCCGAGATACCATGTCCCGCCGCTGCCCATGGAATGACCGGTGAGGAACATGGAGTCGCGATCGACCGGATATTCATTTAACACCATCTCGAGTACGTTGATGACGTCTTGCTCACTTCGCTCGAGCGATTCCGCGTCTTTCACGCATGAGGTGGCGCGTTGCTGCGCCGCCGTTTCCGCCTGACCAAAGACGGCGGGCAGGCGGAGGCACGTCCCGTAAGCTCCCGTGGGGCGATCGCCCAATGGTGAGACCAGCAAATAGCCGTGCTGTTCGGCAAGTTGCAGGAGTTGCTTATTGTTCTGGTCCAGATACCGGCTCTCGTTGCTGCCACCCCCATGCAACATCAAGATCAGAGGCAGCTTCGACTTGCCGTCCCAGGTGGTGGGCACATAGAGCCGGTAGGGAATCTCGACGCCGGTTTTCGGAAACCGGTACGTCCGGTGCTGGTCGCCCTTTGCCTGCCACTGAGGGCCTCCGGGCGCAGCCACAGACTTAGCCAGCTCGCGCGACTGGAGAATCTGCGCGCTGGGGTCCAGCTTGGTACCGAATGGAATCAGGTTGGACTGTCCGGCAGCTGCGGAAACAAGCGCGGCGGCCGTTGCCAGGATCACGAGATTTCTTCTCATAGGCTTGGGGGATCTATCGCAGAGATTCTAACAACCATGAGGTGCGGTTGCAACCCATCTGTATCCGTGCTGTATACTTACGCGGTGGACGCGGGAACCATGCAGCCGGCGCATAATCAACAGGGCATGCGAAAACGCCAGCGCTGGGCGATCTCGGTTGCCGCCGTCATCGTGGCGATGATGGCGATCCAGATGTCGAGCCTCGGGTTTTCGCCCCTGTTGCCTGCGATGCGGAAGGATCTGTCTGCGTCGTATTCCCAAATGGGATTGTTCACGGGCATGTACGGCCTCATCGCGTTGCTGGTGAGTCTGCCGGCGGGGATCTTGGCCGCACGCATCGGCGAGAAGCGCGCGCTGCTGGCCGGCCTCGCGGTTACCGCCATCGGCCTGGTCAGTCTCGCGGAAGCCACCAACTTCGGCTTCGCGCTCGCGAGCCGGGCGGTTTGGCTGATTGGCTACAGAACCGCGTTCATCAGCGTGTTCACGGCGATGGCCATCGTAACGCCGGCTCGCTATCGCAGCCGCACCATGGGCATTCTGGGGGCGATGGCAGCTTTGGCGTCTGTTATCGGAGCCCCGTTCGGATCCCGTCTAGCCGAACTGCTCGGCTGGAGAGGCGGGATCTTTGGTTTCGCTGCCATCTCGCTGGCGGGTGGCCTGCTCTTCGCCTTGCTCTACCGGCCTGCGGGCTCCGGGGAAGCCGCGGACCCCGGTCCGCATGGCCACCCCCTCGCCGCCGGATCGGCAAGCGCACTGCGGAATCCCATGATCTGGGGAATGATCCTGTTAGGCCTGATTAACATGGGCGGGTTCAGCGTAACCTTCTTCGTGCCCTATGCCGTCGAAACCGTTTTCGGGCTGGATGCGCGGGAGTCAGCCAACATCATCAGCGCCAGCTATATGATCGCAATCGTTATCAACCTTGGATTCGGATACCTGTGTGACCGATACTCCCGCTGGAACATGATGATCGTACTGTCCATTCTTCTGATCCCTTCCAGCTTTGCCGTGATGTCCCATGATCTGCTTATTTTCCGATGCGCCGTGGCGTTGATTGTATCCTTGGGCCATGCGGCTACCAACCAGCTGTATGCGATCGTCGGCGCCCTGCTGCCCAGGCAAGAGGTTGGAAAAGGCACGGGGGTAGTCGGGCTCGGGAGTGGAATCTTCGGATATCTGGGGCCGCAGATGCTCGGCTATCTGCGGGATTCCACGGGAGGGTTTACCGCAGGATGGATCTTCGTTTCCGTCGCGGCCGTTCTCGCCCTGGCGGACCTTTTGGTGCTGAGGATGTACAGCCTCCGCACGCGGCCGGAGGCCCGCGGTATCCAGACTGGATACAGTGGGTAGACGGACATGGATCGATTTGCGGGCATCACATCGAACACGGTTCCATGGGAGATCCTGCGGGCCGGTGGCTACTCGCCGCGCCTGGTGGACGCTGAGCCGGGACCCACCCCCTTCGCCGATCGCTTCATGGAGGACGTCTTCGAAAGACGAATCCGCGTGATCTTTGACCGCTTGTGCGCCGGGGCCTGGAACCACCTGGAAATGGTCGTTATTTCGAGAACCTCGGAGCCGGAACACAAGCTTTATCTTTACCTGCGGGAAGTGTCCCGCCTTCGTTACTCGGAGAGCATTCCGAGACTCTACCTCTACAATCTTCTTCACACGCGCTCCTCCGAGTCATACGACTACGGCCTGGAGCGAACGCGTCAAATGGTTCGGGATTTTGACGCATCGGAAGATAACTTATGGGTGGCCATCGCGGAAAGCAACCGGGCGCGCGCCGCCGTGCGCGAGATTCTTCAACTGCGCGAAGAAGGACGGATGGAAGGATCCGCGGCTCTCGGCATGATCGGGGAGTTTTACACAAGAAATCGGGAGCAGTTCGCCGATACCATACGAGCGCAGGCACAAAACACGCCGCCTGCGCACCCAGGATCCCGCCCGCGCATCCTGATCAAGGGTGCGCCATTGGACCACACTGCGCTGCATCGTCTGGTAGAGCAGCAAGGCGGCTATGTAACGGCGGAGGACGATTGGCGTGGCTCGCGGGCGGCGGGCGATCTGGATATTCGAATGGAGGGCGACCCGGTAGTCGGCGTTTTTGAGAAGTACTTTTACGATACAGTCAGCCCCCGGGTTCGCCCCCTCGACGAGGCGAACGCGTGGTTCCGCCGTAAAATCGAAGGAAGCCAGGCAGACGGAGTTCTTTTCTACGTCCCTCTGGAAGACGACGTTGTGGGATGGGACTATCCGCAGCACCTGGCGTTTCTTCAATCCCGCGACGTGCCGAGTCTCTTGGTCAGGGAGAGTGCGGCGCCGGAACCGTCCGCCGGATTGATCGCGCAAGTGGCAGCCTTTGTGGAGAAGCTCCGTCGCAGATAGCCATGGCAGAAAAACAACTCGCAGCGACAGTGGCCGCCTCGGAAGGACAGAAGGCTTGGTTCGCGGCGCTCCGCCAACGCGTTTTTGAGAACGCTGCGCCCTATGCCATTGCCCAGGCGGACATGCCTTTGGAATTGTTTCAGGTCATGGATGTTCCCATGGTCAGCAATCAATGGTGGGCCGCTGTCGTTTCCGCCAAACGGCTGGCCCCTTACTACCTCGACAAACTCAACGAAGCCGGATTTCACCCCGGTTTGTGCCGCTACTGTAGTCTCTCGATGGCTTCGACGTTGCTCGGGGAACCCGGGAAAGCGCCGTGGGGAGGACTCCCGAAACCTGCGTTGTTGGCGGCCAGGCTGACCTGCGATTGTGTGCAGCGGGTGTTTGAGACATGGGCGCAGGGTCTCGGCACGGAACTGATTCTGCTGGATGCCCCCGCGGCCACGCATCTCCCGCCCCGGTGGTGGGAACAAAGCCGCTATCGCTGGCGGGAACTCTACGAGGAGCATCGCCTGAGATTCATGGTCCGCCAATTTGAACGCCTCATCACTTCACTCGAAAGGATCTCCGGACGGCGGTTCGAGCTGGAGCATCTCCGTTCGCTCATGGAACAGGTGAATCGCCAGGAGGAGTACTTCGAGGAGGCAAGAAAGGCGATCCGAGAAGCGCCCCAAACACCCGTCCGCATGCAGGAACAGATCACCAACGTCATGGCGGCCCAATGGCAGCGCGGCTCGGATTGGGCGGTCTCGCACGCCCGCGCCTTTCGCGATGAGGTCATTCATCGCGCAAGCCATGGCATAGCGGCTTATCCGCAGGAGCGTATTCGAGTGATGTGGGTTGGCGCGGGTTTATGGTATGACCTGGACTTCTACACGGCCTTCGAGGAATCTCACGGCGCGGTCTTCGCCTGGTCCATGTATCTCGCCTTCGGCCCGGACGGTTACATTCGTTACGGTCTGGATGACCCGCTGCTGGCCCTCGCCAGCCGCACGGTAAGCATGAATGAGCAACTTCATAACCCGCCTTGGGCGAACGAGTGGATTGTGGACCAGGCGCGGACGCACCGTATCGACGCCGCTTTTGTGTTGACTCCGCTCGGGACGCGCCCTTCGGCAACGGGAACGCGCTTTATCGAAGTCGCGCTCGAAGCAGCCGGAATTCCGGTTTTTTCAGTTCGCGCAGACATGGTGGACTCGCGACTGTGGGACGGGGCGGCGATGCGAATCAAGGCTGCGGAGTTCCTGGATCAAGTGGGCCGAAAATGAACAGCCGTCTACATGAGTTCAGCCTGGATCTCGGCCAGGAACGCGTCCACGTCCTGCGGGAGAGCCGCTTCACGCTCGCGCTGGTCGAACTCGTCCAGGCGGCTCTTCCGGCTGCTCGAAATATGCCGGTAAACACACTGCGCCGCTGCTTCCGGATCGCCCTCCCGGATGGCTACGATCAGGTCCATATGGTCCCGGCTGATTTGTTTCAGCACTGCAAGACTGTGGCCCCTGCGCCGGGCGGCAAAGATTCGAATCAGCAACCGGATGCCGGAGACCGCCTTCTGGTTTCTTCGATTCCCGGCGAGCTTCATCAGATAAGTGTGAAACGCAAGGTCCGCCACCTCAAAGCGCTCCATCTGTTTTTCGTCCAACGCTGGTTTCCCGCTGGTCTCCAGTTCCTTGACCAGAGCGGTCATCGCAGCAGCGATCGAGCGAAAATCGCGCATCTCGCTGGCGGAAGGGGATCTTCCCGCGACGGTGCGTGCCGCGAGTCCCTCGAGCGCCTCCCGCATTTCATACAGTTCCCGAATATCGTCGCGGTCCAGCGTGATCACCACCACGCCCCGGCCCGTCACCGATTCGAGCAACCCCTCGCTCACCAGCTGGCGAATCGCCTCGCGAGCGGGAGTGCGGCTGATTCCCAGTTCCTTCGCGATGCCGACGTCAGACACCGGCGCGCCGGCGCGCAATTCTCGGGACGAAATTTTGCGTTGGATATGATGGTAGGCCACTTCGCGCATAGGTCTCGAGGTTTTCAAAAGTCGGCTCACGCATTTTCGAGTGTATCAATGTGCGGCATGTTGTACCTGTCCATGTATACATATTGTTTTTTAGGGAGGCGAGCCCATGGCTGACCGTTGTCTCCTGCAGCTTGTCGGCGACTTGATCCTGGACGAGCCGAATCCGGATGTTCTTTTTGACCTGGCCCGCCCGCGGTTGAGGGACTGCGATTTGCTCGTGGGACACGTGGAGGTACCCTATTCCACTCGCGGGCAGGAAGCGCACGTCGATGTCCCCGCGCCGGCCAGCGACCCCGCCAACCTTGCCGCACTCCAGCGGGCTGGCTTTCATGTCGCAACCCTGGCCGGCAATCACATTGCCGACGTCGGACCGAACGGTGTCGAAGACACCCTGGGGGAGTTGCAACGCCTCGGCATCTCCACAACAGGTGCTGGTATGAGCCTTGCGGATGCTCGCCAGCCTGCTTTGGTGGATCGTCAAGGCTTGCGCTTCGGGCTTTTAAGCTACAACTGTGTCGGTCCACGGGATTCGTGGGCAGGAGAATCTCGCGCAGGCTGCGCCTATGTTCACGTATTGACCCACTACGAGCTCGACCATGCATCGCCCGGTGGACCGCCCACTATATACACCTTCGCGGAGCCGAAGACGCTCGAAGCAATGGCTGCCGATATTGAGGCCCTGCGTCCGAGGGTCGACATCCTCATTGTCGCTCTGCACAAAGGCTTGGGGCACACACCGGCAACGGTCGGTATGTATGAGCGTCAGATTGCCAAAACCGCGATCGATGCAGGCGCGGACGTTGTCGTGGGGCACCATGCTCACATTTTGCAGGGCATGGAAATCTATCGGAACCGGCCCATTTTTCATGGCCTCGGCAATTTCGCAATCGCGACCCGAGCACTGAGCATCGAAGGCAATGCCAGCCCCGAGCGCCGCGCTTGGGCCGAGCGCCGTCGCAAGCTCTTCGGGTTTGAGCCAGATCCCGAGTACGTGACCTATCCGTTTCATCCCGAAGCGAAGAACGCCATCATCGCCTTCTGCGAAGTGGATCGCCAAGGCGTTCAAGCCGCCGGCTTTCGCCCGTGCTTCGTCAACAAGCACTCGCAGCCAGAAGTGTTAGGCGACGATCATTGCGGTCACGCCGTTGCCGCCTACGTTCGTGACATCACGGTCCGCGCGGGCCTGAATGCCCTTTTTGAATGGGAGGGCGACCGCGTCCTGTTCTACCGGAGGAAATCTCAATGAGCACTCATCCTCGTCCCCTCGAAGGCATCACCGTCTTGGATCTGACCACGGCTTTGGCGGGGCCCTATGCGACCTTTCTGCTGGCGGGGTTGGGTGCGCGCGTGATTAAGATCGAGAATCCCGCGGGACCGGACACCTGCCGTTCGAATGCCCCCTATCTCAGCGCCGACGGCCCGCACTTGACTCGGCAGCATCCCGACGATATCTCGGTTTCCGCCATCAACCGGCTTCGCAACAAGCAGGCGGTGACCTTGAACATGAAACATCCCGAAGCGCGCGCGGTTTTCGAGAAGTTGGCAGCCAAGGCGGACATGCTTGTCGAAAACTTCGCCCGCGGCGTGCTGGACCGCTTGGGCGCCGGCTACACGGATGTGCACCGCATGAATCCCCGTCTGCTCTACTGCTCCATCACTGGATTCGGAAGCAGGGGCGAGGCCGGTTCGGGCAAGGCGATGGATGCAATCATCCAGGCGCTGAGCGGTGCCATGATGACCTCGGGCGCCACCGGAGATCCGCCCGTGCGCGTGGGCGTACCTTTTGCCGACTTGTGCGCGCCGCTCTTTGGCGTCATTGGACTACTTGCGGCGCTGCACCAGACGCAACGCACGGGCACGGGCCAGCATGTGGATGTGTCCATGCTCGGCGTCATGACATCACTGGTTGCCTGCGAGCCCTTCGATCTGCTGGAGCGTTGCGGCGTTCCTCAGCGAACCGGACAAACAGTTCCCCGGCTCGCGCCATTCGGCGTGTATCCCACGGCCGACGGTCACGTGGCGATTTGCGCGCCGACGGATACCTTCGCGGCCGCTCTTTTCAACGCTATCGGACGGCCGGAATTGAACACAAACGAAGCCTTCCGGACCCGTGATGCCAGAGTCGGAAATGTAATCGAGGTGGATCGGATTCTCAGCGACTTCACGCTTGCGCGCCCAACAGGCGAAGTCCTGGCAACTCTGTCTCAGGCGGGAGTCCCGGCCGCCGAGGTACGCAGTCCAGCCGCGGCCGTACGTGATCCTCGGGTCGTTGCCAGGGGAGAAACGGTGCGTCTCCAGCATGCAGCCGCGCCCGAGGCCGACGTCTATGGTCCAGGAGTGCCGATCGTATTTTCCAGTTCGACAGTGGGGTTTGACCAACCTCCCCCTGGCATTGGAGAACACAACCAGGAAATCTACGGAGAAATGCTGGGCTACACGCGGGATGAATTGTTCGCGTTTCAATCCGCAGGGGTCATCTAGAAAAGATTCACGAGACGATGCAGCTCAACGCCGGCGGTCCAGCGCCGCCCGGTGCCGAGACCGCGGGCCAAGATCTGCGGGCAGGCAGGCACTCGGTTATGCCCAGCGGTTCCTGGCTCTGATGGACGAGGCGAGAGCAGTCGTTTCAGGAAATGGTACTGTGCGACCTTCCATATTTCGCGTCTGATCCGGCGTGGGGCGAGCCTCTCCCTGGAGCGATCTTCGCCTTGATTGCGATTCTGACGAGCGAACGGGCGGACATCGCCGATCCGTTTCCCTGAACTACACCCCTGACAGGACGATTCGAAGTGAAGATCGGGAGTCTAACTGATGATCCCCTTGCGCACCGCGTAGAGGATCAGCTCGGGCGCGCTATGCAAGTTCAGTTTTTGCAGGATATGCGTCCGGTGAGTTTCTACTGTGTACAGGCTGAGATTGAGCAATGCCGCAATGTCCTTGTTGCTTTTGCCTTCGGCTACCAACTGCAGGACTTCCCGTTCTCGGTTGGTCAGCAACTCGTAGCTATCCTCGGCGCCCAGCTCGTCAAGCTGGTGCATGTAATCCTCTTTCAGCAGACTCCGGATCGCAGGGCTGAAGAAGGATCTTCCTTCGGTGATGGCTATAATGGCGGCGATCAAATCGGCTTCCGCGGAATCCTTCAGCAGATAGGCGCGCGCGCCGGCCTTGAGCGACCGGATCACGTAGCTCTCATCCTTGTGCATGCTGAGTATCGCCACCGCGGCATTTGGATTTCGATTGACGATCTGGCGCGTAGCCTCAACTCCATTCAATTGCGGCATGGCAATGTCCATGATCACGACGTCGGGATTTTCGGCCGCCGCCAGATCTACCGCCTGGCGGCCATCGGCAGCCTCCCCGACCACTTGCAGCCCCGGCTGGCGCTCGAGCAGTAGGCGCAGGCCGTTGCGCATAACCGTGTGGTCGTCGGCCAGAAGAATACGGATCGCGTCGGTTTCAACTCGCATGAGGCAGCTCCACGTCCACTTTGGTTCCGGTCCCGGGAGTGGACCGAACATGGAACGCGCCACCTAAATGACGTACCCGCTCCTCCATGCCGACCAGGCCCAGACCGCGCACGCGCCCGGCATCAAACCCCCGGCCGTCGTCTTCCACGGAAAGAATGATCTTGGAACCCTCCTGGCGTACCACCACACGAACGGAACGTGCTTGGGCATGGCGGGCGCAATTATGCAACGCTTCCTGAACCACGCGGTAAATGCAGGTTTTCAGATCGTCCGACAACTCTCCGGCCGAATCGGCGGCCGTTACCTGCACACGAATTCCGGTGCGTTTGGAAACCTCGCGCGCTTGCCATTCCAGCGCCGGCACCAAGCCGAAATCGTCCAGCATGGAGGGCCGCAGCAGCAGCGTCATGTTGCGGATGATGTTCACGCTGGCTTCCGCCAACTTCTTAATCGAATCCACGTGCTGTCGGACATGGGCGGCATCCGCGGGGACATTTGCGGCGGCGGCCGCGTTCCCGGCTTCCATCAGCAGCGCCGAAAGCGACTGGCCGACCTCATCATGCAGCTCGCGCGAAATGCTGCGGCGCTCCTCTTCCTGGGCCGAAACCAGGCGGGCGGACAGTTCTTTCAACTCCCGCTGGGTATTCAAGACCTCCTCATAGCGTTCTTCCAGCTCCCGTTCCAGGCGCAAGGTTCGCCAAACCGTGAACCCACCCAGAAGTAGTCCCACGCCCACGGCCAGAGCCACGATCATCGTTAGCCGTCGACGCAGGCGGCCGAACGTTTCATTCATCCGGGCATCCGATGCGGCCATTTGCCGGGCGCTAATGGCGTCGACCTGATCCACCATCTGGATCAGCTCCGCCCGATGCTGGCGAACTTGTCTGGATAAATACTCGGAACCGCGAACGAGGCGGTTTTCGGCCGGAATCTCGGAAATAAATGCCAGTAGTTTCCAGTACACTTGAAGTTCCGACCTCAATTCGCGAAGCGCTTGGTTTTCGGAAGGCTCAATCAACATCGCGCATTCGGCCAGCGCCTGGTCGGTTTTGTCCCGTGTCTCGGTAAACCGTTCGATCTGGGTCGCCCCGCTCTTCCCGTCCGGCGCCAGCAAGTAGTCGCGCATGATAATCGCAGATTGGTAGATCCCTGTCCGGACCCGATCGAGCGCGCGATCGCGCTGCAGGTGGTTGTTGCGCTCCCCGAGATCACTTCGCCGGACCTGTTCCAGCGTTCCCAAAGCATAGCCCCCGGCCACGACCACCAGCAGCAAGAGGCTTCCGAATCCCGCCAAGAGAAGAGGCCGGCCACCGATTTTCCGCGACAACGACATCGACGTACTAAGTCTAACCTGTACATTCGAACAAGAAATACTGTCCATATGGGATTGTCAGGTTCGGCCTTCCAATGCGCTAATGGGGACAAGTCTATGAAACCTAGCGCACTCGTAACGGGGATGACTGCGATTGCGCTGTTGTCCGTCGCAGCCTGTTCACACAAAGTGGCTACCGTCAGCAGACCCCCTGAGATTGCCCCGGTAGCCACTGCTATGGCGCGGCCTTCCCCGGTTCCTGCGCCTGTGAAAGCCAAGGCTGCGGCCCCGGTTCGACAGGCGGCAGCACAGCCGAGCAAGCCGACAGCTATGCCGGCTGCAGTCCGCAAGAGACTCAGTGATGAAGTGGCCCGCCTGGAGGACGCGCTTTTTGACTATAACCAGAGCACCATCCGCTCGGATGCGAGTGTCGCCTTGCGTGAGGATGTAGGTGTCATTCGTGACATTTTGGCCGATTATCCCAGTCAGAAACTGATCATTGAAGGTCATGCCGACGAGCGCGGTTCGGCCGAATACAACCTGGCACTTGGCGATCGCCGGGCAACCGCCGTCCAGGAGTTCCTATCCTCGATGGGTGTTCCCCGTACCCAGTTGGCCGTGGTGAGCTACGGCAAGGAGAGGCCAGTCTGTACCGAGGAATCGGAGAGTTGCTGGCAGAAGAATCGTCGCGCCCATGTGATTGCCGCGAACTAGCAAGACCTTTGACTTCCTACGCACCCTGCGCCGGAGCGAGACTCCGCCGGAACCAGCAGTATCCGGCGGGGTTCTTTTACATAAGAGGGAGAACCTGCGCGGATCTGTCAGAAGTCGCGATCATGCCCCGACTTCGGCTGTCGGCAAACCAGGTTAGACCTGCGCGCGGGCGTGGTTCAACTGCACCCGCTGGCCGTTCCAGGAGACCGGTTCCACCCATCCGAATCACATAGTCATCCGCGCTCATCTCACTTCCTGATGGGGACTTCCCTCCGCCAGGATTCCGTCGCGCCAAAACGAGAGGTCGCTGGGGGCCGGATGTAGTACTGTAAACTAGCGATCAGATGCGCTCTTTGAGCATGTGGCCTCAATTATCGCGCGAATCGGGCTCGAGCTAACCTAGTCCTTTAATGGACTGGGTTCGGCTTTCACTCGTAGCGCAGCGACTCGATGGGGTCCAGGTTGGCGGCCTTCCGGGCTGGATAGTAGCCGAAGAAAATCCCCACCAGCGCGGAAAATAGGAATGCTCCCGCCACAGCCCCCGTGCTCACCAGGGTCGCCCAGCCGGCCAGGCCCGAAATCACCCGGCTGGCAATGATCCCGAGTCCGATCCCCAGGAGTCCGCCGGTAACGGACAACGTCACCGCTTCCGCCAGGAATTGCGACAGGATGTGCCTGGTCTTGGCGCCCACAGCTTGCCGGAGTCCGATCTCCTTGGTCCGCTCCGTAACGGAAACCAGCATGATGTTCATGATTCCCACACCGCCTACAAACAGGGACACCGAGGCAATCGACGCCAGTAGCAGCGACATGACCGCCGCTGAATCCTCCTGCGCCTCATACCGCGACGTCAGGTTGCGAACCTGGAAATCATCGTCCTGGTCTGGCCTCAGATTGTGGCGGAAGCGCAGCAGGCTGCCGATCTGCTGTTCGGCGAGCGGAGTATCCTCGGCGGAGCGTGCCTCTACGTAGATGTTCCTCACACTCTGCGCGTTGGCCCAGCTCCTGCCCAGCAGCTTCCGCTTGGCCGTAGTCATCGGCACTAGAATCGTATCGTCCTGGTCTTCACCTGACGGCGACTGGCCCTTGGGCTTCAAGGTGCCCACCACGGTGAACGGAACGTTGTTGATGCGAATCGCGAGCCCCACCGGGTCGGCTCCGGCGAAAAGCTGGCCCACAACGGTCTGACCAAGCAGCGCCACTTTTCGCGCTAACTGGTCATCTGATCTGTCGAAGGCCGCGCCCCGGTTCACTTGAAAGTTGCGGACAGTCAGATAGTCCGGCGTCACACCCTCGATCCGCGCGAACCAATTGTTCCCGCCGTAAACGATCTGCGCGTTTCCGCGCACCGAGGCGGCCACGTGCCCCACAGTTGGCAATTGTGCCGCAATGGCATCGGCATCGTCCCGCGTCAGCGTTACACCGTTTCCCCAGCCGTTTCGTACTCCGCCGGTGTTGTTCCAGCCGGGCTGGATGACGATCAGATTGCTGCCCAAGGATGCGATCTGCGCTTGTACTCGCTTGCTGGCTCCCTGTCCCACCGCCACCATGGCGATAACCGCCGCCACTCCCACCACCATGCCCAGCATCGTAAGGGCGGAACGCATCTTATTGACGCACAGGGCCTTGAACGCGATTTTGAGGGCGGCAGAGGTATATTTCATCGGCTGGAGTCAGCAGTCCTTTCTATTAAGTGGACGAACTCAGGCGGGATTAGTTACGTTTCTCCAGCGATTCGCAAATACTTCGTCTTCTCAATTTGCGCCGTCTTTACCGGCGCGGTTCCCGGTAAGTTCTTGATCCAACTTGCGGTCGGCCTCCGCCAACAAACTCTCCGCCAAGTGCATGGAAATGAGTCCCTGGCTGGCGGAACGCCGGATAGAGCTTTTTTCCGTCGAAAGTAACCTGACTCTGGCAGTGTGAATTTCATCGGCGGCGAGACTTTCGTCCCCTTCTAGCAGGACCGCTATGGCTTGTTGCGCTTCTTGCACCTGAGTGTCGAGTTCGGTGCGCAGTTTCTCGTACACTTTTCGTGAAACCAAGTGATCGCGCAATAGTAACTGAGTTCGCGGCGGCTGGCCGAATAGGCGCCACTGCGCACTTTGGCCACATCATACTCGTCTTCGTGCACGGTCTCGATGCCGAGCAGGCGCAGGAGAGGTTTTACGGTCAGACCCTGCACAATGATGGAAAACGCCACTACGCCGAACGTCATCGCCAGGATCTCACTGCGGTGAGGCACGCCTATGTGCAGGCTCAGGGCCAGCGCCATGGAGACGCTGCCATGGATCCCGCCCCACACCAATACGTGCTGCCATTTCATGGGAATGTTCGATCCCACCAATCGCCCGGCCGCTCCTATCAGGTAAACCGACGCAGCGCGTCCCAGGAGAACCGTTCCAATCGCAAGAAGAATCGCCCGCCAGGATTCCGCAAGGCTGGTTACGTGCACCTCGATTCCGATGAGCAGAAACACCAGGGAATTGACCACGAAGGACATGTATTCCCAGAAGGAGCGCAACGCCACCCGTGTACGGGGGCTCATTCCCACTTCCAAGCCGAAGTTCCCGGTCATCAGATCAGCCGACACCGTCGCAATCACGCCGGAGACATGCAGATGCTCTGCGAGCAGGTACGAGCTGTAGGCCAGGATCGTCGTCAGCGTGATTTCGATTTGGGGATCGTCCACCTGCTCCGTAAGCTTGCCGAACAGGTAACCTAGTCCCAATCCAAGCGTGGCACCTCCCAGCGTCACCACGAAGAAGCTCCGGATTCCACTCACCAGGTTGACATCGCCGTTCACAACCCCAGCGAGAATGATCTGGAAGATGACCGACGTGCCGTGATTAGAATAGACTCTCGCTTTCAATGATCACGGACAGGCGCTTGGAGACGCCGAGGTCTTTGAACAGCGCGACGACCGAGATGGGGTCCGTTGCTGAAATCAACGCTCCGAATAGAAGAGCGGGCAGCAATGCAAGTCCGATGACCCAGTGGAGTGCGTAACCTGTAATCACGGTGGCCAGAACGACGCCGACAACGGCGAGCAGAAAATATGGGGGCGAGGTTTTCCCGCAAGTGGTGTACGTCGTTCTACTGGTTCATCGTACTCCACGCGTGGGCGCCCCTGATTGGCGCTCACACCAGATCGGTGAATACGAGAAATCATCGACCTGATCCGTAGGCGGATCCCGCGATTTCGCACGTACAACGGTGCCTTTCGTGTATGGCGATTTGAGGCTTGTGGCCGTAAGCTGAGAGAGGGAGGACGAATGGATTTTCGGAGAGTGCTCGATTACCTCGCAGGGAACTGGCTCGATCTGCTGGTGCCGGCCGGAACGTTTGTTGCCATTCTGCTTGCGGGCTTGGCCGGGCGACGGCTGCTTTTTGCCCGCTTGACCCGCTGGGCGGCAGCCACCAAAGGGCGGTTCGACGACATTGTGGTCGATTCACTCCGCGGGCCGTTCTTGCTATGGATCGTCATCCTGGGAGTATCATCGGCAACCCGCGTCTCGCAGCTCCCGCCCACGGCAACGATGTGGACCGGCAAGCTGCTCCTGGCGCTATGGATTGTCTCCTTGACGTTGGTCTTCGCGAAACTTTCCGGCCGGCTCATCCGCATGTATGGAGACCGCCTGGAGGGTGCCTTGCCTGTCGGTACGTTGATCCAACGGCTGGCGAGTATTCTGGTCGGGCTGCTGGGGCTGCTGGCTCTGCTGAACATCTTCGGGATTTCCATAACCCCGATCCTCACGGCCCTGGGCGTCGGTGGTTTGGCGGTCGCCTTGGCTCTTCAGGACACCCTCTCGAACTTCTTTGCTGGGTTTTACGTGAGTCTGGCCGGGCAAGTCCGGGTAGGGGACTTCGTGAAGCTGGAATCCGGGGAAGATGGCTTTGTCACCGACATTGGGTGGCGGAGCACGACGTTGCGTGCTCTTCCGAACAATCTGATCGTGATTCCCAATAACAAGCTGGCCCAGAGTATTGTCACGAACTTCTATCTTCCGGAAAAGCGCATGTCGCTGCTCATCAACGTCGGCGTCAGCTACGATTGCGACCCGGACCACGTCGAGAGCGTCCTGATCGACGTCACCTTGTCGGCTGCCAGCGAGGTGAAGGGACTGCTCAAAGAGCCCGCCCCGTTTGTCCGGTTCATCCCAGGATTCGGCGAGTCCTCGTTGGATTTCACGCTAATCTGCCAGGTGGAAGAGTATACCGATCAATACCTGGCGCAGCATGAATTGCGCAAACGGATCTTGCGGCGGTTCCGTGAAGAGGGGATAGAGATCCCTTTCCCTATCCGGACTCTGGATATCAAGCGGCGAAAACCAGCCGCTACCTCGTAAAGCGACTAGGCCGCATCCACGGCATCCTCGTCGAGGATTCCGCGGAACGCCCGCTTCAGGAGCGGCGGCGCCAACGTGGCCGCGGTGACCGCCATGAAAACGATGATGGCATAGGTGCCCGCCTGAATTGCCCTCAAGCCCAGTCCGGTTTGAGCGACCACCATGCAGAATTCGGCGCGTGGGATCTTCCCCACGCCAAACGCGGGCGGCCACCACCCGTCCGTGCTTGGAAGCGCCCAAACCGCATCCCAACATCTTGGAAAGCACGGCGACCGGCACCAGGCTGAGCGCCAGGACCACGGTGGTAGGAGGGCAACCTGCCGGGAGCGGTGTTATCCATGGTCTGCTGGATTGGCGTATCAGCGGGATTCAAACTCTATCTGCACCTGTTCGGCACCTTGCATCGAATCTACGGATCATTGGGGGCTGTGATCGTTCTCCTGGTCTGGCTGTACGCGTC
>Ga0310810_10003331_pt1 | contig 17508 bp, 11 predicted proteins | sample NCmetagenome_FD_207641 | JGI IMG/M metagenome (GOLD analysis project Ga0310810, IMG submission 207641) | Soil microbial communities from experimental microcosm in Duke University, North Carolina, United States - NC | ecosystem: Engineered > Artificial ecosystem > Soil microcosm > Unclassified ...
CTCGAACTCATGGTTCGAGATTCACGCCGACAACACGATCGTGATGCGTACTGGCAAGGTGGACTTCGGCCAGTCCACGGCGCACACCGCGTACAAGCAGCTCGTGGCTGAAGAGCTGAATGTCTCATACGAGGCGATCACGTCCGTCGTGATGGGTGATACCGATCGCACACCAGACGGCGGGTTCTCTGCGGGCTATCTCGAGTACGGTGGCCAGAACATGCGCAAGGCCGCAGCCTACACCTATCAGGCGCTACTCGATCTCGCTGCGGCGAAGCTGCGCACCGACAAGAGTCAGTTGACGGTCGAGAACGGCGTCGTGTCGGGCGGTGGCATGCGAGTGACCTACGGCGAGCTGGTGCGCGGTCAGCAATTGAAGCTGACGATTCCGGTGGAGGGCGATCTCACCTCGATGTTCGGCCTGACGGTGACCGGGAATCCGCCGCTCAAGCCGCCCAGTCAGTACAGGATCATCGGCAAATCGTTCGCGAACACCGTCACGCCGTCCAAGGTGACCGCGAAAGAGCAGTGGGTCACCGACGTGCGGTTGCCGAACATGCTGCACGCGCGCGTCGTTCATCCGAAGACGCTCGGCTCGACGCTGATCTCGGCAGGGACGATCGACAAGGCAAAGTTCCCGAACGCACAGGTCATCGTCAAAGGCAATCTGGTCGGGATCGTTGCGCCGACGGAATGGGAGGCGATCAAGGCGTCGCAGGCCGTGGCGGCTGACACGAAGTGGACTGACTGGAAAGGCCTGCCCGGTCACACGCGGCTGCACACGTGGCTGCGCGAGAAGGCCGACTGGAAGAGCACGCCGGTCTCGAAGAGCGACAAGAACAAAGGCGACGCAGGAACGGCGCTGCAGTCCGCCGCGACGACGTTCGCGGCGAGCTACGAGTTGCCGTACATGAAGCACGCGCCCATCGGGCCCACGGTGGCGGTCGGCGATGTTCGTCCCGACGGCACTGTGTTCGTGCACACGCACAATCAGAACCCGCAGGCGCTGCGCGGACAGATCGCGATGATGCTCGGCACGTCGGTCGACAACGTCGTCGTACGGATCTACTCCGGGCCCGGACACTACGGACGGTCCAACGGCGGCAACGCCGGCGCCGAGGACGAAGCCGTGATCCTGTCGAAGGCAGCGGGGCGTCCGGTACGTGTGCAGTGGATGCGTCCGGACGACCTGATGTGGTCCACCCAGTCGCCGGCCGGCTACTCGAACGTTCGGATTGGCTGGGACAAAGACGGCCGGATCACTGCGTACGACGCCGAACACTACATGCCGGCCATGCAGGACGATCGACTCGTCGGCGCGGTGATCGCCGGACTGCCGACTCCGCCGCCGCCCGCGCCAGAGCCGCCGCTGCCGATCGGCTCGACGCTCAACACGATTCAGGATCCGTGGATCTATACGCGCGTGGCGAACGTGGCCGAATCAGGCTATGGCACTTTTCAGGTGGGTCAGAAGGAATCGCCGATCGCGGTCGGCCTGCGCGATCACAGCATGCGCACGCCCGGGCAGCTGCAACAGAACTACCCGAGGGAGCTCGCGCTGAGCGAGGCGGCCGCGCGCGCCGGTCTCGATGCGATCGACTTCCGTCTGCGACAGACCGACGATCAGAGACTGATTGGTGTGTTGAAGGCGGTGCGCGACGCGTCCGGCTGGCAGACGCGATCGGGGCCCAGTCCTGCCGCAAGCGCCGCCGGATCCAGCAAGGTGACGGGCCAGGGCGTATCAGCGATGTTGCGCTCCGGCACGTACTGGGCCTGTGTGTGCCAGGTCTCCGTGGTGCCAAGCACCGGCAAGGTGAGCGTGGACAAGTACACGATCGCGGTGGACCCGGGCATCGTCGTCAACCCGCTGCAGTTGAAGCGACAGATCGAAGGCGGCGCGCTGATGGGACTGAGCCACGCGCTGTATGAAGAAGTGGCGTTCGATGAAGGCGCCGTCACGAGCCGCGACTGGCGCTCGTATCCGATCGTGACGATGGCGGACATTCCGGAGATCAAGGTCGTGATCTTGCCGCATCCGGAGGTCGGCTCATACGGTGGAGGCTCTGAGGCGGCCAATGCACTGGCCGTATCGGCGATTGCGGCGGCGTTCTTCGACGCCACTGGCAAGCCCGCGCGGCGTCTGCCGCTCAGGGCGGCGTACGTGCAGACGGTTCTCAACACCGCGTCCGGAACTCGATAATCTCCCCTTATAATCACGACACTTCCTGAGTGTCGCTGCAGCAGGGGACTCGCGTCGGCCCGTACGAAGTCACCGCCCGGATTGGTGAAGGCGGAATGGGCGAGGTGTATCGCGCGACCGACAGCAATCTGGGTCGAACGGTGGCGCTCAAGGTGCTGCCGGCCGCGTTCGCACAGGACGCGGATCGCGTCGCGCGATTCGAGCGTGAGGCGCGCATGCTCGCCGCGCTGAATCACCCGAACATCGCACACATCTACGACCTGGAGCGCACACGCGATCAGGTGGCGCTCGTGATGGAGCTCGTCGAAGGTCCAACACTCGACGAGCGCATTGCTCAGGGCGCGCTCCCAGTCGGTGAGGCGCTGCCACTTGCGAGGCAGATCGCGGAGGCGCTCTCAGGCGCGCACGAGCTCGGCATCATCCATCGGGATCTGAAGCCGGCGAACATCAAAGTCCGCCCGGACGGAACTGTGAAAGTGCTCGACTTCGGCCTGGCAAAGACGCTGGGGCCAGCCGGGAGCACGGGTTCCGGGTCCGGCGCGCCGGCAGGCGCTGCAGCGCTCTCACTGTCGCCGACGCTGACGTCGCCGGCCCTGCTCACGAGTGCGGGCATGATTCTGGGGACCGCCGCCTACATGAGCCCGGAGCAGGCGCGGGGCAAAGCGGTCGACAAGCGGACAGACATCTGGGCGTTCGGCTGCGTCCTGTACGAAATGCTGACGGGCCGGCGCGCCTTCGACGGGGATGATGTGACCGACGTCCTCGCACGCGTGCTCGAGCGCGACGTCGATCTTGGTGCCGTTCCTGGCGACGTGCCGGCTGCGGTCCGCCGTCTGTTGCGCCGGTGTCTCGCAAAAGATCAGCGCCAGCGCCTCTCGGACATCGGCGTTGCTCGCCTGGAGATCGACGAAGCCCTGACAGGGTCCCCGGAGATTCCGCGGGCCGCTTCGGCTGGTTCGCGGTCCCGGTTGGAACGGATTGGCTGGGCGGCGGCTGTCGTTGCCGCTGCGGCGATGGCAGGTGGTGCCGCCTATCTCAGTCGCCCTTCGTTGCCGCCACGTGCCGAAGTGCGTTTCGAGATACCCGTGACGCGGATGCGCTTTTTGAGCGACATCGCGATCTCACCCGACGGCCGTCGCGTCGCATTCGCAGCGGCGTTGCCCAACGGCTCGGACGGCATCTGGGTTCGTGCGCTTGATTCAGCCACCGCCCAGCTCCTGCCTGGTACCGAGACGTCGGCGGGGCAGTCCATGTGGCCCTCCTGGTCGCCAGACAGCCGTTACATCCTGTTTAGCGCCGATGGACAACTGAAGAAGATTGACGTGACCGGCGGGCCGCCGCTGACGTTGACGGCACTTGGTGGTCAGTTCGGTGGCGCGACATGGAATCGCGACAACGTCATCGTCTTCGCCAGCAACGATCACGGCCTGCGCAGGATCTCGGCGTCGGGCGGTGAGGTGACTGCGGTGAGCGAACTCGACACGTCGCTCGGGGAAACCTATCACGACGCGCCGGTGTTTCTCCCCGACGGAAAGCACTTCCTGTATCTCGCATGGAACGATGCGAAACCGGAGACCAGTGCGACCTTCGTCGGTTCGCTCGACTCGCCGTCACGCACACGGCTGATGTCATCCGAATCGAACGCGATGTACTCCCGTGGACATCTGCTGTTCATGCGCGGCGAGACGCTCGTGGCGCAGCCTTTCGATGCGAGCCGGCTGCAGCTCACCGGCGAGGCCACGTCTCTCGACGTGAAGGTCGCCAAGTTCGGAGGAGAAGTCGGTGCCTTCTCAGTGTCCGACACGGGTACTTTGATCTTTCGCGAACCTGGAAATGAGGCGCCCACTCGCCAGATTGTCTGGCTCGATCGCGGTGGCAAGACGGTTAGTGCGTCTGATACCGAGTTCGTGATGAACGCCGGCCTGCGACTGTCTCCGAATGGCAAGCAAATCGCCTTCACGGAAGGAAACCCGCCCGACGTCTTTCTCTACGACCTCGATCGTCACGCCAAAACGCGGCTGACAACGAATTCGGCCACAGACCACAACCCGATCTGGTCACCCGACGGCAACACGGTGATGTTCGATTCGCACCGGCCGGGGCCGGATCAAGCGAGCTCGTCTGACGCCGGTCTGTACGAACGGCCATCGAATGGTGCGACCGTAGAACGTCAGATTCTCGATCGGGAGAAGGGTGTTCAGCACTCGCCGCGCGACTGGTCCGCCGACGGGAGCACGCTGGTTTTCGCCAAGCAGGGATTGAACGGGCGCTGGAACCTGTGGGGTCTTCCGCTCACCGGTGAACGGAAGCCGTTCCCGTATCGCAGCGGCGAGTTCAACGAAAGCGAGGCGTCACTGTCCCCCAACGGACGGTTCCTCGCGTTCACCTCGAACGAGTCGGGCAGGAACGAGGTCATCGTGCAGCCGTTTCCCGACCCGAGCCGCGGCCGCTGGCAGGCTTCCCCCGAGGGCGGTTCGGCCCCGCGATGGCGCCACGACGGGCGCGAGTTGTACTACGTCGATCTGAAGGGACGCATCGTCGGTCTCTCAGTGACCACCACGCCGGATTTCAGCATTCAGCAGACGACGCTCATGCTGCAGACGTCATTGCCACTTCCGCTGGCTGGAGGCGCCGCGTTGTTTCCGTACGACGTGGCGCCCGATGGGCAACGATTCCTCCTCAGCCTGCCGCTCGCGAACGTCAGCGCGATTCCCATCAGTGTGCGCCTTAATCTTCCGGTTCTCGCAGGCTCAGGCTTCTGACCTTATCCCCCTGTCAGGTTGACGTCGAAGACAATTGCTGACAATTCCCGATCCTCAACGCGTCGCTCCTCGACTATGCTCGGAGCGCAGGAGAGGCCTATGCGTCGACGAACTGTCACGTGCCTTCTGATGGCCGTTGCCCTTTCGGGGACACTCGTCGTCGGCCAGGCTGGAAGCAAGCCCTGGTCCGTGCCGCGGACGCCGGATGGCCATCCCGACCTTCAGGGTGTCTGGGCCAACAACGGGATGACGCCGCTCGAGCGGCCGAAGCAGTTCGGCCTTCGCACCACGATGACCGACGCCGAGCTCGCGGACCTGAAGAAAAAGGCGGCCGCGATGCAGGACGGCGGCGACGCGTTCTTTGCCGACGAGCTCTTCACCGCGGCGATCGAGGGCAAGACGAAGTTCAGCTCCACCGATACGCAGGTCGGCAACTACGACCAGACGTGGCTCTCCGATCGCGTGTGGGACAACCGGACGTCGCTCATCATCGATCCACCCGATGGCAGAGTTCCTGCCCTTGCGCCAGGCGCGGCCGAACGTGCACGCGCGCAAGCCGCGGCGCAACAGGCGAGGGGTCCGGCAGACAAGGCCAGCGACCTGTCACTTGGCACTCGTTGCGTCAGCTATGGCACCCCGAACATTCGCGCCGGCTATCAAAGCTATTTCGAGATCACGCAAAGCCCGAGTGTCGTGGCGCTGCGCAGCGAGATGATTCACGACGCGCGCATCTTCTCCGTCGACAAGACCGCGCACGTCTCCCCGGCGATCAAGCAATACCATGGCGACTCCCACGCCAAGTGGGACGGCGACACGCTGGTGGTGGACACGACCAACTACGTGGCCAATGCCACGCGGGTCGGCGCCAGCGACAAGCTCCACACGATCGAGAAGTTTCGTCGCGTCGCGGAGGACACCCTCGAGTACTACGTCACCTTCGACGATCCGTCGGTGTGGTCGCGCCCATGGACGCTGATGATTGCGCTGAAGAAGACAGGCGAGGGGATGTTCGAGTACGCCTGCCACGAAGGGAACTACGGCTTGCCGGCAATCCTCCGCGGCGCCCGCGAGCAGGAAAGGCTCGGAACACGATAGCGCTCACGACTCCACGATCTTGAGCCAGTAGATTCGCCAGCCCTGGCCGTCCTGGACCCAGCCTAGCGCCAGCACCGCGCCTTCGCCGGTGGTGTTCACGAAGCGCAGCGCCTCGACGAAGTACTTTCCGTATCCCTGGTCGGGGCCATCCTCGGCCGACGCGCCGCGAATCACCCGCGCATCACAGGACATCGTCGGTCCCATCCAGTCAGGGACGCCGAGCAGGCCGTACGCTGCGCTGCGAGGGTGCTCGACGATGCGCAGTCGAGTATCGACGGGCTCGACCTTCCGGATGATGCCGTCCAAGCGATCGATCGATCCAAGCCACGCGCTGACGCCTTCGAGCCCGAGCCGCAGGCGAGCCCGTTGTTCGGTGGCGGTGGTTTTGGGAGCGGCGCCGGAATCGAGATACAGGTTCACGCACGGATAGGCGTCGGGTGAGACGAGAGCCAGTGCCTCGTCGTACTGCTTGCGAATGAGCCAGGCGTCGAGGAATCGATCGGCGGCTTGTGTGAGTGCGGGTTCAGCGTTGATTCGGGCTGGTGCAAAAGGCGGCGACGGCTTGCGCAGGTCCGGGATCGGTTGTGTGCCGGACACGTCGGCCCAGGTGGTTTGGTACGAGACGATCTTCCACTGGCCATTCCGGCGTTGCCAGAGCAGACCGAGCGCGGCGGTCGCGTAGTCCGATCCGCCGATCGCCGCTGTCGTGTAGAAGGTTTCCTCCGTCTCGCGCTTGCTCAGCGCCGACGGCGCTTTCGACACGGCGCCGAATCTCGCATCGGTGTCGCACGACCATCGCTCGGCGACTGCGCTTGGGACGACGTAGATCGAATAGAGGGCCTGGTGCTTGTGCTGGACGATCTTCAGCGCCGGATCCGACAGACGCACGCCCGTCGTCGTGCCTTTGAGCGATCGTTGCGGGCCAAGTGTGTCTGCCACCGCCTTCATGCGGGCATACATCTGTTGCGGCGCCAGCGTGCGATCCAACTTCTGTCCGTCGCGCTCGAGTCGAGCAGCGAGACAGTCGTAGGCCTGGCGATCGAAGTACGGGACCGCGAGGTTTGGCCTGCGGTCGACCAGCCACGCGGTCAGGAAGTCTTCGACGGCGACATCAATCGTCTTCGAGCCGGCGCGCGGAAACGGCGGAAAGACGCGTGGAGCATCGGCTGGTACGTCCACCTCGGGCACGAACATCGATCGGAGGAAGCCGTCCCACCAGTTGACGAGCCCTGACCATCGGCCGTTGTGTCGCTCGAGGTTGCTGGCGCGAACGTCGGAGTTGTCAGCCGGGAAATGGCCGTTGACGAGACTGGACGGGAAGCGGCCCGGCCGGTAATCGACGTCGATGTCCCCCCGCGTGGCATCACGGGACATCGAGACCTGGAGCGAAGGCGAACCACTCTGACGGTAGGAAAGCGGATAGCCTTCATGGAAGAAGGCGTTGTCCATGACGCGATTGAACTCTTTCGCCAGGTCCAGCTTCGTGCGAGCACCTGGCTTCAGCGTCACGTACAGGCGGAACTGCTTGTCCGGACTCGTGCCGTCGATCTGGCCGTGGACCGTCTCGATGTAGTCGATCAGATCGAAGGTCCGGCCGAGAGGCTGCCCGGAAACACGATCGGTCAGGGTAGAGCTGAAGAGTGCGTGCGTGACTGCGTCGAACGTCGTACGCGACGAGAGCGGCGCATCGTCGTATCGCTCGCGTGGATCGAGCGCGACGCCGAGAATTGTGCTCGTGCGGTGGAAGAAGTCGTCAACGAGCGCCCGTTGTTCGCCGCTCAGATCGGCGTAAGACGCCCCGAAAGTCGTTCTTTCTTGCTGTGCCGTTTGCGCAGCCAGGCCAGCCGAGTGAACGGCTCCGCAGAGGAGTAACGAGAGGAGTGCAGGAACCCACCGTGACAAGGTCCACCTCTTAGAAAGGTACGCCAATTCGCGCTCGGAGCCGCGACATCTCGTGACTGGCGAGGCCGCACCCCGCGACCAACGGCGCTCTACGCGACGATTTCAGCGGGCGCGAGGCCCCGGCATGACGCCCGCCACCTTGAGTCGAATGCGATAGACGTGGTCGCACGCAGTCACATAGAGGCTTTTGCCGTCGAGATCGCCGAACGCGACGTTGGTGGCGCAGATCTGCCGCTTCGGTTCGCTGCCGACGATCGGCAGATTGAGGTATCCAAGCAGCGTGCCGGTTGGTGATGTGATGCGAACGATGCCGGGACCGGCGCCGCTCGTGGAGTAGACGTTGCCGAGAGTGTCCACCTTCATGCCGTCGCCGATTCCCGGGCCCTGTGTGAACAGGCTGCCTGGTCCGAGCGAGCCGTCAGCCTTTACTTCGTAGCGCATCATGCGCTGTCCGGCATTGGCGTAGAGATACTTCTCATCGGGCGACAGCACGATCCCGTTCGGGATGCCGCCAAGCATCATCGCATCCAGCACCATCGTCGACTTGCCATCCTTGATGCGCCAGATGCCATTCGGAAGTTGCTTGTCGGGGTTGCTGCCCCCGTCGCGCAGGCCGAAATCGTTGTCTGTGAGATACACGGCATCGTCTTTCGCGACGACGATGTCGTTCGGTCCGCTGAAGCGTTTGCCGTCGCTCGACCCTGACGACAGGACGGTGCGCGTCGTGCCGTCCTTCTCGAGGCGCATCACGGCGCGATCGTTGTCGGCGCACCAAATCAGGCGGCCCTGCGAGTCGAGGCTGGTGCAGCTCGGGCCGATGAGCAGCACGTGCGAGCGGCCGCTGCGCGTCTGCGTGCCGGTGTGATTGACGTCATTGCCGCTGTAGCCGGCCTTCTCCATGAACACGGACACGGTCTTGTCGGCGGCGATCTTGTAGATCACGTTGTCGAGGAGGCCGCTCACGAGGAGATAGCCCGATTGCCCCTCGCGTACCCACACAGGGCCTTCGTTGAGTCCGAAGCCCGAGGCGATCAGGTCCGCCTTGGTGTTGGCCGCCACGACCGCATCGAGCCCCGGATCGGATCGCGTGATGTTGAACGGCTTCGGCGCGGGGGCGGGACCATCGCCTCGCATCGCGGGCGCCGGCGGGGTGGACTGTGCCGAGGGTGCCACGGTCGCGAGCGCGACAGCGACAACCGGGACGGCAAGGACGCAAAGGTGACGGGTTCTCATGGGCAGTGCCGGGATTATAGGTGAGGCCGCGGTTCGAACGTATGATCGCCGCGTTCGCTCGCCACATCGAAGGGATCGAGGAGTCATACATGACAAGGCCGCTCGCGCGTCGTGATCTCCTGAAGCTGGGCGCCGGAGCAGTGCTCACTGCGACAGTCGCCGATCGCGCCGAGTCGCAGGAAGGCGCTGGCCCTCGACCAACTGCACCGCCGCCCGGCTCGCCCCGTCCCCCGGGTGAACTCCGGCCGCATACTGGGCCGGGATACCGCAACGACTACGAACGCCTTGGCGGGAATGGACCCATGGACGACACGACGCGGAAGATTGTGTCGTTCGTGCGGGAATTCTCGGAACGGGATCTGACGCCTTCAGCCGTCGCGGCGGTGAACCGCACGATGATCGACACGATGGCAGCCTTGATTGCCGGGTTCGAGGCGGAGCCGTGCCGCGTTGGAGCCAGGCTCGCGAAATTGTCACCGCCTGGATCGCTCAAGAGCACCGTGCTCGGTTACGGGATACCGACGACGCCGGAGCTGGCCGCGTTCGCGAACGGGTGCCTCATTCGCTACACCGACTTCAACGACAACGCCGCTGGTGGTCACAACAGCGACTTGATCAGCGGTGCTCTGGCGGTAGGCGAGGCCCTCCACTCGACCGGACTCGAAGTGATGACCGCGATCACGATCGGCTACGAGCTGAGGTCGGTTGCCGCTGGCGGCGAGTCGGTCGCGGCAGCCATGGCGGCGGGCAAGCTGATGAAGCTCGATGAAGATCGTCTCGCCAATGCCGTCGGGATGGCGCTCGTACCCCACGTCGCCCTGAACAAGGGTGTTGGCGCGTTGTCGATGTGGAAAGGCGTGCGGAGCGCCGAGGCAACGAAATGCGGCGTCTGGGCTGCGCTCATGGCACGAGAGGGAATGACCGGGCCGCCGCAGCCGTTCGAAGGGCGAGGCAGCCTCTGGTCCGAGCAGGGCCCCGGGCGCCCATTCACACTGCCTGCCCAGAAGTCACTCTGCATCGAGCAGACATGGTGGAAGCGTTTCCCCTCGGATGCGCAGTCGCAGGGTGTCCTCATGCTGATGCCGGAGGTCCGCAGCTGGACACGCGTCGAGGAGATCGAATCGATTCAGTACGACATGACCAGCGACAACTGGCAGGAGGTCGGGTCGGCACCGAAATGGGATCCACGTAACCGTGAGACGGCAGACCATAGCCTGCCCTATCTTCTTGCCCGCGGGTTGCTCGACGGCGACATCTACCTCGATTCTTTCACCCACGAAAAGTTGATGGACCCGAAGGCGCGCGAGCTGATGGCGAAAATGACACTGGGTCCGGTCAATAGTTGGCAGGGTCTCGGCACCGCGCGGGTGACGATTCGCAAGAGGTCAGGCGAGACGAAGTCCTGGGACACGCTCGGCGGCAGCCGCGATCCGCGACTCGAAGACTATCGCCGCACCATTGGCATGACCGATGAGGAAATCGCCAAGAAGTTCGACCGGGCGTGTGCCTACATGAAGGTTGCCGCAGCGCAACGGGATCGTGCACGGGCAGCGTGGGGCAATCTCCGGGAGCTCAGAGACATCGGCGACGCGATTCGCACACTGGCGACATTCGGGGAGCCGCGGCCGCTGGCGTAACTGGCGCTCGCCTGTGAGGAGTACGACGTGAAGATCACTGGACTCATATTGATTGCGGCAATCGCCGTCGCGGGAGCTGCCTGTACCGGCGGCACCTCGGCCAAGGGCGTGGCGCAGGGCACAACGGGAAGGCGAACCGTCACCGGGAAGGTCGTGTGCCTCGTGTGCTACGCACGCAACAAGGCCAACAGCGGCGCCGACCACGACACCGGGCGCATGTGCGCCCACGCATGCATCAAGTGGGAGGGAAATCCCGCTGGCATCGTCGCCGCCGATGGCACGGTGTACCAGCTCGCCGGGCCGGTTGTCGAGAACAACAATGCCCGGGTCTTGCCGCACATCGCTCACACCGTCTCGGTCACGGGCGATGCATTCGACAAAGACGGCATGACGATGATTCGCGCCGACGATCTGAAGGCGGTGCCGTAGTCTCGGGCCACCAGCACGACACCGTCGCCAGCGCCTGCTACTTCTTCGTCGATGCCTGACGCGCGATCACAAGGTCCTTGATCTTGTCGTAGGTCGCCTGCGGAATGATCTTCTTGGTGACGAGCTCGTCCTTCCGCGCATAGGGGCGGCCGTCGATAATCTTCTGCGACAGGGCATCGCCGATGCCGGTGAGCGTCATCAGCTCGGCCTTCGATGCAGAGTTCAGATCGAGCAATGTGGTCGCGGCCTTTGCCGGCGTGGCTGGCTTAACCGCGGGCGTCGCTGGCTTGGCGGGTGTGGTTGGCTTCGCTTGCGCAAAGGCCGGTGCCCCCGTCAGCATGAGCGCCATCAGCGCCGTCGTGATGGTGAGGGCCAGTCGTTGGAACTTCATGGAATCCTCCGTGCTTGTCGCGAATGTTACTCGCCAGTGCACCGGAGTTTCTTAACACTTCGTTAATGTGGCTGGATTGGTTCGATTTCGTTCAGCCATGAGAGGCCTCACTCGACGGTGACTCGATCGAAAGGTCTGGACATCAGACGATCAGACCATCGATCAGGACGATGTCGGTCTGCAGATCCGCCACGGCTGCGTATAGCGATTTACCGTCAGCCGACCATGAAACGCTCCGGTTGATGAGCATGTGGCGATCGCCGAAATCGGTGAGTGGCTGCAGCGGCCCGCCCGACGTCGGGAGTGCCCAGATGTTTGTTGTCGCGCCGTCAATGAGCGAGGTCGCCAGCCAGCGTCCGTCCGGTGAAACAGCGGCATGCATGAACACCGGCCCTGGAACGCCCGGCACCCGGCCGCCCGGGACGCGCAGGATCGTCTCGGCGGCGGCGTCCTCTGGTTGGGCGCGGCAGATCTCTGCCATGTAGGCAAAGGAAACTCCGTAGAGTCAGCCCGCGAGTAGTAAAGCCACTTGCCATCACCAGACCAGCAGGGTGCCCAACCGTGGACGATGTGGCGCAGGCCCGAGCCGTCGGGGCGAATCAGCCACAGTCCGGCCTGTCCGTCCCGGTTCATGACCACGGCAATCAAATCTCCTCGAGGCGACCATTTCGGCACACCGACGCTGGTTGTACTTTCTGTCTCGAATGTGATCTGTCGGGCGCCCGTGCCGTCCGTTCGGGCCACCCACAGATTGGCGTGGCCCCCGTTGTCCGAGACATACACGATGCGCAAACCGTCCGGGCTCACCGATGGCGTCTGGACCTGGCCCGTCTGCGTGGTGATGCGAACAGCATCGCGGGTGTTCTCGAGCGGCGTTCCGCCGACGGGAAAGCGCCAGATATCTGAACGCGTCCGTAGCCGGCTCGCGAGCAACCTCCAGTTCGAGTCGACATCGGGCTCGAGATACGAATCGTCGCCGCACGTCAGCTGGCGATCGTTGCTGCCGTCGCGAGCGATTCTCCGGAGGTTGCAGACAGGGGGATAGAACAATGTGCTGCCACGTGACGAGCTGTAGACGAACCCGCATCCATCGGGCAGCCACGAGAAGCCGTTCATCGTCGAATCGCTGACGACCTCCGAACGTTCGCCGGTGCGAACGTCAATCACCTCAATCGCCACCTTCAATCCGTCTGTGTAGTTCGATCGCTGAAGGGCGATCGAGCGGTCGTCGGGCGACCAGCGCAACGATGAATACACAGCGGGGGCCAGGCGTGCGATCTCCTCGACCTCCGAGCCGCCGCGCGAGACGGTGGTGAGCACCAGTACGTCGCCGTCGGCGCGGAGCACCGCGAGTCGGCGCCCGTCGTGGCTGATGTCGGCGCCGGCCAGCGCCGACGTGACCGGCCTCGGCCAACCACCGAGTGCACCGATCTCGAAGATCGTGCCTGGCTCGAGTGGTGTGGCACCGGGCGTGAAGTAGACGAGCGTGCTCGAGTCGGGCGCCCAGCGAGGAAAGAGGTGATCCTCGTTGTCGCGGGTCAGCTGCAACAGCGCGCCGCCCGCGAGCAGACGAACCCAGATCTGCCGCTTGCCTGATACCAGCGCGACGAACGCCACCATCTTGCCGTCAGGCGACACGACGGGCGTTTCCTTCAACCCGACAAAGTCGGTGACTCGTAGGAACTCGGGGTCTCGTTTGACACGAACGGCAGTGGTCGCGTCAAGCGTCTCATCAACTGACGTGAGCACCTCGTCGAGGTCCAGTCGAACGTCCGCCATCGCGTGAACGCGCTGACGAAGATCTTTGGCGAGGCATCGCCGCAGCACGCGCCGGAGCGCCGGCGGAGTGCGTTCGGAGAGAGCGCTCCAGTCCGGGTCGTGTTTGAGGATCGAAGCGATGACGTCGGTGACGGTCTCGCCGTCGAACGCCGGCCGCCCGGTCAGCATCTCCAACAGCACACAGCCGAATGCCCAGATGTCCGTCCGATGGTCGACGGCCATGCCGCGTGCCTGCTCGGGGCTCATGTAGGCGGCCGTGCCCAGAATCACGCCGGCACGCGTGGCGCCGGGCAGGACAGTGGGGGAATGCGTCACTTCGATCCCGCCGGAGCCCGGTGTCGCGACCGCAGCCGCGTCGAACTTCGCCAGACCGAAGTCGAGAACCTTGACCACGCCTCCCGCGGTGATCTTGATGTTGCCCGGTTTCAGGTCACGGTGGACGATGCCTCGCTCGTGCGCCGCCGCTATCGCATCGGCAATCTGTCGCGCGAACACGACAGACGTCTCGACTGGAAGACCACGTCCTTTGCTGTCGACGATGTGGTCGGTCAACGTCATGCCGTCGACCAGCTCCATCACGAGTGCGGTCACGTCGGAGGCTTCTTCGACGCCGTATAACGTGGCGATGTTGGGATGGTTCAGTGACGCAAGCAGCCGGCCCTCGCGGTCGAAGCGCGAGAGGTATTCGGCATCGGACGCCAGTGCCGCTGGCAGCATCTTCAGCGCGACCTGGCGTCCCAGTTTGGTGTCGCGTGCCTCGTACACGACACCCATCCCGCCGGCGCCGAGGATCGAGACGATTTCGTAGCGGCTGAAGCGGCTCCCGACGTCTAGGGGCATGTGTCGGCCAATCAGGAAGTGACGGGCCGATTATATGCATCGCGTGCGAGGCGTGGGTGATCGAGGCCACCCCGCAGCGGGTGCTATCATCACGGCCTCATGGGCAGACGGATCCTGATCGCCCTGATAGTCTGCTGGGCGAGCGCGCCCCTCGACCCGCTCGCGCTCGCGCAAGCCAGGCCTTCGACGTGGAAGCAGCCGATGACGGCGTGGGGTGAGCCCGACCTGCGCGGCACGTGGCCGCTCAACCATCTGATCAGCACACCGTTTCAGCGCCCCGAGAAATTCGGCGACCGCCGCTTCCTCACCGACGAGGAGTTCGCCGCGGCGCAGAAGAGCGCGGAAGATCGCAACCAGCGATTCCAGTCGGGCGCGATTCCTCAGGCCGATGCGGGCGAGGCCACGCGACTCACATCGCTGATGGTCGATCCGCCGAACGGCCGCTTTCCCGAGCTGACGGCACAAGGCAAGGAGCTCTACCAGCAGATGCGCGGCAGCTACAAGCCGGGGCAGACGGTCTTCGACAGCCCTGACGATTTCGATAGTTGGGATCGCTGCATCACGCGCGGTCTGCCGGTGTCGATGCTGCCTCGCAACTACAACAACGGCATCCGGATCATGCAGTTCCCGGGCTACGTCGTGATCGTCCTCGAGATGGCGCACGAGACACGCATCATCCCGACGACGACGCGGCCCGCGCTCGATGGATCGATCAGGCAGTACCTCGGTGAGTCGAGAGGACGGTGGGAAGGAAATACGCTCGTTGTGGAGACGACGAACTTCAACGGCAAGACCGCGATGACCAACCTCGGCGTGCCCGGGTCACCCGCGCTGACTCCCTCGACGCCGAACCTGCGCTTCACCGAGCGCTTCACGCGAACAGCGCCGGACACGATCGACTACCAGATGACGGTCGAGGATCCGGACATCCTGACGACGGGGAAGTGGTCGGCGGCGTTCCCGATGAAACTCGATAACGCGTACCAGATGTACGAGTACGCCTGCCACGAAGGCAACACCGCTATCCGCAACTACATCGAGACCTCGCGCTTCGAGCGGTCCAAGAAGTAACAGCGTCCTTCGTACTTAGTCCTTAGTTCTTGGTCCGTCCCTGGTCCTGGGTCCGTCCCTGGTCCTGGGTCCGTCCCTGGTCCTGGGTCCGTCCCTGGTCCTGGGTCCGTCCTTGGTCCTGGGTCCGTCCTTGGTCCTGGGTCCGTCCTTGGTGCTGGGTCCGTCCTTGGTCCTGGATCGGTCCTTGGTCCTGGGTCCACTCGATGGTCGACGCTTGGTCCTTGGTCCCTCCTTCGCTTGTCTCCCGGGGTTGTCGGTAGGCTCGAGCGTCGCTTGCCACCGACGCAGCATCTTCGCGATGCTCTCGTTCAACTGAATCAGATCGGCGGTCGCGGCCGCCGGGAGGTAATTGCGACCCTCGGCGGCGTAGTAAGCGGACTTCAGTTCCCCATTCGAGGCAAACGAGTATCGCAAAAACTGCAGCGTCTCCTTGTCACGACGTCGCAAGAATCCCTCACTGATGTTGAACATCACGGAGAGCGCGGCGTCGTTCATGTGCTCCGACATTTCGCGATCGCGCAGAAAAGCTGGCTGTTTCAGCAGGGCTCCCACTCGATCGCACTGCTGCTTCGCAGCCTGCCAGACACGCAAATCTTCGAAACGGTAGACGCCACCCACGCATCGGGGTGAGCACGTTCGATGCCAGCAAGCGAAACGAACTAAGGACCAAGGACGGACCAAGGACCAAGGACGGACCAAGGACCAAGGACGGACCAAGGACCAAGGACGGACCAAGGACCAAGGACGGACCAAGGACCAAGCACTAAGCACCAAGGACCAATTCGATTACTTCTTCTGATCGAGCGTCGCCGATCCCGATCCACCGAGATCCAACCGCCGCCCGTCGGGGAAGCGCAGCTCGCGCGAGCTGGCGCGCAGCGAGCCATCCTTCGCCTGGAAGCCGACGACCGTCACCTTCGTGCCAGCGGGAAGGGAGTCGCGGTTCCACCCCAGACGGAACAGGACCGAGGGCGACCCTCCTTCGATCTTCCAGCGCTCGACCGAGCCGTCGGGCTTCTTCACATCGATGTGCAGCCAGGAGTGCGGGTTCACCCACTCCATCATGACGACCTCGCCCGACAGCGTGACCTGCTTGGTGGCGTCGAACTCCGCAGAGAAGGAGTGATGCGCCGCGAGCGGCTGCACGATTGCCAACAACAGTACGGTCGCCGCCGCGACGCATCGTCCTTGGTACTTCGTGCTTGGTGCTTGGTCATCGCCCGCGAACGGTGCGCCGAGGACCAAGGACCAAGGACCAAGGTCGGACCAAGGCCCAAGGACGGACCAAGGACCAAGAACGGACCAAGGACCAAGAACGGACCAAGGCCCAAGGACGGACCAAGGACCAAGAACGGACCAAGGACGAAGCACCAAGGACCAAGGACGTTTCAAGAATGTCATCTCCGCTCCTCGTCCTTCTTGATCAGATCCCGGTAGAGCAGGCCGTCGGCGAACGTGACGCACTTGTGTTCGAGCAGTTGCGCCTGCTGATCGATCATCCGATATAACGGCATCTCGATCGTCCACGGACGCGTGTAGGTCTGCGGGTCATCGAGCGTGGCCTCGTACCAGAGATGGTTCGGGCTGAGAACCCGGAAGCGCTCGGTGACCGTCAACTTGCTGCTCGCGTAGTTGCCCGCGCGATCGAGCCACGACTGGCCGTTCTGCCACTTCGTCGTGATGACGAGCACCTCACCCTCCCAGGCGCCCATCGATTTGCCCATCCACGAATCGACTGGTAGCTCGGTGCGATCGCTCATGTAGATGATGCGGTTCGCCGCCGCGAACGGGTACACCATCAGCAGATCGCCCTCGGCCTGGAAGATCTGAAACGGCATGTTGTGGTACGTGACGCGCGGGACGCCGAGCATGTAGCACTTCGCTTCGGGATCCGTTGACGGCCACTTCGCGCGGTTCTCGTCGCGCTTCGCGATCGCCTCAGGCTTGTACGGGATTGCCCCGCCGCGCACGACGCTCTGGCCAGCTGGAATCGCCGCAATCGCGCCGAGTTGCCAGAAAGTGTTCAACGCTTCCGCCGAGTGACCCTCGACGTTCCAGTAGGCGGTGTTCATCGCCTGCCAGATGCCGTTGAAATTCGGATGCCCTGCAACGCGAGCCGGTGGCTCGGGTAGGGTGGGTCCTTTGCTGCCGGCCGTCTGCGCTTGTGCT